>Ga0214472_10000422_pt1 | contig 52195 bp, 86 predicted proteins | sample RVTome_6_FD_207662 | JGI IMG/M metagenome (GOLD analysis project Ga0214472, IMG submission 207662) | Soil microbial communities from uranium-contaminated site in the Upper Colorado River Basin, Wyoming, United States - RVT140D175 | ecosystem: Environmental > Terrestrial > Soil > Contaminated >...
TAATCTCTGAACTTAGTTCCAATGCTTCTGAACTTAATGCAAGTAGTAGTAAGCAAGCATCCCCTGACATCGACGAACAGGGTAGGGCTACCACCACCGCTGGTGTGTTCCAACGGTATGTTGCGATTACGACCAATGCCCCGACAAAGATAGACCGTGACCTAATCCCGGATGACATCAAGACTTACGGCCTTGAGATTATCAACAAAGCACTTGACCGCACAAAAGAGCGTGTCAGTCAGGGGGCTAAAGTCCGATCCTGGAAATACGTGCAACCTATCCTGGAGGAGTTGCGTCAACCCCCTCCAAAAGTTGCGCCAAAAGGTTCCCCCGCGAAGTCCACCCCCGCGCCGGGTAATTTCAACAACGGCGCGCAATCCCCTGAAGAGATGGCCTTGCTGGAACAAATCCACAAAGCCAATCGGCAGAAAAAGGCAGGCTAATGCAACCTTTACGCAAAGTGTTGAAATTCGAGTTGCCGGATGATCGCCAGCCAATGGACTGGTCGCAGGAATCGCAGACCGTCGGCCAAGCGCCGGATTGGATTGAGGCGGCATGTACGACCTGTCAGGGAACGGGCTATGTTCAGGTATTCGACCCGAACAAGTTGCCGGGCGAAACGGGTTGGCAGCGCATGGTGGCTTGCTCAGACCCGGATTGTCCCATCGTCAAACAGCATCGGGATAGCCGTTACGAAGCGCTGGTGTCTCGTGCGCCGCTACCCCCGGAGTATCGGGAATACAACTTCGATAGCTGGTACGCACTGGCACAGAACAGCCCCGGCGCGGTCAAGGGTAAGTGGCTGGCCTATGGCGCGGCGCTGGCGTTTGTGCGGGCAGCCCCATCGCAGCATTGGTTCCAGCTACAGGAAGCCTATGACGTAGTGGGCATTGAAGCCCAGGCCCCAAACCCGTATACCAAAAACAGCGTGATCCTGTCCGGCCCGCCCGGTGTGGGCAAGACTTCACTGGCGGCGTGTGTCGTCAACGCCTTACGCACCGACAAAATCCCGGCGCTGTACATCCGGGTTTCTAATCTATTGGACGCACTCAAGGAACCGATGAACCGGGGGGACGGCGATTACATGTACGAATTTGGCCGGACTGAGCAACAAATCCTGGACACGTTCTCGAAAGCGCCGGTGTTGGTATTGGATGAATTCAATCTGGCGCGGGTGAGCGATTACAGCAGTCAGCGCCTTGAGGATATTATCCGCTATCGGATGGCAAATCAGTTGCCGTCGGTGATGACTACGAACTTACGCAACTTCGATGACTTCAACGAACACTGGGGCTATCGCGTTGGTCATGCGGTACAGGGCATGGCGCATTGGATTGTGATGGGCGGGATTGAATTGCGGCGGCGCGGCGGCCCCGTGGAGAGTGTCTGATGACCATTCACGACGACTACGAGCAATGGCTGCACCAGATCGCCGCACTGGAGAACCATTGGCAATCGTGCGGCAATATGACCGCCAATGAGATGATCCGCTATGAGCAATTGACCGCTTGGGTGCGACAGTACGAACAGGAGCAGCGCAATGTACCAGTACAACGTTAACGCCGCCCGCGACCCCGGCGCACAGGAGGCGGCATGAACGGCGATATTGCAATCTGGGACGATCAAGCGCAGTGGTGGTATTGCCCGACCTGCCATCAGCCATTGACTGAGGACGGCCCTTGGGCCGACGACGACTACGAGCTATACGCCTGCCATTCGTGCGCAGTGGAATACTGGCGGGAGGCGGGGGATACGACCAAGATACTGCGAGAGGGGGTGGAACTCGAATGACGACCACCACACACGACACCTTCGCCCAACGCCTGCGGGCGGCGCGCAAAGACAGCAACCTGAGCCAGCGTCGTCTGGCAAAGCTGCTGCACACGACCGACAACCACGTCTGGATGTGGGAAAGTGGGCGGCGCTTGCCCGACTTTAGCAATATCGTGAAATTGAGCCTGGCACTGGGTATCAGTGCGGATCGACTGCTCGGATTGGAAGAGTGAGATGACTTACTATGAAATCGAAAGCGGGGCTGGAATGACAAGTCCCGAAGGCAAACCAATTTGGCCAGATGGGGTGCGCGTGGTCATGAACAGTAAGACCGCTTTCCGTTTTGCCATGAACCTACTCAATCAGGCATTCGATGACGATATGGAGTGGTGCGATATATATATCGCTGGCGAATTGAAAGTGTTGGAGGATGAATAATGGCACGCAAACCAAGTAATCAACCAGCGACGATCTACGACTACCGGCGCTGCAAGGCGCTATGTGATGTGCTGGCCGCGCCGCGTGGTAAAAGACGAACCGATGGTTTACGCAATATTGCGAAATCGTGGGGCATTGACTATGAAGCGTCGTTACATGATGTAATCCAGAAATTAGCCCAGCACGCGCTGCAACACGGGAGGGAACAGTGATGGAACAATACGCCCCGGAGTACAACCGCGCCCCGCATGAGTGGCGGCTGGCCGAACATATCACACAACCGCGCAAATCGTGCGCAGGCTTGCCGCGCCAGTACGCGCCGCCAGAGCCGGACGACCTCAGCGAGGGCGACGACGACTTCTACCCCCTCGACGCGGTGTACAAACCCTACGGCCATCTGTACCGCACAGCGGCGGGCTGGCAGGGCAAGTATGCCATCCGGGGCAAGATGCACTATACGCCGTGCCGTGACACCCCCTACGAGGCGGCGCTGGCGTACAATGCCGCTATCAAAGCGGCGGGGCTGGACAGCAAGCGATTGATCGATTTAGACGATGACGATGGGGAGGCGGTGGCATGATGGAACTGTACTGCACGATCTGCAAGACACCGCTCACCGGCGGCCTGGATACCTGGGGCCATGTCGGGCTAGAGATGTGTTTCGACTGCGAGTTGGCGTTGAGCCGGGAGGCCGAAACCTACGAAGTGGACTGGTACGGTCTTGCACCGCATCATCATGATCTGAGTATCACCGGGAGCGTCATCGGCAGCACAGTATTCGATCCACTTCCCGCCGAAAAAAACGAGCTTGGTGAATATATTGTCGAGCCGGGCCTGTTCTTCCTGCCTGACGATGAAACGGGTGGGTACATGGGCTTATGGCGTGATACAAGACCGCCGAAAACACAGTTGGCACGACGACGATGGAAGGATGGAAACTGATGACTGACACAGTTTATGTCATGTACTACTGGGATCAATACGCAACGGACAGTCACAGTCATAGCGATGTGCATGTCTATGACACAATGGCACAAGCCAAACAGATACCCGAAAAGAAGATGGGGCATGACGATTGGCGTGAAACGATTGGTCCCTGGATGATAAGGCTGGGGAACTATTGGATTGAGACGGTAACAATCAACCACGCCAAACGAGGCAAGACCTGATGCCCCATAGTTACTGGAACGTCTGGTATGACTGGCCCGCCGCCATGCGGGTTTGGTTTCGCTCGGAGAAAGTACCACATATCCCACAGGAGAATATCATGACACGCAGTTTCTACGACACAGCTAGCGACACATGCCCCATCTGCGGTGATGAAATGCTCAACGAGGGGCATTACGACGAACCGACAAACACCTGGCACATGCGGGACTACTGTACCGTGTGCGACTTTGAAGGATTGTATACCGAACCCGCCCATGTTCGAGACGATTGAAAGCGAAGCGTCGTGATGGACAGGTATTCTGATATAGAGTATAATCATTTTATCTGTTTACAGTACCGCCAGCGAGAGACCGCCATCCACCATGCCCGATGATGAACATACCAAGACTGTCGCCGCGAGGTTGTCGAAAGTACAATTTCAAAAATTGCGCGATTTTATCGGTGATGAACGAATGGCTGATTACCTGCGGCGGCTGATCGAAGCGGACTTTGTGCGGCATGGATTGACATGGCCGGATTACGAGTTTGTAGATAATGCGTTGAGGAAAGAGCGCAAAGTTAGAGGGCGTGGCAACTAGCAACTTATCGCACAGGAGCGTGAATGATGAAACAATTGATCGCTAGATTTGGACGTGAGCGCGTGTGGCGCTAATTTAGCGAAAGGACAAGCTCGTGAAATACCGATATGTAGCCTCCCGGTACGATGTTGAAATCGAGGATGATTACGAGGCCCTGACCGATGCTATGCACCGGGGGTGGAGTGATATTGAATTCAACAGCGCCTATCCGTTGGAACTGTGGCATGGGGAGACGCTGGTGTACAGCAATCGCGACGGCCATCCCTTGACGCATGGGACATGCACGTTCACAGATGCGATCTGGGATATGGTAGTACGCGAGGGTTGGGATGATTGACGTAATCGCTGCGAGCGAATGCGCCGGGATATTAACAAAGGAGCGTGAATGATGAGCGACAACGTAGAATACGAAGGCACCGGCCAACTGGCGAGTTTTGAGACGTGGGCGGGGCCAGGCGTACCGCCACGAAAGGATGACGGCATGAGCGACTTACGACCCATCGGCACAGACTTCTACCGTGTGCATCCGCCTACCATTGCACCAGAGGCGTGGGCAGAGGCAAAATTCACGCATACCAAATACACCGTGACCGGGCATCGCGACGGCATGGAAACGGTGATTACAGAGGTCGTCGCATGGGTTGGGGCCACCTGGAACGGTGCGTGCTGGATACCCGTCCTGCAAAACCATGCCGATGTCCCGGACTGGTTGTTTGATTACCTGTATGGTTTATCAAATGTCCAGCGGTTATTTTTTCACGAGGAAATGTAACATGACCATCCGATGGCACAGGGACCGCCAACCCAGTCACGCGCTGACAGTGGCGTGGCAGTATATCCCTATACCGATTGAGAATGGAGACACCATGAACATTGAAGACATCAACCCAATTCACAATAGTGCGCAGATCATCCGCAATACTACCAGTACGATTGGCGAAATAGCGCTGAAGCATGAAGATATTGGTACATTGGCGATGCTTGCATTTATTGAGCCAAACCTGCAAGCCCTACTCGATCACATCGCCGCGCTGGAGGCGGTTGCAGAGGCGGCGGCGGGGGTGATCGGCGGTTCTGTGAAGATGCCAAGTTCGCCTCATTATCAATTGTTGGCGCATCGCCGGGTGGCGTTATTAGAGGCATTAGCCGCACTCGACGTGGTGGGGGAGGAGACCTCATGACCGACGACCTACAGCAAGCGCTCGACTTTCTACGCAGCGAACGCCAGCACGAAGAGCAGGCGCTCGTCATCAACATCCACACCGGACACGGGCTGGAACACGTGTGGACGCTGTTGGATCACATCGCCGCGCTGGAAACGCAGTACGTAAGCGGTGAACCGGGCACACAGGGTGCAACATTGAGAGCATTTTACGCGATTGTGGAGACGTTGCCAGAGTACAATCCAGTGATGTCATATGGACACCTAAACGTCTTGAAAGATCACCTCGCCGCGCTGGAGGCACGCAATCGGCAGCTAGCGGACGTGGCCCGCGAAATGCGTGACTTCGTCGACCACCGCGATATGATGATCGTCTATGGCGATGCGACGTTGGCAGCGGAAAAGTTGGCGGCATGGGATACTGCGCTCAAGGCGCTGGGGCAGGAACGCGATGAATGAGATTACCTACGAAAACATACCCGCCGACAGCGGGAAGTTGTTCACAATTAGCTATCGCAAGGTTGGCGAAACCGTCACCGGCAAAGGCATCTGGGACTATTACCCACACGGGATTGACGAATGGATACCTGTCCGCAACCCGCGCATTATTCGCAATTTGGATGAGGGCAAGCACCCGCCCCCCAACGCAAAAACGCCCCGTCCAGCACGAAGCCAGACGGGGCGCAATGGGGGGGGGTGAAGCGGGATTGTTAGCCTAAGTGACCGGCTTTGCGGAATTCAATCGCGTTCTGTGCCTGGTCAAACAGCGCATCGGCGAATGGAATGCCCAGCCCGGCGGCCCAAATCCACTTGAGTACCTGATCGATCTGATCCTCTGCCAGCGGAAAATTTGGCTGTGCCACGATAACCGATGCCAGCAGCGCGAAAAATGGCGACAAGAATTTACGGTTCGTCGCGCTGATGAGCGCGTTCTTAATACCCTGTAGAATTTCCATGTTTCTCTCCTGTCTAGGCCGCACTCGCGGCTTCCGTTCTAGTTAGTATTTCCAGTATCCATCGGGGTTGGGTTTTGCCAAGTATTCACATGGCTCATGAATGGTGCATGGTTGATATAGTCTCGGACAGCGCTATACATGAAGTCTTCAAGCGGCTCGGTGCTGTAAACATTCACCACTTCCTCGTGATCGCTATCCACTGGGAACTTGTAAAAAGCGATGATATTCAACCCTTCAAGCGCCGGATGTCCCCAGGGTACAAACCCAAGCATGACCGCTTGATTATCGAGTTTGGGTGTCGCCAGCAGATTATGAACCCGTGTGTGTTTGGTCATCTCGCCCCCCTATGCCACCTTTGCGGCGGCTTCTGTCAACTGTTCGAGTTTGTTTTCCGCTTCCAGCAAGTCGGTTTGCACCTGCTGATTGCGGAGGTCGACCAGCTTGTTTTTAATCTGGTACAGTTCGATATTGGTATCATTCACCTGCCGCTCCAGTTTCAACTTTTCGCGCATGAGCATAAGCTCGGCAATCTGTTCGCGCAGCGCTTCGGTGCGATCAATGATCACGGTATCCTCGTCATTCTGCGGCGGCTCTGGCACGATCACCGGCGGTTCTGGTTCCGGGGAAGGCAGGGGGCCGGTGTCGGGCAGTTCGTCCAGTCGTATCCATCGCGGGGCGCTGCCAATCAGGACCCGAATACCCGTCGATCCCAGGATAAAGTTCCTGACTTTCGCATCATTGCCAACCCCCTCGCACCAGGCGCAAGCCGCCCAACCGTATCGCCCTAAATGTTCATTGAAGCGGTTGACCATCAGCATGGCATTGGCTTCTGCCGACAGCGTCGTCGTGCGCCAGCCCGCCTCAGACGTAAACTTTTTGTCATACCCCAGTTCGCCCAGGCAGATTACCGGACGTTTGCCGGTGACTTTGATAAAACGATCTTCAATCGTTTTGATGTGTTTCAGGCCATCGTTGCCATAATCTGGATCGTCATCGTAGTAGGCGTTCATCGATAGCACGACGTTGGGATCGAGATAGCTGCCCATATTGCGCGCGACGGCGCGAAAGAGTTCATCGAAATAGCCTGCATCCAGCCAGGCTTTTGGCGGGTTGTGGGTCGAAGTGCGCAAGACGGCAAACCGTGCCCCGGCCTGAACGCCGTTATCCAGCACCTGCGCCTGCATCGCGGCGTATTGTTTCGCTTCCTCTGGACTGTTGATGCTGCCCTCGGTGTCAGTGACGAGGTACCACCCTGTCTTGTGATAGCCATGTGCGACTACCACGTTATCGACAAATTCTTGTGCGGGCAATCGCCACATGTTTTTGTCAGTCTTATCAGACATCGTGGGCGGCTGATGCTTCATGTGTCGCCATAGAATGCGCGTTTGTGGCGACTGAGCTTGCAGCGCTGTGGCCCGCTGAAACGCCTCTTTATACTGCGCCGCACCCATGAAATTAACGAACGCCGGGTTAAGCTGGCGCATCATTTCATGATAGCCGCCGGTGCCATCCCAACGCCAATCTTCGAAACATGCGCCAACGAACTGAATGCCAATGGCGCTCTGGTCTAATGTTCGCATCCGAATGCGCGATAGTGATGGTGTGCTCATGCGTTCACCCCTCCGTCCCGGTCTTGGGCAGTGCGTCATCGTCGCTGGTCGGCGCGCTGTCCCGTAATGCCTCGATTGCCTTCGCATCCCTCTCCGGCAGCGGCGGCGGGTTCAGACGGTCTTTCACCATATCAAGCCAACCTTCTGTTTTGGTCAACTTGTCCTTCGTAGCCGACAGGTCTCGTTCCAGCTTTTCGTTTACCGCTTCCAGGACAGCCAGTTTACTGATGACCGCGTCCATCGTCGCTGTGTGACGTTTCTCTTGCTCTACGCGCTGCGATTCCATCAGATCAATCTTGGCATTGAACGCAATGCTATCCCGCTCGGCTTTGGCCGTCACCGTCGCCAAATCCGCCGCCTGCTGCACAACGGTTTTGGTTTGTTCGCGCAGTTCAGCTTCCGTCGCCTTAGTAGATTTGGTGAGGACGATCAACTGTTCGGAAACATCAAAGAACAAGTTTTTATAGTTGTCCTCCAGCGCCGTCTTGGTCAAGCGAGCACTGACAAGGCCCGCCGTCGGCCCGGTGATGAGCGCGGTAATCACCGCCGCGATGATGATGCCTATCGTTTCCGGGGTCATGCCGCCTTCTTTCCTTCCTGCACGTCATCCTCAACCCGCTGCGTACTGATCGCATCCACGCCCGCGGCGCGCTGGTCGACCGGCTGCTTTTCGCCCGGCGGGGTGGGGTCGTCATCGCCGCCGTTGTGCTTGTCCTCATATGCCTGGAACTTGCGCTCCAGGTCGGCCAACGCCTTGCGCGTGTCATCCAACTCGCCGCTGATTTTGTCGAGGCGTGCCGTCAAGTCGCGGTTCTTTTGCAGCAGGTCGTCTCGCTCTCGCTCAACGGCGCGCTTTTCGGCCTGCACACTTTCAAATCGCCGTTTCAGGTTCTCAAAATCTTCTTCGAGCTTTTCACGCAAGCCGCGCTCGACATCCAATGCGCGTTCCAACCGGACACGGGCGGCGTTGGTTTCGTTGAGCGTCTTTTCGAGTTCATCGACCCGTGCGGTCATGGCAGTGGCGCGGGCTTCCCAGTCGCGCCCTCGTGCCTCGATGACCTCCAGCAGCTTGATCTCGGTGACGTTGGCCTGCTTCTCGCGTTCGAGTTCGACCTGCTTCTCAAACACCTGCATCTTGCGTGTGTGTTCTTTTTCCTTTTCAGCGCCTTGCGTCCTGATGAGCGCAATCTCTGTTTTCTGGGCACGGGCGATCCCCTCACCACGAATGAAGACCGCCACAGCAGTAATCAGACCCGCTACCGCGATGATTAACGCGCCCCAGAGTTCTGGTGTCATCTCGATTGCCATATCCCGCCCTCGCTGGTGTGCGAAGGCTCATCATTGCAAAATGGGTTACAATTCATGATGTGATGCCTCCATGTGTACAATGGTGGTGTTGCGCACCAAGCCCCCGGCGTTTCCGCGCTGGGGGTCTGGTGTTAGTTGTCGATATTCTCGGTTAGGTAAGCCACTAGATCGGGATTGCCATGCTCACCTCGCTCAGTATGTCGCTTCCCACAGTTCGCGCACACCCCCCGGCATCATCACCATATCAGCCAGCGCGACACGCCGATCCTCTGGAGCAACGTTGTCAATGATGTGTGCGCCCGTCTCTGGCGTGGTAATGACGATAAACCAGCCGAGACTATCGTATGACCGCAAGTAGCTGCGGGAGAGTGCGAAGACGGTAATTGCATAGTCCGTGCCGTTGATTGCAATCCAGGTGTGCAGTGGATAAAGCGAATTAATGTCGTCGACATATTCCATGTCGTCATAGAACACGTCGAGGATTGCCTGATGAACCCGGCCCATCTGCCGCAAGACGGGCAGGGGCATTTCCGGTTCCACACCCTGAAATAGAATGCGGTGTGTCGTCTCAGTCGTGATGTTGTATTGCGTCATTCTCACCTCACAGCGAAAACCCCGCACGCTGCCGGGGCAGGGCGGGGTTGATTGTCGGTCGGGGCCTTGCACCCCGTCGCCAGATTGGATACTGGAACAATAGCGTTTGGTCGGGTAGGCATGAAGCCTACCCATTTTGTATACCATCGGCTATCGCTGCAACCTGCGGTCAGGGCTTTTATTGCTTGGCGGGATTGCGCCGCCGATACTGACCGCTTGTGGGATGGCAGACGGATTTGCACCGTCCCACCGTCTTACGTCTAGGCTAGCGCCTCGGCCATGTCACGCTTCGACAGTCCCTAGCTAGGGTTCCCATGTGGCCCGGTATTTTCGCGCGCCGGGCCGTAATGGGGACTTTTTATCTTCTGCCCCTCGTGTCCGCCGGAGCCTCGACACTCCGACTGCGCCAGTGATGTGCTGGCGCGGTACGCCTGTGCGGACATATTAAGGCCAGCGCCAGGGCGGAATTGAACCGCCCCAACGCCACATCAAGAGGGAGTTGAACCCTCATGAGGCACAGCAAAGTTGTGCCCCTACGAAGCGGGGGCGGCGCTTGTCGGCTTGCTTTTCGCTTGGACAGCCGACGTGCCCGATCATGAATGTAGACATCCGCACCCCGGCATGGGTTTGGATACATGCTCAAGTATACCGCGTTCGCTGTTTCCCGGCAAGTAAGGAAACAGTTTGAATGTGTAACAGGTGTTACGGTAGTCACTCACTCACTCCGCTGGCGGTGGGGCATCTTCTAGCGGGTCAGCTTTGCCGGATAAGATCGGTGGCATGGCTTACTGACCCATGATAACCACAGCGCTCACAATACCATTGTGTGCTATCGTCCATGTGCTAATATCCTAAGACAATGCTTTACCCACCCCATTCTTCTTGGCTTATGCACCCATATACCTGGCGCAATTCGCGTCCACTGTGGATGTAACCAATATATCCAGACAAGCCACCGCCGAATGGTCGCACGTTGAATATCATCTTGAGAAAATACGGATTTACCATTGACTGCCTGTTCTCTGTCCACGCGCTACTCCTCATCATTCACTCCGCTGCCGGGGCAGGGCAGGGGAGGCATCAACAAATTGCTGACCTCGCAGTTTAATTTCGCCATTGCACATCGGGCAAACGAAAACAGGGCTTGTCATCTTAATCCTGCGATTTTGCTCCACATAATCATCACCCATATAGATGCCACGACTAAGGGCAAGGGATTGTCCGCAAAGATTTCCCGCACACAATGGACAATTTATACCATCTATCACGCGCTACTCCTCATCACCCACGCCGCTGTCGGGCACATCGTCTCGCAGCGCAGTAATCTCGTCAGCACTCATGTTCATGACATACCGTGCTAACTCCTGAATGGCCGCCAGTGTGTCATCATCCATATCAGGATCGCCCAGAATATGGATGGGCTGACCGTCTACGCTGCTATAGAAACCGGTATGCTTGGTCACTCACTCACTCCGCTGGCGGTGGGGCAGGGGGGTTGTATCCTTGAGCGACCATCTCGTTATGCTGTTCGTTCCAGCATTTATAGCCACGCAACCTATAATGGACCATCGATTCACCGCAGACCGGGCAAATCGTGGCCTTGACTATTGCCTCAAGAAACTTCGCCGTGTTTGGCTGTAATCCATTTTCATCCACCTGCTGCCCTCCGTTTATCCCCAATATCCCAAATGAACCACTTAGTCCCTGATAATGTATCTTACCACGTCTCATATTTCTCTGTTAATTCTTCTACAAACGCACCAAGCCGATGGACTTTGGCGTAACGATCCATCAGGTGAGCGTATTGTTTCTGCTGCTCCGCATCGACCACCGCCAATCGAGGGACACCATCACGGTCTAGCCAGCAATCCCCGGCGCGGCCTAACTTCGGCAGATAGAGCAACTGCGTCCGACACGCGACTATCGCGTCGTCACGACTGACATTCTCTGCCAGAATAATTTGCTGGTCGCTGTCGAGAATGTACAGATAGGCATTATAGCGTTCGCTCATGCCTGCCCTACCCTTCACTCCGCTGTGCGGCGCGTTCCCGGTTGTGCCGGTCAGCAGCGGCTTGACTGCGCTGACCGGCTTGTGCCAGCCCGACAATCTGCGCATAGGTTAATGGATGATCGTAGATAGCCTCGTAACCATAGTGTTCATAGAGCCAATGTTCCGGCGCGGGCGGCTCATTCGCTACGACCCAGCCCTGCCTTGCATCCGGCGGTCCATGTAGGATCGTCACGTGCGGCATTTCGGCATCGTCCGTTGTGTGAGCCAGAAGACGGACACCGTGAAATATTGGCTTTGATTGTAATGGATGATTACTTATCTGGTACGGGTATGTATAATCAAGCATTCGCCCTACCCTCACGCTCAAATCAACCCCTCTATTATAGCACGTAATAGCTGGGGGAAACAGTCTATTTACGCCGTCTCAACGCATTCTGTACCCACCACAACACAATCACAAGCCATACCAGAATGCCGCATGTCAGCAGCGGATCATCGGTCACGACAGTTGCAGTGTACATCCGCCGTGATGATCGACCGGCACGTAGAACGGCGCGGCAGGATCGACCACACGCACCCCCGGCAAACGAGGATCGCCGAATACAAACAGATAGCGGTGGCCGTCCAGCGCGTATTCCCAGCCCTCGGCACGGCGGGTATCTGTCCAGTAGAAATAGCGCCCTACCCGCGTGCCCTGCGTGGTGACGCGCACATGGTCAGGCAGCGCCGGGTAGTCTACCCCCAGCGGCGCAAGGTCGTACTGGGGCAGGTTCCCGTCTATGGCGACTGATTGCCAGGCCAGAACGGTGCTGTCATGCGGCGATGTCAGCACACATTCCGCGATGCTTTCGGCGGCCACTGGCACGCTCAATGCCAGCACGAGACACAGGATCATTACGTTGCGCATTCACACTCTCCTATCGCGTCCAATAGCCTGATTGTACCGCGCCAGACGTTAGAGCGATGTAAGCGGAGTTGATAGGAAGCGTTGAGGCTCAGGACAGATAGCAGACCAGGCGAAATAGTGCCAGCGCGACGAACACCGCGAGAGACCCCACCACAAACCAGTCAATCCGTTTCATGCGGCGTTCGGTTCCTGCGCTTTGAAGGCGTTATAAAGGGTGGCGACTTCAACTGCCGTTGTCGGCACATTACGCACCAAGTATTGGCCTATCTGCCCGATGAACCCAGCCGCAAGACCATTGGCGCAAATTCTGCAAAAGGCGGCTGTTAGGTCGCTGGCTGTCCATCCAGTCGATGAATACGCCCCGGAGACCACGCTGTTTTTTACATGGAGGTTCATCCCGACCCCATTTTCCCACGTGGCATGAAATAGCAACCACGCGTCTTTATCGCCTGTCTGCACGGCGTAGTCTACTTGTTGAGTAGCCCCGCCACCAATTTTCGCCTGGAACCTCAACGTATTAGCCGACGATTTATAAATGAAAAAATAGTTATTGGCATCCACCCCAATAATAGAAAACGTCATAACGGTGGCTGAGTTCCAATTTGCGGCTGTTAGATAGATTGCGCCTCCAATTGTGCCTTGACTGGGATTAAATACAGCTTCAAGTCCGGCAGCAGGAAGCTGCACGTGCTGCGTCCCTGTTCCCACTGTAAAGCCAATTGCGGGCTGAGATAGCAACTTCCTGGCATCGAACGTTTGCCCACCGCCATACAGGCCGTCCAGTTCGCCGACTTTCCAGGCTTTGACATAATCTATCGTAGCTGTTGGTGATGTGCCAGATTTACGTTTTACGCCAATCGAAGTACCGCTATTGGATATGGTATCCTGCGAGAATGTGCCTGCACTGGAAATATCCAGACTGGTTGCATCGCTGGTCGCACCGTATATCAGGATATTGCCGCCGCTGATGGCATCGACTTTGGCCTCCACCCGGATCGTGTCGCCGGTGCTGACTAACCCGGTTTGCTGGGCAAAGACTAGGGTGCCATCGCTGGTCAACACCAAGCGATCCAAATCCCCCGAAATGGCCCGTGTAATTTCGCTGTTTGGCGGGCTTTCGTTCTCTGTCCAGTTATCGAGGTTGTCGCCTGTCCAGTTTTCAAACTCCGGGTCAGTCACCAGTTGCGCCCCTATCCCACCAGTATACGCCGCATTGGTGGCGATGGTACCGCTGGTCTCGGTACCGGGCAGCCACATGGATGGATGGAGCGCGGCGGTGAGTTGGGCGTAAGGATGCGCGTTGCCGAGCGCGTCCAGCAGCAGCAGGCGGTGACCAATGCTTAATGACATATCAGGCTCCTATAATTGTGCTTGATGGCGAATCGCGCCTAATGCGCAGAAACTAATGGTGACAGTGACCCCGCAATTGTTCTGCCAGCCTAATGAGATGGTGTCGGTGCTACTTAAATTCACCGGCCCCAGCGAGGCAGACAAAAACCAGTTATCACTATCCACGTCAATAATGGCGGTATCACCTGCATGGCGTTCGTAGCCTGCCCCTGACCGACTAATCGTCATGCGAAAGCTGCCATCTGGCCCCGCCCCGGTCGAGACCCGCGCCCAGGCGGTCAGCGTATACAGGCCATCGGAGGGAATGGTGACAATGGTGCTGTCAGAAACCAGGTCGATGTAGCTGGCGGTGTCATACTGCTCAGTGGCAAAGTCGGCAGTGGTACTGCTGCCATTGGTGACGGCAGTCACGCTATCCGGCCCGGTCATCAAACAACCGCTATCGACCCCGCCCCCGCTGCTCGTGCCGAGCGGCCCGGTCTCTGTCCCATCATCTTCCAGATAATACAAGCCGTCGGTTTTGGCGTAGACCTTCCAATCGCCCGTCGCCGGGTTGCTTGGTGTAGAGATTTCCGTGAATAGTTGCGCATTCGCGGCGTTGTCAAAATCAGCGGTCATCGGCACAGAGCCGTCAGCCAGTAGATCACCGCCAGTAGCATCCAACCGCTTCCACACCGCCGCGCTGGTCGTCACATCCACTGCCTGATACACATTATCGGCGGTGGTATTAATCCACAGTGAGCCGATGGCATAGCCCGCTACATCATCATCGGTGGCCCCCGGCGCGGCGCTGGCGCTCAGGTTGTGCTTCAACGAGGTGATGACCCCGGTGCTGGTAGTGACAACCATCGCGCCAGTTGCCAGCGTAGACAGGGCTTGCTCGGCACTCAAATCGCCATTGGCCGTCTGCGTGATGTAGGTGGCATCGGTCGGCGCGCTGGCATTGCCCCCGCTTTCATCGGGCGCAACAAGAATATCCTGCTCGGTGATGACCGTCATGTTATAGTAGATTTTCACCCAACCCCACTGCCGTAAGGTGTTGCTCGTGCCAGCGGGATAGTTGGCAAACACGCTGGTATGATCGACCGCCCCGGTTTCGCTATCGCGGCTGGTATCCGTAAACGCGCTGCCTGCGGTGTAGGTAATCGCCCCGGTACTGACAGCGACCTCGATCTGCACCGCCAGCGCTTGCCCGGCGGTGAGTGACCCCAGATAGGCGCTTAACAAATCGCTGCTAATCAGGTCGGGCAGCGCATACCACGCGCTCACATTGCGAAACACACCACCGCCTAAAATCACCCGTGATGAGGGCGGCTCCGTCGGGTGTAGCAATCCCCAATCGAGTTGCGAGCGTGGAATGACGATATAGTCGATTTCCGGCGTGTTGCGCAGATAGTTCTCCGCTGATGGCCCGGCCACACCCTCAACTTCATAGCGACCACTCACCCACTTGATGCGTACCGATGCGCCGTACTTGCGCCGCCCGGACAGCAACTTCTCCGGTGCAAGATAGCCGGTAAAGACTGCCGGTTGCAGGTCTTCGCGTTCGGTATCGGCGCTGTCTGAGATAGGATAATCGCCCGACAGTTCATGCAGCCAGACCTGATCGTCGTATTCCTTGATGTCATCTGGCACGTAGATGCTTTCGCCCGACAGCGCCGGATGACCCAACTGCGCCAGCGTCAATTCGCGCATGGGACTATTGGAACCGCCTAGCGCGTCAAAGAATAGGCGGCTAATGTCGCCGGTTCTGAAGATACCATTATCTGCCATCAGATGACCCCCGCCACGCCCTTGATTTGACCGACTGGCCCCACGCGCCCGGCCCAATCGCCGAGCATGTTATAGCTGGTCACCCCGGCATCGTTGCTGCCTTCCAAACGACTGTAGCCGAACAGCAGCAGGACATCGCCGCTGCGCTTACATCCGACCATGCCTTCCACCCGACGCACTCTTGACCAGGTCGCGCCGCTGTCGGTTGATTGGATGAGATAGGGTTGATTGCCGTCCTCATCACGCACAATCGCGCTTAACTTCGTGCCGGATGAACGATCTACCGCCACGCCGAATGTGCCGAACGGGGCCAACTGGAAGCTGTTGCGCTCGGTATACGTGCCAGTACTGGGATTGAGCGAGTACAGGGCGCGGTCGGTGGTGTAGTCGATCAGCGTCGCCGTGATGTCAATATCATCAATAAACACAAATGTATTGCCCGGCCCGCCGCCGTTGTCCGTCCAGTGATGCGTCACGCTCACCTTGACCTGATAGACGTGCTCATTGCCGGTCATGCCCAGCTGATCGGCGGTGACGCTGAAACTGCCGGTCAGAAAATCGGCATCATCGGTGACGACGTAACTCCCCAAAATCGCGCCGTTGTCATCCAGGCACGTCACCACATAGGCACTCGATTTGTCAATCAGGTTCCAACCTTCTAGTTTGTTTGTCCAGAAGTCTACCTGTGCAATCGAATAGTACGCCGTCAGGTCAATCGTCACGGTACAGGAGACTGACAGGTTGCCACTCGGCCCGGCAGTCGAGCCGAACGCCATGTCATTCTGTGCCGGAAAGAACGCGCTGGACGCTTCGCCGCTGCTGCTGATCCCGCCGGTGATGGTGTAATCCGGGTAGGTACTGCCATCGAAGTCCACCAGCGCCAGCGCGTTGTCCGGCTCTGGCGCGGCCTTTTTACGCAACGGCACAACCGCACTGGTGGCGCTCAGGAGCGCGGCATCGCCCAGATGGACGCTGTAATCGGTCGGGTTGCTCAGTTTCGAGAACGCGCCGCCTTTGGTGCTGGACGTGTAAATATAATAGACATAATCGCCGTCGCTGTCGGTCGTGCCGTCACGGTCGGCAATGATGAGCCGCTGATTGTACAGCGCCGCCATGATGTTGGTATCATGGTCGGTGGCATCGGGCGTGGCGCTGCCTACTGCCGTTGGCCCTGTCCATGTGGAACCGCCATCGGTCGAGTAATCGTAGTTAATGCCGTCATCGTTTTTGTACAGCACGACCCAGCTATCGGCCTCCTGTGGGTCAACGAATATGCGCACGTAGCCCGCAAACTGGCTTTCCGCGCCCGCGTTCCAGGTCTCGACACTGTTAAATGTCAGGCTTTCCGCCAACCAGTCCGGGACACTATACAGCGTCAGCGTGCCTGACGAGGGTGTCCAGGTCATGACCAGCATTTCCAGCGGGTCTGCCGGGTCGCTGAAATAGTCGCTATGCCAGTTCGGTTCGGCGTAAACGACATAGGTCTGCATTCGTGCCCAACTGGTCTGTGGCACGCCGAAATTGAGCGACCGGCCCAGCAGGAAGTAATCATTCCATGCGCCCATGCCCGCCATGCCCAGCGCCAGATCAGCCGGGATACGCTGGCGGTACGGATCGAAATATTTCGGGGCCGGGTTCGTGAGCCAGATACCGCCCGCGCCGGGATTGATCGGCAAGGGAATGCCGGGATAGCCGAAACTCTCTGGCTCGGCTTCCACCGTAAGGGCATAGCGTTGGCCGCCCGGCCCTGTCCAGCGGCGGCTGACCGTCAACGGCAAAAAGCGGGCGGATGTCCAGCCCTCCCCCAGCGGGTCATAGGTCGCTGGCACGGTGAATGTATGCCATTCATCCAATCGCGCCGGGTCTGCCACGTCAATAATGCCGTTGACCTCGAATTGGAACGCCGCGCTTTTGGCGTTCTGGCGGGCATGATGGAACCCGGCCAATTCGTCAACGCGATCCTGCCCGCCAGCAACGGTTACGGTGGTATCATCCATTGACGTTTCGCCGCCTGCCTGACTGCGCACGTAGCCCGGCGCAAGCGACCGATAGGCTTGTGATTGGCTGGCTCCATTGTGGGCAAAGGCCCCGGCATAGGTTTTGCCAATCTGCGGGCGAAAGCGCAGCGGCCTGTTGAGTTCGCCGTCCAGGTCGCCCACCACCCAATTCCAGCGGTCGCTAAGGGCATTGCGGCTGCTGGTGGACAGATAGACCGGGTGACGATACATCCAGGTGGCACCACTGGCATCGCTGCCGATGTTGCCCTCGCCTTCCAGGAACCTCGACAACTGCTCTAGCTGCCCGCCCAACGTCACGTCACTGTCGAGGTTGATCGCCTTGCGGCGTAAGTTCAGCAGGTAGCTTTCGGCGTTGAAGTCATGGCCGTTAATCAGGTACGGCGCATGGAGCATCGACAGGTAATAAAACATGCCCACTGGATTGCTCAGGGTTTTGTTGACTTCCGACCAGTTGCCCGGCGATTTCTTCTCCAGGATGATCTGCTTTTCGACTGGCACAACCCGCGCCAGCTTGACCGGGGCTTCCAGTCGGATGCTGGTCTCTCGCAGGCCGCGTCCGGTACGGATACCGCCCTCATTGATGTAACTCACAAAGTTGGTCGTGACATCCGTTGGCGCGGTCAGATCATCCAGGCCGTAGCTTGCGCCTGAACTTGGATTGTTCCAGCGCGGGTCAACCGTCATCAGCCACAGTTGGCCGGGATAGACGACATCGGTGTCCATCGGGTCATGCACGGTCACATTGAACGTGCAGCCCTGCCGATCCTGTTGGCAGTCAATGTCCATGCCATAGGTATCATTCAGCGCTGGAAACGTCGTGTCGTCATTGGCAAACAGATAGCGATAGGCCGTCGTTACCTTGCCATCACTGTTGGTTAATTGATACGAAATCTCATGACAGCCGGGTTCGCAATCGATCACCAACTGGGAGGCGCTGGCGCTGATTTGCGTCTGACCGTCCAGCCCCCAGGTATGCGCGCTGTAGGTTTGACTGCCCCAGTAAGTCGTGCTGACATCCAACGTGAATCGCGCCAATCCCGTACCGCTATCGACTTCGGCTTGCTGATGCGGCCCCAGGTTGACCAGCGAGAACGGCTTGGTATTTTGATTAGTATAAGGATCATCCCAGTTCTTATAGAAGACCCCTTTTCTGATAATACTGCCCATGCCAAACGGCGGGCGAAACTTGATGATGGACACGTAATAATCATCATCAAGAGCAATAGCGATATCTTCAGCCCACGCACTATTCCCCGCATAGATCGGATTGATGTAAAGTGTTGATGCCCCTGTAGTGTCCCGGATCACGCCGACACTGACATCATGCAATCCCGGCGCGGTTCCTATCAGATACATCCTGCCCACTTTGGCCTCAGTGAGCCAATCGGCGCTGGTATTGTCAACAGTTATGGATACCAATGGATAAGAAAAACTGGCTTGGGCAACCTGCGCCGTTGCCACAATCGTCAACGGGACGGCGTTGACCGTGAGTAGCTTATCGCCATTCCAGGTGTGGTGTGGGTTACGAATTTTGGTTTGATCTGCGGTGGTGAGGGGCATGAGCTAGGCGTTCAGGAACTCGGCCAGAATATGCCACGCTGCGCCATCGCAGGCGATAATAATAGCATCCAGCGCCGTCGCAAATGTGTAATCGGTCGTCGTGCCTTCGAGATTGTCTGAGCCGGGGTCAACGGCAACGGCGAAGGTGATGTTGATGGCCTTGATAAAGAACACCGCATGTTCAGAACTGGCGGCGGCGGGCAAGGCGGCGGTCACAGTATTGCTCGTGCCGTCCAGCAAGATAATGCTATCGTCTGTTGACAGTGCCGGGGTCGATGTCGCATAACTGGACACGTAACCCATGACGGCACTGGCGACGAAGTTCTGATGATTGGCCCCGGTGATGGCCCCGGTCACATTGTCGGCATAATCGGTTGTCAAGTCGCTACGAACTTTAATGGTCATGCCGGGATACCCCCTCGATTGTGCGAAACATTGTGCGAGATGTTGTGTGAACCGCCCACCCCAACAGCGACAATTACGCCTTCATCAAAGTCAATGCGAAAATCCTCAAGGCGTTGTGATCCTGGTCGTGAGCCGCTGGCGGTGACAGGATCGTTCCAATGCGCGTTGCACTGAATACACACCCAACCAAAACCGTCGGCATAAGTGACAATCGTTACGGCTTCATTTACGCCGTCGGTGGGGAATAGGGTTGTGCGTAAATATTCGACCTGCCCCGGCGTGATGGCATTGAACATCCATGCGCCATTCCATTTGCCGATGAAGCGGCGCAGTCCCGACAGGCCGCCGCTGGTCTGACTGTCATACTGTCGCCAGCGCTCGGACGGGCTGACCGGCGAGAACCAGGGGTTTAACTGGTCGGATTGCACCGTAAACGCCCGCACGTTATAGGCGCTGGTCATGGCGCTGGCAACCTGGGTTCCGGTACGGATACGAAAGGCGCTCATGAGGCCAACCTGCCATAACGTGCGGCGGCGATGCCCTGTGCCTGCTCTTGCAGGATGCCTGTCATTACAGTCTTGAATGTTTCGGTGGTCATCGCGCCCAAATTCACATTGCTCATATTGAGTGTGATATTCGTTCCCCCTCCCCCGCCGGAGAACAACCGCGCCGTGTCGCTGGCGCTGAACACCCGCGTCGGGTTGCTGAACACGGCTAACTGCCCGCGCCGGTCAAGGCCGCTTTCCACGCCGCCGCCGTCATTGATGCGTACAATCTTGTTGGCCGGGGCGTTGCCGCCGCCCGCGAACGGGATGACATGGCCGGTGTCAATCGGGGAACGTAGAATGCTGTTGCTGGCTGATATGCCGCTGGATAGGTAATTCACCCCGGCCTGGCGCTGTAGCTGGTTAAGAGCATTGGCAATATTCTGCGTTGCCGATATCCCGGCCTGCTCAATAATGGCAAACCCCTGCTGCGTGGTCTGCACCATGTGATTGACCGCCGGATCGTATTGGGCGATCAGATTGCGCAGCGCTTCAGCTTGCGCCGCCTTTTCCGCTTCTACCCGGTCAAGGATTTGCTGCTTGACGGTCTCTAGCGCGGCGCTGCGTTCCTCGATTTCGGTCTGCAAGTCAGCGCGTTTCTTGGCAGCTTCCGCGTCGAGTGCGGCCAATTTCTCTTGCCGTAAATCACGCGATTTCTGGCGTTCCTCTTCGAGATCGTCCAGCCGGTCATCGGTGGCGGTGCGGTTGTCTTCCGCGCGGCGCTGCTGTTCGGTCTTGAAGTCGCGCTGCTCTTGCAGGAAGCGGGCGACGTTGTTTTCGATTTCCGCATCCAGGAGCGCGTTCTGATGATCTTCAAGTGCCCGGATACGCTCTTTGTCAGCATCTCGATTGAGCCGTTTTTCTTCCTCACGGAATTCCTTGACGCGCTCAACATCGTCCTTCATGAAGTCGGCATTGATTTCAGCGCGTTTTTCTTCAATCTCCGTGTTGAAGTCGACCAGCTTGATACGGGCATCGCTCAGGTGCTTTTCGGCACTCTCGATTTGTTTCGCGCCCTGCTCCACAATGCGCTCAATGCGTTCCTGCGATTGCTGCTGAATACGTACCGCGCCCGTGCCGATGGCCTCCAACGCTTTTTTCGCGTCTTCGACCCGCTGACTGGCTTGCGCGCCGGGCAGGGCGTTGAATGCCGCCCGAAGCAAGATCGCATTGTTTTGCTGTTTCTCAGCGATTTCATCCAGCACATCTTGCGTGAGCGCATGGGTTTTCTTATAATTGTCGAGTGCCCGGTTCTCGTCATTCAGCGCGTTAATGCGTTCCTGAATGGCGGTGGCACTTTGCCCCAAAAACCCCACCTCGGCCTGTATTTCACTGCGGGCAAACCGGTTGGCCTCAGCAATACGCGCCTGTTTTTCCAGTTCCTTATTTAAGGCATCTAACTCATTCTCATTGGTGGTGATCTGATTGCCAAGTTCCACAAACTCACCGCGTAAATCCGCCAGTGGGCCGGTATTATTCGCCAGCAGCGGCGCGATAATGTCATTGATGATAAAGCCAATATCCGGGGCGGGGCCACTCAACAATGCCCGCGCAAAATCCGCCAGTTCTGGCTGCTGTTTTTCCAGTTCCGCTGACAGCAACGCCAGATCATTACCCAAACTCTCGCGCTGGGCTTTTAAGTCTGCCAATTCACGATTGCGCCGCCGGGCTTCAGCGACAATTTCTTCGGGTGATCCGGTCTCCAACAGCCCGGCGAGTTCCGCCCGCCCCTTCGTTAATCCAAAAAGTAAATCTGCGATTGGCTCAACGGTATCTCGAAAATTTTGCAACGCCAGGGCAACGCCAGCGACCGCCGCAATCGCCACCGGCCCACCGATGGCGATTTCCTTGAGGCCGATGCCTAACTTGCTGAAGATTTCGCCGCCTCGAAAAATGGCTTCGGAACTCAACCTCGTGCCAGGAATGGGAATGGCAGGCGCACTCAAACGGGCTTCCCGAAAGAACGCCGCCCGCGCTCCACTCGCTGAGGTGCTGGCAATATCCGCCGCGCCGCCCACAGTGGAGCGCGTCTCGTTGGCCGTCGCGTTCAGTTCTTTAAGTTGCTTATTGGCGCGTTCAAACGCATCGCCCATATCCTTACCAGACCGGGCGGCCTTGACTAACTCAGACTGGATTTTGTTGAGTTGTAAGGTACGGTCAAGTTGTTTGGCGCGGCGTTCCCACTCTGAGAACGCATCGGCAGTCTTTTTGGTCTGGCCTTCAACGCTTTTGGTTTTCTTTTCGAGTTGATCCACCGCGTTGACGACCTGATCTGCACCAGATTGCGTGAACAGGGTATCAATGCGATTTTGGATGTTGTTTTCAGTCATGGGCTTATCTGCGTTTGTCGAACTTCATAAACGGCGGTTTGTCCTGCCCCGGCAGCGCGGGTATGCACTGCGTCAATCAACATAGTTGATGATGCCTGATAGTTGTTTACAGCGACCATGACCATCCCGGCGACCAATACAATCACAAGTAGCACAATCAGGAATACGCGAGTTTTCATGACAACCTCCTATTTACGATTGCCATTAGTATGCCCCACGCCCTGCCCGTTGTTCAACTTCCATTGATCGCGGTGATGCTTCAACCATTGCTGCTGCAAACTGACACTGGCATACCACAGCAGCGGCTTTTGCGCGACTTCCTCTGGCGGCGGGACACGCCCAGTCATTTCGGCTTCAATCGCGGCGCGTAACGCCAGATTGAAATCAAACATCGAACGGGGTTTCTGCAAGTCCCCTTGCGGTGAACTGTACAGCACGCCTTTATCCGCTTCCTCTTTGGCCTTCATCTCATCGGCAACAAAGGCCCGCACCGTGTCGTCATGGCTCGCTACGTAACGGTTTCGGGCCTCAATGCGTTTGGGTCAAGTGCCTCATCTTCCGGCGCGTTTGGCTGTAGTTCCGGCGGTGCAAGCAACCGGGCGGGAATGGCGTGGGATAGCCCATCCCGCCAGTTGTCCTGTACATCTCTGGTGATCTGCTTGCGGAAGGCGGCCCATAGCGCGGCGTAGTCGGTGTTGTTTTCGGCCAGCTTCCAGAACGCTTTCAAGTCCTTCAAGTCCTCGTCAGCACTCTTGGGCAGGTTGAATTCGATGTGTTGCGTATTCGACAGGTACAGTCGAAAGTTTGCCCAGATCGCCGCCAACTGCGGTTTGTCGTCGAAGTCCTCATGCTCAGGAATGGCCGCGTCAATCGCTTCGCGCACGATGAACGCTTCCATTGTCTCATACGTGCAATGGAAAATCACCTGCCCGCCGTAGGCTTCATACTTACTCGCCATCGTCACTCTTTTCCTTTGCTGGCTTGGCTTTCGGCTTGCCTACCTGCGCCTTGAGACCCTCAATCAATGCCCAATTCCGAAAGTTCACCGGCACGACGACGAACGTATTCGCGTCCAGATGTACCCAGTTGCCGGGATACTGATAGGGCTGCCCGTTGATGTCAACGGACGGCATGTGTCGCCGTCCGTCCTGGTTGAAGTAGCCGATCCGTTCTTCAAGATTGTCAGTCATGATTAGACTACATCAAAGGCTGTTTGATAGAAGTGGTTCGACCATTGATCAGCCGTACCCACTGCTGCCTTGACGATAGTCGCGGTGGCAATGGTAATGCTAGTCGGGGCGGTCACCACGCCATTGACGGTATGCACCGAATTGGCGCGGCCATCGGTGACGGTCGTGTAGATCGGTTTGTATGCCGTCACGACATCGGTCTCGGTCCCATCTTGCAGGAACGCGGTCAATGCCCAGGGATAGTCGCTCTGGATATTGAACTCGATGCCCTGATTGCTGTACCAACCCTGCGTACTGCTGAACGCCTCGCCCCAGGGGAACTTACTGCCGATCTGCGGCGTGATGCTCACGGTGACCGGCGATGTGTTCAGGCTGGTATCCTGCGAGAAGTTGCCCTGCGTCATACGCATCTGCACCAGCGGGAAGATGGTCGTAATATACGACACAATCCCCTGACTGGCGGTGACCTGCGACTGAATACGGCGCGTCAGCATCAAGCCGCCCTGTACCGGGGAGGGACGCATGTTATCGACTGACCAGATGGTCGGCCCGCCGGTGATGGTGGTAGTGTCCAGGCTCGTGCCCATGATGAGGGCGGCGAGGCTGGCATCGCACTGTGAAAGCGTCAACGTGCCATTGGTCAAGTCTTCCAGGCCGCCGTCCACGCTGCCTTCATAGGAACCGCCGCCGCGAAACTTAAACTGCCCAAACGTTGCGCCTGGTAGTTCGCAGGTCATCGGGCCTTCGAGTAGAAACGAATGGCTGGTTTGTGGCGCGGTCCCTGGGCTGTCCGGGTCAAGTTGCCCGGTGGCAATGCCTGCGGATGTCACCCGCCAGAACTGCGCATAATCGAATGCTAATAGATTGCCTCGTGTCGTAGGCATCGGGTGTGTCTCCTGCTCTTATGATTGGATGGTGAATGTCGTCATACGAAAGCCGATGGCCGCGAACATGCCCCCATCAAAGGTGGCCGGGGCAAGCGAGGTCACGGCGGGAAGGGTGATTTTTGAGACAATGCCGAGCGCACTACCCGGTATTTCCAGACTGCGATGGGCATTAAACAGCGCCGGTACGGATTGGATATACGGTACAAGCAAGTCCCAGGTCGTCCGGTCTCGGAGCTTGGTCTCACCGGGAAAATGCTTGATGAACCACGCCAGCACCCAGTCCTGACTATTGACAAACTGGCCGCCGTCCAGCAATTGATTGCTGCTGTTCGGCGCGGGGCTGACACACACGGCGGGCACTTCAGTCGCGGTAAACCCGGTATGGTCATCGGGATACCATTTTTGCGCCGTGACAACCCCACTGTGCAGGGCGCAGATGGCCACGAGCCGGGTATGGATGGTCGCTAAGGTGGTCATGGCACAACGATCCTGTATTGTCCGGCGGCAACACTGGCGGCGATGCTGGCAGACCAACCAAACTGCACATCTCGGATAACGATCAGCAAAACCTCGTTGGCGGTGTTTTTTGTGACTTCCGACCAGCGGGTACGGATATGGCCGGGGTTCGGTCTGCCGCCCCGCGCCCGCACATACCGCGCCATTGACAGGACATAGGATGCTGCTGAGCTGGCATTTTCGAGTGACAGGCGGTTGCCCCGTTGCGTAAATGTCCAGGCTTGATTAAGCCCGCCGGTGCGCGGTTTGCCGTTGGGATAATTGGCAAACCACCAGCGCCGGGCGCGGGCATCGGCTGCCGGGTCAGTTGACCATGCGCCCAACCCCGCGCCGTGTCGTGAGGGGCCGGGATCGATCAGGCGCATGGGTTGCAGATATTTCTCACGGTTCTTTTCCACCGTTTGCGCCATGATGTCATGCTGGGCGCGTTCGGCGTTTTTGAGCAAAGCGCTATAGCCTTGCAAGGATTTGGTGTCCGTCTGGATACTGATGCGAATGGTCATGCGCCATCAATATCCGCGTATTTGGTATCAATGTTCAACTTCAGCTTGCCGGTCGTCAGCTTCCCGCCCGCCGTGCCGGTCTTACTCTCCCAGTATTTCAAGAGCTTTTCGAGGGCAACGTGACGCTGACTAAGTTTCTCGGTAATCAGCGTGTTGGTATCAGTGACATCGACCCGCATCGCATAGATGCCAATCAACTGCTGCAAGGCTTCCACCGTCGCCAGGTCAAGATCCAGTCCGGCGGCGGTATAGGCAGCATCTAACACCGTGTCGGATAGTACTTCCCCACCCGCGATGTTATCTCCAATCCGGTTACGCAGGATCGCCCCTTGCGCGGGGGTCAGGACTGTGAAGACCATCGTTATCCCCCTAGTCCTGCCAGAACATCAAATCGAGATACAGATCGGTAGCGGCGGTGTACGTCGGTGTGCCCACGCACACCAGCAGGCCATACATGTTTTCACCATCGGTCGGGTCACATTCAATCGCCAGATTGGGACTGAGATTGTCCGTGCCGAAACAGTAGTCATCGGCGCTGGCGATGGTGACATAGTTGGCGGCCTCGAAGCGGATACGCCGTTCCAGGAAGTTCAACGCATTGGCGCTGGTAGCTGCAAACGCCGCGTCATCGACCATGCTGCTGATGGTGGGCAGCGTATGAAACAAAAACAAGTCCAACGCCGCGCCTTCGCTGTCGGCATCGGTGAGTTTCGCCACACGCAGCGTACCGGGGCCGCTGGGGATCGTGAGCAAGCCGCCCACGATGTCATTGGCGGTGTAGGCGTTGGTGTCGATGGTCAGCGTTTGCTTGAAGCGATAACGCTCGTTATGCTTTTTCAGGCTCGCCATCACGCGCCTCCAGTAGCACTTCCATATCGCCGTGTATCGTGGCGACCTCTTTCACGATGGCCGGGGCTGCGGGTTCCGGCACATCCTCATCTGCTTCCATGTCAGCCAACAGCGCGTCCAAGTCGGCTCGCTGCTTTTTGGTGAGCATGACTTCCAGCATCATTTCGATACGTTCGGCGCGTTCCTCAAGGATCAATAATCTCTTGGCTGTTTTTGCCGCCACGTTACTTGCTTTAGCCATTGGGTACTCCTATGACAGTCCGACAGTGCCGATGTTTTCCAGGATAAACCAGCGGGCCGCGCTGATCGCCACGACATGCAGCGCCTCGCCAGGCGCGTCCAGCGTGGCAACGGTGCTGGAACCATCCCAGGTGACACCACCGGGTACGGTCACGGTATGCGCCGCCGTGCCACTGGCGCTGTTATTGATGATGAGAAATTCATCCCCGGCGGCGGGCGCGTCCAGCGTGGCTTCAATCGCCACTGTCGCATGGTTGAGTAGCAGTAACCCGCTGTCAATCGTAAACGCATCGGTGGCCGTGAGTTCCTGCGTCCGTCGCCCCAGATCGCTGGTACGATCTTTCAGCAGCGCCCCGTCAATCGTCACCCCGGCGGCGCTATTGGTCTCGGTGATGGTATCCGTCGCGATACTGCTGCCGTCCAGGGCAGTCAGCGTGTTGGCGGTCAGTTGAAAGTCCGCCGCACCCGCGATCTCGATGTCAATGGTGTCATCCGTACTGGCGACAATTGACGTGTCGTTATCGGCATCCAGGTCGATTTTCGTGCCCTGCATATCGAGGCCAACATCGAAGCCCGTGCCCAGCAGGATACCGGTTTCGGTGACCTGGGCATCGCCGGTGATGTCATCAATTTTGATGGCGTTGACGGTGTTCGTGCCGCCGCTGCTGTTGCCGATTTCAAGGTCAATATTCAGCCCATTGTGCTGATTTGTGCCGGTGGTATCAATAGGCGTGGTAGCCGCGATTTCCATGATATTGGTCGTCGCGGCGCTGTCCGCTGTGGCGACCGCTTTGAGCACGACATGATCGACGCTCTTCAGTTCAATGTCGATCTGATCGTCCGTCGGGGCGCTGATGGTCGTATCGCCGTCCGCGTCAATAACCAGCGCGTCAGGTTCGCCATTCAGATCGACTAACTCGGCATTGCCTAGCAAAATCCCGCCGAACAATTCCACGCCGTTGACGATCAGGCGTTTGACGATCAGGAAGTCTTCTCTTACTTTTGGCATTGCATTCTCCAATCAAAAAGGCGGGCTTGCACCCGCCTTCATTCATTGTGGTTGGGTTTATGTATAGGCAGCAGGCACGTCGTATGTCCCGCCGCTGCCCAGTTCCATGACGACACCATTGAGCCGGTTACGGACCGCAATCCCGAAGCGGGCGCGATACACACTCGACATCAGCGGGTGATCGGTGTCCTGGGCGACCAAATTCAGGCCGCGTTTGAGGCCGGTCTCAGACGGGTCGACACGCTCAATACACGGCGCGGGCGCGTCCAGATGCACCCCGATCAGATAGTTGTCCGGCACGTAACGCCACTCGGACACCCAGCAGCCATTGGAACGGCCCTTGATCGTGCCAGGCACGTTGGGCAGGTTGACTGGCACATCGCGGTTGGAGCCGCTGCGGACATTGCGATCTTCCACCGGGTCAAAGTCGGTCAGGTCTTCGATATAGGCGGTGTCGCCTTGATTGCAGAACACCACAATATCCTCGCCGCCGATGGTCGTGCCGAAATGCTCAACTAACTCTTCCTTGATCGTGATGAGTGGGTTGTTATCGTCACTGATGGCGCTGTCGGCATAGCCGCTTTCCAGATAGTGATCGTCGTCACTCTCGGTGCTGGAACCGATCACGGGCGGGTACAACGTGCCGTCGGTATTCGCCAGCGGCTTGATGCTCAGGTTGCCCCACTGCGGATCCGCAAACGTTTCTGCCGAGCCGGCCTGATCGTCCAGGAGGGCATGGAACAATTGCCACTGCCGTTCCTGCACGTAGCGATTGATGATGGTATCGACCGAGTTCTGATATTCCATCGGGGTCATGTACGCAAACTGCACGTCATCGACCACAACGGCTTCCTCGAAGTCATACAGCGGGAAGTTCACTGTCCAGCCGTTGTAGGCCCGCACCGCTGGCCCACGCACCCCGGTCACCCGACGCGACATGCGCCCCGTGCCCGGCAGTTTGTAGAGTTCGGTGTGGTTCTCGGTCTGGCCTTGAATGAATACACTTTCACGCCGCGCCAGATCATCCATGATAATCCGGGTGTATTCCTGCGTCGCTTCGTAAAGCACGTCCTCACCAGCCGTATGCACGTACTGGTAGCTTGTTGCGTCCAGGTTTGCCAATCCAAAAATTGCGCTCATGTCAGTCTCCTATGCCCAAATCACAGTCCAGTCAAAATCGACATAGACTACTTTGGTATTGTTTGGGGTGAGTACGACACGTCCACAACGGGCCTCAGTGGAGCCGGTAGCGGTATCAAACGCGCCCGCCACGTCGCTCAGGTACAAGATTGCATCCCCATTCAATGAGGACACGGTATAGCCATACAGCCAGCCACGTTTCATGCCGGGAACCCACGAGCCAGCCGCGCCGCCTTCGAGGGCGACTACACGCGGTTGCAATTCGTTGGCTGAGCCATCCGCATCGGCAATGCCATACGTGCCGTCGGTGTCGAGGTTTAATACCTGCCCGGCGGTTGTCGTCGCGCCCAGTTTGACCGGGAACACTTCGTCTTTGTCGGGATATACGCGGCCCACCTGGGCAGCGGTGACTACAATCTCAGTCATTGCTACAAACTCCTAATAGCGTAACCCTCGTTTGATTTGTTCGACCAATTCCTTGTTGTCAGACCTCGGTGTCAGTCCGCCACTATGGGATTGGGAACCGGGGCCGCCAGACTTGAACATGCCGGGCCATTCCTTTTCGGCCTTGTCCGCCAGCGCCTTGACTAACTTCTCATTCAACGCGCCGTCCTCGCTCATGACCTTTGCCAGATCATCCGAAAACTCGCTCTTGATGAGGGTCAGCACCGCGCCGGGCTTCGTCGCGCCATTGAGTGCAGCTTGTATCGCACTATCGCGCCGATCTTCAAGTCGGGCCTGTTCCACCGACTGGGCACGGGCCTCCGCATCGGCGGCCTTTTTTTCCGCCGCGTCCACTTTGGCCTGCGCCTTTTCCAGTTCGGTTTTCTCGGCTTCCTCACGTTCCTTTTGCGCCTTCAGCATCGCCTTGAGACTGTCGGTGTCTGTGACTTCCAGATCAGCCAGCAATTTCTTGAGCGTTGCTTCCTCAGCGCGTTTGGCACGCTCGCCAGCGATGCGATCAATGTCCGCTTGCGTGAACGTCGCCGCGCTGTCACCCCCGCCCTCTTGCCCCGTTTTGGCCGGTTGGGTATCCGTTGGGGGAGGGGTATCGCCTGTACCGTCTGCGCCGTCCTCGTCGGCAAACCATGTACGCCGTTTCAGGAGCGAGATGCGCTCAGGCCGTGCCGTGCGTAATGTGGGGATCGTGCCCCGGTATTGCTGTTGCATGGGTATCTCCTCGTGGTGTGTAACTACCGCCATTCCCTGATGGGCCGCTGGCGTGGCGTAAATCAAAAAGCGCCCCCGATTGGAAGCGCTCTGTTGATACTGAATGAAATGTAAGTTAATCTATTTCGTAAAGCGATGTTTATAGTCCCGCCAAGCACCACCTGTGATGACGGTCTCAGGACTTTTGTCGGCTTCTATCTTTTCCCAGACTTCGTCAATCGGCCCTTGATAATCCGGCAATTGCTGCCCCTTTTCATCAAAAACCATCACCATCTGATTATCCCAGACATAGACGTTCTTAATCATCAGCGCTCACCTGTTCTAGCAGAAACGCTAGGCACTGTTCCCAAGTCATAAACGATTTCGCATTCTTGTGATAGCCGTCATCGTCAGCAGGTTCGATATACCAGCGTGTGCCGGATTGCCAGAATGTCCAGCCATTGACGAAGGCATATTCCAGCAACATCGTCTGCGTGTTCACCATCCGGGCGGCGTTGGCGAATACGGTAGCCACTTCCTGCGAGACCGCTTGCGATACGTCAATCTGATACTGCTTCATGGCTGCCATCAGTCACCGCCCACCTTCGCGCCGATGACGAACGCCGATGCTGCGACCACAATCGCGATGATGTACACATACCAGAACTCCAGGAGCAATTCTGTCGTCGTCAATGAGGGGTCAATGAAAGGGACACCGATGACCACCAATGCGCCCAGCACCGCGAGGCCGTAGAACAGATAGGACACTATGCGTCGGATCATCAGTCACCCCCGCCATAGCCCACGATTTGGCCGTCCTCGTCAATAGCGAGGAAATCGCCTACGAAAAAATTATCTGGCACATCGTACTCTTGGGTGTAGGCAAAATCGCCCTCATACAAGTTTCCCCCACGAAATACGCCACTGACCAGCACTTCGCCATTGCCGCTATACATACCGATAGGCGTTGACGCGGGAGCCGGGAGTGTGGGCGCTTCCAGTGGGGTGAAATAGTAGTCAGGAACCGCTGACTGCACCGGCAACTTATCCGCCAGCCACGTGCCGGGAATGATTGTGGCTAACTGTTTGAGAAATGATCGCCGTGTGGTCATCATTCACGCTTCCACAGCGCGGGCAAACTCTCAATCCAGCGCAGCAAGGCTTGCTTCCAGCGATAGACCCGTGAGCCGGTGATGAGTACCTCGAATTCAAGGTCAAGGTAGTCAAGGTGTAGAGTGAACCCGTCCAAATCAGCCCGTGAGTATTCGTTGATGTTGAAGACCACATTCTCTGCTGCCGTATACTCTGGCGGCGATACGATAATGCAGTCCGCATGGTGGGCAGTTAATGGTATCTCGCTCTGTTCACCTGTTGCCGGGTTGTACCGAGCAAATGATACCTTATTCATTTTATGGAACTTTTTATCAGTCATCTACGCATATACCCCCGCTGTCCCGTTATTCTCAATCAAAGAATGGAAGGCTTTTGAATTTCGCAATGTACGCCACGAAAAGAATTAGGTAGGCAGCCGAAAGTGGGAACGTGATGAGTACAATGTCATCATACACTCTCGCCAGCAATGCCCCAGCAACGAATGAGCCAACACAATAAAGCGCCGATTTCCATTCTGCTTTACTCATGCATATACCCCCACTGTCTCGAACGGTTGTATTATACCATTTCTGATGGTAATTGGCGACCATACACTGGCGCGGCGCGGGCAATGGATACAATGGTCTGCTGGTCTAAGCCTCCAAAACACATCCCAGTTGCCGTTACCCTCCAATGTTTCATATTGCCAAAAACATTGACATGCAAAACCACACTCAGTGGAAAAATCTTTGGGGTAGGCTGGCAATAAAGGCATTCCAATAGCAGTCGTGGCCGCTTGCTGTAACGTGACATTGCCTGAGTGAATATACATGCGTGCCCGGCGCTTGATCGCCGCCGGGGTCATGCCCTCGACATCGCCGCGAAAGCCGTCCAGAAATTCGAGTTGGGCATCAATCCGCGCCTGCGACGCGCTGCCGCCGCCGGTCTGCGCGTACACCTGATGGATGATGTTGACCTCACGCCTCATGGCCTCATGCCACTGATCGGGGGTCAGGTTGCCCGCCGCCAGTTCGTCAGCAAGCCCGTCCAGCCGTCGCTCGAACTCGCCCTTCAGGTTGCGCAATCCCCGGCTGTCGATACGCGGGAGGCGTGTCACCGGGGGCTGTCCTGCGATGGGCTGTTGACGACTAAACCGTTCCAGCAAGGCCGCCAACCCCGTCCCCACAACAATTGGCACGAGGGGCGAGAGCGGCTCCTGTTCCACCAGGCGCTGGCCTTCCGCGCGGGTCTCCTCCAACGCATCGGCAAACGCCAGCAAGCGGCGCTCTACGTCGGGGAGTTCGTCGCCAGCCAGCAGCGTAATCAGGCGCTCCAGTTCGGCGCGTTCCTCCGCGATAATCTCGCGTAAGGCCGTGTCGATTTCGCGGTTGCGCTGGCCGTTCGTGCCCGCCAGCAACGCGACGGTGTGGGCTTCCGCGATGGCACGCTCCATCTGAGCACGGAGTTGCTCCAGCGTCAGTTGGCCGCTGGCGTAGAGTTGGGCGACGGCGCGGGCCGTGATGGACAGGCGGGTGCTAAGTGTCGCGGCCATTACCACCCAAAATCTTCGTCAAATTCACGGGCGATAGCTTTGTAAATTAGGCGGGCATGTTCCCAAGTCCATGAAGGGTCTTTATCATGTTCTTCAAGGTCGAGCAAATGATATAACGCCTCAATAAACCCTTCGCGATTTGCTTCGCTTGCCCACCCCTGCGGGCCGGGTAGCCTGTCGATGACCCTGATGTCCTCAAGGCTGAATTGGTTTTCGTGATACGAAATGTTCCCATCGCGCGGACGGGGTGGTTTTCTTGGGTATTTCACGCCGCTGCCCCCACTTCGCTAGTCACGTCTGCCATTGGTCATTAAGGCAAGATCGTCTCCGATAGCGCTGAAAAGATCATCCATCAATTCAGGTGCAAGGCGTTCTGTACCGCGAAACACATAGATGGGGCCGGGCTTCCGTATGAAGATATAACGTCTATCTTCCCGGTCCACTAACTCCCACCCTTCAGCGCCTAACGTTTGTAATTGTTCATCCAAACATTCAGGCACTATGCGTAACACTTTGTATTCAACTTTCATGCCGCTGCCCCTATTTCGCTCATTATCCGTTTCACGTCGGCCTCCACAGCGGCCATGTCAATACCCCCGCCGCTACCCCCATTATCGCCTGTCCCCTGCCCTGCTGTCAACTGAGGCGGCTGTTGGCCGGGGAGTTGGCCCTGGGGCACGATTTGCCCATCAACGATGTCACCCGCGCCTTGCACCGGCTGGCTCACCTGCCCCGCGATGATTTCGTCTGCATCCTCTTCGGACATCTGCAACTTGTTAATCAGGATGTAGCGGGCCGCCGCTGGATTGGACGGTAACGCGCTGATAATCTCGACTTCCTCTTTGGGCGTAAACTTGTCCTGGAAGATTTCACGCGGCTTCAGGTAGAAATCAATCGCGCCCTGTTTGTAGCTGTCGAGGCTGTAGCCCTGAAACTTGTCATAGCCGTTCAGCGCCGCAATCGAGATTGCCATCTGGAAGGCTTTCACCACGCCGTAATCCAGGTTTGCCATCGCTTCCTTGACCGCGCCGTCAGCATCGACAAACATATTGCGAATGGCAATGCCGGACATGCCCGCGATTTTGTCGCGCATCCGGGCAATCGCCAGCACCGGCGCGTCCCGTTCCATTTCGGCGTGCAGGCTTTCGTGGCGCTGGTTGATGTCGGATACCGGGATGGTCGGGGCCATCGAATGCGGCTGGCTGCCTTCCGGCCCGTACAACATGTTAAAATCATCCCGTACCGCCGTCGGCTCAGTCGTACTCGTGCCGTTGTCGAGTTGGCCGCTGAATTCCAGATCGCCGTCACTGTCTACCCCAGCCAGATACCAGGGTGGATCGGCGGCCTTGCGAATGCCATCATCCAGGACGCTGCCCAGATCGTTGGCTTCGTTGATCTTCGGGATGCCGGTGTGATAGCAGCTTGCGCCCCAGTCGAAGCCCACGTCCTTAAACTTGACAATCCGCAGGGGCACGAAGCCATAGCGGTTGGGCCACTCGGCCACGCCGTTGCCGCGCTGGTCGGTCTGCCAGGCAAACAGCTTGTCGTCCTTATAAGTGCGGAACCATTCTTTATCGACTTCCATCCGATACCACACCAGATCATGTTTGCCCGTTTCCGGGTTCACCCAGTCGCGTTCGTATTCGATGACCACGCGCTTGACGTTGCCAATCTCGTCAAACTCAGCATCCTTGATTTTAGCCGGGTCGAGGACTTCCACCCGTACCATTTTGCGCTGTGGATCATCCACGATCCACAGGCCCACGTCGCCCAACATCGCGCACAGACGCGCATACAGCGACTTGTTGATGGCCCAATTCGACCACGTGATAATCTGCGCAATGGCTTCAACGAGGGCTTCGTCTGCGCCAACGACATGGAACGCGCCGGACTTGAGGTTGTCGAGGTCAATCGCGCCGCCCACCAGCATGGAGGTCAATGTTTCGACCAGTCGGTAGTACAGGTTGTCAACGCCCCGCGCATGTTTGTACACGCCGAAATTGCGCTTGAATGAGGCCGATATTTTCTCGCTTTTCCAGTATTGCGAGTTGTTATACAGCGCCCGAAAGAAGGCATACCGGTTCTGCTTGCCGTCCAACCAGACCGCGTCGGACTTCGGAACCATATACTCTTCTTTGAACGTGCTTACAAAAGCACGAGATGCATTCATGAAGCGGCTCCACACAGAAGGCACATTAATCTCTCAATCTCAACGCTGCCGGTTTGGGGCCGCGCCGTAACTTCCCGGCGCGAATGGGCATCAATTCAGTCAAGGCCCACACCAGCGCGTCCAACCGGTTCGGACTGGGCATTCCCATGTCTGGCTCCCATTCACACATCTCATCTTCAAGGCGCGGGAATGACCCGATATGATGGACGCGCAAGCGTTCATATTGCGCCGCCTGCGGCTCGGCACGGATAGCCTTCCCGCGTGTGGCATTCACTAACCTGAAACGGACACCCTCACCGCCGTCTGCCGTCTTCAGGACATGCTCGACCATATCGCCGCCGAAATTCTTTTCCGCCACAATCTTGTCTGCGTCCCAGTCGTAATAGGCCCCGACGACCATATTGCCCCAGAAGTCGGGCGAGCCTTGCTGACTGTAATCCGCCAGCACGTAGCCATTGCCATCCGTGCCAATGCCAGCGACTACAATCCCGCATTCGGTGCGACCGCCGGGGGGATCGACACCCACCACAATCCGGCGCAAATCCACGCCTTCAGGGATAGCGGCCAACCGCAGCGCTTCGAGTTGATCGCGCTTCCACAATGCGCCGGGGCTTTCGTCGCTGTCTTCGGCCTCGATTTCCTGCCGATAGGCCAGCGCCGTCATGTCGCGAGCCATCAATTCAATGGCTTCAGCGCTGATGTGCGGATTATCATGACTGCGAAAATGAAACGTCTGCCAATGCGTGTCGCCTGTTTCCTCGCTGGCTTTTGCATCTTTGAACAGCTTCGAGGCATGGCGCGGATCCCGCGCTTTCGACACCGACCGGCTGTGCAGCGAGGGCGGCGTGTAGATGAAACAAGCATCCCCGTTGTTGTCCATCAACATCGGTGCGCCGACCACGCCCCAAGCATCTTCGTTCGTATCCTGGTACTCATCGAAAATAATCAGGTCGCCATAATCACCGCGCAACGTCGCCGCATTCCAGGCGGTCTTGGCTCGAATGGCGTTGCGCGTGCCCGGCACTTCCATGAGGTGCGTCGTTTCGTTTTTGCGTAGTACCTTTGCTTCCACAGCGCGGGCACAAGCTGCCGAGATCACATACCAGAATGCCTCAACCTGCGTTGCCGTCGGCGCGGTATACAATACCCGTTTCCCTTCACAGAAGGCGCGCAAGGCTTTGATGGCAATGCCAAACGTCTTACCCCCACGACGTCCCGCCCGAATAGCAATGCGTTTGGCATCACACGCGACAAATTGACGCTGAATGATGTGCTCCTGCCCCGTCTTCGGGTTGACGAAACCGGGAATATCGACATACTGCTGCCAAGCCCCCTGCCCCGCGCCGCCGTCGGCCTTCGCCTCAAGTTTCGCGACTTGTAGTTGCCGGTATTCCTGCGGCGTTAAAAAGCTGCGCAGCGAGGCTGTCATCGCCTAACTCTTCCAATACGTCATCAGGGGAGACCTTGCCCTCTTTCAACAGCGCGATAACCTTATCCTGCCACGTTTCGACCTGCACCTGATCCTTGAATAAGCCAAGATGCTTGCCCAAATGCACCAATGCCGATTGCGCGTCGTACAGCTTCAGGGTGATGCTGCCATCCTTGAAGGTGATGTCCTTGACGTTATCAATCGCGCCACTTTCAAAAGCGCGTTCCCAGTCGATCAGGGGGATACCACCCGCGAGTTTGAGAACATCGTGGAACGATCCCCGCGCCTGGTTGGCAAGGCGTGCCAACACTTCATCAGCGCTCATGGCATCTTCGTCGATGCGCCGCTGGATTTCGTCTGCAATATCAGGTTTTGTCAGGTTTTCGGAGGCAATTGACCGGATAGAACGTTCGGAATAGCCCGCACGTCGCGCCGCTTCGGTGGCATTCCAGCACTTAAGATATTCGTTTATGAAGGCTTGCTGTTTATCAGTAAGGGCCAAAGCGCGGGCTTGCTCCTGGTAGGTGTGGAGGGGGGAAAACAAAACAGGCGCAGTACGCACCACGCCCTAACTCTATTATAACACGGTAGTCAACCTGCCCGCTTATACACGCGCTCGCGAGCCTCGGCTTTGGCCCGGCGGCAGTAGAACGCCAGGCCGGACGGGGCGCGTTTGTCGCTGTCAAACTCCCCTATCCCGTGCCGGGTCTGACAGCCATAGCAATAGCGCATTTCGTGGCGTGGCTGCTGCCGTACCACCAGCATCCGATCCCGGCGGTCATCGCCCCTGGCTTTCGCAAACGCCGCCCGTTCCGTCGGGCGCTCGATTTTATCCTGTTCGTACACGCGCACATACTTGGTAAAGCGCTGTTCCTCGACCACGCGCACAATCGGGGCCAGCATCAATTCAAAATCCACAAACGCCGCTTTCGGCAGCGGGTCTCGTTGTCGGTATGCGCGCCACTGCTCGGCGTTCCGCGCATCGGCAATCCGCAGGGCGCGTTGATAGCTGGTCTCGGTGTCGGGCGGCAATGTTGGCTCCTGAGAATAACTGACATCATTTGTCAGTAATTAATGTAACACGAAACACAATGCTTCGTCAACTAATGGCGCGATCTTTACGAAACGTTAAGCCAACCCCCCATTTATTAGGGGGCACGTATACGCATGATGTGTTATACTGTAAGTACAGTAAGGAACGGAGCGGACAATGAACGAGCAACCAAAGACAGCAATCGAGCAGCTAGTAGAAAATGGGTGGTGGTTTTGGTTCGATGGGAACGGCCCGACCAGCGGCCAATGGCTTCCAGGCAGTATCAGCCGGGATAGAGACGATCGTAATGAAGTGCAGCAAATACAATTCAATGAGATGGTACTCCGGTTCTGTGGGTATCGTAGAGACTATGCCATTAACGCCGAAGTCACATTGAGAGATTACGAATTATAAGGGGCGAAAGCCCCTTCCTATCGAAAGGATGATGATGGACAATCGAGCCACTATCTACATGAACGAAACCGACAAGGCCAACGTCGAGCGCCTGATGAACGCGCTGGACGCTACCGGGATCGACATTCGCGGGCCGCGCGGCGACCTGAGCATGTCGGCCCTGTTCCGGCATCTGGTCGCGCGGGAGTTGGAACGCCTGCAACCCCCCAATAATTAGGGGGCACGTATACGCATATTGTGATATACTTTATATATCGAATGAGGAAATGGAGCGAGACAATGAACAGCAAAGACATTACCAACATCATCAACTACGAAAACAACGACGACTACGAAGCTCACGAAGAAAAAATCTGCTGGCGCTACGGTGACAACCGTGAATTCCTGGCCGAAGACACCCGCACCGTTTATGTTCGCAAAGGCGAAACCTACGGCGGTATGGCAATCCCGGCACGGGCGATCTCACTGAAACTGGACGCAGAAGGCATCGCGAAAGCACAGGCCAGCCACGAATGGATTATGCGCCGGTTCGGAAAGTAACCGCACCGACGAGGCCCCGTCGCACGGGCCGAAACTCCGCGAAGGCGGAGTCTGTGGAAGCGATAGCGCCAATCCCGGCGCGGCGTAGGAAAGGACGTAATGATGAGCAACAAATACCCGCCTTTTGAAGTCGTCGAAATGAAACTGATAGACCTGTACGGCCCGGCAATGGAAATCGACAACACCGAAGATGCAGCGATGTACTTTGAGCGTCTTGTTGAATGGGCCATGCAGATTAGTGACCAGACCCGTGAGGAAGCCGAGCGCATCCAACATGCAAATCTTGGTTACTATGCTGGATACTATGACCACGAAACACGCATCCGGGTTGAGAACCTATTCCAGTGTGCACATCCCATCTTCGGCAAGGCAATAGCACACACGCCGACGGCTGATGAAGCATTAGAAATTGGTTTGAAACTAGGGCACGAAGCACGAGACAGCTAAACACCCAACAAACACCCCCGGCCTACCCTATCACCGGAACCGGGGCCAACGAAGCCCGCGCCAATCCCGGCGCGGCGTAGGAAAGGACGTGAGAGCATGGAGTTTAGTTTAGGGCAGCGCGTTTATCTTCAGCCTATCGAAGCCATGAACATTCCAGCGCGGTATGGCATCGTTGAATGGATCGAGACCCTCCCAAATGGGTTCCAGCGTATTACTGTCGAGTTTGACTATGAAACTGGTTTAGGTGTGCGCGAAGTTCATCCGGCTCACCTGACTATTGAAAGGAATTGAAAATGCGTGACTACATCAATCAGGAAGCACTGACCAAAACGCTGCAATCGTACCAGGAGGCAATGGCGAAACTATTCGCGATCAGTCGCCATGTCGTGCCAGGAACCAATCGTACCAATGACAGTCTACCTACCGAATGGCGCATGGAGTGGGTTCCTACGCTCGCCACAGATCGCGTGCAGTACACGTCTGAAATAGTTGCGCAGGTGACTGACTTGGTCGAATATGGTAGACCCAAAATAGGTTATCGCGCATCGTTTATTCGTGTGACGGGGTATGCCTACATTCCATTCGATTTTTACAGCGTCGATGCACCTGTCGCAGAATTCCTCCCCTACACCGATGAGGATGGCAATGAACACCCTGGCCGCCCACGTCAACCTGAAACAATTAGTGCCGTAACGAGGCGGTTGATCTTGCGACTGTACGAGAAACAATGGTCGTTAGATCAATATCGCCATGACAAAGGTGAGGTGCTGCATTTTATGGATGCCGCGCCTGCTGACATCCAACAACGCTGGCTGAAAGATTTGTCTGATGCTGACAAACAAATCCAGAAATACAACGAGGCGGTCGAAAAGATTAAACCAATATAACACCCAACACCGCCCCCGGCCTACCCTATCACCGGAACCGGGGCCAACGAAGCCAGCGCCAATCCCGGCGCGGCGTAGGAAAGGAAAAGGTGAAATTGCAACGTAAAGGTGATTATATTGACGCTAGTCACTCAATGCTACAGCAGATGTTCGCCCGCTATCGTTGCCCAATTTGTGGCAAAACTATGGAATGCGTGACAAGTGATGGTTACAACGCAATCTATTGGTGTGTGGAATGTCAACTAACGATGGTCAATAGTGCCTTTTTCGACATTGAAGGTAATAACATAAAGGACGTGAGATGAACTACGAAGACAGCTACGAGAATATGTTCCATGAACAGAAAGCAGCCAATCATAAGACGAAGAAAGCACTTGAGGCTGCAATCCTCGAATGCGAGGAAACTAAGAAGGTCGCTGAATATCAGTATGAACGTGCCTGCGAATATTCAAGGCGCGCTGAGAAGGCCGAAGATGCCTTGAGAAAAATAGAACAGGTGCAATATGAAGGCTATGGTGCAGGAGATAGCTGGAAGGTGATCCGAGAAATCATTGATGCTGCGTTGAAGGGCACAATCCCCTTTTAGCTAACACCCAACACCGCCCCCGGCAACTCTTGACAGTACCGGGGGCGATCATCGCTTATCGCATCACTATAGGAGCAATGCTATGTCTATGATAGACGAATACTGGCCTGACGCGCAACCCCGGCCCGACCAGGGGTAATCAGTCCACCAGTGCAAACGCTGACGCAAGAAAATTCGCACTGGCCGCCTTGCCATCCGAAGCGGCTTTCCGCATCACCAGCGCGGGCATGTCGTCGTCGTCAGCAGCAGTCGGCGTAACGGGCTGCAAGGCCATCGGTTTTGGCGCGGGCGCGGGGGCCTTGTTCATCATTGCTTCAGCCATCAACGCCTGCGACTGTGCCAGTGACTGCAACGCCTGCCCTACCCTATCGGTGTTCTGCGCCTGCAACTTCAAGACAATCTCAGGGAACAATTCCCCCAGCACGTCCACATTGCCCCGCGACAAATCCACATAGAGCCGGATTGCATCACGAATAATGGTGGTCATTCTACGCTTTGCCTTCATGCCCAGCAGATGCCCGGCCACAATCCGATCCTGTAGCTTGTTGACATCCAGGTTAAAACGAAACTTGAGCTGCCGCCGTCCGTCTGCCGCCACAGGGATATAGTCCCAGCGGTAGACATCATCGGTACTAACACCAACGACCCGCTGCGCCAACTGCTCAAACTTTTGTAACTCATAATCAAACATGATAGACTACTTTCGCGTATACGTACAATTGCGCAATTGTTCGAGACCCGGCCAGCCTTACCCGCTGGCCGGGTTTCTTTTTGGTTGCGGCGTAGTGTACCCCGCGATAGGGCAGGGCGCAACTTGTCGCCTGTGAACGGCGTTTCTCTTAGTCGGAAAGGACAATCTCATGAAGCAGCAATACTCTTTCGTAGACTGGGAAAGTCGGTTCGGTGGGGTCTGCATCAATGCCATCAAACCACCGGACTTGAACCAGCCTGCAATCTTTGCTGTAGGCAATAATTTCTCCTGAATGTCCTTCCTCATTCAGCGGTTTTTTGCCTATTAGTTGGTCGATTTGGGTGATGCCTAGTCGAGCAAATTGTTCACTGATGTACTGCGTGTCCATCATACGTCCTCGCTCTCACTTCTCCCGTACCACCGATCCTGAAACCGTTGCACAGCATTCCGAAGCTCTACCTTCTCCATGTATCCAAGTGGCTGCTGCTCAATAAGCTCCATAATCAACACGGCATCAGCATCCCCCTCAGCCCGTGCCAGTACAATCGCGCCCATGTGTGCATTGCCCCATTCGAGAATGTCCATGTCGCTCACTCCGTCACCTCCCGTGCCAGATACGCCCGGCGCATGGCTTTCACTATCGATGCTGTCCGTCCACGCATCACGACCAATAGTTTATCAACGGGAATTGTAAAATACACCTCGTCGTGAACATGACCGATCTCCTGATATTCCAGGATAGCGCCAACGGACACATAATCAAGCGGCGTATCGTAAACTCGCCGAATTGCAACCATTGCATCGGGCGTGATTACGCACAAGTCTCCCGGCATGATTTCCGCTTCCTGCTCAAACACCGCCGCCTCATGCGCCGCCAGTTGCGCGTCGATGTCAGCGATATACGCCGCGTAATTCTCGATGACCCGGCGGTATAACGTTCTGGAATGTTTCATCTCCTCAATGTATGCGTCGCTCAGAATGTCGCTCTCGTTCATGTGCGTTCCTCACCCTCATCGTCACCGCCAGGGGTGGACTGGCGTTTCTCCAGCCAGTCCACCACACACAGCGCATCACCATCCACCGGCCCATAGCCGTACCTGCCACACACTACGCATGGATAGCGGTCTCCCCAGTGACCACGCTCTTGGATTGGGTCACTGAACAGGCGCGTGTATTTGTACCAATCCATCTCAACATTTCGCCCGTATTGATGTTCAAGATAGTCAATCAAATCCTTGAAACCGATAGCGTATTGCTCACTCATGTCTGCTCACTCTCATATACCACATCGATCCAGCGTTGATCCTGATCTACGTCCCAGCGTCGCACGCTATAGCCCAGCGTCGCGAAATGCCGCATGACCGTCTCGTTTCAGTACCCTCACTGGATCATTCAACATTGAAACTTTTGGCCTCATACTCCGCCAGATAATCCTTGTACGTTTCAGTACCCTCACTGGATCATTCAACATTGAAACCGGGTCTGGTTTTTAGCTATCCGAGGTCACTTATGACCTAACCATCGCATAATCGCGCTCATGCGCCAGATTTGGGGTCGTTTTGTAAAGCTGCGAACCTGCAAGAGTACTGATCTCTACTATGTGTCGAAACTCCATTCCTGCACAAAAAGAGGGGAGAGTTTCGACCGCTTCAACGCTGACTGATCCAGTGATGGGAATTGCTTTTGGACAACGCTTGCTCCAATCGAGCTTCGTTCTCGCCCAGGGCCTCTGAACCGACCCAAACTTCAGCATTTAAGCTGATAAGTTCCAATCCTTTTGTGCGGATATTCTTTGCTGCGTTGACATCCGCATTATCTGTGTACCCGCAATCCTGACACACAAAACGCGATTGAGATACACGATTTTCCTTGTTTATGCAGCCACACACGCTACAGGTCTGCGAGGTATATGCCGGGTTTACATAGACGATTGTGCAGCCCTTTTCCTCAGCCTTGTAGGTCAACATCTGCTTAAATTTCGCCCATGCCGCATTGGCGGCCCGCCGCGCCAAATGTTTATTGGCGATCATAAACTGAGGCGTTATATCCTCTAGGATGATGATACCATAATCATCTGTGATGCGACTGGTGGCGACATGCAGATCATAGTCTCGTTGTCGAGCGACTTCAGCCTCTAATTTGGCGATCTGCCGTTTCGTATCGCGCCAGTACTGCGTCTGAAAGGCATTAGATAGTAAATACCCGTCCGTGTCCTTTTTGCCCTTGTTGATGCGACGTTGCAGCCGCTTGCGCTTGCGATGCACCCGATCATAAAAATCAACAGCGGCATACGGTTGTGCCTGGTCGCCATTCCACCCCATGTAAAGGTAAGCCAATCCCATGTCAATGCCAATCGCCCGATCTCGGTACGGATGCACAATCTCATCATCAACTGGCTTTCGGGTGGCAAAGATCGCATACCATTCCCCGCCGCTTTCAGATATAAAATTGCCGTTCTCATCATGCACGACCTTACCCCGCCGCGCTCGATAAAGCGTCATCGTGCTGGTGTTCTCTATAAACAAAGGACGCTCTTTTTGGTCATGAGTCCTCACAGGAACGGTACATAGTGTCCGCCCCCGATGCGTGAAACGCAATTCACCCCAACCCTTGCTGAGTGTCTGATAGGTAGCCCCGCGCCCAAGCGTGTATCGGACACTGTGGAATTCATCCGCTCTTTTCGTCCTGTGTGGGCGACGCACTTTCTTATCGCCCTGGTTCCGTTTGGTGCGGTACATCTCATGCCCAGCCACAATCCGGTCGATCATATAGGTGGCAGTATGCTCAGGCAACAAACTCTGACCATAGAAGTTCTTGCGCGCTTCCTGAAACCCCGCGCCTTTCCATAGCTGTTGCATCACATCCTTTTTGAACTGGTCAATCACAATATTCCAGTGTTCCTGCGTGGGGAAGTGAGGGGTGTAGGCCCGCTGTTTGGCTTCACGATCATATTCCCAGGTATAGCCCAGCACCCGCAGGCGCAAATCCTGCGTGTTGCGATGTGTGACAATCATGTCATTGTACATGCACCGTGCCTGAAACAGAATGTTACTTAACCATGTTTCGGTCTCGGCATCTGGGTAGAGACGGTATTTATAATTCCGAACAACGCTGTCGCTCATTCGTCGTCAGCCTTAGCTTTTAGTTCATCAATAATCGCCTGCGCATTATCGGGCAAGTCATCATAATGTCGCTCAAAGAAATCCATCAGTGCGGTATCCGCTGACACATTCGCGCCAGTGGATAGTTGCATTTGCGCCGCAATCATGTGGACGATCTTGATCGCCTCTTCTGATACTCTCATGGCGTTCGTCTTGCTCCGCTTGCTCACAGGATAACCTTTCAATAGTTATGGTACTCCAACTTGACAACAAATGCAACACATGCAATAATGTTCATATAGTATTCTAATGCGATGATGGTTGCATTTTAGCACCAAATTGGAGCAGTCGCCATAAAAGAAACTGCAACGTATGCAATAGATGTAATAAATTACATGGAAGTTAGAATGGTGTTACGATTGTGAATTTATCAGGAAAGAATTGGGGAAAGTGTGATAAATATGGTAAGTATTATGCAAGGTATATTAGATAGTCTGGTTACAAAACTAAAGAAGCCAGCTATCATCAAGAGGGGCAAGGCCGCTCCAGACTTTGCGGGAAGGAAGCGGCCAGGCCCCGACTAACATAAAACAACGCCGCAGTCGGCCAGTTGCGTCGGCTACAGCGCTCATTATCATTATAACGTATGTACCATTTCGCACAATTGAGATTAAAAGGAACACCCACAATGACGACTGATACATCTATAACTGTAGACGAGATCGCCGCCGAAGTGACCCGTCGCCGTGCGGCCAAGAGCAACGCCAACTGGTCGCTCTCGGCAGCCGATGCCCGCGCGTGGTATGCGGCGGGCTGGCGTGACCTGTCCGGGGCCTACCTGCGCAGGGCCGACCTGACCGAGGCCAATCTGTTCGGGGCCGACCTGTTCGGGGCCGACCTGTCCGGGGCCAACCTGCGCGGGGCCGACCTGACCGAGGCCAATCTGTTCGGGGCCGACCTGACCGGGGCCAACCTGTCCGGGGCCGACCTGTCCAGGGCCGACCTGCGCGGGGCCAACCTGACCGAGGCCGACCTGTTCGGGGCCGACCTGTCCGGGGCCAACCTGCGCGGGGCCGACCTGACCGAGGCCAATCTGTTCGGGGCCGACCTGTCCGGGGCCTACCTGACCGGGGCCAACCTGTCCGGGGCCGACCTGTCCAGGGCCGACCTGCGCGGGGCCAACCTGACCGAGGCCAATCTGTTCGGGGCCGACCTGTCCGGGGCCGACCTGTTCGGGGCCGACCTGTCCGAGGCCAATCTGTTCGGGGCCGACCTGTCCGGGGCCAACCTGCGCGGGGCCGACCTGTCCGGGGCAAAAGGTATTCTAACGTGTGGCCCCGCGCCACACAGTGGCCGCATTATTTCTGCATATTATCACGCGGGCGATACCCACATTCAGGCAGGGTGTTTCAATGGCACGCTGGCTGCATTTAAACAGCGCGTGGAACATCCTGACACTGCCGGGGAATACCCGACCACACCAGAGGGACAGGCGTGGTATAGATCGCTATTCCCGATCCTTGATTATTTCGCCAGTCTCAATCCAACCAATATCGAAAGGAACCCGCAATGATTTTCGCCAATGACGACCTGACCATCTATGACGACATGCGCAGCAATATGATCTGGTACAACGATCACAAGGACTTGCTGCAACTCGAAGACTGTCACGACCGACACGCGCGGGCAGTGCTGGATACCTGGAACGACCTGGCTCCACGCACCGCCACTGAGTTCAGCGTCATGCGCTTCAACGCGGCGTGTGAGGCATACAGGGAGGTGAATATCGCTAAGAAATCCGAACCGTAGAAATAGCTAATTCGTGCTAAAATGAGGGATAATCTAAGACGCAAAACCCTCTCATGCACCACACATTCTCCACACCTACCAAGCAGGGGAATGACGACGAGGGCAGTCAAGGATTTTTAAGCGGGCGCGACCATCGTGTCGCGATCACAACGGACAGCGCATATTGTTTGCAATAACTATATCACAGCGCTGTGGAAACACCAGTTAAGGCTTGTTGTAATGGTAGGTAGGTCTTAACACTATTTCACGCCATGAGTTGAAAGCGCTGATGATGCCAATCAAAAGTTTACAACAAAATGTTACCTCGTTGCGCGAGGGCTTGAACCAAATCGGCACGATCCGCAAGGGCGCGCCCAAAGAACCCAACAAGCCGGGCGCAGATTTACCCTATTTTCGCATTGTATTAAATGACCAGTACAAACACCTGCAACCCATCGTCGACGAGATTTTCAGGGATGAGCCGGAATACTTTATCGGCGCGCATGTCATCGAGGATACGGCTGATAAAGCCTTTTCATTCTGGATGGAAGAGTGGGGCAAGGGCGGCACGTTGTATCATCGCTGCGATGGTGAACAGCAGCACCAGCACTACAGCGGACACGGCTACAGCTTCGCAAAGGTCGCCTGTGTTGCCAGCAATGAAGCCAAGCCTTGCGCCTGTCAGCGCATTGGCCGGTTGGCGCTCTGGTTTGAGCCGCTGGTCGCTGCCACTGGTGAATTTGGCTATTTCACGGTGATGACCAGCAGCAAGAATGATATTGTCACTGTGCAACAGCAGCTTGGCGTTGCCGAGTACATGGCGGCGCGGGCTGGCTTGTCGCTGATGGCCGTACCGTTTATCTTTGGCCGTTACGAAAAGGCCATCAGTTCCCCGGCATTCAAAAAGGCCAAAGGCGGTTGGGTGCCGACCGGCGGGCGCACGATGGTTACAAAATCGCTGTTTAGCTTGCGCGCCGATCCTTCCTGGAATATCCAAACCCTACTCCCGGCAATCAGCCAGGCTGCTTTCCTGCCCCCGCCGTCCGATACACCACAGAATGAATTACGCCTTGCTGATACGGTAAAAGCGCGGCTGCTCACTCCATCGGTGCGTCGCCTCAATACCGGCGTGAACGACGTGGCAGGCGCAATTGGTGGCGACAATGGATTTATGGCACTGGCAGCAAAGGCCGACGCGGAACCGGAAGCCATCACCCCGCAGCAGACCGCGCAGGATATGACCCCGCCGCCGGATGATCTGACCCCGGAAGAGGATGAAGTAATTGAGGGGGTCATCAACGAAAACGACCAAGCGCCGGACATCGAGCAGGAAGAGGAACCGGTGGTCGTTGAGACGACCCACGCGACGAAAGTGAAGTATATCGCCAACGGTAACAACGCCTATTTACTGTTTGACGGGGAACATCAGACCCGCTGTTACAGCCGTAATGAATTCCTGACGATGATTGGCGGCCTGGCTGATTGGAAAACATTCATCAACGAATTGACCCCCGGCCCGGCAGAACAAGAGGCAGTGGAGTTACCGGCGCAGTTAGTCATCACTGCGGAAGGCAAGACAAAGAAGGACGGCTCCACCTACTGGCTGGTCAAAGATGCGACTGTGACCGCGCCCGAAAGTGAGGAAGCCGCATGACTGAACAAATCTACTATCACTTCGTACAGGCCAACAAGCACCTAGGATATGACCGATCAGAACAGGAAGTCTACCCCGGTCTGACGCTCAAAACCGAGAAGCCGATTGCATTGTGTGATTATGGCTTCCATGCCAGCCAGCGGCCACTAGATGCACTCAAAAACGCGCCATCCAATACCGGGTGGCTGTGTGGCGTGACACTCGGTGCAGATGTCATCCATGGCAATGACAAGGCGGTTTCGAGTGAGCGCACGGTGGTATGGATGCTTAAAGTGGACAAACTGTTGATTGAGTTTGCCTGCTGGTGCGCAGAGCAGGCGTTTGACGTGGTGCGCACGATGGGGGTTGAGCCTGACCCCCGTAGCATCGAAGCCGTCAGGATCACCAGGCTGTGGCTGGTTGACCAGGCCACCGATGCAGAGAGGGCCGCTGCCAGGGCCGCTGCCAGGGAGGCTGCCTGGGACGCTGCCGGGGAGGCTGCCAGGGACGCTGCCAGGGAGGCTGCCGGGGACGCTGCCAGGGAGGCTGCCTGGGACGCTGCCAGGGACGCTGCCTGGGCCGCTGCCTGGGAGGCTGCCGGGGACGCTGCCAGGGACGCTGCCTGGGACGCTGCCAGGGACGCTGCCAGGGCCGCTCAAAATGACCATTTAACAGCGTTAATCCGGTCGGCTCTCGCCGAAAGTGAGGAAGCCGCATGACCCCACAAGAATATTTTCCGCACTATTATCCCCACTTCCGATTGCGCTGGTTGACGCAGCGTAACTTGCTTCTGACCGATGGCATCTCAGAAGCCGAGTTGCCAGAGCCAGACGAAGCGCTGCTGCTTCCGGCGGTATGTCCGACCATGCGCCCGCCCTACATCCGGGTTAGCCCCGACAGCCTCGTGCCAGGGGATGTGTATCTGGCCCCGGACGGCTCGCGCTGGCGGGTGTTATCCCGGCGTAAAGACATTCCCTCGCCACGAGACCGGGCCGGTTTTTTCTGTGGCTGCCCGACCTATGTGTATCTCATGGAGCGATTGACCGGCGGTGATTGGGGCGAGAAGGCCGTCCAGTATCTGCCCGCAATCGCTGATGTCAACCTGGCCGACGGGCTGCGCTATCTGATCGCCTGTCGGCGGCCACACCCCCAAATGCACCAGATCAATTACAAGGTGTACTGCCGGTTCTGGCACGAGCAAGAGCAGGAGGCCGCATGAGCCGAGAAGCTGCACTCACCATCTATGCCTATCTCATGGGCAAGTTTGACGCGAATGGTAATGACCTGCTGACATTCGTAAACGTAGCCACAACCCAACAGCACGGCGAGTGGCGCTTTCAGGGAACGCTCGGCTTCAGTGGCAAATTTTATTTCACACCGGGGCGGTGGTATGTCGATTGCTATCCCGAAGACGACACCCCGGAACGGCGGCGCGCGATTGACGAAGCCAACACGCAACTGAGAGCCATTGCTATGCAACTGGCAATTCTGGCACAGGTGCAATCGTGAGCCGCCAGGACCGCGCCCGCGCCCGCTTCCTGATGTCAGCACTGGACTGGCGGCGGCGCATTCAGACGCAACACACTAGCCGACGGCTGGACATGGCGGCCTGCTACGCACGGATGCAAGCGCGGCGGCCTGCGTACGTTATCCGAGGCAATACCTGGTTGTCAGCGCGAGAGGCGGCCTAAGATGGGATTACGCAAAAACTGGAAGCTGCGCGGCGTGGTGTACATCTTCGTACGCCAGTACATCAGCGAACACGGCTACGCCCCGACCGGCGCGGAAATCGCCAGCGCCTGCTACTGCGCGCATAGCAAAGTCGCAGGCTACCTGCGAGACCTGGAGAGCAGAGGCATGATTGTTCTCACGAAAGGCTTTCGCGGGATTGAATTGCCAGAACAGGAGACTTGAAATGTATGTGCAATGGAAAAATTACGAATTTGATCTGTATTTCGATGGCACGCACTGGATTGCGGAATGCTGTCGCAGTCACAAAAGCAAGACACGCCTATGCTGTGGACACTGGATCAACGGTCTGAATAAGCGCGTCCAGGATCACGACTTCATGGACACGATGGAAGCGCGTATTCGCCAGCAGCAGCACGAAATGCAGCCCAAAGTAGACACCCCGCCGCGCAACACATTTCGCGCCCGGATCAAGCCCATGCCGCCGCTGGCATTGCCGCCGCGTCAAAACATGCGCGGGGAGGGCAATCGCTATGAGTAAATCACGCCAATGGAAAGCCCAGCGCCACACGGCCCGCAAACAGCGCAAGAGCGCCAAGCGGCGCGGGATGCAAGCCAGCGCACGAGCCGACAAGTTCGCCTGGATTATGTCGCTGGCACATCCCCACACAACCATGCCAGATGACCGCCGGATTGAGCGCCGATTTGCGCGGCCCGTCATCAATCGCAGCGGCAAAATCCTGCACCCGGCGCGCTGGTTTACCCGGCGACATCAGGATGAACAGGAGGCCGCCGCATGATCTGTCCAACCGTTACCGTTACATTCGGGCACTGGGTATTCGAGGTCTGGCTGCATCAGGGCGAATGTTACGCCAAAAACGAGGATCACGACCCGATCACCAAAAAGCGGCAAGCGGTGGTCGTCAATCGGGTTGGCGAGCGCCAGTGGGCAGGTCCCGCCGGGCAAGTCGCCAACGATGACCTGATCGACAAGTTAGAACGCGGCTATCGGCATCTGATGGGATGGTAGCAGCATGGCGACTGCGACCATAACGGCAGGGTGGGGGGTGACGGGCAAGTGGACACATGGATAAGTGAGGATATGCACGATGCCACTAGGCGAATTTGATTTGAAGGAATGGCAGGAACGATATACAGCAGGATTAATCCGCGAAAGGGAACTCAAAATGAAACTAGCGGACATGGCCGAACACATCACCCAGCAGCAAGCCGAGATCGCCGCGCTCAAGGCGGAATTTCAAACCATTTGCAATATTATCGACAACCCGTCATTCGATAATGATATGGCGTTAGCGGCCATCGAGGACATCGCCCGCCGCGCCCTCGAAAGCGACGGCGCATGACCGCCAACACCGACGGTCTCGGCAGACAACAACTCGCCATGTTGCGCCGCCTGTACGCGGGCCATATCTACAACTGCCATCTGCGCTATGGCGACCGGGAACGGATGCACGTCCTGGCGCGGCGCGGCGGTCAAGTCCGAAGCCCGCTGGATACTGAGCATTTACGGATTGGCGTATATGGAGGCGCAATCGTGAGCGACGCAGACATAGTGCGCTCGTACCGGGCCTACGCCAAGTCACTGCCCCGGCGCGTTCACCGGGCGCTGTCCATGTGGCGCAAGCAAGACGGCCCGTTCTGGCGGACGATGACGATCAAGGGCAAGCCGTATCGCTACCATGTGATTACGGCACGAGATGCGAAGGCGTTTGACGATGGAGAGTGAGCGATTGATGAGCGAATACAGTCACTTAACAGATCGGCAGCTATTGGAAATCATCACTGAGATACTAATTGGCTTCGATTTTATTGGCGACATCCATGATGTGGTGGACGAGCAGATGTACCATGATTACGTGGATGTCTATTTGCCTGCATATACACAACTCCGGTGTGCGCTCACCGCTGCGCAAGAGCGCCTCGAAGCCAGTGAGGAGGCGCAATCATGAGTGAGAACGAACAGGTCACAATTACCACGCGCAAGTATCGCATTCTGACTGAGGCATTTTCCTGGATGTGGGAACATCACCGAGAAGAGTTGATGGCACTGTTAACAACGCTTGTGCCACCGAAGCCGTCTGATCCTGATACGAAAGATGCTGCCTGATGAGCGACGTACAATGGCAATTCGAGGGTGGAATGAGTAGCAATTGACTTTGAAATGCGGTATAATAGGCCATTGCACAAATGAAAAAACCCGCTGGCAACGGGTTTCATTCGTGCATACGGTTATATGCCGCGAAAGGTCTCATGGTGAGGCCCGCCGCTGCATTTATCATACCGCATTTTCGCTTAAGCGCAAGTAAAGGATTGATAAATGGCTATTGAGCAGTTACACAACCGCTTCGCCGATAAGCGCGTGGACGGCGAATGGTTTGCGTTGGATGCAACCGACGTTGAGTATATCAAGTCACTGGCGGTGTCAAATGGGTAGCGTGATACATGGCGCATCGCATAGCGCTATCAAGCACTTTAGAGAGCATTCAGCAGCGATGGCCGTTTACTGGGTTTATCTATCCAGGGCCAATAGTGATAACGTTGCATGGCCGTCGGTGAAAGGGTTAGCCAGGGACACCGAATGGAGTGTCAACCCTTGCCGTGAAGCGCGTGAATGGCTGGTTAAGCACAAAGCACTTGAGAAGGTTGATGGCTACGTGCGTCCTGATTGGCGCAAGCTAGAGTTAGTAGATCGCACACGTAAACTCAATTTCGATAAATCCGAATACTACAGGCCCACCGGTATCCTTGAAGTGGGCGGTATCACATATACCATGTTGTACTTCGGAGGTAGTGAGCCATCAGACATTGATGAGCCAGAGCCGGACGTATCGCAGAATGATACGTCCGAAGCCCCGGATAGCACCTCTGACAACTCGCAGAATGATACGTCAGAGAGTGAAAACACGGGTTCTGATGTATCGCCACATGATACGTCCGACAAAAATGTAATAGCGGAACCGGATATATCACCAGGGCTGACATCAGAAACTACGCATCATGCGCAGAATGATACGGAACTTAATATAATCTCTGAACTTAGTTCCAATGCTTCTGAACTTAATGCAAGTAGTAGTAAGCAAGCATCCCCTGACATCGACGAACAGGGTAGGGCTACCACCACCGCTGGTGTGTTCCAACGGTATGTTGCGAT
>Ga0214472_10000425_pt1 | contig 51889 bp, 41 predicted proteins | sample RVTome_6_FD_207662 | JGI IMG/M metagenome (GOLD analysis project Ga0214472, IMG submission 207662) | Soil microbial communities from uranium-contaminated site in the Upper Colorado River Basin, Wyoming, United States - RVT140D175 | ecosystem: Environmental > Terrestrial > Soil > Contaminated >...
CGTCAGCCGCGGTCTGGGCATGGAGGGTCACTTCGCCCCTCGAATCCGCTTCCTTTGCCCGCCCGAGGTCACCCTGTTCACCGTGCGGGCAGCCGCCGGAAAGAGCGTCGCCGAGGAAGAGACCGTTTTCACCCGGCCCGGAGGCTGAGGACCCGGCAAGAGGGCTCGCGTTCCGCCGCCCGAGGGATTACACTCGGAGGCGACACGCCGGGGAGGGCACGTCGTGAAGATTCCCAACCTCTGGACCGCCTACGGACTTCGATCCAGCCCCTACTTCCAGGATCCCCTCGATCCCATCGAGGGAGCCGTCCACCCCATCCGCCTCTTCGTCGGTCGCAGGGAAGCGGTCGAGAGGCTCCTCACACGCATCGCCAGCAACGAGGGCAGCCGCGGGGTCATCGAGGGGCAGGCCGGCGTGGGCAAGACCACCTTCATCCAGTACGTCAAGAGCCGGGCCACCCAACCGCCTCGGTCCGTTTCCCATGCCCGGCACATCCGCGTCACCAGCGGCATGACCTACGAGGGCTTCGGCACCGAGGTTCTCAAGACGGTGCTGGCGACCCTCACCGCCAACCTGGGTGAGCGGGCGCTGCGGCGAAAGCCGGCCATCGTCGCCGCGGAGAAGCTCGTCATCGAGCGCGAGAAGCGCGACTGGTCGGCGGGGGTGTCGGCCTTCGGCGTGGGGGCAAGCATCGGAACCTCGAGCAGTGCGCGGGCCCCCGTGTTCCCGCCGACCGAGTTCCACGAGGTCTTGCAAGGCCTGATCGATGCCGCCAAGTCCCTCGGGGTGGAGGCCATCCTCGTCCACGTCGACAACCTGGAGAACCTGGGCGAGGCTGACCTCGACGGCGCGCGCCAGCTCTTCCGGGACATCCGCGACTACCTTCTCGTCCCCGGGATCCACTACCTGCTCGCCGCCACCAGTGGCTTCCAGAGGGAGGTCCTGGCTCACTATCCCCAGGTGTTGAGCATCTTCCCCGACGCCCTCGTTCTCGAGCCTCTCTCGCCCGAAGAGGTGATTTCGCTCCTCGAGAAGCGGTACCGGTACCTGAAGATTCCGGGTCGTCCCCTGACCCCGCCGGTGAGCGAGGAAGCCATTCGCGACCTCGACGGGAGCTTTCAGGGGGATCTCCGGGGAATGCTCAACTCGCTCAATGATGCCTGCGAGGCTCTTCTCGGGGCGGCACGAGGACGCCCGCTGGCGCTGGAGCGCATCACGCCTGCCCTGGCCCCGACCTACCGCAGTCGACTCGAAAGGGATCTGACCCCTTCCACGTTCGCCCACCTTGTGGCCATTGCCCGGGGGGCGGGCCCACTCTTCCGGCAGACCGACCTGACGAAGCTGCTCGGAATCACCGCCGGTCGCATCAATCAGCTCTTCCGGGATCTCGAGCCGGCCCGGGCCATCCGCCTCGTCGCTACCCAGGGCAGGAGCAAGCTCTACGGCCTCACCGGCTATGCCCGGATCGCCTTTTCGGGACTGACATCCAGGGAGGAAACACCGAGCAATCTTTAGCGATAGCGCTAAATTTAGCGAATGACTCGCGGCAACTGAAGATTCTCCGACCCGCCCCCGCTCATCTCCGACCGCCCCGTCGTCCGATAGTCCTCCCAGCACTTCCACACGATCGGCCCCCCGGGGGCTCGCGGGTCCGGGTCCTCCTCGGAGGACCGTCCGCACGAGGGCACAGAGAGAAGAGAGATTCCCATGATCAGCGGCGAAGACCTGGAGAAGAGCCGGCAGACCTTCAAGGAGGGGCTCGAGAGCTTCAAGAGCGGCAAGCTCGAGGCGGCACTCGAGAAGTTCCAGCGGGCGCTCGACGGATTCGAGACCCTGGGGCGCGCCCAGGAGATCGCGGCCACGCTCATCAACGTGTCCACCATCCACTACACCTGGGGCAACGCGGAGACGGCGTACGAGCACGGCGTCCGGGCTCTCGATCTGGCTCGATGCTCCGGCGCCACGCGCGAGGAGGCCGATGCCCTCGGCAACGTGGGACTCTTCGTGCGCGCTCTCGGAAAGGGCGACGGCGTGCTGTACTTCCGCCAGGCGCTGGATCGCTATCGCAACCTCGGCGACACCCACGGCGTGGCGCGACAGCTCGGTAACCTCGGGCTGGCGTTTCTCTCGCACGGTGACTTCGAAGAGGCCACGCAGCATCTGGCCGAATCCCTCGAGGCCTTCGAAGTGGTCAAGGACGCGGATGGCGCCGCTCGGGTCATGGGTGTCCTGGGAGAGACGCTGCTTCGCTCGGGAGACACCGGGCGCGCTCGCAAGACCTACGAGACGCTGCACAACCTCCTGCAGAGCAACGAGGGAAGCCCGCGCGAGATCGCCAACGCCCTGCGCTGCCTCGCCACCATCCATCATGTGGAGGGAGACGACGAGGGAGCGCTGCACTACTGCGAGAAGGCGGCCCGCGTGGCGGCCCGCAGCAAGGACCGGCTCAGCCAGGCCCTCGCCCTCAAGACCATGGGATCGATCCTGTCGCGAGCAGGTGAGCACGATCAGTCGCGCGCCCGGTTTCTGGAAGCGCGGAGTCTCTTCACCGAGATCGGAGACCAGAGGGGCGTGGCCAACGTGCTCCTCCATCTCGGTCACCTGGCCCTGGTGCGCGGGGAGGTGCGCGAGGCCAGGGAGCGGCTCGACGAGTCGCGGGAGCTCTTCGAGGAATGCGACGATACCGACAGTCTCGCCGAAGCCATCCTCGGCCTCGCTCAGGCCCAGCTCGAGCTGTGCAAGCCCTCGGACTGCCTCGCTTCCTACCGTGCCTTCCGGCGTGCTCTCTGTGATGCTGGTGGCCCCGATGCCCGGGCGGCCGTCGACGCCGGCCTCGGTGAGCTCGATCTCTACCTCGGGCGCACCCGGAGGGCGGTACGACACTTCGAGAGGGCCCTGCAGGGATATCGCGCGGCCGACCAGCAGGAGGCCGAGGCCGTCCTGCTCGGTCTTCTTGCCAACGCCCAGAAGACCCTCGGTAACCTCGAGGGAGCCTGGGCCAGTGTCTCCTCGTCTGCGGCATTCTTTCACACCGTGGGAGACGAGCCGGGACAGGCCGACGTCCAGGTCATCATGGCGCAGCTCCTGCGCGAGAAGGGTATGGTCAACGAGGCTCGCGAGGCGGCCACCAGCGCCCTGAAGACCTACCGCAAGTACGGCCTCCTCGGGGGACAGCAGACGACCTTGCTCACCCTCGGTCGCCTCGCCCTCGACGAAGGTGCCTTCGAGACCGCGAGCAAGGACTTCGAGAAGGCGCGCCAGGGGTTCGAGTCCCTGGGGCTCCTCCAGGGAGTCTGCGAGGCCGAGATCGGTCTCTCGGAGGCATCCCTGCATGCCGACGCGTCGTCCCGTCTGGAGGACACGAGAAAGACCGTCCGTACCTGCCAGGAGATCGGCTACGTCCCCGGCGAGGCGGGCGCGCGCAAGGTCCTCGGCCTGCTCTGTCGCAAGACGGATCAGGAGAACGAGGCCGTGACGGAGCTGCGCCTGGCCCTCGATCTCCACCGCCGCATCGGAAACCAGCGAGAAGCGGGCGAGATCGAGAAGATGCTCGCGGTGTAGGCCGGGGCCCCCGATCTATAATGGGGGGGTCGCCATCGGCTCCAATCCCCGTTCACGGGTGCGGGGCCCCTGGTCCCGAGGTCGTACCATGCGCTTCCCGAACCCTCTGGCCATCGTCCTGTCCTCCTACCTCCTGCTCTCACCGCTCGCCATCGCCCAGGAGGGTGGCCCCCCGGCCGGGGACCAAGGCTCGCCGTCGAGTCCTGAGGTCTCCGTCCCCTACTTCGGAAACAGCTCCTGCCCCATCATGGGGAGGGCCGCCTCGGCCTCCCTCTTCGTCGAGACCACCAGGGGGCGCATCTATGTCTGCTGCGCGCCCTGCATCAAGACGATCCGAGAGGATGTCGACTTCGCCTACGAGGCCGCCTATCCCACCACCACCGCCGCCGGGAACCGGACCTGCCCCATCACCGATCTCGAGCTCGACGAGAAGTCGCCCACGGTGCAGCTGCAAGGGACGGAGATCGGGGTCTGCTGCCCGGAGTGTGCGCGCACGGCCTCGGGGAAGGCACAGATCGTCCTGGCCCGGGCCAAGGACTCCCGGACACGCGACGTCGGCAACATGACCTGTCCTGTCACCGGCGAGCTCGCCGATGGAGGCACCATCGTCCTCATCGGAAACGACATCGTTCGCTTGCACTCCCTTGCCTGCGCCGAGGCGGTCAAGCTCTCTCCCCTCAAGGTGCTGGGCGAGGCCCGAAAGATCGCCGAGCGCGATGAAAAGGCCACCCCGAAGATCATGGAAAGGTCCCCGCCGTCGAGCGACGGGGGCTCCCTTCGCCATGAGTGAGACGCGTCGCGGAAGGCATCGGTGGTGGGTGCTCGTGACCGTCCTCGTGCTCCTGGCGCCGGGATGCCACGTTGCCCCACGGCTGCCCGATCCCCCTCCGTCTCACCCGGCCTCGCCCGTGGCTCCCGAGGCGTCGCCCCCGCCCTCCACGTCGACGCTCGATCTCGTCGTTCCGGGCGAGAAACCGGGTGCAACCGGCCAGAAGGGGACTTCCCCGAAGCTGGAGCAGAGTCTCCAACAAGACGGTGAGCCGAAAGAGGGCCCGGGAGGATCATGATCGAGCGTCCCTTCGCCCGATCCTCACGGTCACCGGCCGACCTTCGTCGCCGATCGCCTGGCCGTCCGGTTGTCCGGCTCCTTCTCCTCGTCCTTTCGCTCCCGGGATGCACCACGGTGGATCTACCCCGGGAGCTCGGACGAGAGGTCGACACCATCGGCTCCGATGTGGAATGGCGTACGGGAGCGAATCCGCCCCGGTCCGACGACCTCCGGATGGAGGAAAGCATCCAGGAGGAGGTGGGCCGTCTCCTCTCCGAGCCGGTGACGGAGGAGGCGGCGGTGAGGATCGCTCTCCTCAACAATCGCCGGCTTCGCGTGCTCTACGAGGAGGTTGGCGTGAGAAGGGCGCAGCTCGAGCAGGCCGGTCTCCTGCCCAATCCCGCTCTCTCGGCCAATGTGAAGTTCTTCTCGTCGGGAACCGAGGTCGAGATCGGACTCGTTCAGTCTCTCGTCGACGTCCTGTGGATTCCGCTGCGAGAGCGGGTGGCGAAGACGAGGCTCGAGGAGGCAAGGGCCTCTCTCGGCCGCTCGCTCGTCGGCCTGATCTTCGAGGTCCGTCGGACGCACCTCGACGCCTTGCGGTCCCGGCGCGAGATGGATCTGGATCGCAACCTTGTCGATGTCGCCGAAGCAGCGCTCGGCCTGACGCTCCAGCTCCATGATGCCGGGAACACGACCGACCTCGAGCTCGCCCGAGCCCGGGCCCGGGCGGCACGGGCGCGTCTCGATCTGGCGGAAGCGGAGGCGATGCAGAACGAAGAAAGGGAATCCCTGAACGTTCTGCTGGGTCTCTTCGGCTCGGCCACCGCCTGGACCCTGACGCCAGTTCTGCCTCCGCTCCCTGCGGGCGACGACCTCGAGGCCGACGTGGAGAGTCGTGCCATCTCCATGAGCTTCGACCTCCGGGAGGCGCGGGCACGGGTCGATGCGGCGGCGCAGGAAGCGGACCTCGGATCCTGGGAGACCCTCTTGCCGGACCTCGACCTCGGAATCGATGCCAAGAAGGAGGCGGGCTCCGGCTGGGGCCTGGGGCCGGCGGGAGCGATCGTCCTGCCGATCTTCGATTCCGGCCAGGCACGGAAGGTGGGTGACGAGGCGAAGGTGAGGCAAGCCCTGGCTCACTACTGGGCGACCGCCGTCGAGATCCGTTCCGCCGCCCGACGCCTCCGCGACCGGCACCGATCCCTCGCGAGCCGCGCCGACTATCTGCGCGAAATCCACGGACCTCTGAGGACAGGAGTCGTGCGTGAGACCGTCCGCAACTACAACGCCATGCAGATCGGAGCCTTCGAGGTTCTTGCGGTCAGAAGAGAGGAGCTCGACGCGGAGCGGGAGACCCTGCTCGCCCAGTCCGAAGCCCTCAGGGCACGCCTCGACCTGCAGGAGATCCTTGCCGGCCGACTCGATCCAGCCCATCTCATGACGAGGAGGATGAACCGCGAGGACGAGAGGTCTCCCGCAGACACCTCGGGCGAGGCCGCGCACTGAGCGCCGACGTTTCCGTCCGTTCCCCGTATCTCTGGACAGGTTCAACCATGAGCGCAACCAGACGAGAGTTCCTTGCCGGTGGAGCCGCCGCGGCGGCCATCCTCGGTCTTCATGCAGCGGCGAAGGCGAGCCCGCAGCCTCGCGATGCTTCTCCGGTGACCTGGACCGAGGATCCCGGCCCCCCCGGGCTTCCCGGCAATGACTACACTCCGGTGATCACTCCCGACGGGGCGGCCCTGTCGTTCGAGGTGAAGGGCGGGATCAAGGTCTTCCACCTCGTGGCGGAGCCCGTGCGACACGAGTTTGCGTCGGGGCTCTCGGCCGAGTGCTGGGGCTACAATGGTCGCGTGCACGGACCGACGCTGGAAGCAGTCGAGGGGGATCGAGTCCGCATCTATGTCACCAACCGACTCCCCGGTCCGACCACCGTTCACTGGCATGGTATGTACGTGCCGAGCGGCATGGACGGCGTGGGCGGCCTCTCCCAGCGTCCCATCGATCCGGGCGAGACGTTCAAGTACGAGTTCACCCTGCGGCAGCACGGCACCTTCATGTATCACTCGCATCACGACGAGATGGTCCAGATGGCCATGGGCCTGATGGGGCTCTTCGTGATCCATCCCCGTCGGCCGCAGACGTCGTCCCCCGATCGAGACTTCGCCTATCTTCTGTCGGAGTGGGCGATCCGACCGGGAATGCGACGGCCCGATCCCAACGAGATGACCGACTTCAACGTGCTCACCTTCAACGCGAAGATCTTTCCCGCCACCTCGCCCATGGTCGCGCGCCTGGGTGATCGGGTGCGCATCCGGATCGGCAACCTCTCGGCCATGGATCACCATCCCATCCACGTGCACGGAACCTCCTTTCTGGTCACCGAGACCGACGGCGGGGTCATTCCCGAGGCCGGACGCTGGCCCGAGACCACGGTGCTCGTCCCCACCGGCAGCACGCGCACGGTGGAGCTGGTGGCCGACAACCCCGGCGACTGGGCCGTGCACTGCCACATGACCCATCACATCATGACCCAGATGGGACACGGGATCCCGAACCTCATCGGCGTCGATCCGACCGCGTTCGACACCACCGTCGAGCGGTTCGTACCCGAGTTCGGCCGTCTCAAGGAGAGGGCCATGACGGCCGACCCGGCCCACCCCGACGAGTCGATCCCCCCGAACAGCACCCCGATGATGGGAGGGCTCGGACCCAACGGGTACATCACGATGGGCGGGATGTTCACCATCCTCAAGATCCGCGAGAACCTGGCGTCCTACGACGATCCGGGGCGATACCGACCTCCGCCCGGAACCCAGGCGACCCGGGCATCGCGTGAGGAGCTGGAGAAAGACGGGATCCGAGGCTGAGCGGCGCGGCGAGGAACCGTCAACGGCTTGCAGGAGCGCCCGGTGAGGAGTACCATCTCGCCCCGACGGGTCCTTGGAGAGTCCGGCTCGCGCCAGGCGGTCGAGGTCACGGTCGCCGGTGAGCCCTGCAGGGAGGAAGCCTCATGTCCTACGCACGTGATCAGGTCATCCCGAGCCGTTCCCATTCCGCCGCCGACGCGGCCCTCGACGCTCGCCTCGCGTTCATCCGGCGGACCTACACCCACGTCTTCGGGGCGATCCTCGCCTTCGTGGGGCTGGAAGCGTTCCTCCTCAGGACGCCCATTGCCGGGAGCATGCTCGACCTTCTGGGCAAGTCCGCGTACTCCTGGCTCATCGTGCTCGTCCTCTTCATGGTCGTGGCCAACGTGGCCAACAAGTGGGCGCGCAGCGACGTGTCGCAGAACATGCAGTACGCGGGCCTCGCCCTCTACGTGGTGGCGGAGGCCTTCATCTTCCTGCCGCTCCTCTTCATTGCAGCGTCCTACTCGAGCCCCGATGTCATTCCCATGGCGGCCATCACCACCCTCACCGTGTTCACGGGGTTGACCGCCGTGGTCTTCGTCACGAAGAAGGACCTCTCGTTCCTGGGAATGGCCTTGCGCGTGGGAGGATTCGTCGCCCTCGGGCTGATCGTCTGCGCCATCATCTTCGGCTTCCAGCTCGGGCTGCTGTTCGCGGTGGTGATGGCCGCCCTCGCCGCCGGGTTCATCCTCTACGAGACCTCGAACGTACTCCACCACTACCGCACCGATCAACACGTGGCGGCTTCGCTTGCCCTCTTCGCGGCGGTGGCTCTGCTCTTCTGGTACGTCCTGAGGATCTTCATGTCCCGGGACCGGTGAGGCGTTCGTCGTGGCCCCGACTCAGGGGCAGGTGAGCTCCGGATACAGCTCGTCGTTCCGGTACACGAGGCCGGTGGCCATCCAGAGGTCGTCGCCGAAGCGGTTCGGGTTGTTGCCTTCGAGCACGAGCTCCACGTGGGTGCAGAGAATCGGGGTGTTCGAGAAGGCGGCGTACTCCGTGGGAACCGGGATGACCAGGTCGCGGAAGAGCCCATCCTGGGTGACCTGTGTCGGCGTGATGGCGATGAACTTGTCCTCTTCTTCCCGGTTGTCGTCGCCGTCGCCCTCGTAGCAGGGGTTGAAGGGCAGGGTCTCCACCGGGGGCGTGCACCGCCGGAAGTCGCGGTCGTCGGAGAGGGCGACCCAGAACGTGAGCTGCTCGTCACCCGGGTCATGCGCTCCGGTGATCCGCACCCTCGCCGTCCAGGTGGCGGAGCCGCTCGCGTCGAGATCGATGAGCTCGATCCGAGGAAGGTCCTTGCCGAGGGCGAGGTGCCTGACGAGCCGCCACAGGAGGACCAGGCTCTTCGAGATCTGGAATCCGTTCACCTCTCCGATGAACGACTCGCTCCCGTGGTTCTTGTTCTCGCGGTAGAGGCGGACATGATCGATGGCCATCTCGGTGGGGTCGGGCAGCCCATTCTCGTCGAGGCCGTCGAACCGCGGCCAGAACGTGGCGTGAGCACCGAGAGGGTTGGCGAAGTCATGGGTACCCACGATGTCCGCAAAGAGGATGTTCTGGTAGCTCTCGGGGCATCGGTCGGGCAGGTAGATGTCGTAGTAGGACGGCGCGTCGTCCCCGTGCTCCTCGGACCAGAAGACGAAGTCAGCACGCTCTTCAAGCCTTCCTCCGGGACACTCGCCCCAGTCCTTCCGGTAGCGGGCGTAGGTGCCAAGAGCGTCCGAGTTGAGGCTCTGGGAGCCGGAGATGCGGGCCCCACGCACCCGTGGGTCGAGGCCGCACACGCTCACGCAGGCCGTACCCCGCTTGGACCCGCCGGCGATGATGCTCTTGAGGGCGGCTGCCCACGTGGAGGACGAGGGTCCGTAGTGCTCCTCCAGGAAGCGCTGGCAGAAGGTCGTGGCGAGCATGTAGGCCTGGGCCATGCCGAAGCGGAAATGGAACCGGAGATCGCGGATCTCCAGCGGTGTCACGTCGGGATCCTTGAGCATCATCCAGGTCAGACCCTCGTGGAGGAGCCGGCCGTCCGCGTTGTATCCGAACTGCTCGGCAATGGTTCCCACCGGGTTGCCGGGGACGACGGGGTGCAGATCGCTCTCGAACCAGATGGCGGCGGGAATACCCTGGCGCGCCATTTTCCGGGAGAAGATCCTCTTGAGCCGGAGTGACTCCGACTCGGTGTCATTGGGGTCACCCCCCTGGTTGAGCAAGAGCCACGAGGTATCGAGATCGCCGAAGTCGACCTGGTTCGGGAACCAGAGCTCCACCGTGACGCGGCTCCGCTTCTCGGTGAAATTGGCGGGATCGGTCGGGTCCGTTCCCTCGGGATAGCCGAAGTACCGGATGCCGTTGATGGTCTTCTGGACGAACGTGACCCCTCCCTGGATCTCGGGGGCGGGGCCACGCACGTCGAGGTCCTCGAGCGTGGCGTGGAGGACGTGGTCGAGGATCCCGTCGGCCTCGAAGACGTCCTGCAGGGTCACGGGCCCCCCGCCGTCGGCCGACGCAAGGGCGCCGAAGGCCCCCATCATGGCGAGGGCAAGGATTGCGCCGAGGGCCGCGCGGGGGAAAGATCCGGGCCGGGTGCTGGACATGCTGGCGCCTTCCTGCTGGAGGTTGCCTCGGACGGGTCAACGGTCATGTTAGGGCATGGGAGGGGAAGGGGTCAAGCAGAGGCAGATCCGACGCGACCTCGCTGGTCTCAGCCGCCCTGGCTCTCCATCAACCACTGCACCGCGAAGCGCCCCAGCTGGGTCCCGTTCTCGACCCCGAGCTTCGACTTCAGATTCTCCCGGTAGGTCTCGATCGTCTTCACGCTGAGGCAGAGAGCCTCGGCGATCTCGCGCGTCGTCTTCCCCTGGCCGATCATCTCGAACACCTCCAGCTCCCGGTCCGAGAGGTCTTCCACCGGTGATCGCGGCTCCGCGTCCTTGCCCGAGGCCATGCGCCTGAGCATGTGCTCGGTCATGGCCTTGCTGAGCCACACGTTTCCGTCCAGGACCTTGCGGATGGCGGCAAGAAGGTCCTCGACGGGCGCTTCCCTGGGCACGTAGGCCATGGCCCCGGCCTGGAGACATCTCTCCGCGTAGTGCGTCTCGTCATGGACGGATGAGACCACGATGCGGACGCCGTCGTCATGGGCCTTCATCTGCTTGATGAGATCCAGTCCCGATCCTCTCTCCAGCATCACCTCGGTGATGACGAGATCGGGACCCAGCTCTCGTTGCCGCTCGAAGGCCTCCGACGTCGTTGAAGCTTCCCCCACCACCTCGAGATCGGACCGGGTCAGAAGCAGCTCGCGGAGGCCGTGACGCACGATGGGCTGGTCATCGACCAGAAGGACCCTCCTGGGCCGGGACTTGCCTGTCCGGGATGGAGTCACCGATTGCCTGCCCCTCGCGGAAAGTGAACGCGATCTTCCGTCTCTCCTGCGTCGCCAACGACCGGCCCAGCATAGCAGCGGCCCCGAGGGGGGGTCGGTGAATCCCCCATCCCGCATTCCGGTGATTCTCCGGCCCGCCAATCCGAGCGTCCCCGATTCCCAGGGCAACGACGATCCTTAGGCTATGTCAGTGAATGATTTGAATCAATTTCCGGGAGAGTGGGGGAAGACGACGGAGACAGGAGTGACCGGAATGAACACCGAAATTCTTCAGGGCAAATGGCATCAGGTGGCCGGCAAGGCCAGGCGGAAGTGGGGAAAGCTCACCGACCACGACCTCACCCGGATCCGGGGAAAAAAGGAGGAGCTGGTCGGGCTCATCCAGGAAGCCTACGGAAAGAGCCAGGAGGAGGCACGACGCGAAGTCGAGGCCTTCGAGAGGGAGTGCTGCTTCTGATCCCGGCCCCCGGATCCGCGCTCCTCCGACGCGGCACCCGGAAGGGGTTCCGGCCCCAGAATCACCGTGAAATAACTTCGAGAAGACCCAGGAAACCACGGAAAGGAAACAGCATGAGACTCATCCGAAACCGAAGCAACTTCCGCGAATGGTGGGTGGCCGGCATGGGGCTGGCCCTGTGTCTGCCGCTGCTCACAGCTTCGACGGCAACCGGCGCCGACGAGGACGGCGACTCCGGCAAGACATCGAAGATCGCCGACCGTTACCGGAAGCCGATCGAGGACTGGCGCATCGAGGCCGCGGTCGAAGCGCAGCTCATGAAGACCGACGCCGTCAATGCCCACGACATCGACGTCCACGTGACGGAGGGCATCGTGACACTCGGCGGCGAGGTTGACAGCCTCATGGCCTGGGAACGCGCCGCCCGGAGCGCGAGCCTGATCAAGGGAGTGCGAGCCGTGGTCAACCGCATCAAGACGAGTCCATCAGACCTGACGGACACGGAAATCCGCGCCGCCGTCGATGCGGCCCTCCTCCGGGACCCTGCCACCGATTCATGGGAGATCGACGTCCAGGTCGAAGACGGAATCGTCACCCTCGAGGGAAACGTCACGTCCTTCGCCGAGAAGACCCTCGCCTGCCAGGTCGCCAAGACCGTCCACGGAGTTCGGGCTCTCGCCGACGCGATCCAGGTCGACTACTCGGACATGAGGACCGACGCCGAGATCCTGGCCGAGATCGAGCGTCGCCTCGAGTGGGACGACCGGATCGACGACCAGCTGATCGCGGTGAAGGTCGATGATGGCGACGTCACCCTCGCGGGATCGGTGGGCAGCGCCTACGAAAAGGTACTCGCTCGCTCGGACGCCTGGGTGGCCGGCGTCAAGTCGGTAACCTCCGATGGTCTCGACGTGGAATGGTGGAAGAGGGACCTCATGGTACGCAGAAGGCCCCTCACCGATCTCTCGGATCGGGAGATCGAGGAGGCCATTCTCAAGGCCTTCCAGTACGATCCGCGCGTTCTCTCCTTCCAGCCCGAGGTTCGGGTCGAGGACGGGGTGGTCACGCTCAGGGGAGTCGTCGACAACCTCGAGGCGAGGCGAGCCGCCGACGACGATGCCCGCAACACGTTGGGAGTGTGGCGGGTGCGGAATCACCTCAAGGTGCGACCGCTTGCAAAGCGTCCCGACGATGCCGTCGAAAATGACGTGGAGGCTGCCCTCCACCGGGACTCCCTCGTCAACGGCCTCGACATCGACGTGATGGTGATCGACGGTCGAGCCATCCTGACCGGGACCGTCGACTCGCTCCCCGAGCGTCAGCAGGCCGAGAACGTCGCCGCCAAGGTGAGAGGCGTCAAGATCGTTCGCAACCATCTCGCCGTTGATCCGGTTCCGCTGCCCGATCTCGTCACCAGCCTCGACTGGCCTCCGACCACGAATCCCCTGTACGAGTACCGGACGGTCCGCGTCCGCCCGGATCGGATGATCCGGCAGGACATCGAGTCGGAGCTCTGGTGGTCACCGTTCGTGGATGAGGACGAGGTCGAGGTCAAGGACGGGGTGGCTACCCTCACCGGAACCGTCGACTCCTGGTCCGAACGTCGCGCTGCGGCCGTGAATGCCCTGGAGGCGGGCGCTCACAAGGTCGTCAACAAGCTCACGGTCCAGACCCAGTAGCAACGGATCGACCGCATTGGCAGGACGACTCGCCCTTGTCGGCAAACCCTCCTGCATGCTCCGGGAACGCCCGGGTCCGCGGGGAGCGGACCCGGGTGTTCGCCTTTCCCCGGTCCCGAATCGTGTCTTGTGCCCTCGTCGCCCCCTCGCTCCGCCTTGTCCAGGCGCAGAATTGCTCGCTCAGGTCCGCAATCCGATTGGAGGAAGCATGGGAATACACACATTGGTGTGGTGTGACCCCGCCAACGGGCCGCCCTCGTGAATAGTCCGGGCTGTCTAGTGCCCGTTCGGGAAGCCGATCACGATGTAGGTGCCGCTCTTCTTGTCCCTCTCGATGCTGACGATCTTGGAACGCTGGGCGTCCTCGAGGAGCTGGGAGAAGGTCTGGTAGCCGTAGTAGCCCTCGTTGAACGACGGGTGCTTGCGCTGCATCTGCTGCTTGATCATGGAGCTCCAGAGGACCTCCTTGTTCTCCCGCATGAGGGCGGCAATGGAGTTGATCAGGAGCTTGAACGCTTCGGCCTTCTTGTCGTTCACGTCGCGAGGAATCTGCGGCGCCCTCACCGGCCCCCGGACGAGGTCCTCGTAGAAGATGAACTCGTCGCAGTTCTCCATGAGGAGCTCCGAGGTCGAGTTCTTCACTCCGAGGCCGATGACGGTCTTGTTGTTCTCCTTGAGCTTGGAGACCAGCGGCGAGAAGTCACTGTCTCCCGAGGCCACCACGAAGAGGTCGATGTGACCCTTCGAGTAGCACATGTCCATGACATCCACCACGAGGCGGATATCGGCGCTGTTCTTCCCGCTGTAACGCGTCTTGGGAACGTCGATGAGCTCCATGGCCGCCTCGTGGAACGGCCTCTTGTACTTGGAGTAGTGCTCCCAGTCCGCGTAGGAGCGCTTGACCACGATCTTGCCCTTTTCCAGGAGCCGCTCCAGCACGAGCTGGATGTCGAAGCTCTTGTACTTGGCGTCCCGGATGCCGAGCGCCAGGTTCTCGAAGTCCATGAAGAGGGCAATCTTCCGGTCTTCGGTTTTTCGCTCTTCACTCATTAGATGAGGAATCTCCTCCTGTGGAATGCTTGTCCGGTCTGTTTCGTGCAGCAGGCATCGGGAAGTGGAATGATCGGAAGATACCTATCGGCGGCGCAGGCGTCGCCTGTTCTTCTCGTACCACTCCCTTGCTTCCTTGCCGTCCGCGAATTTCTGCTCGGTGAGCTGCTCCAGAGTCGCGCGAAGCGGGGCTTCCACCACCTTCCACCGCTCCCAGATCCGCTTCCAGTAGGAAGCGGGAGGATCGTTCGTGCCCGGGTTCTCGGGCTGCCTGTTTGGATCCTCTTCGAACATCTTGATGAGCTCGTCGAGCGCGCGTGTCTCGTCGAGGATACCGAGCGCGACCACCGCCCCCTTGATCACCAAGGGATGCTCGGTCTCGCTCTTCAACGTCTCGACCATCAGCGGGACAGCTTGCCGGCTTCCCACCTCCCCCAGACTCTCCAGGATTGCACCCCGCACCGCGTGGCGATCCGCGTTGGGGCGTGCCTTCAGCGCCGACAGGAGAGGCCTGGCCGCATGCTTGCCGTCTTGCCGGGCAAGCGCCTCGACCACCGCCAGCTGAAACTTCTCGTCGTTGGTGCGCAGGCACTTGCCGAGCTCCTCGGCCACGAGTCGATGGCGCACCGGGGAGATCCTCTCCACCGCGGCCAGGCCCTGGGTCTCGTCGCCCTTCATCATCCGGCGGAAGAGCTCGACCGCTTCCTTCGCCACCTCGTCGGTGGCGGCCTCCGGCTCCCCCTCCTTTTCCTGGGCCAGCGTCTCCGTGTCCACGACCCCCTGGAGCAGGATCGCGGTGCAGAGCCAGACGCCGAGGCGCATGAGCCAGCCGCCCCTCGAGGAGCCTCTGTGTCTCACCACCATCTCGGTCTCCCGTCTTGCCCCCCCTCACTCGCCCGATCACGTCCTTCCCCCCTGCGACTCCGGCATCCGGCCTCAGGCATCGCCACCCGGGTCCGCCGTCGCTTCCACTTCGCCCGGCGTCTCGTCGTCGTCTTCCCTGACGACCTTGGCCACCGACACGACCCGGTCGTCGTCACCCACGCGAATGAGGATGACTCCCTGGGTCGCCCGACCGATGAGCCGGAAGCCGGCCACCGCGGTGCGGACGGCCATTCCGCCCTTGGTGATCATCACCAGCTCGTCCTCGTCCACGACGTCGAGGATCGACACCACCTCGCCATTCCGCTCGTTCACCTTGATGTTGATGATGCCCTTGCCACCGCGTCGCTGCACCCGGTACTCGGCGAGCTCGGTTCTCTTGCCATAGCCACGCTCGCACACGGTGAGAAGGCCGGATCCTTCCTTGGACACGACCATTCCCGCCACGGAATCGCCCTTCTTGAGCTGGATCCCGCGCACCCCCTGGGCCGCCCGGCCCATGGCTCTGACATCCTCGAGAGCAAACCGGATGGACATTCCTTGACGCGTGGCCAGCACCACGAAATCACCCTCGCCCGCCACGTTCACCCCCATCAGGTGATCCTCGTTTTCGAGGTTGATGGCGCGGATTCCACGCTTGCGGATGTTCTTGAACGCCTCCAGTGGCGTCCTCTTCACCGTCCCGTCCCGGGTGGCGAAGACCAGGTCACCTCCCGCGAACTCGCTCACGGGAATGAGCCAGGTGACGCTCCGATCCTTCTCGATCTCGAGGAGGTTGGCGATGGAGCGCCCCTTGGCCTGTCGCGAGGCCTGGGGAATCTCGTAGACCTTGAGCGGATAGGCGATCCCGTCGTCGGAGAAGAAAAGGAGATAGTCGTGGGTCGAGGCGAAGAGGACGTACCGGAGGAAATCTCCCTCCTTGGTATCGGCAGCGGTGACCCCCCTGCCTCCTCGACCCTGGGCGCGATAGGTGTCGACGGGCAGGCGCTTGATGTAGCCCTCATGGCTCATCATCACGACCTGCATCTCCTCGGGAATCAGGTCCTCGCGCACGAACTCCTCGACATCACCGATGATCTCGGTACGACGATCGTCCCCGTAGCGATCGACGACATCCTTCATGTCGGCCTGGATCAGCTCGAGGACAAGATTGTCATCGGCCAGAATCGCCTTGTACCTCTCGATGTCCATCATGAGCTGGGCGTGCTCCTCGCGGAGCTTCTCCTGCTCGAGGCCCGTGAGCCGGGCCAGGCGCATCTGGAGGATGGCGTCGGTCTGGACCTCGGTGAGGCCGAACCTCTCGCGTAACCTCTCGGCGGCCATCTGCGTGGTCTGCGAGGTCTTGATGATCTCGATGACCTCGTCGATGTTCTGAAGGGCGATGAGGAGCCCCTCGAGCACGTGGGCCCGCTTCTCGGCCTTGTCCAGCAAGAACCGGGTGCGACGCCGGATGACCTCCATGCGGTAGTCGCGGAAGTTCTCGAGAAGCTGCTTGAGGGTCAGCATCTCGGGCCGGCTGTTGACGAGCGCGATGGTGTTGGCCGAGAAGGTTCCCTGGAGCGGGCTGTGCTTGTAGAGCTGGTTGAGGATGACGTCCTGGTTCTCGCCCCTCTTGAGCTCGATGACCAGGCGCATGCCCTCGCGGTCGCTCTCGTCCCGGATGTCGGAGATGCCGGTGATCCGGCCGTCCTTGACCGCGTCGGCGATCTTCTCGATGATCCGGGTCTTGGTGACCATGTACGGGATCTCGGTCACGACCAACTGGACCTTGCTCGACTTGGTCTCCTCCTCGTGGATCCTGGCCCGCACCGTGATCATGCCGCGACCGGTGGCATAGGCCTCGAGGATCCCCGCGCGTCCACAGATGAGGCCTCCGGTCGGGAAATCCGGCCCCTGCACGAACTGGATCAGGTCGTGGACGGTGCAGTCGGGATGCGCGATGAGATGGTTGACCGCCGCCGCGACCTCCCGAAGGTTGTGCGGAGCAATGTTGGTGGCCATCCCCACCGCGATGCCGGAGGCACCGTTGCAGAGCAGGTTCGGAAACTTGGACGGGAGGACCGTTGGCTCCTGTCGCGTCTCGTCGTAGTTGGCGACGAAGTCGACGGTGTCCTTGTCGATGTCCTCCAGAAGCTCGACGGCGGGACCGGAAAGCCGGGCCTCGGTGTACCGCATGGCCGCCGGCGGGTCCCCGTCGATGGAGCCGAAGTTTCCCTGCCCCGACACGAGCATGTAGCGCATGGAGAAGGGCTGGGCCATCCGGACCAGGGTCGGGTAGATGACCTGCTCGCCGTGGGGATGGTAGTTACCCGAGGTGTCGCCGGCGATCTTGGCGCACTTCCTGAACTTGGCCCTGGGCCCGAGATTCAGGTCGTTCATGGCCGTGAGGATGCGCCGCTGGGAAGGCTTGAGGCCATCGCGCACGTCGGGGAGTGCCCGCGACACGATGACACTCATGGCGTAGGTCAGGTAGGAATCCTTCATCTCCTCTTCGATGAGGAGATCGGTGATTCGCTCGGCAGGCTGCTCCATGCCTCAGGGCGACTCCACGTGGACCGCGACCGCCGGCGGGCCGGACCGCTTGGGGGAGGAATCCGGCACCCTCTCGGCCGGACGAAGCGGCTAGTGTAGCACTGGCAAAAGGTTGTGTCTGCGGGCGGAGAGTCCGCCGACCCGACCCGTGTGCGGCCACCGTTCTCTGCGTTAAACTCCCTCCCGGCGGCTCGTCCCACGGCCCCGCGAGTCGTCCTATCTCCTTGAGTCCCATGAGAAAAGCGGCTCTCGCCACTTCCGATCGGATGGCCTCCTTCCACCCCCTGGTGAGGGAGTGGTTCCTCTCGTCGTTCGAGGCGCCGACCCGGGCCCAGGAGCAGGCCTGGCCCCCCATTCAATCGGGAAGTAGCACCCTGCTTCTCGCCCCCACCGGGTCCGGCAAGACCCTCGCCGCGTTCCTGGTGGCCATCGATCGCCTCGTCTTCGGTCCCCCCCCCGCCCATCCCGGCGTCCGCGTCCTCTATATCTCGCCGCTGAAGGCCCTCGGCGTCGATGTGGATCGCAACCTGCGGTCCCCCCTCGACGGGGTAAGGACCCTGGCCGACGCCCGCGGAATCGCCCACCGGGCACCCCTGGTCGCGGTACGCTCGGGGGATACCCCGTCCGACGAGCGCCGGCGTCTGGCCCGGAACCCGCCCGATATTCTCATCACCACCCCCGAATCGCTTTATCTCCTGCTCACCTCGAGGGCGCGGGAGACCCTCACCACCGTCGACACCGTCATCGTCGACGAGATCCACTCGCTCGTGGGCAACAAGCGCGGCAGCCACCTCTTCCTCTCCCTCGAGAGACTCGAGCGGCTCCGGAGGCGGGCACGCGAGGCGGCCACCTCTCTCCAGCGCATCGGCCTCTCCGCGACCCAGCGTCCCCTGGACGAGATCGCCCGCCTTCTCGGGGGAGGCGAGGCCGGTGGCGGACCCGAGCAGAGCGTCCGCCCCCGACCCGTCGAGATCATCGATGCCGGAGCCCGGCGCTTTCTCGACCTGAGCATCGAGGTCCCGATCGAAGACATGGCTCGCCCCGGAGACCGGGAGACGACGGAAAACGGAGACGCGACCGCGTCGATCCCGTCGATCTGGCCCTCCATCCACCCGCGTCTCGTCGAGCTCATCCGCGGCCACAAGAGCACGATGATCTTCGTGAACAGCCGCCGCCTCGCCGAGCGCCTCGCCACCGCCATCAACGAGCTGGCCGGGGAAGAGCTGGCCCTCGCCCATCACGGCTCCATCGCCCGGGAGACCCGCATCGCCATCGAGGACCGGCTCAAGAAGGGGGAGCTCCCCGCCATCGTGGCCACCTCCTCTCTCGAGCTCGGCATCGACATGGGCGCCGTCGATCTCGTGATCCAGATCGAGGCCCCGCCATCGATCGCCTCCGGCATCCAGCGCATCGGCCGCGCGGGACACCACGTGGGAGGACGCTCCGAAGGAGTGATCTTCCCCAAGTATCGGGGAGATCTCCTGGCCTGCGCCGCGGCCGCCGAGAGAATGCTCTCCGCCGAGGTCGAGGAGACCTTCTATCCCCGCAATTCCCTCGACGTCCTCGCCCAGCAGATCGCCGCCATGGTGGCCATGGAGCCTCTCTCCCGGAATGAGATCGCCACCGTGGTGCGCGGTGCGGCTCCCTTTTTCGAGCTCCCGGATTCGTCCCTGGAGGGAGTTCTCGACCTCCTGGCCGGACGCTACCCCTCTGACGACTTCTCTCTCCTTCGACCGCGCCTGGTCTGGGATCGCCACAAGGACGAGCTCACGGCCCGGAGCGGTACCCGGAGCGTGGCGGTGATCAACGGGGGAACCATTCCCGACCGTGGGCTCTACGGTGTCTTCGTCTCGGATGGCAACGGCCCGGGCAGCCGGGTGGGTGAGCTCGACGAGGAGATGGTGTTCGAGACACGCGCCGGGGACGTCTTCCTGCTCGGCGCCACCGCGTGGCGCGTGATCGAGGTGACACACGATCGTGTTCTCGTCGCTCCCGCTCCCGGAGAGCCGGGACGCATGCCCTTCTGGAAGGGGGACGGTCCGGGACGGCCACTCGAGTTCGGAAAGGCCATCGGTGCTCTGGCCCGACGCATCTCGGCGCTGCCCCGAGCCGAGGCCGAGGAGACGCTCGCACGCCAGAACGCTCTCGATTCCCTCGCGGCCCGCAACCTCGTCGACTACCTCGAGGCGCAGAAGGAGGCCACGGGCGAGGTCCCCGGCGACAGGACCATCGTGGTCGAGACATTTCTCGACGAAGTCGGTGACTGGCGCTGCCTCGTCCTGTCCCCGTTCGGGGCACGGATTCACGCCCCCTGGGCCATCGCGGTGGCGGGACATCTCCGGGTCGAGGGAGTCCGTGATGTCGACATGGTCTACTCCGACAATGGCATCGTCTTTCGCCTTCCCGACACCGGCGAGCCGCCCGATCCGTTCGATCTCGTGCCACGAGCCGACGAGGTCGAGGATCTGGTGGTGCGGGAGCTCGGAGGCACCGCCCTGTTCGCGGGACGCTTCCGCGAGAACGCAGCGCGAGCGCTCCTCCTCCCTCGCCGGCGACCTGGACAGCGAAGTCCCCTCTGGCTGCAGCGCCGGCGGTCGGCCGATCTCCTCGCCGCCGCCAGTCGCCACGCCGATTTTCCCATCGTCCTCGAGACTTACCGCGAGTGCCTGCGCGACGTGTTCGATCTTCCCGGCCTCGTCTCCCTCCTGCGGGAATGCGAGCGCGGGGCGATCCGCATCCATCCCGCGCAGACGACATCGGCCTCGCCCTTCGCGTCGTCCCTTCTCTTCAACTACGTCGCGAGCTACCTCTACGAGGGAGACGCTCCGCTGGCCGAGCGCCGGGCGGTGGCCCTCTCTCTCGACCATGCCCAGCTCCGCGAGCTTCTCGGCGACGCCGAGCTGCGTGACCTCCTCGATCCGCAGGTGATCGAGGAGACCGCGCGCGAGCTACAGCGGCTCACCTCGCGCTATCCGCCGCGCGATCCCGACGGGGTGCACGACCTCCTCCGTCACCTGGGTGATCTCACCCGCGAGGAGATCCGGGCCCGTCGCGGCGTGGAGGAGCCGTCGCCGGCCATCGACGCGTGGCTGACCCGACTTCTGGAGACACGACGCGCTCTCGAGGTGCGGATCGCCGGCGAGTCCCGCATCATCGCCGCCGAGGATGCCGCCCGGTATCGCGACGCTCTCGGCATCGCTCTTCCCCCCGGCCTGCCCGATGCCTACCTCGGGCGGGAAGAGAATGCCCTCCGTGATCTCGTTTCGCGCCACGCCCGGACCCACATCCCCTTCCGACCCGAAGAGGTGGCCGCCCGTCTCGGCACGGGAGTGGCGCCTGTCCTTGCTGCACTGCGGGAGCTGCAGCGCGACGATCGGGTGGTGGAGGGGGAGCTCCTTCCTCGCGGAAGCTGTCGCGAGTTCTGTCACGTCGATGTCCTGCGCACCATCAAGAGACGATCCCTGGCGAGGATTCGCGCCGAGATCGAGCCGGTGGAGACGGAGGCCCTGTGCCGGTTCCTGATCTCGTGGCACGGCATCGGCCGCGGACGACGGGGACTCGACGCCCTGCTCGATGCCCTCGAGCAGCTCCAGGGACTGGCGCTTTCCCTGTCCTCTCTCGAGCGCGACATCCTCCCCGCACGGGTGGAGGGGTTCCGCCCCGGCGATCTCGATGAGCTCCTGGCGGCGGGCGAGATCGTATGGCACGGCTTTCCCTCGCGCAGCGCGGAGGAGCAGCGCATCGCCCTCTATCTCGCGGATCACGCCTCTCTCCTGTCGCCCGCCCCCATCCCCATCACCGACGAGCTCGCACTGCGTGTCCTCGATCACATTTCCTCCCGGGGTGCGGTCCGATTCGAAGACATCGTGACCGGTATCGGCGGTTATCCGGGAGACGTCCTGGGCGCACTCCTCGAGCTCGTACGCGGCGGATACGTCACCAACGACACGCTGGCTCCGATACGGTCGCTGCAGAGCTCGGACCGGACGCGCGACCGACGGCGGGGCGGCAGCCGCCCGTTCCGGTCACGCCGCGCCACGAGCCGGCCCGGATCCGAAGGACGCTGGTCGTTGTTCCACCGCTCCGCCTCCACCCCGACCGAGAGACTCACGGCCCTCGCCGAGCAGCTCGTGGCGCGCTACGGCATCCTGACCCGCGAGATGGTCCTGGCCGAGGGAGTCTCCGGAGGCTTCGCCTCGATCTATCCCGTTCTTCGCGCCCTGGAAGAGCGCGGAAAGCTGCGGCGGGGTCAATTCGTGGCCGGCCAGGGCGCGGCCCAGTTCGCCCGGCGAGGGGCAGAGAACGGCCTTCGCTCCTTCTCCGGCGACGACGAGGGAAGGGGCGAGGTGATTCTTCTCGACGCCACCGACCCCGCCAGTCCTCATGGCGCCGCCCTGAAGTGGCCCACGACCCGGAACGATGCGCGACGCCCACGGCGCGCCCCGGGTGCGCGCGTGCTTCTGCAGAGAGGACAGCTTCTGGCCTATCTCTTCCCCAGGGGGCGCCACCTCCTGCTCTTCCCCGGACGGGACGCCGATGCCGGAGCCCCGCACGAGGCGATTGCCAGGGCTCTCGCCGGCCAGGCCCGGCCGGGACGTCCCGTCTTCCTCTCGCGCATCGATGGCGAGGCTCCCGGCGCCTCGCCCCTCGCTTCCCATCTCCGCGCTCACGGGTTCGTGGTCACGAGCCGCGGCTACCTCCATCGCGGAGGCGATCGCGAGAGTGTCAGGTAGGAGAAGGCTAGGAGCCCTCCAGCCTCTCGATCGTTCGCTGCAGACTCCGGCGGCGCTCGGTCTCGTATCGGCCGCTGCGCTCATAGGCCAGGCGGTAGGCCTCGAGAGCTTCCTCGATCCGCAACTCCGCCTGGAGGATGTTGCCCAGCAACTGGGGATAGCGAGGATCATGGGGGTTGAGCTCGAGGAGGCGGCGGCAGAGCTCCTCGGCGCTGTCCATGGAGCCCGACTCCAGCTTCCGCCGCGCCAGCCCGAAGAGATGCTGCTCCCTGATCTCCGTCGCACCCACGGCGAGGGTGATCGCACTCATCCCCCAGAAGAGCGACATCATCGCCACGACCGTGAGGGCAAAGCGACGACGCACCGCGGGATCCCGGTCGTAGGCCCGCAGGAAGGCGACCCTCTGGGCCACGCTGAAATGTCGCCACGATCTCTTGGTGCGCAGATTTCCCGAGAGCGCAGAGATCTTCTCCAGAGCCGACACGAACACCTCGGTGTCTCCCACGGCCTTCGCCCCGAAGAGGTCCGCCTGGCACTCGAAGCGTCGGGAGAGGAAACCGAGGATGATCCACCAGTAGACCACGAAGATTGCCGACCACACGAAGAGGTAGAGCAGAAGCCTCCCTGCCGTCTCGTCTCCCTGGGGAAGAAGATGCCGCTCAGCGGAAAGGAACAGGAAGATGAAGGCTACCGAGAAGGCGAAGTAGATGTGGAGATGTTTCTTGCGGGCATGCCCGACCTCGTGGGCGAAGACGGCCCGGATCTCGTCGGTCTGGAGGTGGCGCAGCAGACCATCGGTGAGGATCACGTAGCGCAGTGATCCCAGGAGACCGATGATGGCCGCGTTGACGATGTCTCCCTGGGTCTTCCAGACCAGGATATTCCGGCACCGGAATCCCAGCTCCTTCGAGAGAGAGAGAAGATCGTTCCGGAGCGGCCCCTCTGGCAACGGAGTCACGCTCCAGATGAGCCGGAGGCAAAGCGGCATGAAGAGAAAGATCATCACCAGGAATCCGAGCACCGAGCACCACACGAGGTAGGGGAACTGCTCGAAGAGGATGCGCAGCGACTCCGTGTTCTCGACCACGTCCACGAGCAGCACCACGACAACGATGGGCACGACGGGCAGCGCGGTGATCCGCAGCTGGAAGAGGAGGAAAGGGCCGAGGCGGCCGGTCTCGCGGGGTCGCACCAGCCTCTGCACCCGGTAGGCAGTGGCCCAGGAGCACAGGAGAGAGATCGCGAAGGGGAACAACACCACGATCTTGTCCAGGAGAATCCAACCCTTGATCCCGAGATCGTCGATCACGCGGGGCCAGTGGAGCACGTACACCGCGAGGGCGTATACCGCGGGCACCGACATGCGATGGAGAAACAGTCGTCGCCCCAGACCCGGAACGCGCGAGGAGAATTCGGGGGCGGCCATTCGCCGGCGGAGCCAGCGCACGAGGAGCTCGCCTTCGAGCAAAGGGAGAACCGAGACGAGAAGGGCGAGGACCGGACTGGTCAGCGGATCGTAGACGTCGAGACCGAACAGGTAGCCGGGCTCCACCTCCAGGATGAGGTAGCTGGGCCCGATAATGACCGCGAGGATGATGGGCAGGATCGGGATCACGGCCGCTTCCGCATGAAGAAGCTAGGAGCCATTCGGCGCCTTTCCGATCCCGGATCCCCTGGCCGCGGGTCTCGATCCAGCGGCTTCCGCCTGAAGCGCCGCCTCGTCGATGCCGAGCGCACGCGCCGCAACCGCGGTATCGCCGCCGGACGCTCTCAGGATCTGCCGCATCATCCCCCGTCGGAGCCGCTCCGCCCGACCCTCCTCTCCCTCGGCGGCCCCCATGGCCACGTCAAGCGGGAGGTCGAGGATACCCACCGCGTCGCCGGTGTGGGAGATGGTGAGCTCCTCGAGGAGGAGCCGGAGCTCGGTGACGTTGCCCGGCCAGGAATGGCTGCGCAGCACTTCCAGCGACTCGGCATCCAGCGCCACCGGCCGCTTGCGGCCGTGCGTCGTGGCCAGAAGGCCCGCGATGTGCGCAATGAGCTGGGGAAGATCATCGCTTCGCTCCCTCAGCGGCGGCAGCCGCAGGACCACGCCCTCCCCGAGCTTGTCGCGAAGATCCTTCCGGAGAGTCCCCGCCTTGACGGCCCCCTCCAGATCCTCTGCCGTGGTGAGAACCAGCCTTCGTCCCTCCTTCACGGAGCTCAAGAGCGGCAACAGCCGCTCCTGCTCGCCAAGAGGCAGCTCATCGGCGCAGGCCAGAACGATCGTCCCCACCGGGTAACCCTCCGACGGCTCGGTGGTCACGAACGCCGGAAGCTGTCCTCCCGCCAGCGCCTGGCAATGGACATGGACGAGCGGCCTGGCGGCGAGCGGACCGCGATAGTGAAGGCTCGCCGCGGCCAGCTTGCGCCCTGTACCTCTTTCTCCGCGGAGGGTCACCGTCACATTCCTTGACGTCGCCTCGAGCAGGGCTGCCCGGAACTCGCTCATGATCTGCGCCTGGCCCACGATCTCCACCGCATCGAGGTGGGATCCACCGATGAGCGCGATGGCCCGCCAGTCGAGGCGAAGCTCGCTTCTCTGCCGCTCGAGCTCCCGACGCAGTCCCATCACGTAGTCGAGCTGACCCACGGCAATGGGCAGGATTTCGCCCACGAAGAGGCCTTTCTCCAGGAACGCGGTGGCACCCTTCTTGATGGCCTGCACCACCTCCTCGGTGGTTCCCGCGGAGGAGAGAAGAATGACGGGAAGCCCGGGGGCGATCTTCCTGATCTGATCCAGCGCCTGCGGCCCCCTCATCCGATGCGTTCCGAAGTCCATGTCGAGCACGAGGCAGAGCAGGTCCGGGAGCAGCTCGGAGAGATGGCTGATCACCTCCTCGGCGTAGGCCACCTCGACGACACGATATCCACCCGACCGGAGAATTCCCGAGAGGTAGGATCGCACATCACCCTGGTCGTCGGCGAGCAAGACTCGCTGGCTCATGATCGTCCTCTTTCGATGAGTCTCTCCATCCCAAGACCGGTCGCCCCCGACACGGGCAGAACTCCGTCGTAGACGCGCCGTGCCGGTCCCTCGAGGAGGATCGTCTCGTCCTCACCCTTCCAGGACACGCGTACCTCGCCCCCGGGCAGAACCACCACCACTTCTCCCCCGAATCGCCTCTGGCGATCGAGATGTGCGGCGGCCGCCGCCGCCGCTCCGGTGCCGCACGCTCGTGTCTCCCCCACCCCGCGCTCCCACGTCCTCTGCAATAATCGGTCGGGCGTCAGGATCTCCACGAACTCGACGTTGGTCCCCTCGGGGAAGGCGAGGTGACGTTCCAGCGCCGGTCCGAAGGTCGATACCGGGAAACGGGCCACGGGTCCATCCCTCCGCGGATCCAGGAAGACGACGCAATGAGGATTTCCGAGGTCGACACGGCTCACCTCGAAGATTCGATCGGCAGCCTCGAGGAGATCCTTGACGCCTCCCGGTTCCTCCCCGGAGCGAGGCCGCCGGAGAATCCGGGGAACACCCAGCTCGGTGAGGACCCGGGCCGACGTGCCCTCCTTTTCCCCCTCCAGAACCCAGACCCGCAGGAGGCCCGCTCCCGTCTCGACCAAGACCTCTCCGTTCCGGCTCCGGCCCCGGTCATGAGCGAGGAGGGCCACACAGCGCAGCCCGTTTCCGCACATCTCTGCCCGCGAACCGTCCGCGTTGAACACGGTGAGGGCGAGATCCCCCTCACGGCCCGGCGTGAGAAGCAGCACGCCATCCGCGCCCACTCCCTCGTGGCGGGCGCAGAGCTCCTGTGCCCGGCCCCGAAGCCAGATCGCGTCCACGTCGGCGTCGAGTCCATCCACCACGATGAAGTCGTTGCCCAGACCGTGCATTTTCACGAAGGGAAGCATCATGTCCTGAGGATCTCGAGCATGAGGAGCAGCTGCAACGAGGAGGCGTAGAGGATAACCGCGCCGATCCCGTGGAGATCCACCTTGACGTAGAGGACCAGCGAGAGCAAGACGCCGACACCGGCGAGGAGAACATTCCCTCCGTCGAAAGCCAGGGAGTCGAGGTTGCCGGTGGTGACCAGCCCGAGAAGTGCCGCCGCCACGATCTGGCCGATGGCCACGTAACGAGTGGGCTTGCTCTCCGTGGGGCGAAGCACCACGAGCAGGCATCCGGCTATGACGGACGCGGGGAGGAAAAGTGCGAGCTCCATGTCTCCTCTCTATCATGTCCCGTGCCGTGGTCAGGCGGTTCCGGGTCGCCACTCTCGCTTTCGGGTGATGATGCCGGAGGGTCGGTGCTCTCCCAGCCGCGCCGGAGCGCGGCATCCCGCCGGCGTCGGCGCAGGAATGCCAGCACCACGAGAACTGCTCCGAAGCCGAACCAGGACATCCTGCGCAGGAAGGAGAGGATCGGACTTCGTCGCTCGTGGAGCCACTCGATCCAGCCCTTCTCCAGATCGCCGTAGCTCTCTCCGGTGGCCCGGTCCAGGGCCACGAAGACATCTCCCTCCTGGAACGCGTCCAGCAGAGAGCCGAGTCGGCCCCCACCCATCCGCGTCTCGAGATATTGCACGAAGCTCTCGGACTCGGCGTACGCGAGACGAGCGCCCATGGGGTCGGACGGAAAACCCTCCTCCAGCTGCTGAATGGACAGAAGGGTTCCCGACAGGAGCGCCCCATCGAGGACATCGTCCTCGCCGAGATGAATGGTGCCGGCCAGAACCTGTGCCACTCCCTCCTCGAGCCAGGCAGGGAGTCCGTGGCTCGCATTCACGAAGCGCTCGTGAAGAACCAGATGCACGAGCTCGTGGATGAGGACGCCCCTGGTCGAGCCGAGGGGACTTCGAGCCAGAGACTCCACGTCGAGGACGACGAGGCCCTGGGTCCCCTTGGCCACCCCACAGGCCCACGCAGGGACGGGGTGTCCGAGAACCCGCTCCATGTCGTCCTTGCCCTCGCAGATGACAATGCGCTGGACCTTCGGCTCCGGAGCATTCAGGGGACGGGCGGCATTGGCCAGGGCTTCGGGAAGGTATCTGGCCACTTTCCTTCCGACCTCGACACGATTGAAGGGAACGACGATCTCGGTGCCCGTATCGAGGACGATCACCTCGTCGGGCCGACCGTCGTCGCGAGGCTGCTGGCCTCTTCCCGCTCCGGCAAAAAGGGTGACCATCAGGAGCGATCCGAGAATCCGCATGCAGATGAAGTGCGGCGTGCGGACGAGGATCACCGCTCGATCTCCACGAGCGTGCGCCCGGGGATGGTGTGGGTGATGATCTTCATCCTGTCCCAGGATCGACCGTCTTCCGAGTGGGCGAGCTCCACGAAGCCGATACCCTCGGCGAACGTGAAGCCCTCGTAGCTCTTTCGCGAGCCGGACCGCAGCTCGACCAGGACCGACACGAGCAGCGTCTCGCTCGCCACTCCGGAAACACCTGCCTCCGCCGCGGTGAGCCGATCGCAAGCCACCCTGCCCGCAATCACCGCACCCAGCGGAGACTCCGCGGTGAAGGTCCAGCGACCCTCGGGCGGCATCGGATCCTTCAGCACGGGAATCGAGAGGCCGCGGAATCCGAGGAGGGTCTGGTCCTCCTCACGATGCACGCGGGCGGTGAACACGGACGGGCCGGCCGCATTCTCTCCCCGCAACCGGTAGACGCCGGCGTCTCCCGTCGCCTCCAGAACCAGACGACACTCCCCTTGCATCTTGCCCGACCCGTCGCTCACGGCAAGTGTCCAGGACGAGCCCGGCACCAGGGGAAGAAGCTCGGTCATGGGTGGCCACTCCCGGGGAGGCTCGACGGATGTCGCACGATCGGACAGTGACGAGCAGCTCGCCAGAGACACGAGCAGGAGCATCCCCGCCACGAATCCTGCCGGGTCCGGCCAGGTGCTCGATTCCGTCATCGCGATTTTCCCTCGGTGTCTGATGCACCGCGCTCGTCGTGGATCCGGCCGAGGCCCTCGTAGGCTTCGACGATGTCGACGAACCGGCGATGGGCCGCGAGCCTCTCGGCTTCGCTCCGGGTAGCGTGCAAGTCGGGGTGACTCTCCTTGGCCCGGGTCAGGTAGGCCTTCTTCAGCTCTTGCTTGCTGGCGGTGGCGGAGATGCCGAGAAGGCCCCTCCACCTCTTCTCCTGCTCGTGGTGCGATGCGGAAACATTCGGCTCCTGCCTCTTGCCGTTGCCGTGCGCGGTCTCCGGGGACGCAGGACCACGGGCTCCGGGCTCGGCGCCGCCCTCCCTCTCCCGGTCGTCCAGCCACGACTTGATCTTTGCGAGGCGACGGCGCAACCAGGGGTCGAAGAGAGCGGCCAGGGTATCCAGGACCAATCCCCCGGTGGGAGGGAATACCGCGATGGCGCCTCCCTTTTCCCTCTCGCAGATCCAGATCTCCCGGCATTCCGGACAGCGAAAAGAGAGGTAGGGCCCCCCCCGATGCTCGGCGCGACCGTGCAGGACCGAGAGCCGGTCGAAGACCGATCGGCTGACACCGTGGCCGCAGCTCCAGCAGGTGAGCTCGCCAGGAGCCATCAGGGATGACCTCTCCGCATGGTTTCCCGGGTCCGTCCGGCACGTGACCGTCGAAGCTGCTCGACGCCGTGCCGCCCCCGGGCAACGTTTGGGACGTCGAGAAGCCAAACGCCCATAGAACACATTACGAGGCAGGCGTTTGCAAGAAGCAACAAGAAGTCCCTCGCGGATCGCGGTTTGCAGCCAAGGTACGGCAGAGAGGGCCCATGAACAACAACTACTACTGCACCGATTGCCGCTGCACCCGCACCTTCCACAGCACGTCCTCGACCTACGAGTGCCCGATCTGTGGAAAGACCCTTCAGAAGAGGGATGAGGCCTTGACGACCGGCGCATCCGGAAGCTGATGGTGAGCCCGGCGAGCGCTCCTGCAGCCGCGCGGGCCGGGATCCTCACGGGGAACGCCTTGCGGTCGCCCGGACCACGCCTATACTCTGTCACCGGGCGATGAGCTCCTCCCGCCGTTTTCCGCATCCTGGGCGGCACGGGCGGTTCCTTCCCATCGAGAAGCGACGGATGACGGCGGGGGTCTGGATTTGCGTGGGGAGGAACCTGCCTTGCGACCCGTGAGGGAGTCGATCCATGACCATTTCTTCCCACATGCTGAACAAAGTGCTGGCCGGGGCCCTCGTCGCGACCTCTGGCCTCCTCGCCTCGAGCTGCACCATGACCCTCGACAAGAACAACCCACTTCGCCCGCCGCAGTCCCAACACCTTTCAGAAAAACAGTTTAGCGACATGCCCGTGCCCCGGAGCTTCACCCTCGTGACGGGGCCGAAGAAGGCGGTGGGACACCCCGGCTCGTTCTCCTTCGAGCTTCCCGAGGGCTCCATGCGGATGGGCCGATTCCTCTACTCGGGAAAGGGCTCGGTGGAGAGCATCACCCGGTACTATCAGGATCAGATGCAAAACACGTACAACGGGTGGTCCCTGGTGTCCCAGGATGTGGGTCGGGGATCGGCCGAACTCGTGTTTGACAAGGGACGCGACCGAAGTACAGTGGACGTCTTCCGCAAGGGGAGTAAGACTTTCGTGCTGATTCAGGTCGCACCTCGAAATGAAACTTGATCTCGAAAAAATCCCCACCAACGAGCAGATCGGGCAGTTCTTCTCTTCCTTGGCCGGGAACAAGAAGGCCATCCTGTCCCTGATCGTCGGCGCGGGTGCCATCCTTGCCCTCGCCCTGGGTCTGATGATCTATGCGGACATGTCGACCCGCAAGGCCGCCGAGGCCTGGGACGCGTACCTCGACGCGGCGGATCCCGCCATCGATGCCGCCACCCCGTCCGAGATGCTCACCTACGTCGACAAGCTGCAAGCTCTGGCCCGCGATCACGCCGGCACCTCCGCCGAACCGTTCGTCCTGAAGGAAGCGGCCGACATCGCGTTCAGCGCCGGCGATGTGGCTCGAGCCACCCAGATCTTCAATGACATCAAGGCTCGCTTTCCCCATCACGTGCTCGTGACCGGGATCAAGCATCCGATGGCCTACTCGGACACGATCGAGGAGGCCATCGACGATTGCAAGCAGCAGAGCGAGTTCCTGAGCCAGCACACGATCCCCGTGCCCTCGCCCGAGGAGACTCCCGAACCGGAGGCCGCCGCGCCTGCGGGTGGCTGAGCCGCTTTTCTAGGGCCGCTTTTCTAGGGCCGCTTTTCTAGGGCCGCTTTTCAAGGGCCGCTTTTCAAGGGCCGCTTTTCAAGGGCCGCTTTTCAAGGGCCGCTCCTCAGGGAAGCCGCGTCTCAAGGAAGATCGGGGCGCTGCGGCGCAAGAAGTGCCAGCAGCTTCTGGAAATCCTCCTCGGAGAAGAACTCGATCGTCAGCTTTCCGCGATCCTGCCGCCCTCTGGCCAGCTCGACTCTGACCCGCGTGCCCAGGGCTGCCTCGAGGGTCGTCTCCAGCGCCGCGATGTGAGGGGGCTTCTCGGGTCGGCTCCTGACGCGCGGCTCGGTGCGACGCGTCTCCTGGCCCACGAGCTCTTCGACCCGACGCACCGAGAGGCCTTCCCGGACGATTCGCTCGGCGAGTCGGAGCTGATCCCCCGGCGAAGAAAAACCGAGAAGGGCGCGCGCATGACCCATGGCCAGGGCTCCCTCGTGGACGAGGTCCTGGATTGTTTGTGGTAAGTCAAGTAATCGCAAGAAGTTAGATACGGTTGAGCGATTTTTGCCCAGCCGTTTGGCGACTTCCTCATGGGTGAGCGTTGCCTGCTGCATGAGGCTGCGGCAGGCCTTGGCCTTCTCGATCGGATCCAGATCCTCTCTCTGTAGATTCTCGACCAATGCCAACTCGAGAAGGCGATCGTCGTCCACGGACTTGACGACCGCCGGTACCGTGTCCAGACCCAGGGCTTTTCCGGCACGCCAGCGCCTCTCCCCTGCCACAAGCTCGTAGCCACTCCCACTCGGACGCACGATGAGGGGCTGCAGGTAGCCGTGCCGTTGAATCGAGTCCTTCAGCTCGGACAGTGCCTCATCCTTGAATTCCTTGCGCGGTTGATACCGGTTGGGCTGAATTCGCCCGATCTCGATCTCGATGATCTCGTCTCCCTCGAGGGACGCATCCTTGGAGATCAAGAAATCCAGTCCTCGCCCGAGCCTCTTCTCAACCATGATCAAGGACCTCCCTCGCGAGCTCGATGTAGCCGACGGCGGCCTGCGAGCACGGATCTTCCTGGATGACCGTTCTGCCACGCGCGGCAGCTCGAGGTACGGTTGGGTCCCGGGGAATCACGGCCCTCCACACCCGCAGACCCATCTCCTCTCGAATTCGCCGCGCCACGTCCCAGGCGAAGGCCTGGGTCGGATCGAACATCGTGATCAAGACTCCAACGTCCTTTTGAGCCGCTCCCCGGGCGGTGGAGACCAGCTCGATCATACTCTGGACGCCATCGGCCGCGTAGGGCTCACAGACCGTCGGAACGAGAATCTCGGGCGCACAACCGACGGCCTCGAGGATGAGATCCGTTGCGGAGGGGGGGCAGTCCAGAAAGACGAAGTCGTACTTCGCCTGTTCCCGGGCGATGAGGGAGGCAATCCAGGTCCCTGCTGCAGCGCCCCCCGCCAAGCTCGTTTCCGGTCCCCCGGGCACGAGGTCGACGCCGGGATCGGACGTCTTTCGCACCCGATCACCACCGTCAGAGCCAACCGCCTGGCCTTCCGGGATGCCGCCGGAAGCCAGGAAACCGAGGGCCCGGGTGGCCGTGGCTTGAGGATCGAGATCGAGGATCAGGCTGCGACGGGAGCCGATGGCCAGGGTGGCGGCGAGATGGATGGCAGTGGTGGTCTTGCCGACCCCACCCTTTCGATTCGCGATGGCCAGAATTCTTGCTGGCACCTCCCGCCCCCTCCTGGATCCAAGCCCGAACCGGGCCCGCCATCCGCCTTCCCGAGACCCCCCAGGATCGGTATGATCTCGACGAGCGTCTGTTGTACAAAAGGAGAGGCCCTCACCAGAAGCGGATTCTCCAGCAGCTTCGGCCCGTCGAGTCACCGGGCGCAGCCCGCGGGGCTGTTCCACGTGGAACAGCCCGGTCGGCCCGTGAGCGTTCCACGTGAAACACGATCCAGCACCCGGACTGATTCATCAAAGGGGCCTCGGAACCCTGGTGGTGTCCTTCGTGGAGTGCGCCCTCACCCTGACTCGCTCCGTCTCCCTCCGACTGATCCTGCTCGGAGGGGGGATCCTCCTCCACATGGCCTTCCTGTTCCGGACCTCTCCCTTCCACCCTCCCGAGTTGTTTCTGGACGAGGTCGTCTCGTCAACGTTCTGGGTCACGGCACTGTCTGCTGCAGTCATTTTGGGTTGTCGGTCGGTCCAGGACCGGATTTTCCCGCAGGGTCATATCTTGGGGTCAACCCCGTTCTCTCCCCTCCTCATTGTAATGGGAACGTTCCTGGGTGCCCTGGTTCTGCTGCTGCTGACTCAGTTCGTCCTTTTGGGAGTCGCTCTCGTCCTGGGCACCGCCTGGTCTCTGGCCTCTGCGTATCCTGCGCCCCCCTCCTGGCGACTCGCCACCGCGGCCTTCTCCCCTTGCCTGGCTGCCGGGCCCCTCTGCGCCTGGTCGATTCTCGCTCGTGCCGCCCTGCCAGCCATTCCAGCCCACGCCTTGGCCCTCGCCGCGGCCGCCGCCTCTGCTGTCACGGCAATCCCCCTGGCGCCGCCCGCCCTGACCACACTCGTTCCCCGCACGGCTCTCCTGGGTCAGGTGCTGGAACGCCCGTTTCCCGTCGATGCCACGCTCCTGGCCATCGCCCATGCCACGCTCCAGGTCGGGGCCATTCTCCTCGCCTCGGGCCTCCTTCTGCGGCTTCGCAGAGGAAGTTGAAATCGGGCTCGAAACCCCTGCCAGAAGTTCGTAGCCTGAAGCACCAGGTTAACGACTCGGGAATGCCTCCGGTTCTCCGCTCGAGAGGGGTGGTGGGCCGGTCTCGAGTGCGTTCTCGGGCCCGGGCGGGCATCACACGGTTTTGCAGGCCGGAGCCGATAAGAAAGAGCGTGGGCCCCCGGGCCTTGTCCCTCGGACTGCCGTTCTCGCTCCTCGGGGGGAGAACGGGGATTGCCCTGGGCCCGAGAACGAGGAGAGACCGTGCGATACGCCATCCTCGGCGACATTCACGCCAACTACGAAGCGCTCGCAGCGACCCTTTCCCGCTGTTCCGATCTCGAGGTCGATCGCTACCTGTGCGTCGGAGATATCGTGGGCTACGGTGCCGATCCGGCTCTCTGTCTCAAGACTCTTCGCGACCTAGGATGTGAGTCCGTCGCCGGCAACCACGACCGGGCCGTGACCGGTCGCCTTCAAGCGGACTACTTCAACCAATTTGCTCGCCAGGCTGTTGAATGGACCCGGTCTTCGCTTTCGCCGGAGGACCTGAAGTTCCTCGACGCTTTGCCTCTGGTCATCCGCTCCGAGGATCTTGCCATCACCCATGCGAGCTTCTTCAATCCCGAGGCCTTCGACTACATCCAGACGAGCTACGACGCCTTCCACAGTTTCCAGCACCTGGAGTCCCGCGTCGGATTCATCGGCCACTCCCATGTTCCCGTCTCGTTCCTGAGCGAAGGGCGCCAGATCGTGGTCTCGACGGAGGCCGAGATCCACGTCGACGAGCATGAGCAGTGCCTGATCAATGTCGGGAGCGTGGGCCAGCCCCGAGATGACAACCCCAAGGCCGCTTTCGCCATCTATGACGCCGACCGCTGGCTCTTCCAGCTCCACCGCATCGACTACGACATCGAAACAGCGAGCGCGAAGATCATCGCTGCCGGGCTCCCGACCTTGCTGGCGGAACGGCTCAAGATCGGCAGGTAGGAGTCTGCGCCACGGATCCCACCCGCCATTTCAGCCTGCCGACGGGAGCGTCCGCGAGCGCACAGGGATCGTTGTAAATCGATATAGAATAACGACTTAGCATCCCTCGCGTGCGTCGGGGGCGGGTGGACCGGACAGAGCGTACCCACAGAGATGGAGAAGATGGACAGGGGTGGAGGTGGAGGCCCGAGGGAGGTGCAGCAGTTGGAAAGGGCCCCGGCGAGGGTGGAGGTAGAAAGAAGTAATCTCGTGTATTCGTCTCGAGGTTCCGCGTTTCGGACGAACGACGTATTCCCTCGCCGAGGCCTTCGCAGACCCAATCCACAGCTCTCTCGCAACCAGACCGGACGAGCTTGCACTTGACGAAGGCGTCCACGCCCCGGCAGGCACCTGGCCGTGCACCCACCACAGGCGATGGCCGGCACCGCTCCAAGCCTGGCCACGCGTCCCGAAAGGTCTTTGTCGATCCCATTGCATCATCAGGGACGCCTCAAGACCAGACTACAGGAAAAAAAAAAGTCCGATTGCCAGATGTGCTCTCCGGGAGAATCCGCGAACGCCGTTCGGCCCTGCGAGTTGCGCCCGTGCGTACAGGCCGGACGAGACTCGGGGATCCGATAAAAGAAAAAAACGCGGATCGCGTTCGGCCATCCGGGCGCGCGAGACGGGCCCCGGGAGGGCCGTCGCATCATCCCTTCTTGAGATAGTCGAGGCGCTCGGGGAGCCTTTCCAGGCCGTCCTCACCGAGCCGATGGTCGAACAGCAGCTTGATGTCCTCGACCGGACGCTCGTCACCCTTGAAGCGGATCACTCGCACCCCGGGGTTATTGCCCAGAGTCATCATGACGCGGATCATCGATCCGGCGTCGCAGGTCTCTCCACCGATCGTCATCGTCACCGGGGTTCCGTACTGGTTGACGATCTTGACGATCAGGGTCGCCGGACGTGCGTGGAGCACGATGTCATGGGGGATGTCGAACGTGTACTCCTTGACACGTGTGAACTCTCCCAGGAGCTGCGATGCGATGCGATCGCCGTTCTCGAGATACTGACGGATGTTGGGCAGCAGGTACTTTCCCATGTACTCGACCACCGTCTGGGGGTCGACGAGCTTCCGGACCTTCTCGCTGATGCTCTCGTACTTCACGCTGTCGCATCGTGAGCTCAGACGTGCGAGGAGGGCGGACATCTCCAGAGCATGCAAGACCATGGATACATGCCCGCGAAGCGGGCGCAGCTCCGGGTTCTTGGCCTCGGAGAGCGTGTTCTTGATGTGCGCGTCGTACTTGAGCTGCATGGCCCGCGCGGAAGTCTCGAACTTCTCGATCTCTTCCTCGGTGCACCTCTCGAGCACGAAGTGATCGAGCTCCATCTGCTGATCGGTGAGATCCCGCAGAAAGCCGCGAAACTGTTCCGAGAACCGCAGAAAGCGGGTGGCGATCTCCGACACCTTCTGCTTCTCGTGAATCAGCTCCTTCTCGTCCAGATTATGGGGAAGATGCTTCTTGCTCGGCTCGTCGCTGGCGGTGGCAATCTCGATTTCTTCATCCGACACCGAGCTTCCGATGACGACGCGGTACTCCCTCGCCGCCGACTCGAGCAGATCGCCCAGCCTCGCGTTGCAGAAAGCGAGGATCTTCTCGGCCCCCTTGTGGAAGAAGAGGAACTGCTCCCGGTCGTCACCGAGGCTGTACGACGGGTAACGGATGAGCACGTGCTTGAGGATGTAGGCCACCTCGGCCACGATCCGGGTCACACCCACGAGCTCCGTGAAGTAGCTGTAGCTACGATTGTTGCGGGCGCCGTAGTCGTCCAGGAAGCTCTCGAGCTGGTGGGCGGCATCGTTCAGGGTGGAGTAGAAACGCTTGAACGGCGTGGAGTTCTCCTTGGAGCGGAAAAAGTTGTAGGCACGGAAGAAATCCGCAGCCTCCAGCTCCAGGACCGACTGGAACTCTTCCTCGGAGATGACCGTGTCGAGAGAGTTGTCCACCATGGTTCTCGTGGAATGACTCGAATGACTCGATGGGCGTCGGGGCCAGATCTTTCTGGAACGCTGTGCGACCCGCCAGAGACGACCCCTGCTCACAGCCCTCCCCGAGCCGTTGAGGCGCGTCTGTGTAGCACGGTGGTGGAGGGGGGTCAAGGCGATGCGGACTCGTGACCTCGCTCGCCGGGCCAGGCGCCCGGGGCCGGTCCGGGACAGCCTCGATCCGGCCCGTCCTCGGCGGGTCGAGGACGAGCTCCAGCGTCGCCCAGGCCAGAAAGGCTGCCGGAGCAGGGCGCCTCTGCTGAGAAATCGGGGAAGGAAGAAACGCCAGCTTTCAAAAAGATTTGATGGTCAGGAGGCCGCTTGCATACTATCCCCCGGAAGCACACCGGGTGGGCGGGCTCACCGCCCGTTCTCTAGAGGACGAAGTGGGATGCTGAGGCGGTATAGCCAGCTCTGGGCGGTGCTGTTCTATCTGTTCGACATGGCCATGACGGCGGCGGCGCTGGCCACGGCCTATGTCGTGCGGTTTCACACCGGCCTGATTCCTCTGACCGACGCCGGCGTCCCCGACGCCCGTCGCTATCTCGAGGTCCTGCCCTTTGCCCTCCTCATCTCCTCGGTCATCTACTCCGGCTGCAAGCTCTACGTACCCCGGCGGGTGGGTCGGATCGCCTCCGAGCTCCTCGACATCGTCAAGGCCACCCTCCTGGTCGCGGTTTGCTTCGCCGCCGCCAGCTTCTTCTACCGCGACTTCTCCTTCTCCCGGGCCGTTCTGGTCATCTTCGGCATTGCCAACCTGACCTACCTCGGGATCTCCCGGGTCCTCCTCCGCTCGGCCCTGCGCTGGCTCCGCAGCCAGGGACGGAATCAGCGCTACGCCCTCATCGTGGGGGCGGGTCGCCTGGGTCAGAGGGTGGCCGACGCCATCGAGAAGAATCCGTGGACAGGCATCCAGGTGGCCGGGTTCGTCGACGACGATCCCGAACGACAGGGCCGACTGGTCCAGGGCTACCCCGTGCTGGGCACGGTGGACCAATCACCCACGGTGGTCAGCCGCCGGCAGCTCAACATGGTCTTCATCGCCCTACCCTTCGAGCACTACGGCGCCGTCGAAGGCCTCGTCAAGGCCCTGTCCCGCGAGATCGCCGACGTGAAGATCGTCCCGGATGTCGATCACGTCTGTCGGCTCGAGCTCCCCGGCGCCGACCTCGACGGCCTCGCCATGCTGTCGGCCCAGGCAAGTCCTCTCGTGGGCTGGAACGGCCTCACCAAGCGAACCCTCGATATCCTGCTCTCCCTCCTGGTGCTCGCGCTCGTGTCACCGCTCCTCCTCCTGATCGCGCTTCTCGTGCGCCTCACGAGCAAGGGCCCCGTCCTCTACAAGCAGGACAGGATGGGCTACGACGGACATACCTTCTCCATCTACAAGTTCCGCACCATGACCGATGACGCGGAAGGCGACGAGCCCACGCGCTGGACCCGAGCTCACGATCCTCGCCGGACACGCCTGGGAATTTTCCTGCGCAAGACGAGCCTCGACGAGCTTCCCCAGTTCTTCAACGTACTCATGGGCGACATGAGCATCGTGGGCCCTCGACCCGAGAGGCCGGCTCTCATCGAGGACTTCCGCAACGAGGTCCCGCTCTACATGCTCCGCCACAAGATCAAGGCGGGGATCACCGGATGGGCCCAGGTCAACGGCTGGCGCGGCAACACCTCCCTGCGCAAGCGGATCCAGTACGACCTCTACTATCTCCGGAACTGGTCCATCTGGTTCGACATCTGGATCATCCTCCTCACCCCGTTCCGCGGGCTCATCCACAAGAACGCCTACTAGCTCTGGCCCCTCCGGGACGGATCGATCCCCGCGTCGCGACCTGTCCAGGCCATTCTCCCTCCAGGGGCGGCCCACGGATGGCCCCCCGGTTTCCTTCTCAACCCGATGACGTTCTTCGCTCGATAGTCACCCTCGGCGAGCGGCCCAGTCCGCGCCCTCGGAGGAGACCACGTCATCGCAACGAAGTCCGCACTGGAAACGTATCTGCGGGACATCAATCAGGTCCCGCTCCTGAGTGCCGAGGAGGAGATCGAGCTCTCTCTTCGCATCCAGGCAGGAGACCTCGCCTCCCGCGAGCAGATGATCCGCGCCAACCTGCGCCTCGTCGTCTCCATTGCCAAGGCCTACATGAACCGAGGCCTCGCGTTCATGGACCTCATCGAGGAAGGCAATCTCGGCCTTCTCAAGGCGGTGGAGAAGTTCGATCCTGCCGCACAGTGTCGCTTCAGCACCTACGCCACCTGGTGGATCAAGCAGGCCATCCGTCGGGCCCTCATCAACACGGTGAAGACGGTCCGCATCCCTTCCTACATGGTCGAGCTCATCGCCAAGTGGAAGAGCGTCTCCATCGAGCTCACGTACAGGCTCGGTCGTCAGCCCTCGATCCCCGAGATCGCCACCGAGATGGACATCCCCTCCGAGTCCTGGCCACTCATCAAGCGTGCGCTCGGCACCTCGTCGTCGTCATTCCAGGACATCACCCTCGACTCCATCTCGATGGCGAACGAGGTCATCTTCGATCCGAACGAGAGCGGCAAGCAAACGATCTTCGACGACTACGATTCCGAACGCATCACCGATCTCCTGTCGGCCATCGATGATCGCGAGGCCAAGATCCTGCGCATGCGCTACGGTCTCGATGACCACGAGCCCATGACCCTCAAGGAGATCGGCAAGAGGGTCAATCTCACCCGGGAACGTGTTCGACAGATCGAGAACGAGGCTCTCCGCAAGCTCCAGCGGATCCTCAAGGGTCGCGCCCAGGACCTCTGACCGAGGGTCTGCTACAATCCTGTCCGCTGCACTCCGGCGCCGACCTCCGTTCCTGGTCGAGATCCCACCCATGCTCCTGCTCGTCGACAACTACGATTCGTTCACCTACAACCTCGTCCAGGCCTTTGGCAGCCTGGGGGCGGAAGTGGCCGTGCGAAGAAACGACGCCCTCTCCGTCGGCGACGTCGAGACGCTCCACCCGAGCCACCTCGTCCTCTCTCCCGGCCCCGGAAGGCCGGAGAATACCGGGGTCTGCCTGGAGCTGATCCGGTCCCTGGCCGGTCGCGTTCCCGTGCTCGGAGTCTGCCTCGGACACCAGTGCATCGCCCGGTCCTTCGGAGGTCGCATCGTGGCTGCCGAGCGTCTCGTCCACGGCAAGACCTCGCACATCCACCACGACGGGGAGGGAATCTACCGGGGCCTTTCGAATCCGTTCGTGGCCACCCGCTACCATTCCCTCCTGGTGGAGGAGTCGTCGTTGCCGGCGGGTTTCCGGGTCACGTCCCGGACCGAGCACGGTGAGCTCATGGGGATCCGCAATGACGCGCTCGATCTCGAGGGCGTCCAGTTCCACCCCGAGTCTTTTCTCTGCGACGAGGGCCCTCGCCTCCTGCGCAACTTCCTCCAGCGCTCCTCCCCACTGGCCCCTCTGGCGCGCTGACGATCCGGGGCCCTGGAACCCGGAACACCGAGGAGGCATAGTGCGCAGCACCATGTCCACCGTCGCCAGCTTCGCCGACCGTCTCTTCGACGCCGTGGAGAGAACCGACTGCCGGGTCGTCCTCGGCTTCGATCCCTGGATCGATCGCATCCCCGGGGAGCTCCGTACCTCCGGGGCGCAGGCGAAGGACCCGGAGTCCACGGCTCGTCTCTTCGGCGCCTTCGGTCGCGAGGTGATCGGGCTCGTGGCGGGCCGGGTGCCCGCCATCAAGGTGCAGATCGCCTTCTTCGAGGAGCTGGGTCCCGCCGGCCTCCGGGTCTACTCGGAGCTCCTCGGGGTGGCTCGGGAGGCCGGGATCCTGACCATCGGTGACATCAAGCGCGGCGACATTGGCTCCACGGCGGGAGCCTACGCCAAGGCCCACACGGGAACCGGCCCCTTTGCCGCCGACGCCGTCACCGTGAGCCCGTACTTCGGCCGCGATTCCGTGGCTCCCTTCGCCGCCGGCCCCGAGAGGGGGGTCTTCGTCCTCGTGCGCACCTCGAATCCGAGCGCTCCCACCTTCCAGGACCTCGAGGTCGACGGCCGTCCCCTGTACGAACACGTGGCTCTGGAGGTGGGAAGGTGGGGTCAGGACCGGGGTGCCTCGGGCTACAGCTCCATCGGGGCCGTCGCCGGAGCGACCTACCCCCGCGAGCTGGGGCGGATCCGCAGTCTCCTGCCCCACACCCCTCTTCTCGTCCCCGGCTTCGGAGCGCAGGGTGCCACCGCCAAGGACGTGGCCGAGGCCTTCGACGGCAAGGGGCTCGGAGCCATCGTCAATGCCTCTCGGTCCCTCCTCTACGCCCACGAGAAGACCGAGGGAAGCTGGAAAGACGCTCTCCTCGGGGCTCTCGAGACGAGTCGGACCGCCATCAACGAGGCGATCCGGGCCCGCTAGGAGCCTGCGCCACCCGGGAATGCGACGGACGGCCTTTTGCCCCAAGAAGTTAGAATCTCCTGCGTTCGTCCGTGGTCCCGGCAGCGAGGAGGAGCGCGTGAGCCGTCCCTGGTTCGAGGAGAGCTTCGGCCGCGAGTATCTCGAGGTCTACCCCCACCGGGGTGACGAAGAGGCTTCCCTCCAGATCCCGGCGGTACGGGAGCTTCTCGGGGCCCATCCTCCCGGTCCCCTGCTGGATCTGTGTTGCGGCACGGCCCGTCATGCGGTCCTCCTGGCCCGAGACGGCTTCCGGGTGGTGGGGCTGGACCTGTCGGAGGCCCTCCTCGAGAAGGCCCGGGCCCGATTGCGGGTCGCGGCCCCCGCGCCGCCCCCCGGGATCACTCTCGTCCGAGGCGACATGCGCTCGCTTCCTTTCCGGGGCGACTCCTTCCGCTGGATCGTCAACCTGTTCACGAGCTTCGGCTACTTCGACGAAGACGACAATCTCCGCGCGCTCCAGGAGGCGGGCCGCGTGCTGACTCCGGACGGAAGGATGCTCATCGACACCCTCAACCCGGACCGGGCCGTTCTCTCGCTCCAGCCCCGCACGGTCCGCCAGGAAGGTGATCTGGTGATCGTCGAGGAACGATCCCTCGACCGGGAGCGGGGCAGAATCGACAAGACGGTCGCCATCTCCGGACGAACCAGGAGTGGGAGTGCGATCCGGAGGACGTTCCGGGAGTCCGTGGCCCTCTATCCCATGCCGCGGATGGTGAGCCTCCTGCGGGATGCGGGTCTCGGTGTCGTCCAGGCTGCCGGCGGATTCGACGGGTGCTCGTACACGCGCGATTCGGAACGGATGATCCTCGTCACGAGGAAGGAGAAGAGGTGAGCCTCGTCTCGCAAGTCCGTGTCCCGTACGCGGACCTCCCGGGTTCCCCCCGCGTGCTGTCGCTCTACGCCACCGGTGATGGAACCGTCCGGAAGCTCCTCGGAGGCGGTCTGCAGGACCTCGGCGAGCGTGTGGCGACCATCAGGAAGAGGAGCTACCCCCGCGCCGCGCTCCGTGAGGCCCTCGAGGGGTACCTCAGCAGGCTCGGGGCTCCGCCCGCCTCCCTGGCCAGCGCCTCCCGGTTGGCCGATCCTCGATGCGTCGTCGTGGCCACCGGGCAGCAGCCCGGGCTCGGAGCCTCCCCGGTCCTTACGCTCTACAAGGCCGCCACCGCGGTATCCCTGGCTCGCCACATCGAGGAAACGGGGCTCGGTCCGGCCGTTCCTCTCTTCTGGTGCCACAGCGCCGATCACGACCTCGACGAGATGAACCGGATCGGGCTTCTCGACGCCGAGATGGGTTTTGTCCGCCACCGAGCCGAGCTCGAGGCTCCCCCTCGCACTCCCGCCGAGAGAGTCCTGGTGGCCGGGCCTGTGGAAAACCTGTGGACAACCATCACCGCGCAATTCCCCGCAACGGATTACGCCCGCCAAGCCATCGCGTCCCTCCGTCCGGAATCGGGGGACACCCTCGGTTCCTGGACTTCCCGGATCCTCCTCCGGCTCCTGGGAGAGGAGGGCCTCCTCGTGCTCGAGCCGCTTTGCATCCGGCGGCTCTTCGATCCCTGGGCCAAGCTCTCTCTCGACCGTGGCCCGGACCTCGTCCAGGAACTTCGCGAAAGGACCGGGAGGTTGCGCTCGGCCTCTCTCGAGGCTCCTCTCGACGTCGAACGCCCGACGCTCCTCTTCCGGATGGTCCCGGGACAAGAGGGCGCTCTCTCCCGGGAGCGAGTGCATCTCGCCCCGGGCGGTGCCGGAGGGGGACTCCCCGGAGCCGATCGGGCTGCCTCCGGCTCCTGGAGCCCCGCCGCCGCTCTCCGGCCGGTCTTCCAGTCGGCGGTCCTTCCCGTGGCCGCGGCCATCCTGGGGCCCACCGAGCTCGCCTATCACGCCCAGATCGGCGGCCTCTTCGACACCCTCGGTGTTCCGCCTCCGATCCTCATCCCACGACTGTCGGTCACGCTCGTCGATGACCGCACTGCTTCTCACCTCACGGAAAAGGGCCTCGATCTGCGCGACATCCCCCACCTCCCCGAGCGTCTCGCCCAGGCCAACGACTCGCGCCGACCCGAGCTTCCCTCGGACTGGGCCACCTCCCGAGACAACCTGACCGCGACGCTCGAGGGTCTCCTCTCCTCCCTCGCCGCAGAGGAGCCCTCGCTGCGAAAGAAGGGAGAGAAGGCACGCGAGAGGATCACGGGAGAGCTCGACCGTCTGGCACAAAACTATCGGGTGGCCCGGGAACGGGCGAGCGAGATCGATCAACGACGACTTCGCCGCCTCGTGTCGCTCCTGGCTCCGCGCGATCGCCTGCAGGAGCGCGAGCTCTCCACGCTGCAGATGCTCGTCCTCTTCGGGCCGGGGCTCGTTGATTTGCTGGTGCACGAGCTCGATTCCCTCACCTTCGACCACAAGATCCTCCGGGTGGGACGCGATGGGCTGGTGGCCCGTGCCAGGTCCGTCACCCGCGCGCATCGAGGAGATGCCCCATGAGCGTCGACGTGCTGGCTTTCGGACCCCACCCCGACGACGTGGAGATCCGCTGCGGCGGACTCCTCCTGCGCTGCATCGAGAGTGGGCGCAGCGCGGCCATCGTCGACATCACGCGCGGCGAGACGGGAACACGGGGCACCGCCGACGAGCGCGCCGAGGAAGCCGAGCAGGGGAGGCGGACCCTCGGCGTCGCCGTGCGCGAGAACCTTGGCCTACCCGATGGCTTCGTCGAGCCCACGCGTGAGGCCAAGCTGGCGGTGGTGGCAACCCTGCGGCGGCATCGCCCGGCGCTCGTGCTCGCCCCTTATCCGCGCGATCTCCATCCCGACCACGCCGCGACGGGCCGCCTCGTCGAAGGGAGCCTGTTTCTCGCCGGACTCCGCAAGGTAGGGGAGGGCGAGCCGCATCGTCCCACGACTCTCCTCTTCTACATGTGCCACCATCCGTTCGTGCCCACTCTGGTGGTGGACGTGACCTCCGTCTTCGACAGGAAGCTCCAGGCGATCCGCTGCTACGGCTCCCAGCTCCACAGACCCGGTGTCGATGCTCCTCGAACGGACATCGGCAGCCCGGACTTCGAGGAGCGTCTCGTGGCCTGGCACCGCACCTACGGAACCCAGGTCGGCGTCCGGTACGGTGAGCCCTACTTTGCTCACCGGCCCCTCGGCATCCAGGACCCGGCAAGCGCTCTTCTCGATCCCGCCCCGGAGCATTTCCCCCCGGAGAGATCCCCGTGAAGATCGGTATGGTCTGTTACCCGACCCTTGGCGGCAGCGGCGCCATCGCCTCGCGTCTTGGCGTGGCACTGGCGTGTCGCGGACACCAGGTCCACTTCATCAGCTACGGCATCCCGTTCCATCTCGAGGGATTCCACGAGGGCATTCGCTACCACGCGGTGGAGGTGTCGTCCTACCCGCTGTTCAAGTACCCGCCCTACGACATGGCTCTGGCCTGTCGCATCATGGAGGTGCAGAAGCATTGCCACCTCGATCTCCTCCACGTCCACTACGCGATTCCCCACGCCATCAGCGCCTATCTCGCGCGTCAGATGCTGCCGGAGCACCCGGTCAAGGTGGTGACGACTCTCCACGGCACCGACATCACCATCGTGGGGCACGAGCGCTCCTACTACGAAGCCACGCGCTTCGGAATCGAGAAGAGCGACGGCGTCACCTCGGTCTCGCAGTACCTCAGGATCGAGACGGAGAGGAAGCTCCACACCACCCGACCCATCCAGGTCATCCCGAACTTCGTGGATCCGGATCGCCTCCGCCCCGTGAGCGACGCCGCCATCAGGAATCGATACGCCCGACCCGGGGAAACCCTCGTCGTGCACGTCTCGAACTTCCGGCCCGTCAAGAGGGTTCTCGACGCGATCGAGGTGTTCGGGCGGATCTCCCGGGCGCGACCCTCCCGCTTCCTTCTCGTCGGAGACGGACCCGAGCTTCCACGCGCCGCTAACCTCGCCCACGACCTCGGCCTCGACGATCGCATCGCTTTCCTCGGGGCCCAGAGTGGTATCGAGACCCTGCTCGGAGTGTCCGACCTCTTCCTCCTGCCGACCGATACCGAGAGCTTCGGCCTGGCCGCGCTCGAGGCCATGTCGTGCGGGGTCCCCGTCATCGGTACCCGGACCGGCGGCCTGCCGGAGGTCATCACCGATGGCGAGGACGGCTTCCTGTGCGACGTCGGAGACGTGGTCTGCATGGCGGAGAAGGCACTCTCACTCCTCGACGACCCCTCGCTTCATCGCTCCTTCCGGGAGAAGGCCCGCCGCAAGGCCATCGAGAGCTTCCACGTCGATCTCGTGGCGCCGCGCTACGAGGAGTACTACACCCGGATCATCGGCGGGGATGCTTGACCGCTGGGCCTAACTCGCGCTCGCTTCGGTCTTTGCTGAAGCGTTTCGCTTTCGTCCAGAGGCCAGGTTGTGGACAACCGTCGCGGACGGCGCCCGACCTCACCAGCGCGACAACCTCGCGCAGAAAAAATTCTCCGCGTCGGTCTTCCTGCGCAAATCGAAGATTGCCTAGGGCGAGCGCGCGTTTCGCTCCCGGTGCGACGAGAACGCACGACCGTGGTGACGATTCCCCTTTGACAAGGACGGCCGCGCACGGTTTATTGGAGCCGAACTCCAAGGGCGGTACGAGGGATCATCACCTCTCCGACCGGCAACTTCTTCGGGATCCGGAATCGTCGTGGTTCGGGTGTGTGTATTCGGGCTACCCGGTCTCTTGCCGGTCCCCTCGCTTAGACTTGCGGGATCTGTACGCGCTCTCCGTGCGTCCTGACCCGGTTCTCACGGCACCAGCCGTCGTATGAGGGGATTTCCTGTCTGGAGTGGGGTAAGAACGGTACGTCGGGAAGTCTTCGGACCGCGGTGACCTCTCATGGGCGAGGGGCGCCATCGTGCCCGTGACCCGGGCCCCTACGTGCCACGGACCGAGGGGGGGGATGGATGAACGAGCGAACGCTCGCCTGCGATGCGGCGGCACGGGTCCTCACCCTGGTGAAAGAGCGCATCGGGGAGGCGCACTTCGACTCCTGGTTCTCGAACGTGACCTGCATTCCGAGCGATGATGGCCTGGAGGTCCGTGCCCCCATGCCGTTCATCCTGGAGTGGATCCGGACCAAGTACCACAGCGTGCTCGTCCAGGCGGTAGCCGAGGTGACCGACATCGGGAGCGACCTCCGCTATGTGGTCGATCCCCAGACCTCGTCCGAAACCGGGGAGCGGGATGGAAGGATTCCCTCGCGGCCCGACCTCCCGCCGGCACCCACCGAGACTCCCTTCGAGCGCAACGCCCGTTATCTCCGCCGCTACTCCGACATCCAACTCCACGAGGAGTACCGCTTTGAGAATTTCGTGGTCGGGAGCGGCAACCAGCTTCCCAACGCGGCCGCTCTATCCGTGGCCGAGGATCCCGGGGCCACCTACAACCCGCTTTTCCTTCACGGGGCGGTGGGGCTCGGAAAGACCCACCTCATGCAGGCCATCTGTCACGGCCTTCTCGCCCACGAACGGGAGATCCGGGTCGTCTACCTGACCTGCGAGACCTTCGTCAACCAGTTCATCGCCGCCATCGAGGCGGGAAAGCTCGAGGACTTCCGCCAGCGCTACCGCCGGGTGGACGTCCTGCTCGTGGACGACGTGCAGTTCCTCGCCCGCAAGGAGCGGACCCAGGAGGAGTTCTTCCACACCTTCAACACCCTCCACGAGAACCGACGCCAGATCGTCCTTTCCAGCGACTGCTCCCCGAAGGAGATCCCCAACCTGGAGCAGAGGCTCGTGTCCCGCTTCAAGATGGGATTGGTGGCTCAGCTTCACCCCCCGGACTTCGAGACCCGGGTGGCCATCGTCAAGAAGAAGAGCCGCCTCAAGGGCACCGAGCTCGGCCACGAGGTCGCGGCTCTCATCGCGGCCCGGATCACCTCGAACATCCGCGAGCTCGAGGGGGCCGTCACCAAGGTCCTGGGCTACGGGACCCTGCTCGGGCGTGACATCGATCTGGACCTCGCCCGTGAGGCCCTGTACGACGGTGTCCGGGGCGAAACCCCGCGCATCGGCTGCGACCGGATCATCGAGCTCACCGCGGCCCACTTCGGAATCGGCAAGACCGAGCTGCAGTCGCGGCGTCGCACGAAGTCCATCGTCCATCCCCGGCAAGTCGGGATGTTCCTGGCCCGCAAGCTGACCCGGCACAGCCTCCACGAGATCGGGACGTTCTTCGGCAACCGCGACCACAGCACCGTGCTCCACGCCGCGGACAAGATCGGAAGGGCCCTGGCCGACGGTGACGAAGAGCTCAAGAGCCATGTGGCCCAGCTCGAAGCCCTGCTCAAGGGAGATCGCTGACCGGGAACCGGCGGAGGCTTTTTCTCCATGACCCCAAGATCTGGTATTCCAATGCGCTACGGACCTGTGGACAACTCGTGGAGAACGCTCCGACAGGCCTTCGACTTCCGGGATGAACCGCGGACCGTTTCCGTCGGCCCCGGTGTCCGTCCCCGATACGCCCACGAACCGACTCGGACCGCACACGCGTTGTCCACAGGCAACGGGCTGCCTGTGGATAACGCAAGATCAAGAGCTACCGATACTTCCAATGACAGACGGCGAGTTTTCCACAATATTTCATCAGGGATGAAGATGATGAAGAGATTAAAAGAGTCTCGTCATCTCTTCTTCTGCACCGCGGTCGCGTCCCGAAATCAGGGAGAAGGCTCATGAAGTTCACCCTTACCCGCCAGGCCCTGCTCGACCCCGTTCTTCTCGCTTCCAGCATGGCTCCCACCCGGAGCGTGAAGCCGATCCTGCAGAACCTTCGCCTGGATGCCAGCGAGGAGTTTCTGGAGATCCAGGGGACGGACCTCGACCTGTCGATCCGGGTCCGGGTTGCTCACGTCGAGGTGCAAGAACCCGGGTCGGCCCTGTTGCCGGCGGCAAAGCTCGCCATGATCGTGCGCGAGATGCCCGATGGTCCCATCGAGTTCGGAACCGATCAGTTCCTGTGCAAGATCCGTGGGGGGGGCGCTTCGTTCCGCCTTCAGGGAGCCGACCCGGACGAGTTTCCGGAGGTCGCGGGGTTCGAGGAGGGCAAGGGGGATCTGCAGCTTCCCGCCGACACCCTTCGGATGATGTCCCGAAAGACCGCGTTCGCGGTGAGCGCCGAGAAGACCCGCTACGCCCTCAACGGCGTCCTGTTCACCGCTCGCAAGGACGGACTCCGCATGGTGGCGACCGACGGCCGCCGGTTGGCCATGGTCGAGACCCAGGGGATGGCCGAGATCGACGGTGAGCACGAAGCAGTCGTCCCTCCCAAGGCTCTGACGCAGCTCGAGCGGGTCTTGACCCCCGAAGACGAGTTCGTCGCGGTCGGATTCGAGGACGGGCAGCTTCGGGTCCGGACGCAACGGGCCACGATCGGGGCACGGCTCATCGAGGGCAAGTTCCCGAACCTGGACTCGATCCTGCCGGCTCCGGGGGAGATCCGGGTGGCGGTCGACCGCGAGGAGCTCATCGCGGGGGTACGTCGGGCAGCCATCATGACCACCGAGGAGTCCAAGCCCGTCCGGGTGAGCATTTCGAGTGATCGACTCGTGGTCTCGGCCCGAAGCGGGGAGGTGGGGGATGCGGAGGTCGAGATCCCCATCGACGGACCCGCGCAAGGGATCGAAATCGGGTTCAACCCCGCCTACCTCATCGACGGGCTCAAGGCCATGGAGTGCAAGGAGGCCGTCCTCGACCTGTCCGCTCCCAACAAGGCTGGCCGCATCGTGGGTGATCCGGGCTACGTCTACGTGATCATGCCCATCAATCTCGGCTGACGGAGTCATTTCGGCTCGGCTGACGGAGTCGTTCCGGGTAACCGCGGTTCCGGGTGGCTGGCACGGATCGCTGGCTCCGCACCTGACGGCGATTCACGGCGGGAGGATGGCCCATGAGCGAGGCAGAGGGAAGAAAGCGACGCGGGGGCCTGACCGACCTCTCGACGGCGCTAGAGGCCTTGCTGAGGAGTCATGGGGTCGCGGAAAGACTCCGCAACATCGATGTCTATCCGGCCTGGCGGGAAGTGGTCGGGGAGGACACGGCGGGACACACCCGGATCCTGTCCTTCCAGAAGGGGGTCCTCCGGGTGGCCGTCTCGTCGGCCCCCCTCCTGGCCGAGCTCAAGACCTTCAGGCTCAAGGAGATCCGGGACGGTCTGGACGGAATCCTGGGTCCCGGGAAGGTGCGCGAGATCCGTCTCGGGCCGGGTTGAGAGGGGGGATCGTGGAGGGGAATCGGAGCGTGGCAAAGGCCCCCGGCGACTGCTAAACTCCTTGTTTTCGCTTCCCCGGGGTCTCCCGTGCGGGAGGCGTGCGGAGGATCCTATTCCGTGGCCGACTCCGGGTACAGCGCAAAGAACATCCGGGTCCTCGAGGGTCTCTCGGCGGTCCAGAAGCGGCCCGCCATGTACATCGGGGACACCCACTCAGGTGGGCTCCACCACCTCGTCTACGAGATCGTCGACAACAGCATCGACGAAGCGATGGCGGGGTTCTGCAAGTCCATCCACGTCAAGGTCAACTCCGACGGCAGCGTCATGGTGCTCGATGACGGCCGGGGAATTCCTGTCGACCTCCACGAGGAGGAAGGCGTCCCCGCCATCGAGGTCATCCTGACCAAGCTCCATTCCGGCGGAAAGTTCGACCACGCCACCTACAAGGTTTCCGGCGGTCTTCATGGCGTGGGCATATCGGTCGTGAATGCCCTCTCGGAATGGTTCGAGGTCGAGGTCTTCAAGGACGGTCACGTCTACCGTCAGAGTTACGAGCGCGGCCAGAAGAAGACCGAGCTCGCCGTCCTCGGCAAGACCGACAAGACCGGCACCAAGGTGACCTTCAAACCCGACGGCCTGATCTTCACCGAGACCGTCTACAGCTACGACGTCATCGCGAAGAGGCTGCGCGAGCTGGCCTTCCTGAACAAGGGGCTCCGCATCAGGATCGAGGACGAGCGTACCCACCGCGAGGAGGTCTTCGAGTACGAGGGAGGCCTCGCGGCCTTTGTCGAGCACCTCAATGCCAACAAAGAGGTCATCAACCGCGACATCATCCACATCACCAACGAGCAGGATTCCGTCATCGCGGAGATCGCCTTCCAGTACAACTCGGGATACACCGAGACCCTCTTCTCGTTCGTCAACAACATCAACACCGTCGAGGGAGGGACCCACCTTTCGGGCTTCAAGGCGGCACTGACCCGGACCCTGAACGCTTACGCCAAGAAGGCCGAGATGGTCAAGGGAGGCGTCTATCCTTCCGGAGAGGACTTCCGGGAGGGACTCACCGCGGTGGTGAGCGTCAAGGTGCCCGATCCGCAGTTCGAGGGACAGACAAAGTCCAAGCTCGGCAACCGCGAGGTGCAGGGAATCGTCGAAGCGGTGGTGAACGACGGCCTCGGCACCTATCTCGAGGAGAACCCCTCGATCGCGAAGTCGGTTCTCCAGAAGGCCATCCTCGCTTCTCAGGCCCGGGAGGCGGCGCGCAAGGCACGGGATCTCGTCAAGAGAAAGGGCGCCCTGGCCAGCGGCATGCTTCCCGGGAAGCTCGCCGACTGCCAGAGCCGCGATGCCGAGAGCACCGAGCTCTACCTCGTCGAGGGCGATTCGGCCGGTGGGTCGGCCAAGCAGGGCCGAGACCGACGCTTTCAGGCCGTGCTTCCCCTCAAGGGCAAGATTCTCAACGTGGAAAAGGCACGCATCGACAAGATGCTCAACCACGAGGAGATCCGGACCATCATCACCGCTCTCGGCACCGGCATCGGTGTCGACGACTTTGACCTCAGCAAGGCGCGCTACGGCAAGATCATCATCATGACCGACGCCGATGTGGACGGATCCCACATCCGGACTCTGCTCCTGACCTTCTTCTTCCGCCACATGCCCGAGCTGGTGGAGACGGGCCATCTCTACGTGGCGCAGCCGCCGCTCTACCGCGTCTCGCGAAAGAAGAAGGAGGAGTACATCCACAGCGATCGTGAGATGAACGAGGCCCTCACCAAGATGGGCCTCGACGGTACGACCCTCGAGGCCCAGCCCGAGCAAGGCGGGCCCGCTCGCATCATCGGCAGCACCGAGCTCAGTCGCCTCCTCGCCTCCGTGGTTCACCTGGAGGAGATGGAGAGGCAGCTCCGCCGCAAGGGGGTGACCCTCGAGGAGTACCTCGCCCAGGCCCGCGAGGGGGCTTTGCCCGTGGTCCGGGTTCAAGGGAAGACCGGCAGCCAGTTCTTCTCCACGCACGAGGCATTCCAGGCTCATGTGGCCGAGCTGAGCCGGCACAAGGGAGACGATCTCCTTCTCTTCCAGGAGGGCGACGATCCGTCCGAGCGTGAGAAGGCCGACCTCGAGGTCTGGGAGTTCCACGAAGGAGCGGAGATCCTCTCCGTCCTCGGAGAGCTCGAGCAAGAAGGATTCCCGGCTCGCCATCTCGTCGCCTCCGACGGGGGAACCGGTCCTCCGGCTCTGACCCTGGTCTCCGATGGCGACCGGACGGCGGTGTCCGATGTCATGAGCGTCCTCGGAGCCGTGCGCAAGATCGGTCAGAAGGGGATCGACGTGCAGCGGTTCAAGGGTCTGGGCGAGATGAACAGCGAGCAGCTCTGGGAGACCACGATGAACCCCGAGAACCGGATCCTCAAGAGGGTCAAGCTCGAGGATGTGGTCAAGGCCGACTGGATGTTCACCGTTCTCATGGGCGAAAACGTCGAGCCGCGGCGCGAGTTCATCGAGAAGCACGCCCTCGAGGTCCGGTACCTGGACGTCTAGCCCGGATAATTCATGAGTAGAAGTGGAAGAAGCCCTCATCTTTGCGAGGATTGTGTTGTCAAGGCACAAACACGCAAAAAGAGGGCTTCCAATGGGTCACGAGCTTACACCGCAGACCGTCCTCTTGCCAGACCTTCTCGTTAAGCCTCTTCACGTCAGCTTCAGCCACCCCACGGTGACCTCGGACGGGGGTGCCGTCCTTCTTGGTGCCTTGGACGATTCGCTGGGTCTGACCGACGCCCTGGTCGGCTGCCTGGCCGACGGACGGGACCAATCCAAGGTCTGTCACCCCCTCGACCGTCTTCTGCGGCAGCGCATCTTTGCCATTGCCTGCGGCTATGGCGACGCCAACGATGTGTCCCGGCTCCGGAACGACCCTCTTCACAAGGCTCTCGTGGGACTTGATCCCGAGAGGGATCCGTCGCTTGCCTCCCAGCCAACTCTGAGCCGCTTTGAGAACTCCGTGTCCGCTGCGACGTGCTTCCGCATGGCTGCCGCCTTCACCAATTGCGTGCTCGATCGCCATGCCAAACGTCTCCGCCGCCGAA
>Ga0214472_10000426_pt1 | contig 51778 bp, 40 predicted proteins | sample RVTome_6_FD_207662 | JGI IMG/M metagenome (GOLD analysis project Ga0214472, IMG submission 207662) | Soil microbial communities from uranium-contaminated site in the Upper Colorado River Basin, Wyoming, United States - RVT140D175 | ecosystem: Environmental > Terrestrial > Soil > Contaminated >...
GAACTCCCCGTAACTCCTGGGCGAGGAGATGGGTGAACGCACCCCGATGACAACCTGTTAAGGTATGGTGATCAAGAGCCAGAGTCCGCCCGAAGGGCGTTATCTTGAGCAATCTGGGTCATTTTGCCGTAGATGCCTTGATGAATCCAAACGTCTTTGACAATGTCGATACGGGTTTGAGGATCTAAATCGTGGCGTCTGGTAAACTTCATCGCGAAACCTCTGGTGGGTGGTGGTTGGTGACGAATCATAACGATTCGGGTTTATATCGCCATCCTACCACCACCAGGGGATTCACTGAAACTGTCAACTGGGATTTGAAAGATCCCGAAAACCCTGTCTATTTCCGCTCCACTCGCACCGACGACGCCACCGCGAGCGGAAAATCCGCACCCAACGTATAACTCTTCGGCGTCTGCTCAAAGCCAAATTCTTTCATCGCGATCTCGGGCACGCGAGCGTTCACGTAGGCTGCAATCTCAAACAGACCCGTATACCCATCGCTGTTGCCAACCGTCGTGTCTGCCTGGTTCAAGGCTTGCAGAATCGCATAGGTAAACACACCATAGCCCTTGTACCCTTCCACCGCCGGCTGATTGTCCGTGGCCGCCACGATAGTCGCCCGCCCCGTGGCACGGGTGAGCTTGGCGGTGGCGGTTTTTTCTACCAGGTCGCGAGACGCCGCCGTGGCCTTCAAAAACGAGCCGCTCTCACAGGTGTCGAGCAAGACGAGGCTGCGCCGGGCGGGCACCTGGGCCAACCAGTTTTGCAGATGGTTTTGATTGATGCCGTCACGGCGTACGGCTGCGTCGTTATCGTTATAAATTAAATCGTAGGGCAAAAAGTAGTACTGGGCATCCAGGGTGACACCATGTCCGGCGAAGTATAGGACAAACACATCGTGCGGTAGCAACATGACCGAGAGTTTACGAAATGCCTGGTCCAACTTGGCAATGGTCACGTCTTCGTCGTACAGCTTATGCACCGTCACTTCCCGAAACAGAGGTGCTGCCATGCGTTGCAGCGACTTTGCCAGTGACTGGGCGTCCGACACGGCGTAGTTTAACACCAATTCCGGGTCTCGGTAGCGATCCACCCCAACCATCAGCATGTGGAGTGACGGTTGCAGCGCCGGTGGCCACTGCGGTGTGGGAAGCGGCGTTAATACTGCTCCATCAGGCGTTTTAGGGGGACGGGTGGCAACCGCTGCCCCCCCTAGTGTAATCCACACCGTTACCGGCGGCGACGCGATGTCATTGCGGCGATTGTAAGCGACGATTTCCACCCTATTGGGTCCGGGCGAGAGCGCCACTTCCTGCGTCAACGTCCGCACCGGTCTTTCAGGCGGAAGCCGCCGGGCGGTGCTGTCACCTGGGCGGGTATCCACGGCCAGGGTCACACCATCCACTTTCCAGACGACTTTGCCGATGCCTCCACCCTGGTCGTGTAAGGCAACCCGGATATGCGTGGAGGGTTGTGCCACGGTGGTATCCATGCGGGGCATGACCAGATCAACGCGCGGTGGCAAGCCGGTGGCCAACACGGTCTTGACGTTTTGTTTAGCCCCGTTTTGTTGCCACAGTTTCTGTGGGTCTCCGTGTAAACGGCTGTGGATCAGATCCGGACGATAAAAGCGATCGTAGAGTTGCTCTGCAGAAACGTATTTGCTGGTTTTTGCCACCCCTTGATTGACACTGTAGCCAATCAGCGTAGTTCCTTGAGATGAGGCGGTAAAAAAGCCATTGGGAGTCCAGGCGATCCACTCGCCATTGACAGCCGGAAACAGGCTCAACGCGGGCAGAATGATCACGTCGTCGCCATCGCCTTCGGGTAGGGTGTCTAGTGGCCACAGCCGCAGAGTCTGATCCACCGCCCCGGACAGCGCCCATTTGCCGTCCTTGGAAATGGCTAGAGCTTTAATCTCGCCGGTATGACCCACGAAACGGGCGCGCGTGTGACCATCGAGGCCATAGAGCTGCAGCTCGCCGTTCATCCCGCCCGACAACACATATTGGCCATCAGGGGTAAATGAATACGCACTGTGACGATAGCCGTCGGTGTGGTCCCGTCGAATCGACCCCAAGCGCTTGCGGCCTCGACGGATGTCTAAACGGTAATCGTAATCGTGCGGGCCGCCCCGTTTGAGGGTGGATGTCAACTCATCCACGCGCTCTAAGGCGCGCACTGAGTCGCCTGCCGGCAAGTTAGGGGCTGCCGGTAGGCGACTCAGTGCTGTGAGATCAAAATAGTGCTCAAGCGGCCCGCGCTGATTTGGCGAAGTGAAACGCGAGGTGTGTCCCCAGCTCAGGTACTGGCCATTCTCCGAGAATCCCACTGCCCAGATAGACTGCCCCTGACCTTCAAGTCGCGATAAAACTTCACCGCTTGGCGCCTGCCACAACAGAATCTCTTTATGGTCCCCACCACCGCTGGCAATCCACTGCCCGCTAGGGTGAAAGGCGGTGGCCAGTACCGTATTGTCGTGGCCCTTGAAAATCTGGCGGACGCTCCCCTCAGGATAGCCAAACAAAGTGATCGCCTCGGGTTTGGGCGGCGCGGTATTGCCCGCTAGCAACGAGCGGCCATCGGGAGAAAACGCCAATGCCGCCACTGGATGTGTGGCCTTGGCCAAAATCTTGATGGCCTCGCCATCTTCCGCCTGCCAGAGCATAATGGTCCGGTCTTTACTCCCGGACACAAACACGTTGCCATCGGGGTGAAACGCCACCGTGCGCACAGCGTCCGTGTGACCTCGCAGACGCCGGATCAGCGTGGCACGGCCACGCGCCAGAGCCGACGTATCCCAGAGCCCAACCGTGTCGTCGTATGACGCTGAGACGAGCCGATGGCCACGCTTGGACCAGGCCAAATCATAAATGTGTTCCGTGTGGCCGGTGAGCGTGATCGAGGCGTGGTCGAGCCGCTCATTTTGCAGCTGCGTGGTATCCCACAACCGTATGGTCAAATCTTTGCTCGCCGATGCCAGCCAACGGCCATCCGGTGAAAAGGCCAAGGCCAACACCGAATCCTCATGGCCGTATAACATGGCGCGGACTTCACCCGAGGCGTAGTCGTGCAACCGAATGGCGTTGCGTTCACCAGGCTCGCCAGCCAGATATCCCCCGACTGCCAACCACTGCGGTTGTCTATCCGCAGGCGCTGGGGAGAGCGCCGCGGCGGCCATCATGCCGGCGCGACCCTCCTCAATCTGGCCGCGCCACGTCCGTGCCAACACCGCTTGCCGACCATCGGTGGATACCGACCAGATACGAATGGTCTTATCATCGCTCACGGACACCAACTCGCGTCCGTCTGGCGTAAAGATCAGCTCGCGAATCGTCGCCTGATGGCCCCCGGCTTCAATCACTAGCCGAGGCGCCGAGGGGGTCGCCATCGCCGTCTCCGCCAGCGCCGCACGAGCCAGGGCAAACGATAGAACCCCCAGCATGATCAACGCCAATCGGAGAAGTATTGGTAATTGCATACGCGTTTCCACTAGGGCTGCCCACCCGGCGTGGCGATTGCTTCCACGCCCGTGCCATTGAGTGTGATGTTGGTCACCGGGTCAGTTGCATCATCGCTCTCAATCCGCAACTGATCTAAAAAAGGCCCTGGTACAACGGGCGCAAACAGTACTTGTAGAATGGCGGTCTCACCAGGGGCCAATAAGCGTGGCAGACCGGGACTCTCACCCAGGACAAATCCGCCCGCCCCGCCGAGGTCGAGTCCAAAGAGGGTGACAGGGGCGAGCCCGACGCTGCTCACGGTGACAGATAATGATCCCGACTCATTGATCGCGATCTCACCAAACGTCAATCCCGTCGGCATCACCAAGAGCCCAGCTCCCGTGGGCACGGTGCCAGTGCCGATCAAACTCACCACCACTTGAGGCGCATTCTCTGAATTATTGTCAATCGTCAAGGTGCCGGGAATGTCGCCAGCACGGTTCGGCATAAAGGTGACCTCAATCGTCTCGGTGGTGCCCGGCGCCACGGACTCCGGCACGGCCCCCAGCACAAAGCTCGGCTCATCGATCGAGACGCTGGTCAGGTGGAGCGTCCCCGTGCCGCCATTAAAAACTTGCATCGGCAGGGTTTGTGACTGGCCGATTTCCTGCGGCTCAAAGCTCAGGCTTGGCGGCTGCACATCGATCATGGCCACCCCTCCCTCGCCACGAAGCTCGACAGTGGCGGTCGGTGTTGGATTGGCGTTGCTGTTGATGCCAAGCGTGGCGTTGGTTGCCCCCTCTTGGAGAGGCGTAAAGCTGACGATCACCGCCACGGCTGCACCCGGCTCCAGGGTAAAAGGGCCTGCGGTGTTGCCCCCCACTGTAAATCCAGCGGTGTCCCCGCTGATCACCAGGGCGTCGACGTTTAGTGTCGCGGTGCCAGAATTTTCGATCCGAACTTCAGCCGTGCTACTGTTTCCGACCGAGATGGTGCCGAAATCGATGGACAACGGCGACACCGTCAATTCTGGCACACCCGCACCCGTGCCCTGCAACGACACCATTTGCTCAATGCCATTGGAGGCATCGCTGAACACCCTCACCGTCCCGGTCACCAAACCCGGTGCCACCGGGGCGAACACTGCAGTCACGGATAACGCCTCACCGGGGGTTAAGACCGTGGGCCCATCCGGCCCCCCGGTGACCCCAAAGCCCGAGGCCGCCCCTTCCGCCGTCAACACATTCGCCACGGTCAAATCGGCATCACCGGTATTTTCGATCTGCACCTCAGCAGTCGCCTGCTCGCCCACATTCACCTGACCAAAGCTAATTTGCCTGGGTGTCACCGTCACCACCGGTACTGGGATGGCCGTGCCCGTGCCACGCAGAGACCGCTCGACCACCGGTTCGTTGTTCGCATTGCTCGCAGCCTGAAAGAGCCCGGTCGCTATTCCCCCGGCCACCGGTGTGAAGCTCACCATCACTTCCAAGGTATCGCCAGGTGCCAGCACCACGTTCCCAATCGGGCCGCCATTAATGGCAAAGCCTGCCTCTGCCCCCTCGGGGACCGATACGCGATCGAGAGTCAGATCGGCATCGCCGTGATTGGTGATGGTCATGGTCACTGACCGGGTATTCCCCACTTCGACATTGTTGAAATTTACCTCATTCGCCGGCTCCACCCCGATCAACGCGATCGGCTGTGCGGTGCCCGTCCCACGCAGCGGCACATCGAGCACGGCGGCATTCTCTGCATCGCTCGCAATCTGAAGATTGCCGTTTACCAGACCTTCAGCACCTGGTGTGAATGACACCACGACCATGGCCTCACCACCTGGGACGATCTCGAATGCTTCACTCGGACCCTCTACGATCGCAAAACCCACATCGCCGCCTGCCGTAAATGCAATGGCGTTCACCGTCAACCGGCCGTCGCCATCGTTACGCAAGGTCAGCTCCTGTGTCTGGGTGTCGTTGAGGGTCACATTACCGAAATCGATCACTGCCGGCGCTACCACCAGCTGAGCCGTCGGCAATGACTCTCCCCTGCCGCTCAACGGCACCGTCACCAGGCCCTCAGCCGCGTTGCTCTCGATTTCAACCGCACCCACCACCTCACTGACTTCAAGCGGCGTGAACATCAGCGTCACTGGGAATGACCCGCCCGGTACCACATCCACCGGCGCGGCAAACGGCTCACTCAGGGCAAAACCCCCGTCAGCGCCCTGACTGACCCGTATGTCCGAAACAATCAGCACCCCATCACTCGAATTGCTGATCGCCAACTCCAGATCACGGCTCTCTCCCAACAGCACCCCCCCAAAGGCCAAGGCCGGTGGCGTCACTTCGATCCCCACTGGGATCGGCAAGCCATTGCCACTCAAAGGCACTTGGGTTGGAGACGTCGGGGCACTGCTGACAATCTGCAAGATGCCGTTTGCCGCACCCAGCTGCTGTGGGGCAAACGTCACTTCGACGGGCAGAGACCCGCCGGGGTTCAGCGTCGTCCCCGCCGGCACACCACTTACGGAAAACGCATTGCCTGCGGCCGTCATGCTCGAGATGTTGAGATCCGCAGTGCCCCCATTCGTCAGGGTGACTGTCACCACCCCACTTTGCTCCAACACGACCCCACCAAAGTCGACCGCGGCGGGGTCGACCGCAATCGCCGGTGCGGTGCCCGTCCCACTCAGCGACACGATCGCCGCGGGTGCATTGCTCTGAATATTAACGGTTCCAGTGACTACGCCACTGGCAACGGGGGCAAACACGATGTCGACCGTCTCCACCGCGCCTGGGGCTACGGTAAACGGTGCCTGCCGACCACCGCCCAACCGGAAAACGTTATTGGGATTGCCATTCACCGTCAACCCTGTCACGTTCAGATCCACGCTGCCCTCATTGGCAATACTCAGCATCTGCGTCGCAGTGGTCCCCACCGGTGTCTCTCCGAACTGCATGGGCGACGGGCTCGCGGTGAGCCGCGCCACGGGCTCAGGCAATGCCTCGCCACTCACTTGCAGTACGGTTGGGCTGTTCAGGTCATTGCTCAAAATACGGAAGACACCGGTGGCCGACCCTACCGCCCCAGGTGTAAAACCGATCTCGGCGGTCACCGTCGTGTTGGGCGGCACCACCACCGGCAATGCGGGGATGGCGCCCAGTGCAAAACTCTCCCCATCGGCGGCACTCAACTCCAAGTCTGTAATCGTCAGGTCCCCCGTACCCTCATTGAGCATGTTGACGGTCAGCGTACGGGTTTGCCCAATGGCTAATGCCCCAAAGTCGACGATTGCCGGACTCGCCGTTAGCGTTGGCATCGGCGCCTCGGTTCCCATGCCGTCGAGTGGCACGGTCAGGACTTCCGCGTTTGCCGCATCGCTCATTAACTGCAGCGCCCCGGTCACTAAACCGACCGATTCGGGGGCAAAGACCACGCCGATCTGGACCTCTGACTGGGGGGCCACGGAGATCTCATTTGTCGATGCGTCAGCCAGTGTGAACACCCCTTCGGGCTCGGATTCCACGTTGATCTCGCGAATCGTCAGCGTGGCGTTACCCATATTGGCAATGCTGACAGCACGCTCTCTCGTGTGGCCAACTTCCACTTCCTCAAAGGACAGCGTGGCCGTATGGGTCGCTATCTGTGGCGTTGGTACTGGTGCCCCGACCCCATTTAGAGAGAGAATCGCCGCCGGGGTTCCCGGGTCATTGCTGGCAATCGTTAACGTTCCAGAGGCTGAGCCCGCAGTGACCGGTGCATAGGCCAAGAGAACTTCAATCGAACCCTCCGGCAACACGGTGACTGGCAACGTGGGCGCACGGTTCACGCGAAATTCATCATTCTCACCCCCATCGATAGCCAACGCAGTCACGATGAGATCATCCGTACCGGTGTTGCGAATGGTGACCCGCTCGAGGCGCGATGCCCCGATGGCCACGACGGGGAACTCGACGCTAGCCGGTGCCACCCCAATTTGCGGCACCGGCTCCGTTAAGCCGGTGCCAATCAGTGGCACGCTGATGCCGTCGGTATTGTCCGCATCGCCCTCCGCGTAGAAGGTACCGGTAAACGACCCCTCCTCTAGCGGTGCAAAATTCACCTGCACCTGAATCGAGCCGCCCTCTACCACGGTGACCGGCGCAGGATTATCAGCCAGGGTGAAGCTCCCGCCGGGTCCGCCATCAACGCGTAATTCCGTCACCTTGAGTGACGCCGTACCGGTATTGAAAATCTGGATCGGAAGCTGGCGCCTCGAGCCGATTTGGACATCGGCAAAGTCCACCAAAACGGCCCCCACCTCAAGGCGAGGCTTGGGCTCAAGCACGGCGTGACCGCTCAAAGCCACGACTACCTCGGGGGTTTCGGGCGAGTTGTTCGCGACCCGCAGAGTACCGGAATCCGATCCGGGTGCGGTGGGCTCGTACGCCACCTCGAACGGCACCACGCCCTGAGGCTGAATCCGAATCGGGAATGTATACGTGTCGGTCAAGCGAAAGGCTGCGCCATCAATAGGTAGGTCTGTCAAGAGTAGGGTTGCCGTGCCCGCATTGCGGACCGCCAAGGTCAATCGCCGCGAGCCGTTCTCTTGGACCTCGCCGAACGCCAAGGTCGTAGGGGTCGCATTAATTTTCGGCGTGGATTCCGACGCGCCAACACCGTTCAAACTCACCGTCGCGGTGGGCTGATCCGGATCATTGCCGACCATGCTCAAGGCGCCCGAAGCCACCCCTGGTGCACTTGGTGAATATCTCACGCGCACTGGCGCCGTGGAGCCCGGAATCACCGTCACGGGCAACTGCGGCGCTCTGTCGATCTCGAAATCGGGCGACGACTGGTCGGTAATCGACAGGGTGCGAATGACTAAATCGGCGGTGCCATGATTGTGAATGGTGACGGTCTCGGTCTGCGACGTGAGCGCTTGCACCTCGCCATAATCCAACGCTTGCGGGTGCACTTGCATCCTTGGCGATGGCTCGAGGGTCGCGGTGCCATGCAGGGGCACGGTCAACACCGGCGTATCTGGCGCGGTGCCGCGAATCAGCAGCGTACCCGTCACCGAGCCGGCTCGCTGCGGTCGGTACACCACTTCGAGATCCACCTCAGCACCCGGCCGCACAGGCACGGGCAAGCGAGGCGGCCGACGGAGTTCAAAGTCTTGTCCCGACAACGCCGACCCCTCAAAGGCGGTCATTTCCAACGTCGCCATGCCAGGGTTTGAGATTGTCACCACTATCGTGCGGGTGGACCCGACTTGCACCTCGCCAAACGATCCCACCGCAGGACTCGCCACCATTTGCGGCGTGGGCGCCAGCACGCCCTCACCCCGCAACGAGATGAGGTGCTGGTGCCGTTCCACGTCGTTGTTGTCGATACGCAGCGCTCCAGTGGCGTAGCCCCCTGTGTTGGGCTGAAATTCCACGCGCAGACGCTGGGTCGCCCCCGGCACGAGGGTAAACGGCGTCGCTGGCGGCCGGTTCAACTGAAACACCAGGCCCTCGGGCACCTGCAGTGCCAACCTCTCGATGTCGAGATCCCCCGTGCCCGTATTGGTGATATCAAACGACAACTGATGCAGAGAGCCAATCTCGACTGCACCGTAGTCGAGCGTCGACTGGCTGACGGAAAGTTTCGGCACGCGAGTATCGACACCGGTGCCGTTGAGGGCGATGGTCAAATCATCCAAATTCACCGCATCGCTGCGAATGCGAACCGCCCCGGTCACCGAGCCGACAATCGTCGGCCGGTACTGCACGTCGAGAGTGAGTCCCGCACCCGGAATGATGGTGAGAGGTAAGGTGGGGGGACGAAAGAGTTGAAATTCATTGCCTTGGGAAGAATCGACGCGGATCGCGGTCAGGGTCAGATCGGCCGTGCCAATATTGCGCAACATCACGGCTTGGGTCACGCGCAGCAATTCCTCACCGGGGAGATTGATCTGGGCCTCGCCAAACTCAATGGCGCTTGGGCTGGCCGTGATTTCCGGTACCGGCGCTTCCACGCCCGTACCATGCAACGCCACGGTGCGACTGGGGGTTTCATCCGCATCACTTTGAATGCGTACAATGCCCCTCGACACCCCGGTTTGGGTCGGCTGAAAGCGCACGCGCAGCGCCAATTCACCATTGGGCGGCAAGATCGCTGGCAACGTCGGCCCCTGCTCGATGACAAACCCTGATCCCGCATCGACCTCAAGATTCACCTCACGAATGGTGAGCGGCGCCGTTCCCGAGTTGCTTATCACCATCGCCTGCGTCTGGAAGGCATTGAGTTGCACCTCGCCAAAGACAAACTGCGTACGGCTCAGCTCGATCTGTGGCACCGGCTGTTCCACGCCTGTACCTATGAGCGGCAAAGCCAATACCGGCGCATTTGTCGCATCGCTCTCCACCCGCAACGTCGCCAAGGCGGTATTCACCTCGGTCGGCTCGTAACCAATGTCAACCGCGACTTCCGAGCCGACCGATACGACCACTGGTAGCACCGGCCGCCGGCGAAAGCGAAAGGCGGCGGCACCTGCTCCCTCGATGACCAGCCCACTGAGGGTCAAATCCGCGGTGCCATTGTTGGTCAGCTTTACCGTCAAAATGCGTGTAGCGCCCACCTCCACCTCGCTAAACACTAAGGCAGACGGACGCAGCTCAAGGTTGGGCGTTGGCGCAATCTCTAAGTTCACGGTCACCACCGCCACCACATTGGTGGTCACACGCAGCACTTCAAACTCGCCCAAAAGTGCTCTGACCGTGGCGTCACCGACCGGGATGCTACGGATTTGAAAGTGACCGTCGACATCCGTCACGGCCGGATTATCCGGTACCATGACCTCGGCACCCTCCTGCGACACCACAACCTGCACACCGCTTACCGGCTGGCCACGCGCATCCGTCACGCGGCCTTGTAGCGTGCCGGTACTAGCCGCGGTGACCACGTCATCGGTCCCCAATACCGCCTGGTTTGCAGGATCGTTAAGCGCGCTCTCGACACCGAATGCAATCGGTTCAAAAGGCACCTCGAACGCGCCGTCAGTAAAAAAATCACGGCGCGCGATGTCGAACGACGGGTTCGATGCCAAGTCATCGATCTCAATGCGTAGCGTGTCAAAAATGGTCGTCGACATCGATGCCAAAAGCGCCAACTCGCGATTGTTTTCCGTCAGTGGCGCATCCGATTCCAACTCGACAACGGTGGCGAATTCGCCATCGCCGTTTTTGTCCCTCTCATCCGCATCCTGAACGCCATTACCGTTGCGGTCTTCCGAGAGAAAAATGCGCAGGGGCGCTAGGCGGCCGAACAGATCGAGTTTCGTGGTTTCGCGGTCCGCCATCGTGCCCGATTGCTTTGCTTCGTTGGCAATCTCACAGACCACCGTACTGATGGGCGTGACATCCTCGGCACCGAGGACTTCAGCGGGTGCCCGAGCTCGCAGGCAGGTGTACAGGACTAGATTGTCGAGATGGTCGGGGATACAGGTCACCACCCCAGGTACGCCAGTGGGAATCGGCAAGAAATAGCGACCGGGAGTGATCGTATCGGCGCCATCGGCAATGGTGGCGAGAGAGGGGCCAATGCCCAATGGAAACAACGCGGTAAACGCCTGCATAACCGCCCGCCGGCGCTCGGCGTCAATAGTATTATTGATCGGGGTGGCCACCGCTTGGAGATCGAGGCGGTCAAGTTGACCGTCCGCATAGAGATCGCCCAGCATGGTATTGGTGCGCACCAATCCGGCCGCATCGAGCGAGAAGGTACACAAGGCACCGGGGAGAGGCGAAAATTCACCGCCATCACCGGCTTCCCCCTCGGCACCGCCGCCGTCGGCATCGGCGCCATCGCCGCTTTCTGCCGAAATGCCAGAAAAGTCGGCATCGCTCTCGATCTGAGCATCAAAGAGCGTTTGATAGAGGAGTGTCGCCACCTCCACCAAGACGGTGATCTCCGTTTCCTCACGGGCCAACGCCGCCAACAACGCCTCTTTTCGGGCTTGTGGATCAAGGGGATCGTTGGCGCGAATCACATCTGCAATCACGGCAGTGGTCGGGGTGACGTCCTCGTTGGCTAGGTGCCCTCCCGCGGTTTGCCCAACCGTGCTAATAAAGGCAGAGAGTTCCAGGTTTGGTCTGGCGGCCGGATGACATAAAATAAAGCCCTGTTGGTCCAACGGGAGCTCCAGCGCCAAGACCCCGGCTCGGTCCGTGGTTGCTTCGGCGAGGGGCTGTTCACCACCGCCTCGAGCCACAAAACGGCAGGGCGCCAGGGCTAAAGGCCGAGCCGGGGTCCCGGCGTGGGCTCGGCCAGTCAGCAATAGGGTCGATCCCGGCGTGACGGGGGATGGGGGTTGAGGTAGGGGCGTTTCACCGGGCGCATTCCCCCCTCCTCCTCCACAGCCGGCAAGGCTGGTGAGCAGGACGAGACAACCCAAAAAAATGGTCAAGGATCGATGCCATATAATTCGCCCTCCCATATCGGAGATTCATCCTCTCTCTACCGCGATGACCTGCACATGGTGGCCTGGCTCCGTGCAGATCACCTGCGGACCCACGGCCTCAGTTAGCCTATCTCTCTCTAGGAGCGTGAGTTCCCTAGCCGAACCATTTGGGACAGCCGAGCAGACACTGGGCCACATAAGTCATCCGGCATCTGATCCGGCGTTTTTTGGCCTCGGCCGGTCCCATTCGACGAGTTCGGGGAACCTTACAGAGCAGAGGGTTAAAATCATAAAAAAACGTCTTGTGCAGTCCTCATAACGACCGTGACAAAGCACGGCGAGTACAGTAACATAAAATTGATTTTGGACAATGCCACAATGAATTTTCTCATGGTGAAAAGCGACCCACAATCAAGCGCCGTCGTTGCGGATGCAAAACAATCATAAGGGCTTGCCGCATGTACCGAGACTTCTACCACCTTGAGTACGTTCCGTTTACTGAAACGCCTGACTCGGATCTGGCGGACTTGAGCCGAAGGCATCAAGCGGTATTGGAACGCGTTGTCCAGGGTCTCAACAAGCAACACAGCCTGGTTGTCCTCGTTGGTGCAGCAGGCATTGGCAAAGTCGCACTATTACGTAGTGCGCTCGCAACATACCGTGATCCCAAATGCAAGACGATTTCGATTGACATCCGAAAGATTCATTTTCAGAATCAGATCTTCTTTAAAGACATAGTCAAAGCCGTCTTCCAGGAGATTGGCTATGAAATCAAGTATCAGATTTCACCGGATACATTGATTGATTTGCATGATATCTTCATTGAAGAGCGCGAGAAAAATTCGCATTTGGTTATCATCATCGATCACGCGCATTTACTGCCTCATGAAGTTTTGAAAAGTGTCTCGAAACTGATCGATACCTACCCCGATGCACCACCCTTAGCACAACTGGTTTTGGTGGGTGAGCCCGTGTTAGACCAGCACCTGCGCGATCCCAGTCTGCAAAAGTTGAAAAAACGGGTACAACTCATCGCAAAGCTCGACACCTTCAATCGCAAGGAGAGTCTTGCATATATTCAGCGCAAGCTCTCTAAGGCATCGCCGGTGGGTACGCCTAAGGTATTTTCAAACGCGGCCATTCACAAAATTGTCAAAGCGTCTAACGGCATTCCCAGAAACCTCAATATGCTCTGTACCGATGCCTTGGTCGCCGGATGCAAGCGGCACCAAAAACCGATCTCAGCCAGTACTGTGAAGCGAGTGCTAGCCGACTTTCAAGAGCGCCGTTCAAGTCGAACCTCGCGTTTTGCACGGTTTGGTGTGGCCGTGGTGATCCTCGCCGCACTCGCGGCAGGGGTGACATTTCGAGACTCGTTTTCCGGCCCTTTGCAGATGGTGGCGCAGTGGCCACAACAGGGGTTAGAGCAGGTGCAACCGCTGCTCTCCGACCTCAGACAAAAAACCGAGTCATGGTTTTCGCAAGCGCCAAAGCAAGCGGCCGTGCCGATGTCCGTTGAGGTCCCGGCGGCGGTCCCGACAGATCGCCCTTCGTCCGAGGCTTTGATGCCTCTCCCCTCGCCACACACCACGCCAAAACCGTCGCCGCCCAGGGTCATGGTCGAGGCGTCGAAGCCCTCGCTCCCTAAGGTCATCGTCGAGATGCCCAAGCCGGCGCCAACCGAGGCCATGGTCGAGACGCCCTCACCGCCTCATCACAGCGCCCTCCAACAAGTGGCGGATGTAATTGATCAACACTTTCCAAAAGGCGGGGCATTTCATCTCAAGGTGTGGAGCGCCAAGGCCCCGGGCGACGCCTATGTCGAGGATGAAAATCTCCTCCTCTATGTGGTGTCTGAAACCTCGGCGTTTCTGCGGATCGATTACTACCAGGCCGACGGCAAGATCGTGCATTTGCTGCCGCGCCCACTCATCAACAATCAGGTGCGAGCCGGTGAGCGCTTTACCCTTGGCGGCAAGGGCAATGCGTTTCAATTTAAAGTGGCACCCCCTTTTGGCACGGAAATGCTGACGGTGGTGGCCAGCCAAAGCCCTATCGAGAGCCAAGCGGAGGCGGCCACCGGTGAACTCAATGGGCCGTATGTCGAGCAGCTGTCGCACCAGCTGCAGACATATGTAACCCAAGGCAAGGCTGCAGCCGCCTACGTCCGCATTCAAACCCAGCCGCATAGTGCTAGGCGTCCCGACGCGATGGCGCCGCAGCCGGTATTGAGCAATGAAAAACGATAGGCACCTCTCTGGAGACGTTATTTCACTTTTGATCTATAGGAGAAAATAGATGCAAGCAAAAACATTGGTGGCGGGTCTGTTCGCGGGTGTGCTGTTACTGGGTTTGGCGAGCGGAGCGGTCGCAGAGACCCTCAAAAACCGCATCGACCTCACCGGCCGGCAAGATGTCACGGAGGATGACATTATCACGGCTTTGACGCCGATCAAAATGCGTGGCCTCAAAACCAGAGGTCTCCAGCCCAGTTTGGCCACCATCGCGCTGACCGTCAATTTCGCCTTTGACTCGGCGCAACTTTTACCTGAAACGATTCCCAATCTGAGCAGTCTGGGCCGTGCCCTGCAATCGCCGCAGCTCGCGCCCTATCGCATTCGAATCGAAGGTCATACCGATAGCATTGGGAGTCCATCCTACAACCAAGCGCTATCGCAACGCCGGGCGAAAGTGGTGAAAGACTACTTGGTCCAGAACTTTGACATCACGCCGGACAACCTGATGACCACGGGGCGGGGCGAGTTGGAACCGATTGACAACAATGAGACCCCGCTGGGACGGCAACACAATCGCCGGGCTGAATTCGTCAATTTGGGCAAGTAACTGGCCCTATTTTTGAGGCATCTCGCTCTCCTGCGTCAACTCCACAAGGGACTAGAGACGCCGATAAGCCCAGTCCCGATCTTCTAGGAAGGCACCGAAGATCGCGGGGTGAATGAAGCCGGTGAGGAGTTCTAGGCTGTCGACAATCCGGGGGCCGGGTCGGTTAAAGTAAGCCTGGCCGTCGACCGCATAGACCCGCCCCTCGCGGACTGCAGTGAGGGTCTCCCAGCCCGGCAAACGCGTTAAAGCCGGCATTTCCGACAACGTTTTCTCAAGCGGATAGCCACATGGCATAATTGTCAACACCTCCGGATCATAGGCCCTCATCGCCTCCCAATCCGCCGTCGACGTATGCGACCCCGGTCTGCACAGGCCGTCGCGTCCCCCCGCCAGTTGAATCAATTCTGGCATCCAATGGCCGGCCAGCATCAGCGGCTCAATCCACGCAATGGCCGCCACTCGTGGCGGCGCCGGAATCCGGATGGTCTCGGCGATTATTTCATTGACGCGCTCAAAGCAGGTCGCCAATAGCGCATCCGCTTCCTGCAAGCGCCCGGTGGCGCGTCCCACCGAGCGGATATCCGCCCAAATATCTTGCAGCAAATTGGGGCTGAGTGACACCACCTCGACGTGGGGTCCGCAAAAGGCCTGCACCGCCTGCACGACCTGAGCAGACGATACCGCGCACACCTCGCGGGGGGCTTGGGTGGCAATCACATCCGGGGCCAAGGCCTGGAGCTGCTCCGTATCGATGCAATAGATGCTCAGCCCCTCCAGCAGCAAGGCTCTCACCGCACCCTCAATGGCGGCGCTCCCCTCGTGTGTCGCGATTTTTGGCGTGGTCAAACGAGGGCGGCTCGCAATTGATTCCGGGTAGTCGCATGCGTGAGAAATGCCCACGAGATGCGCTTCCAGCCCAAGCGCGCAGATGATCTCCGTACCACTCGGCAGCAATGACACCATGCGCAGTGTTGTCATCCCCCATGCCCTCCGTCGATGAGAATGGTTAAGAACGCTTGCCTCTCGGCCGGAAACGTCAGCCTGAAACAGACGGCGCGCCTACGATGTCAAATCCGATCATTTTTGGAGACTACCGCAAGCCCGCAAACAAGTCTGTCTCCGGCGCTTCAACCGGGACATGCGAGACGATGCGAATAAACATCTCTTCGTTAAACTTGTCCTGGAGCACCTCGGTCGGAAGCCTGAAATACCACCAGTCCGGGGCCACCTGACTGCGGTGGCATCGGAGTGCCGCCACCTTGCGTTGAATATAGGGGCGAACGTCAACGCGAGTGGTGATCTCCTCATCGGGGGTGCCCACGCGCTGAGGATCAAAATCCGGCCGATCCAGAGGGGTGGCATCGCCCATGTCGCGCATGACTTCGTAGCGCATCAGGATGTACGAGCGGGGGTAAGAGGTATAATAGAGCTTTTGCGGTTGCCAAGGGGCAGGACCAATGCCGGGATAAGCGGCCGGGTCGCCGGCCGCATGGAAGGCGGCCACAGTGGCGCGATTCACCTGAATGTGATCCGGGTGGCCGTAGCCACCGTATTCGTTATAACAGGTCACCACATGGGGCCGCGTCTGCCGCATGAGCGCCACCAACCGGCCAGTCGCTTCCTCTAAGTCCGCCTGAGCAAAACACTCGGGATGCGTATTGGCAGGGGTCTCGGCCATGCCGGAATCACGGTAACCCAGGACGTAATTCGTGCCCACCCCAAGGGTCGCACACGAACAGTGGAGTTCCTCTAGGCGTACATCGCCCAACTTCGGACGTACCTCATCGGGATCCATGTCCGGATCGACCACTTCGCCTTCTTCCCCACCGGTTGCGGTCACCAAAATGGTATGGATGCCCTCTTCACTGTAGCGGGCCAAAGCGCCACCCGTCCCCAGACACTCATCGTCGGGGTGCGCGTGCACTGCCATAAACGTCAAGGGGTCAGCCATCGTTCGCCTTTCTCTGTCTGCGCTGCTATCGGAGGTAGAATGCCGTCGTATACGTACTCAACCGGCGGCTTGGCGCGGCTATTCCAACCGTTGCAGGGAATGGCTGGTATCGGCCATGTGAGGCGAAGGGGATCTATGGGAAGCCATCGGATGCGAAAATTTCCATGGTGTTGGCCTGTAAGGCATGGTAAGTTGATAGCAAGAGGAGAGCCAAAAAAGGAGGCAACCGTTGTTGGTTACAGTGACAGCAACCGTGCTATTGGGGATGGCAATCGCCCTGTTTGGCGGTACGATCTTAGTCTATCTGAAAACGGCGTGTGCACAGCCGTCGCGCGTGCGTGAAATCCGGCATCTACGCCAGGAAGGTCTCGCGGTGCAGCACGATGAATCGTGAATCAATGACCATCTCCTAGCACCCTTTACCGATGTGTGCTATGGAAACTGTCTTGCTGCTCAATGCCTCGTATGAGCCGATGCGTGTGATCAACTGGAAACGGGCCCTTACCCTGTTGTTTTCGGGTAAAGTCGAAGTTTTGGAGGAGTATGAACGCGAAGTCCACAGCGTCAGCATAAGTATTCGGATGCCCTCTGTCATTCGCCTACACGCCCTCATTCGGGTCAAAACCCGTGGGGTGAAATTCTCGCGGCAAAATATTTACGCTCGCGACAAGTACGAGTGTCAATATTGTCGGCGTCGCCTATCGCCCAGCGAGTTGACTTACGACCATGTGATCCCCCGCTCTCTCGGTGGCCTCACGGACTGGGATAATATTGTCACGTGCTGTATTTCCTGCAACCGCCGGAAAGGCGGCAAGTTACTCGAACATTCCGGTCTCCAACTCCAACTCCCGCCCAAAAAACCGGCTTGGAGTCCGTACGTCAGCCTCACGGTCGGTCTACACAACCCGCCGGAAAGTTGGCGGAACTATCTCGCTTATTGAGGCTTGTCGTTTTCCCTCTTGCAAAACCGCTATGCCTTAGGTATTGTTATTAGCACTCGCTGACAGAGAGTGCTAATACCTGCGAAATGTTTCTATCTTGCGGCATACTGCCGCACACTTTCCGTTCTTGGATTTTGTGTGGAGAAAGGAGACAGGACAATGGCTTTGCGTCCATTGCATGACAACGTTGTGGTCAAGCGCATTGACCTCGAAGAAGAGATGTCCGGTGGCATTATCATTCCGGACACCGCCAAAGAAAAACCCTCAGAGGGCGAAGTGTTGGCGGTTGGCCCTGGCAGATTGATGGATAACGGAGAACGGCGGCCGATGGCCGTACAGGCGGGCAATCGGGTGCTGTTTGGCAAATATGCTGGCACCGAGGTGACCCTTGACGGCGATGAGTTGCTGATTCTACGCGAATCGGATCTCCATGGGGTCGTCGAATAATTCAGACAGTAATGGTTGGGCCTGATGGCGCTCGGCCTGATGGCAATTTCGAGAAAGCATAAAGCATAAAGAAGGAAGGAGAGCGTACATGGCTGCAAAACAGCTCCACTTTGGTGAGACTGCACGCGGTGAGATTTTAGAGGGTATCAATAAACTGGCCAACGCCGTCAAAGTGACGTTGGGACCCCGGGGCCGCAATGTGGTGTTGGACAAATCGTTTGGCTCCCCCTCATCGACTAAGGATGGGGTGACCGTCGCCAAGGAAATCGAACTCGAAAATCCGTTCGAGAATATGGGCGCCCAGATGGTGCGCGAAGTCGCGAGCAAGACCAGTGACGTGGCGGGTGATGGCACCACCACGGCGACCGTTTTGGCCCAAGCCATTTTCCGTGAAGGTCTGAAGCAAGTGACCGCCGGACACGGCCCCATGGACATCAAACGCGGCATCGAGTACGCCGTGGATATCGTGGTGGAAGAGTTGCGCAAGCTGAGTAGCGAAGTGCAAGGCAAGACGGAAATTTCTCAAGTCGGCACGATTTCCGCCAATAACGACTCAACCATCGGCGACCTGATTGCCGAGGCCATGGACAAAGTCGGCAAAGACGGCGTCATCACGGTCGAGGAAGGCAAGACCGCAGACACCGCGTTGGAGGTGGTGGAAGGGATGCAATTCGACCGCGGTTACCTCTCTCCGTACTTTGTGACGGATCCGGAGCGCATGGAAGCGTCGCTGGAGAATGCCTATCTGCTGTTGCACGAGAAAAAACTCAGCAACATGAAAGAAATGCTGCCCATCTTGGAGCAAATTGCCAAATCGGGCCGGCCGCTCGTCATCGTTGCCGAAGATGTGGACGGCGAAGCTCTGGCGACGTTGGTGGTCAACCGCTTGCGCGGTACGTTGCAGTGCGCGGCGGTGAAGGCCCCAGGATTTGGCGATCGGCGCAAAGAGATGTTGCAAGACATCGCGATCCTCACCGGTGGCAGCGTGATCTCTGATGATCTCGGCATCAAGTTGGAAAACATCACGCTCAACGATCTCGGTGAAGCCAAGCGCGTGACGATCGAAAAAGACAACACCACGATCGTTGAAGGTGCCGGCAATGAGGGTGACATCGCAGGCCGGGTGAATCAAATCCGCGTGCAAGTTGAAGAAACCACGTCCGATTACGACCGTGAAAAACTGCAAGAACGGTTGGCTAAGTTGGTGGGTGGCGTGGCTGTCATCAGCGTTGGGGCGGCGACGGAAGCTGAGATGAAAGAAAAGAAAGCTCGGGTTGAAGATGCGTTGAATGCGACGCGCGCAGCCGTGGAAGAAGGCATCGTGCCGGGCGGCGGCCTCGCCTACATCCGAGCCCTCAAGGCCTTGGAACAAGTGAACCTCGGTGATGAGCGCCAAGTGGGTGTCGGCATCATTCGGCGCGCCTTGGAAGAGCCCATGCGGCAAATCGCCAACAACGCTGGCGTGGAAGGTGCGACGGTGCTGCAGCGGGCCAAAGCGGAAACCGGCAATATTGGTTTTGACGCCAGCATGGAAGATTGGGGCGACATGTTGGTTAAAGGCATCATCGACCCGACCAAAGTGGCCCGTTCCGCACTACAAAATGCGGCGAGTGTGTCGGCGTTGCTGCTCACCACTGAGGCCCTCATCACCGAACTGCCCGAAAAACCTGTGCACGCGATGCCGGGTGGCCATGATCATGGTATGGGCGGCATGGGTGGTATGGGCGGCATGGGCGGCATGGGCGGTATGGGCGGTATGGGCGGTATGGACTTCTAATTGCCCCTGCGGCGTCTCCGCTCGGAGACGCCGATATGAGCCAGGAGGCGCACACCGCTGAGCGCCTCCGCAAGAGCTCGGCCATGTCGTGTTCAGTCCTTCTCTCATCTACCCCCTTGCCGAACAGTTTGCTATACTCCGGGAACGGCTATAGGCACCGGAATTTTTGTCTCTCTGCTTGCCATTCATCGGCCTTTGCGCAAAGGAGTATGTCACATGTGCCGTGGAATCACTCTCCACCGTGGTCCGAAGCTTGGGGCGCTAAGCGTGTTTGCCGCTTTGTGGCTCGCCCTGTCTACCCTGGTTGTCCCCGTGGATGTGGGCGCAGAAGTCGTTTGGCAACAGGGGCGCCAAGCCCCTTTGTCCGCTCAGCCAGCACCACCCAATTTCGCTGAGCTCGCCAAAGTCTTGAAACCCGCGGTGGTCAATATCAGTACCAAACAACAGGCGGCACGCTCAGACGAAGACAACCCCATGGAATTTTTTGAGCGCTTCTTTGGCCCCGGTCAGCGCCGGCGCCAGCGGCCAGGGCAGGGCTCGGGGTTTATCATCAGCAAAGACGGGTACATCGTCACCAATTACCATGTGATTGAGGACGCCGCAGACATCAAAGTGACGCTGACCACGCGCCAGCAATTCGATGCTAAGCTCATTGGCGGCGATGCCAAAACAGATGTGGCCCTGCTCAAAATTGTAACCTCAGTGACGCTGCCTACCGTGCCCGCGGGCAATTCCGACAATTTGGAAGTAGGGGAATGGGTGATGGCCATCGGCAACCCCTTTGGCTTGGGGCACACAGTGACCACCGGCATTGTCAGTGCCAAAGGCCGGACCATCGGGGCAGGGCCGTACGACGACTTTATTCAAACCGACGCCTCCATTAACCCCGGCAATAGCGGCGGGCCACTGTTTAATATGAGTGGCGAGGTGATCGGCATCAACACCGCCATCGTGCCGCAGGGCCAGGGGATCGGGTTTGCGATTCCAAGCAATATGGCCCTCAACATTTTGCGGCAGCTCCGTGAAGGAGGCAAAGTCACGCGTGGCTGGCTCGGCGTCGCCATTCAGCAACTGTCGCCTGAGCTCGTACAAGCCTTTAAGCTTGAAAACAACAATGGCGCCCTGATAGCAGATGTCATGGCCGATAGTCCGGCCAAAAAAGCGGGCCTGAAGCGGGGCGATATTATCATCGGTTTTAATGGCGAAAAAGTGCAGGAATCGAGCGAATTGCCCCGTCTGGTCGCGACGATGCCACCGGGAACAAAAGCGACGGTGGACATCCTCCGCGAAGGCAAAAGCCTCTCGGTTCCGGTGGTTCTCGGGACGTTGGAAGAGGATGAAGCGCAAGCCGCTGCCACCCCCAAACCATCTGACGTTGAGGTGTCACTCGGCCTGCGGGTGGAACCTATTACCCCGGAGATCGCCACCAGCTTGAAGCTGGAGAACACCGATGGGGTCGTGGTCTCGGGCGTGGAGGCCAATGGTCCGGCAGCGGAGGCCGGCTTGCGGCGTGGCGATGTGGTGCGAGAAATCAACCGCCTGCCCATCAGAGATATCGATGACTACGAAACCGTCACTGCTAATCTCAGGACCAGTACCGCAGTGCTGATGCTGGTGGAGCGGCGTGGCAATAATCTTTATGTGGCGTTGAAGCCGGAAGAAGCGGGTTAAATCCAGAGGAGGAGGCCTACAAAACAAGCATCGCTCATAAGGGTAAAAAAAATCAAACAACCGATTGTTTTCAGCTTTTAGATGTGCTATCCTTACAAACAGATGAAGACGAAATTCATGTGTGGGTGTTCAGCCCATTCGATATGGGTTCGTCGAGAGCCGGTTAATCAACCGATGACTGTGACCAGCTAGTGCGATGCCGACTGCGAAGACTATAGCATGACCTCCTCTGGTCTTGCAGATTCAAGCTCTGCTGATTGCGATTGTGATTGATGCTGATCCCTAGATTAACCGGCTCCCGGATTTTTCTCAGCCTCTTGGCTGATCTCTCCCCACTTTTAGTTCACATCCCCAGCTCTCAACGTTATAATAGAATGATAGAGGCGTCTCCGAAACACCAAAATCGGGCGGAGGCTTCTCAGGGTACGCCATCGTGGCAACTCGACTCGAAACGCGTGTGATCTGATGCGGATTTTTGCGAACGATATTCTGCGAGATCAGGTTGCCATCGTCACTGGCGGCGGCACCGGTATCGGCCGCAGCATCGCGCTCGCCATGGCTTCGTATGGGGCAGATGTGGTTTTGGCCAGCCGCCAGCTCCCGCCCTTACAAGCCGCCGCAGATGACATTCGCGCTTGTGGCCGGCGCGCCCTGCCGGTGCAAACGGATATTCGTCATCCGGATCAAGTCGATGCCCTGATCGAGACGGCCGTCAGGACCTTTGGCCGAGTGCATCTCCTGGTCAACAATGCGGCAGGCAGTTTTTTGTCCGCCGCACGCAAAATCACCCCCAAAGGCTGGCAAGCCGTCGTCGATACCACCCTCAACGGCACCTTTTACTGCAGCCGTGCCGTTGGGCAGCACATGATTGAGCATGGCGGTGGTAAAATGATTAATATTACGGCCACGTTGCACTACAAAGGCTCGCCCGGCATGATCGCGCCGACGGCAGCCAAAGCCGGGGTGGAAGCAATGACCAAGACCTTGGCATTGGAGTGGGCCAAATATCATATTCTGGTCAACGCCATTGCCCCTGGCCCGATTGAGACCGAGGGCTCGGAGAAGCTTCTTTGGTCCAATGTCGACTTTCGCGACATGGTGCAGCGCGGCGTACCGTTGGCGCGCTTTGGCAATCCCGAGGACATCGCCAATATGGCCGTCTATCTCGCCTCGCCGGCCGGCGACTACATTACCGGCGCCACCATGGTCGTCGACGGTGGGGAATGGCTCAAAAAAGGAATGACGTAGCCTATGATCACGTTACCAGCCTACTGCCCGGACACTTTTGCCTATCAGCGTCGCAAAACCCGCGAAGTCAAAGTCGGTGATGTGGGTATTGGCGGCGACAACCCGATTCGCATCCAGTCGATGACCATCAGCGATACCATGGATACGGCGGCCACGGTGGCTGAGACTATCGAGCTGGTGGAGGCCGGTTGCGAAATCGTTCGGATTACCGCGCCGTCGCTCAATGAGGCGGAAAACTTGCGCCATATCAAAGCCGAGCTCAATCGCCAGGGTGTGAAAGTGCCGATCATCGCGGATATTCACTTCACTCCCAACGCTGCTCTGTTGGCGGCGGAATATGTGGAAAAAGTTCGTATCAATCCCGGCAACTATGCGGACAAGAAAAAATTCGCCGAGCGCGAGTACACCGACAGCGAATACGAGGCCGAACTCGAACGCATTGAAGCGCGCTTTAAACCCCTCGTGCTCAAAGTGAAACAGTGCGGCGTGGCCATGCGCATTGGCACCAACCACGGCTCGTTGTCCGACCGCATTATGAACCGCTTTGGCGATACGCCCCAAGGCATGGTGGAATCCGCCTTGGAGTTTCTTCGCATCTGCCGACGCTACGACTACCACGACATTATTCTGTCGATGAAAGCCTCTAACCCGTTGGTGATGATCCAAGCCTACCGGCTGCTCGCCACCCGCATGGACGACGAAGGCATGGATTATCCCTTCCATCTTGGGGTCACCGAAGCTGGTGACGGCGAGGAGGGCCGCATCAAATCGGCGGTTGGCATTGGCTCACTGCTCGAAGACGGCATTGGCGACACCATTCGCGTCTCTCTCACCGAAGACGCGGTGCACGAAATTCCGGCGGCTCAGACCATTGCCAGACCCTACAACACGCGCTTAGCCTCGTCCCGCACCGCAGTCGCTGTGCCGGTCAAGCTCAGCACCTCGACCACGCCGAGCCCACAAGAGACGCGCAACCCCTACGGCTACCTCCGGCGAACCAGTGATGAGGTGCAAATCGGCAGCCTGTCACTAGGGGGCGGGCAACCGGTACGGGTGGAACTGGCGACCACGGTGCCCTTGAGCGATGTGGACCGCACCCTGGCAGAGATTCAGGACTTAACCGTGCCCGCGAAGGCCGACGATCCGGTCTGCGAAATGGTCCGGCTGCGGGCGGATAATGTCGAGGATTTAGCCGCTCTGGACACCTTGCAAATGCGTCTGTCGGCTACCGATCAGCCCGTGCTGTTATCGTTGCACCTACCGGCTTCTCTACTGCGAACCGCTACCGCCGCCCCTAATGTTACCAAACTGATTACTATGCCGGAACCTGGATGTACTGAGCCTGCTTGGCGTGAACAGGCCCATGAGTTGCTCGATATCGCCGGCCGACAGGGAGTCGCCTTGGAGTGGGCGTTGTCACTGGCCACGATTCCGGCCGACATCCGTGCAGACTATGGGCAAACGTTTGAAGCCCTGGCCCGCACCGCCGCCCGTTTGGTCGAGTGTGCATCGTCTTCAGACACGCCTAGCATGCTCTCGGTCACCACCGAGATGCCTGTGCAAGCCTACCGCTACGTCACAGCCTGGCTCGATGCACAAGGCGTCACCGTGCCGCTACATCTCATCACACCGTGGCTCAGGGGTCATAATGACTCCTTGTTTCAGAGCGCCATTGGTCTGGGGACGCTGTTGTGTGATGGCATTGGGGACAGCATTCAGATTAACAGCGATTGCCCGGCCAGCACCAAAATCAGCTTCTGCTACAACATTCTGCAAGCGGCCCGCTTGCGGATGTCCAAAACCGAGTTTATCTCTTGCCCGTCCTGTGGCCGCACATTGTTCAATCTGCAAACGACGACCGAGCGCATTAAATCGCAAATGTCACATCTCAAAGAGACCAAAATTGCGATTATGGGCTGTATTGTCAACGGTCCCGGCGAGATGGCCGACGCGGATTTCGGCTATGTCGGGTCGGGTCCCGGCAAGATCAGTCTGTATGTAGGCAAGGACTGTGTGGAGCGCAATATCCCGGACACTAACGCGGATCAGCGTCTGGTCCAGCTCATTAAAGCGCACGGCAAGTGGGTGGATCCCGCCTAGCCGCTGCATATCGCGTCACCGATATCGCGCACCAAGGCCGAGTTGCAACGGCTAGGCTTTGGTGCGCGACTCAATCTAAATCGCTTTTTCCCTGGAATGCAGCAAATTGCCGAGCCTGGCGAACGATCTGGCTCAGATCCAGCTGTCAAGCATCACCTGAAATACGTTGTGGAGACTCGCCGCTCTCCAGGATTCCCCGAATAAAGTCGTGTTTGGCAGCCGTATATGACTTCCGGTCGTCGCGGAACCGGTTGCCGAGTGCTTGTTTCAACGCTGCGTATTGTTGCCGAATAGCGGGATTTTGCCGAAGCAGGTCACGGAAGCGAAGGTAGTTGCACCATTGCATGCCGTGATGTTCGACCACGTGCAAATGGATTGTCCGGACATCCGGCGAGGACTCTTTCACAAACAGATGCCCGCCCTCAGTTCCACCGTCTCCGCGGTAGAGGTAGCCAATGGTAGACAGGCGTTTGACAAGCTCCGGAATGGTTTCCGGCGTGCGCACGCCAGCGGCGATATCAAGGATGGGTTTCGCTGGCAACTTCGGCACCGCGGTACTTCCCACGTGTTGCAAGTCGGCAATGAAATCGCCAGCGGCGAGTTGGATAACTCGACATGCACTCGCGGCCAGTGCCGCCCAGCCTGGATGGGACTCTACCACTTGGACAATGTGTCGTTGCAGTCCAATCATAGAACAAACTCAAGCACGCTATCGAACTCAGCCACTTGCACCTGCACTCGATCACCGCTGACCGCCATCGGCAAAGGCTCCGGCATCGCCCTGAGACAGTTCGCCAATGCCGTCAGGTCTCGACTCGCGATCACCAACGCACCAAAAATCGACTCGCGGCCGTGCATCGGCGAGGCCAGTTCGCCATAGCGCGCCGTATACTGCGTCGGCGACAGCACCGATAGTGCTGCGTCGGCAATCGCGATGCGGTACACCCCATTTTCACCCTCGGGCTCTGAGGCCTGGACCAGGCTTGCATAGCGCGCGGCTTCCGCCTCAGGCTGAGTCGAAACAATGACGATTTCGCTCAGCCGCGCCGCGCCATTGGCGTGCGTTTGCCACTCCGGCCGCCACACCAACTCCGGGGTGCCGTGCTCGCAGAAATAGACTCGACCTGCCGGAAAGACGTCGCGGCGGACGGTCGCTGTGCGGAATTTGGCGCTGGCCTCGCCGCTGGGTAAATCGACCGGACGGGAGAAGGCGCGTGGCGGGTCGCCGGCCATGTCAAGGGCTTGCAGATGGGCGAAGGTTTGATCCGCATCCGGGGTCTTAAACACCAGGCCATCGATGCCGATGGGGCTGGCGAGAATTTCCGGGCGTCGATTTTCTGTCCCTTCGGGTAGGCCAAGGAGTTCCAGATAGTCGCGGCCAAACATCATCAGGTGATTAATCGAGCCCAGAGAATGGTAACCGCGTGGCGTCAGCATAAAACCGAGAGCTGAGAAGAGTGGCTCGGCCCGGTCCATGGCAAAGTGCACGTTGATCACGGCGTGATCGAGTTGAGCTAGGGACGGCATGTGAGTCTCCTTGTCATATGGCTGCGCCCAGGGGAGTGTGATTCCGCCTGTGAGGCGTAGGCGATGTGGTCATACGCCGAGCCTATCACAGAGCGGACGGGGTCACGAGGCAAAATGTTCATGCTGATGCGGTTGACCCGGCTACCATCTTCCGCTAGGCTGGCCCAATACGGTCTTGCTCGCGGTATCAGCAGTGAGCATCGCCAGTGGGCTCTTGCCGGGCTTGAGGCTGATGCCGGTGGTGCTGTCGGTGAATCTCTTGGGCGATTAGCTGTGGGATGTCCTGGATCTCAGGACGAAGCGAATGATGCATTAAACGGTAAACCATTTCGGTCATGGGCCGATCCCGATGACCGTGCGCCGAGCTCACCACGCTGAAAGGATACCTCCTATGTCGACCCTGCAAACCCCCCAGCAGAACGCTTCCGCCGAGCCTCTACTCAAAGGTCAAAAAGCCCTTGTCACAGGTGCGAGTTCCGGGATCGGCCGCGGCATTGCCCTGGCCCTCGGACAAGCGGGAGCTGACGTCGTCATTAACTACGGCTCGAATTTGGCAAGCGCCGAAGAGGTGGCGGGAATGATTCGTACCCAGGGCAGCGCCGCCTTGACCCACCAGGCTGACATCTCTCAGGAAGACCAAGTCCAGGCGATGTTCAACCGCATGTTCCAGGAATTCGGCACCATCGATATCCTGGTCGCTAACGCCGGCCTGCAACGCGATGCGCCGTTTGACGAGATGACGCTCGAGCAGTGGAATACGGTGATCGGGGTCAATCTCACTGGACAATTTCTCTGCGCGCGCGAAGCTGTCCGTGAGTTCAAACGGCGCGGCGTGGTCCCCGAAGTCTCGTGCGCAGCCGGAAAAATTATCTGCATCAGTTCGGTCCATGAAGTCATTCCCTGGGCCGGGCACGTCAATTACGCGGCCTCCAAGGGCGGCGTGATGCTCATGATGAAAAGCCTTGCCCAGGAAGTCGCGCCCGATCGCATCCGCGTCAATAGCATCGCCCCCGGTGCGATTCGCACCCCCATTAATACCGCGGCCTGGAACACCCCCGAGGCCTATGAAGCCCTCATGACGCTGATTCCCTACAACCGTATCGGCGAGGTTGAGGATATCAGCCGCGCTGCGGTCTGGCTGGCTTCCGATCAATCTGATTATGTGACAGGTACCAGTTTGTTTGTCGACGGCGGCATGACCCTCTATCCCGGCTTTGCCTCCGGGGGCTAGACCCTCTCGAACGTCTACGGATGACATCGCAAACGTGCATGCGATAAGTTGCCACGTGGAAAACACCCATGACTAACCTGCACCCCGAGGCAGCACCATGACTTATCAACCGATTGAAAATTACGGCATCATCGGAGACCTCTACACCGTCGCCTTGGTGGGGATGGACGGCTCGATCGACTTTATGTCCTACCCGCATTTCGATTCCCCTACCGTCTTTGCAGCGCTCCTCGATCATGAAAAAGGCGGCCACTTTAGAATCGCGCCAGTACTGGAAGAGTCCCGGCAGAAACAGATGTACCTGCCGGATTCGAACATTTTACTCACGCGCTTTCTCTCGGCAGATGGCGTGGCCGAAGTATCGGATTTTATGCCTGTCGAAGAGGCGGGTATGGCCCCTGCACACAACCTCGTGCGCCGTGCCAAAACCATTCGGGGGGAAGTCCGCTTTCGCATGGTGTGTGAACCCCGCTTCGACTACGCCCGGGCCTCTCACAAGGTCGAACAACGAGAGGGAGAAGTCCTCTTTATGTCGGAGGGCCCGGACCAAACTGCGATTCGCTTGCGCACGGAAGTCCCGGTGCGCGTAGACGATGGCTCGGCCATCGCGGAATTCACGCTGCGGGCGGGGGAAACCGCGTCATTTGTCCTGGAGCAAGCGCGGCCGGGCCAAGAATCGCCATCGATGGCACCGGACTATGTCTCTCGCGCTTTCAAAGATACGATGAATTTCTGGCACCGTTGGGTCAGCCACTCCACCTATCGCGGCCGCTGGCGGGAGATGGTCAATCGCTCTGCCTTACTCTTGAAGCTCTTGACCTCGAAGCCTTACGGTTCGATGGTGGCCGCTCCGACCTTCGGCCTCCCGGAAGAAATCGGGGGCGAACGCAATTGGGACTACCGCTACACCTGGATCCGCGATGCGTCTTTCACGCTCTATAGCCTTATGCGCCTCGATTATATGGAAGAAGCCGCTGCGTTTATGCAGTGGATCGAGCAGCGCTGTTATGAACTCAATCCGGATGGCTCACTCCAGATCATGTATGGCATCGACGGTCGGCATGACCTGACCGAATCCAGCCTCTCGCACCTCGAAGGCTACAGGCAGTCTGCCCCGGTCCGCATTGGCAATGGCGCCTACGGTCAGCTGCAACTCGATATCTACGGCGAGCTCATGGACTCGGTCTATCTTTACAACAAATACGGAGCGCCGATTGCTTATGATCTCTGGACCCATCTGGTGCGTCTGATCGATTGGGTGGCGGAGCACTGGCCTCTCAAAGACGAAGGCATTTGGGAAGTGCGAGGCGAACAGCAAGAATTTCTTTACTCTCGGCTCATGTGTTGGGTCGCTCTCGACCGCGGTATTCGCCTGTCTCAAAAGCGCTCCTTCCCGGCGCCACTCGATCGTTGGTACGCGGCGCGAGACGCGATTTACCGCGATGTGTTCAACAATTTTTGGGATTCCACCCGCCAGACGTTCGTACAGCACAGAGGCTCTACGACTGTCGATGCCTCCAGTCTGGCCATGCCTCTGATGCTGTTCATGGGGCCGACCGATCCGCGTTGGCTCTCCACCATGCAAGCGATCAAGACAGAGCTGGTCGACGACTCACTCGTCTATCGCTATAAGATAGGTGATGCGTCGTCGGATGGTCTGATGGGTAGCGAGGGTACGTTCAATATGTGTTCCTTCTGGTACGTCGAATGTCTGTCACGTGCCGGAGACCTACACGGCGCACGGTTCAACTTCGAGAAGATGTTGGGCTATGCCAATCACTTGGGGCTCTACGCCGAGGAACTCGGCCCGCGTGGGGAACACTTGGGCAACTTCCCGCAGGCGTTTACCCATCTCGGGCTCATCAGCGCCGCGTATAACCTCGACCGGACGTTGTCTCGGCGTCGGTAAGATTTGCAACGCTTCGGGCGGTGTGCTACAGCGCGCGCTTATACACGTCCGCGAGGGCGAGTTCGCCGTCGATGGTACGCCGGGCAAAACTCGCTGCCCCACCGTGGCCTTGGTTCAAGATGCCAAAGACCGTCTTCATGGCGGCCACAGATACACGCCTTCGAGGGCTTTCACGGTTCACGCCTGTGGATGAGAGTTGATTTCATACCGCTTGGTTATCTCTTGGACACCACGCTTTGCGGATTGAGATTGCCGATACGGCCACTCTCGGTGCCGGCCTTTTCGTCAATCACGGCGTTCACTAAGGTCGGTTTGCCAGCATCCATGGCCGCGTTCACCGCACGGCTCAATTCATCGGGCGATGTCACATGGACGCCGACGCCGCCAAACGCTTCCATCATCTTGTCGTAGCGGGCGTCTTTGACGAAGACGGTGGTCGCCGCGTCAGCACTGCCTGTGGGATTGACGCCGGTGCCGCGGTAGATGCCGCCGTTATTGAAGACCACCACGCAAACCGGCAGGTCGTAACGGCAGATCGTTTCAATCTCCATGCCCGAAAAACCAAAGGCACTATCGCCCTCGACTGCCAATACGGGGTTGCCCGTCTCCACGGCCGCCGCGATGGCCGTTCCCATGCCAACCCCCATGACCCCCCAGGTCCCGACATCCAGGCGTTTGCGGGGCTTGTACATATCGATGATGCTACGTGCAAAATCGAGCGTGTTGGCGCCTTCATTCACGAGGATCGTATCTGGTCGATCTTTGATGATGGTACGCAGCGCACCGAGCGCACCATGGTAATCCATTGGCATATTCTTGTTTTGTAGTCTAGGTGCCATCCGGGTGATGTTGGTCTCCACCTTGTCGTTGATCTCGTCGATCCAGCTGGCCGGCGGTGCTGCCCAGTCTTGGCCCATGCCGTCAAGTAAAGCCTGGACGCACGAACCGATATCGCCGACCACGGGGGCCGCGATTTCGACATTGCTGTCCATCTCCTTGGGGTCGATATCCACCTGGACAAATTTCTTGGGCTGATCGCCCCAGGTCTTTCCCTTACCGTGCGATAGGAGCCAATTGAGGCGGGCGCCGATCAACATGACGACATCAGATTCTTGCAGCGCTAGCGAGCGTGCCGCACTAGCCGACTGCGGGTGCGTATCAGGCAATAACCCCTTGGCCATGCTCATCGGCAGATAGGGAATGCCACTCTTTTCCACCAGCGCGCGGATTGCGTCATCTGCTTGCGCGTAGGCAGCCCCCTTGCCGAGGATGATCAGAGGGCGCTTGGCGTTTTTGAGCACCTTGAGCGCGCGTTCAATCGACTCTGGGGCGGGAAGCTGGCGCGGCGCCGCATCGATAACCTTGACGAGTGACTTTGCACCCGCCTCGGCATCCATGACCTGAGGCAAGAGCTTCGCCGGAAGGTCGAGATAGACGCCGCCCGGGCGACCGGAAACGGCGGCGCGGATGGCACGCGCAATGCCAATGCCGATGTCCTCAGCATGCAGGACACGGTAGGCAGCTTTACAGAGCGGCTTCGCAATGGCTAGCTGGTCCATTTCTTCATAGTCGCCTTGCTGCAAATCGACGATCTCGCGCTCGGACGAGCCGCTGATCAGGATCATCGGAAAGCAGTTGGTCGTAGCGTGCGCTAGGGCGGTGAGACCGTTGAGAAAACCCGGCGCTGACACGGTAAGGCAAATGCCGGGTTTTTTCGTCAGGAAACCCGCAATTGCCGCGGCGTAGCCCGCGTTTTGTTCGTGTCGGAACGAGAGAACCCGCATCCCCGCGGCCTGCATATAACGCCCCAAATCCGTAATCGGGATACCGGGCACATTATAAATCGTGTGGATATCGTTGAGCTTGAGCGCATCGATGAGAAGATGGAAACCATCCGTCAGCGCCTCGACCTCTTTTGTGTCTTCATCTCGTAGTTGAGTTGCTGCTTCACTCATATCTCTCTCCCTATGGCGCGATCTCGTCATTATTGCAAATAATCACTCTGCCACTGCGCGTAGTCTTTGAGCCTCAGAGCCACGTCCAACAACTCATCGGACGCCGTTTTACTCTTCAGCTCCGCCGGGTCTCCTCCCTCACGCAAATGCTTCAGCGTGTCGTAAGCGGCTTTGGCCGCGGCGTAAAACGGCATATGCCCCTGCAGGGCAATGCGCACGCCATTGGCGGCGAGGAAGTTGCGATCACTCAGTTCCGGGCCGGAGCCGCCCAAAAGCAAGGGTAGCGATGTCGCCCGGTGCGCGGCTTCGACCTGCTCGCGACTGTGCGTATTGGTCAAAAACAGGCCATCAATGCCGGTATCCGCATAGGCTTGAATGCGCTCAATGGCTTCATCGGGACTGCAGTAGCGAAAGACAGCCGTGCGGCCCAACACCACCAGCGACGGGTCCTGGCGAGCCGCCACCGCACCGCGTAGTTTGCCCAGCATTTCGCCCTGTGAGATCAGACCCTCGCCCTCTCCGGCAAACGGTTTCGGCAAGACCGTGTCCTCGATCGTCAGGGCGGAAACTCCCGCTGCCTCCAGCTCTTCCACCGTGCGCATGACGTTCAGAGCGTTGCCGTAACCGTGATCGGCATCCACCATCAAACTCAGGTTGCTGGCCCGCGTAATGCGGCGGATTTGATCGGCAAACTCAGTCAACGTCAAGACGATGAGATCGGGGGCGCCGAGGACCGTCGCCGACGCGATTGAGCCGGCGAACATCCCGACTTCAAAACCGAGGGATTCAGCCATTCGGGCCGACATGGGATCAAACACAGAAGCGGGGTGAAGGCAGGCATTTCCCGCTAAAATATTGCGATACTTCTGGCGACGTTCGGCGAGTAGCATAGTATACTTTCCTTTAGAGATGCGACATGGGCGCGTTGAATGCCCACAGCGTATACTTGGTCTGTACACGTGTCAAATGCGCAGGAGTCGCCATGCCATGCAGCCTGGGGTCTCCCGTCTCGCCTGCTTTTAAGTCTAGAGACTTTTTTTTAATTGAGTTGTCTACAAAATCTCGGTAGATTTCCATGCTGCAATCCCTGATCAAGGTGCTTCAAACTGGAGATCATAACAAGATGCATTACAAAATCCACTGAACGCCAAGGAGAGCTTACATGGCCAGAGAGAGTCAAGATCACGCGTTGTCACGGCGGGCATTGCTGGCATCCACAAGCGGGGTCCTGGCAGGTGCGGCCGCCTATGGGGTTGTCGGAGCGGCCGACTCCCGACCGCGTGCAAAACGCGGTGGGGTATTGCGCTTTGCCACACGTGGCGATACCCAAGGACTCGATCCGCATCGCCACCTTATCTACCTGGTCTCGGAGCCCCTCGCAGCCACCACCCAAGGCCTCTTGGATCTCAATTTGAAATGTGAACCGACCCCGGGTATTGCGACCGAGTGGGAAGCCAGCAAAGATCTGTTAACCTATACATTTAAATTGCGTCAAGGCGCCCAATTCCACAATGGGCGTGAAGTGAATGCCGCTGCCGTGAAATGGAATTTTGAGCGCATTCAAAATCCCAAAACCTCCCATTCGTTTACCCGAGCAGCCCTCGGCGATTTGAAATCGACGGACGTGGTCGACAAATATACCGTGCGCTGCCAGCTGCATCAGCCCAGCGTCATCTTTCCGTCCAACGTCGTCTACTATCCGTGCAACCTCATCGCTCCCGATAGCGCCGAGCAAGCCGACCGCCATCCGATTGGCTGCGGACCCTTCAAATTCGTGCGATGGACACGATTTGAAATTACCGAACTCGCCCGCTTTGAAAATTATTACGAAACCGACGCCAAGGGGAATAGTCTCCCCTATCTCGATGGCATTATCGGGCGTCCGAAAAAAGAAGACGGCGTGCGTCTGACGTCTCTGCGCGCCGGGGAAGTGGATCTCATCGACAACATGGCCTACTCAGATGCCTCGACGTTTGCCAAGAAGTACGGCAAGCAGTTCCAGACTTGGAATGTCCCCACGCTTGGGACCTCATTCGTGAGTTTCAATCTCGACAAAGGTCCGTTTTCCAATCAAACGCCCGAAGGCAAGATGCTGCGCCAGGCTGCCGCCCATGCCGTCGATCACGATGCCGTTCGCGCGGCCGTGTTTTACGGCCGCGGGCACACCGCCACCGGCTACTATTCTCCCGATTCGCCCTGGTACGCCGCCGGCACCCGGCCCTACCCGGCATTCGACCCGGAAAAGGCCAAGTTCTTGTTGCGTAAAGCCAAAGCGGTCGGCACAGACATCGATCTACAATCCGTCATCAGCTATCCCTATCAGCAACAAACCGGGGAACTCCTGCAAGCCATGTGGAGTGAAGTCGGCTTTAAGGTACGCCACCATACGATCGATAGCACGGTCATGCGGAAGCAGCAGCGCACCCGTGACTTTCATGCCATCTCTACCGCGGCGAGCTACCGCTTTGATCCGGACGGCTGGTTCTCGCGCGCCGTCTTATCCACTTCGCCATCAAACCAACAAGGCTCAGGATTTAATCATCCCAAGGCCGATCAACTCATCCTCGAAGCACGAAAAACACCAGACCGCAACAAGCGCCTCACCCTCTATGCAGAAATCGATAGCATTGTCAACGAAGAGCTGCCCATGCTCTACCTGCACCACCTCACGCTTCTCGAAGCCGGGGTCCCCAATCTCAGGGGCTATCAGCCGGCTATCTCAGGGCCTTTCAGCACCCGCGGTGCCGGCATTCGCACCGCCTGGCTGGCCTGATCCACAGCGCCATGACCTCCAGTGTCAGGCTCCCAGCCGCGCCTCGCAGGGTTTACAACCCACGGTTCACGACTCTTGCGATCTCGTGCAAGGAGCCAAAATCTTTTTTGTAAAATGTTTGACATTTTTGCTAAAGCTCATTATTCTGCCTGCTAATTTTGGACAGACTGCGCTGTTGGACCGCAACATATGACAGCTCACTGTCTCTAGTCGCTACCACGCGAAAGCGTGTGAGGAGGTCTTGTATGTCACCAGAGAACAAAGAAACGACGTTTTCTCGTCGCGATTTTTTAGCCACCACGGGTGGCGCCATGGCGGGTGCGGCAGCAGCCGGCTTGGTCGGGCGAGCCGAAGCGGGCGAGCCGAAACCGGGCAAAGGGGGAACTGTCCGATTTGCCACGCGATCCGACTCTATAGGGCTCAATCCCCATCGCAATAACATGTATTATGTGTCTCATCCCCTCGCTCTCACTGTGCAAGGTCTGCTGGATCTGAACCAGAAATTGGAGCCGTCCACAGGAATTGCAGAGGAGTGGTCGGCCTCAGATGACTTAATGACCTATAAGTTCAAACTGCGTAAAGGCGTTTTGTTTCATAACGGACGCGAGGTGGATGCGGCTGCGGTAAAATGGAATTTTGAACATATCCAAGATCCGAAATCGACACATTCTTTTATCCGGTCGGCATTGGTCAACTTGAAAGCGGTCGAGGCGCCTGACAAATACACGGTGGTATGCAAGCTGGAAGAACCCAGCGCAGCATTCCCCGCCAATGTGGTGTTCTATCCATGCAATTTGATGGCGCCTGATAGTCTGGAGCAAGCCGATGTGCATCCCATTGGCTGTGGCCCGTTTAAGTTTAACAAGTGGGAGCGGTACGAAGTCACGGTGTTAGACCGGTTTGAGAACTATTTTGAAACCGATGCAGAGGGCAATCCACTGCCGTATTTGGAGCGCGTTGAAGGGCGTCCGAAAAAAATAGACCAGGTGCGTTTGACCGCGTTGCGGACCGGTCAAGTTGATCTCATTGACAACATGGCCTATGCCGATGCAGCGGAATTTTCCAAGCGCTATGCCGGCCAGTACCAAACCTGGGACGTGCCAGCTCTGGGAACCGCATTTATTACGTTCAATCTGGAAAAAGGCCCGTTCGCCTATAGCCATCCGGACGGCAAATTGCTGCGTCAGGCTGCTGCTTATGCCACGGACTTGGAGGCCATCCATCACGCCGTGTTCTACCAGCGCGGGGACATTGCCACGGGTTACTTCCCCTCCGGCAGTCCCTGGTACGCTTCACCGGAAGGCTGGCAAGGCAAGTTCGATCCGGATAGAGCCAAATCCCTACTCAAAAAAGCCAGAGCCGTAGGAACGGAAATCGAGCTCATGGCGAATGATTCCTGGCCCTACATGCAGCAAACGGGTGAGCTATTACAAGCCATGTGGACCGAGGCCGGCTTCAAAGTCAACTACAATATTTACGATGGTGCGGTCTTACAGCAAAAACGCAGGGAGGGCTCCTTTCACGCTGAGTCGATGGCGGGAAGCTACCGTTTTGACCCCGATGGCTGGTTCTCGCGACAGGTTCTTTCGACGGCAGCACAGACCAAGGTAGAATCGCGCTTCCGCAACGAAAAAGCGGATCAGCTTATAATCGAGGCGCGCAAAACCGCTGACAAAGCCAAACGCCTGGACATCTATCGCGAAGTTGAAATGATCATCAATGAGGAATTGCCGCGGCTCTACACGCATCACCTCACGTTGTTGGAAGCGGGCGCGATGAATCTCAAAGGCTACACGCCGGCGATCTCGGGCTCCCCCAACATCAAGGGCGGCGGGCTCCGCACCGCCTGGATGGCATAACGGGACGAGCGGATGATCATACGGATGTTTAGGCTGGATGCCTCGCTTCCCGTCTAAACATCTACGAAGGCTTCCAAGGGCGTTTGGCGCCAACCTGGGTTTTTTAGCATGAGGTGGGTTTATGGTCATTTATACCATCAACCGAATTATTCAGTTGATTCCCGTTTTGCTGATTTTGTCGATTATCGTTTTTTCATTCGTGCACTTGCTACCCGGTGATGTCATTGACGTGTTAGCCGGTGAAGAAAATATTGAAGACCCGGAGGTTCGGGCCGCACTTGAAAAAGAATTCGGCTTGGATAAGCCGGTCTATGTCCAGTATCTCGTCTGGCTCGGCAATGTCGTGCGAGGGAATTTTGGCAAATCGCTAGTGACCCGGCGCCCGATTGCGCTGGAACTATTTGACCGCATTCCGGCCACTATGTATTTGGCCCTCGTGAGTATCGCGATCGCGATGGTGATCTCCATTCCACTGGGCACGCTCGCGGCAGTCAAACGCAATACATTTGTGGATTATATCGCGCAAACTACGTCTTTAATCGGTATTTCCATCCCGGAGTTCTGGCTCGCGATCATGATGATCTTGTTCTTTTCACTGTACTTGGGCTGGCTACCGTCCTCTGAATACTACAGCCCTCTGGACAATCTCGGTAAGAGTCTCAAACACCTCATTCTTCCCGCTATTGCCATTGGTTTTCGGCAAGCGGCTTACACCACACGCCTAACGCGCTCTAGCATGCTGGACGAAGTGAACCGGGAATACGTCGATACGGCGCGATCCTTAGGGCTGCCAGAACGGAAAGTCATCTACAAATATACGTTGCGTAACGCGTTGATTCCCACGTTAACCATTAGCGGCATTCAGCTCTACCAGCTCCTCGGCGGCACCGTGGTCATTGAGACGATTTTTGCCTGGCCAGGGATTGGACGTGCGATCTTCGAAGCCATCGTGGCACGCGACTTTCCACTCATTCAAGCGGGTGTATTGGTGCTTGGGACATTCGCAGTGACGATTAACCTACTGGTTGATTTAATGTACCGAGTGCTCAATCCGAGGGTACGCTTGAGCTAACTATTGGTGGAGACAACCATGGCACGAACCATTTTTGAGGCAGAGAGCGAGCTCGAATACGATCTGCGCACGCCGACCTTCAAGACGCATGTCAACCGATCCTGGCAGGGACTGAAGAATGCCACCACCGAGCTTTACAAAAGCAAGACGGCTTTTATCGGTGGGCTCATGTTGATCATTCTTTTCGCGACCTGTATTTTCACGCCGTATATCGATCGCTATAGTCCGGTCAAACAAAATTACCGAGAACTCCTCAAGCCGCCGAGCGCTGAACATTATTTCGGCACCGACCGCTACGGCCGCGATATATGGTCGCGCGTCCTCTGGGGGGGACGGCGCTTGGTGGTCATCAGTCTACTGGCGGTGTTGTTCGGTGTCACACTCGGCATTCCCTTTGGGGCGCTATCGGGATATTACGGCGGCTGGGCGGATGCCGTGGGGATGCGCGTGGTGGATGCCTGGCTTTCGATTCCCGGACTGCTCTTGTATCTCCTCATTGTGACGATTGCCCGGGAGTGGAAGCTTGAAGGTATTTGGAACGATCTGGCGTTGATTTTTGCCCTAGGGAGCGCGTATATCCCCCAGGTCGCCCGTTTGGTGCGAGGCTCTGTCTTGGCCGAGAAGGAAAAAGAGTACGTCGAAGCATCGCGCGTCATTGGTGAGAGCAATCTGTACACTGCCTTGCGGCAGATTCTACCCAATTGTATGTCTCCCATTATTGTCCATGGGACCGTACGTCTGGGTTTGGTTTTGCTCATCATCGCGGCGTTGTCTTTCCTGGGGCTCGGTTCTCCTCCGCCAACGCCTGACTGGGGTTCGGATCTTTCCCTGGCGCGCGATCATATGGAGTCAAAACCCCTGATCGCGGTGTTCCCAGGACTCGCGATTGCCTATGCTGTTTTGGCCTTCAACCTGTTTGGTGACGGCCTTCGTGATATTCTGGATCCGCGCATCGTAGACCGCTAGACCCTGCTGCCAATCACGCTGAGAGGCGATTCGCCCATGCTTGCCGAGTCGTCTCTCAGGGGACCGCCACACCATGTTTCACACAAAACGCTGCGAGTTCTTGAGGCGTGCAGACTTTTTTGTACCTCGCTCCGGAAGCGCCACGCACTCGGGCTGCACACGATGGCCAATCGTCATCAACCGCGACATGACCTCGAACAATACTCACATACCGGGGTTTGGAAAATCTCGACGATGATGAGCGGGAAGTCACCCGGCGAGCCTGTACCACTGGAGACGTTGCCCTTTCTTGAACGGGATCCGCTGGCTCGCCAATCCGGCCGTGGAACAGGGGTGGCGCACCCCCTCTGGCAAAGGCACGCGCGATGTCATCTACACGTTCATTATTCGGATCGCCACTGTGTCCCCGAACGTGTTGCCAGTTCACCTTAGAGGTCGCCAGTTGTGCCAATCTTTGCCATAAATCACGATTTTTCACCGCGGTCCCAGTCGCCGTCATCCAACCGCGCCGTCGCCAATTGGGCAACCATTTGGTCAGGCCGTCGATGACATAACGACTATCGGTGTACACCGTCAAATTCGGCAGATGTCCCAGATGTGCCAAAGCCGCAATGGCAGCTTGTAATTCCATCTGATTATTCGTGGTGTGTGCAACTGCTGCACCGAACTCTTCCACCATCCCATCGGGATGCAATACACGTATGCCCCAACCGCCCGGACCCGGATTTCCCAGGCAGGAACCATCCGTATAGGCCACCGGCCCCCTCATATCGCATCACTCACGACGTCGTCCATCGTGGCGTCCCTCTCATGGCTTGCACCCAGCATCGCTATGCTTGGGTGGGTGTCTTTAATATCACCTCATTCCGCTTGAAAGGCTAATCAACCGATAGCCCCGTGTCAAGACGATGATATTACTCTTTCTTTCTATTACAGATCGCTCCTAAAACCGATAATGAGCTGGAGAGTTGCCCCCTCTAACACAACCAGGTAAGCTCAAGAATCATGAGTCAAGCGAAGTCGTGGAATAGGTCGTGTTAGTCGACAGTTTCATATCCACGATCATAGGTTTTCCCTTGCCGTTGGCACACCAACGGCCATAACGGAGGAATGGCAGCATGGCAGAACTACTGACGGTGACAGTAGACAATTTCGAGACCGAAGTCCTACAATCGGAGCTCCCGGTGTTGGTCGATTTTTGGGCGCCTTGGTGCGGTCCGTGCCGGGTCATTAGCCCGCTTGTAGAAGAAATGGCTGAGGTCTATGAGGGTAAGTTGACGGTTGGCAAGCTCAATGTCGACGACCATCCGTCGATCGCCCAGAAATATAATATTACCGGCATTCCGGCGCTCTTATTTTTCAAAGATGGCGGGATTGCCAATACGGTTGTCGGAGCCGTGCCCAAAGCCGTGCTACAAGAGAACGTTGAGCAAGTCGTCAATCCTGCCTAAAGGCTGTCATCGTTCTGTCGGCCAGACGCCATATGGCGTCTGGCCGGCGAATGCATCCCGACCCGTCCGATCTAAAAGCCCTAATCACTACCACGAGGGACTGAGCGATGTTTAATCCCACTGAAATTTTAATCGAAGCGTTCGGGGCACGTCTCGAAGCAGCCTACTGGCGCATGTATGGACACCTTGAATCCAGCTATGCCGGGATCCTCTCCTGGGCGGGGCATATGGCGCTCGAAAGCATCGCCAACAGTGACGCCCTCTACCACAATGTCGAACACACCATCATGGTGACACTGGTCGGGCAAGAAATACTTAAGGGAAAACATCTGCGTGAAGGCGGTGTCACCCCAAGAGATTGGCTTCATTTTATTATTTCGTTACTGTGCCACGATATTGGCTACGTCCGTGGTGTCTGCCGAGCCGACAGCCATGGGGTCTACACCACCGGCACTGAAAGTGGTACCGTCACCCTGCCTCCCGGAGCCACCGATGCATCGTTGACACCGTATCATATCGATCGTGGCAAACTCTTCATTCGCGAGCGTTTTGCCGGTCATCAACTCATTGATGCCGAAGTGATTGCGGCCAATATCGAACGCACTCGCTTCCCCGTCCCAGACGATAGTGACCACCAAGACACAGCCGATTATCCCGGTTTGGTTCGCGCCGCTGATTTAATCGGCCAACTTGCCGATCCGCATCATTTGCGCAAATTTCCAGCCCTTTTCTACGAATTTGCCGAGACCGGAACCAATGAAAAACTCGGCTATAAAAACCCGGCAGATCTCCGGGATGACTATCCTGCCTTTTATTGGAATGTGGTCAATCGCTATATTCAAAATGGCCTCTGCCACCTGCGTATGACACAAGAAGGCAAACAGTGGATTGCCAATCTTTACGCCCATGTGTTCGCCGTGGAGCACCAGCAGCCATAGTCATGTCGCGGAGACGCCATTTGAGGCTGCCCCTCAAGGGACTAAGATACTGCTACTCCAGCCGGTTGCAGTACGGGTGAAAAGACGCCGATGGTGCAGGCGATCAGCCGGCGAGCCATGCCAGACGTCGATGGTCAGCGGATAGAGATAGATGCCACGGAGTGAGGCCGGCAAGGAAATAGCCTCCCGATCCGGATAACGAGCCCCCAGCGCCTGCATGCCCTCCAAGAACGCCTTGCGTGACGATAAGGGGTGGCTCTGAGGTTTTACTTCCTCATAGTAGATTTCCATCAAACGTGAAGGGTAGCCTTTCCGAGCCCAATAAGATTGTAGGCGCTCGGCCTCCATCGCTTCTAAGCGGCCCTGCACGCGATACTGCCGCTGTACGGTGGCCCAAAACACCTGAAGGGCATATTGCCCAGTCGCTGCCAACTGCTGCCATTTGGGACTGTTGGCATTGATTAGCAAACCCATACCCTGCATCTCGATGTCCCGCAAGGCAATGGCGCGGACCTCAGGTTGTCCCTCAGGCGTCACGGTCGCCAAAAAACAAACATCGACATACGGATCAGCCAATTGCCGTGCCCGAACCCGGGCGGCGATCATATCCGCAATCGGATCGGCCAACATCTTTTTATCACCTCTTAGCATGACCAAAGCCCGGTGTCCTGTAAAACACCGGGCCATACCCTCACCGCGATCCAAACACCATTACTTTATATAATCGTAGCTACCCTTGCTCCACTTATAAAACACATAGCCCGGCGCCGTCACATCACCTTTGTCGTCAAAGCCAATGTTGCCGAGTACCGTATTGAACTTATGGGTATTCAAGGTCTTGACCATGTCGTTAAAATCAGTTGACTTGGCTTGCTCTGCGGCCTGCGCCCAGGTTTGAACGGCAGCATAGGTATAAAGCACGTACCCTTCCGGCTCAATGCCAGCGTCGCGAAAGCGCTTGACAACGGGGGCCGCATCGGGATTCTTGCGCGGGTCCGGGCTGAACGTCATCAAGGTGCCCTCGCCGACATCACCGGTAATTTGCCAGTACTCCGCAGTAACCAAAGCATCGCCGGAGATGAGCTGGGCATTCAAGCCGCGTTCACGCGCTTGCCGTAAAATCAAACCGGCTTCCGTATGATAGCCACCAATATAGATCACCCCAATGTCCTCAGCCTTCATTTTAGACACTAAGGCAGAATAATCTTTTTCCCCGGCCGTATAGGCTTCATACATCGCTGCCTTCACCCCGTCTTTAATCAATTGCTTGTTGGTTTCATCAGCCAGACCTTTGCCGTAAGCCGTTTTATCATGCAAAATCGCGATTTTCTTGTCGGCAAAGTGCTTGGCAATATAAGCCCCCGCGACGATGCCCTGCTGGTCATCCCGTCCACAAACCCGGTAGACCCCTGGTCCGCCTTCGTCCGTTAGCTTTGGATTGGTTGAGGCCGGCGAAATCTGCACAATACCTTCTTCATCATAGACTGCAGACGCCGGAATGGACGACCCCGAACAGAAATGGCCGGCCATAAACACCACGCCCTTATTGACCATTTGATTGGCAACGGCCACCGCTTGTTTCGGATCGCAGGCATCATCGCCTATTTCTAACTTGAGGGGTTGCCCCAAAACGCCACCCGCAGCGTTGACGTCTTTCACCGCCATTTCCGCACCGGCTCTCATCTGTTGCCCAAATGAGGCGTATTGGCCGGTCATGGGACCTGCCGTTGCAATAGAAATATCAGCCTGTGCAGCAGTCTGCCGCATGGCGCATACCGCGACTATGGCTAGCAGCGCAAAGATTCCCTTTTTCACTACACTCTCCTCTCGATGACCACAACTTATGGTAACCTCTGTGGCGCCTTCAAGCGCCCGGCACCTTCCCTCTCGCACATCATAGCCGGGAATCCACCCCTCGGCCAAGCAAATCAACCGATTCTCTCACGCCAGGTAAACCACCAACGCCGCTCGTACATCCAGGGATATTGGCGTACCATCTGACGGGTATAGTAAAGTCGGTAAGCCACATACATCATGGCGATAATGACCACGGTCGACATGAGATATCCGCTCCATGAGAGGAGCGTTCCACGAAACAGCGCAAAGGTGAGAAAACGGGCGCCAAACCCCATCAAGATGCCATACGGCACCACATACCCCAGGGGCTGCCAAGCGATGGCCAAGGCCCGTCCGGCCATCCAACCTGCACCGCCGAATAACACCATCGTGACACCGACAAACACCAGTATCGTCGATCCAAAAAGGGTTTCCATTATGAGTTTGGCCGCCCACCCTCAAGATATGCCGCATGAATACGGGGATTGGCGAGCAATTCCGCCCCCGTCCCGGACATCACGACTTCCCCGGTGGCCATGACATAGCCACGATGTGCCACCCTGAGTGCGTGGTATGCATTTTGCTCCACCAGGAAGACGGTGATTTGCTCGCGCTCGTTGACGTCTTTAATGACCGCAAACAATTGTTTGACAATCATGGGGGCCAGCCCTAACGACGGCTCATCCAACAAGAGTAATTTTGGGCGGCTCATGAGCGCCCGCGCAATGGCCAGCATTTGCTGCTCGCCTCCGGACAACGTGCCGCCACGCTGGTTTGCCCGCTCGCGCAACACCGGAAAAAGGGTGAAAACCCGTTCGGCATCTTTCTCGAAATGGGTCTTCTCGGTAGGGATGGCACCCATTTGCAAATTCTCCAGCACGGTCATACGCGGAAAAATCCGCCGTCCCTCCGGTGCTTGGGCAATGCCGAGGTGGGCGATCTCATGGGTCGGCATCTGCGTGATCTCGCGTCCCTCAAATCGAATCGTGCCTTGTGCCGCTCTGGGATTGCCACAGATGGTCATCAACAGCGTGGATTTGCCAGCGCCATTCGCTCCGATCAAGGTCACGATCTCGCCCGCATTGACTTCCAAATCAATGCCTTTTAACGCTTCGATCTGACCGTAAAATGTATGTAAACCCTGAACGTTCAGCATGATATACCCATATTCAGGACGCGTATGCTACCGCGAGTCCGACACTTCGGGCGGCAAATCCACTTCTTCATCTTCCCCCAGATAGGCTTTGATGACTTCAGGGTCGTTGCGCACCGCCTCAGGCGTCCCATCTGCGATTTTGCGACCATAATCCAGTACGACAATATGATCTGAAATCTCCATCACGACACTCATATCGTGTTCAATCAACAGCAAACCGATCCCATGTGCATCCCGAATATGCCGAAGCAGCGCATTGAGTTCGGCCGACTCACGCGTGTTGAGTCCGGCGGCCGGCTCATCCAAGCAAAGTAAAATGGGGTCCGTGCACATGCCCCTCGCAATCTCCAGACGCCGCTGCGCGCCATACGGTAAATTGCCGGCCTCCCAATCGGCATAGGAGAGGAGCTGGACCTGGTGGAGCCAGTATCGCGCTTGGTCAATGGCCGCGCGCTCAGCCCGGCGATACCGTGGCAACCCGAACAAGCCAGCCACGGTGAACATCGAGGCGCGCATGAGTTCGTTATGCTGCGCGACAATCAGATTTTCCAACACCGTCATGTGGGAAAACAGCCGAATATTCTGAAAGGTTCGCGCCACACTGGCGCGTTGGGCAATGCGAAACCCCTCCATCTGCTCAAGCAAGACCGGTCCATTCGGATGATACAGCGTCAAACGGCCGATCGTCGGCTTATAAAATCCGGTGAGACAATTGAATACTGTGGTTTTGCCGGCGCCATTCGGGCCGATAATGGCGGTGATTTCGCGGGTTCGAGCTTCAAAGGATAAATCGTCGACCGCCAGCAGCCCGCCAAAACGCATCGTCATGTGCTCGACGTGGAGCAGGGTGCGTTCCCCCACCGGGGGCCCCGAAGTCGGCGATACCGAAGAGGCTGTCATGACGGATGTCCTCGTCTTCGACCCTGCAGCAAGAGGGTTGGCTCACGATAGGCCAACAGCCCTCGCGGCCGCCAAACCATAATAGCCACCATGGCACCACCAAAGACTAGCATGCGAAACTGTTCGAGAGCTCGGCCCAGTTCCGGCAAGCCAATGAGCACCACTGCAGCCAACACCACGCCGATTTGACTGCCCATACCGCCGAGGACCACGATCGCCAAAATAATCGCGGATTCAATGAACGTGAAGCTTTCTGGACTGACAAATCCTTGCCGGGTGGCAAAAAACGCGCCGGCGAGACCCCCAAACATCGCGCCTAGACCAAATGCCGTCAGTTTGGTATTCGTGGGATTGATCCCTAGAGAGCGGCAGGCAATTTCGTCCTCGCGCAGTGCTTCCCAAGCACGGCCGATGGGCAGTTTGCGGATGCGCTGGGTAAAAATATTGGTCAACAAAGCCAACGCTAGAATCAAAAAATACAGAAAAATGACGCGGTGCTCACCCGAATACGGAATGTCAAAATACTGATGAAACGCCTCGATCCCTGCTTCCGGGCGACGCGTGAACTCCAACCCGAAAAACGATGGCCGGGGAATCCGCGAGATGCCGTCAGGCCCATTGGTCACATCGTACCAATTGATTAAAATCAGCCGGATGATTTCACCAAAACCCAGCGTGACAATAGCCAGGTAATCACCCCGTAATCGCAGCACCGGAAATCCGAGGGCAATACCGGCAATCGCGGCAAAGACGCCGGCCAGAGGCAAACAGGCCCAAAAGGACCAGCCGAATTCGGTCGCCAATAAGGCGTAGGAGTAGGCACCTACCGCGTAAAAGGCCACGTAGCCGAGATCTAATAAACCCGCCAAACCGACGACGATATTGAGCCCCCAACCCAGCATCACGTAGATCAAGACAGACGTGGCAGTGTCGATTAAGTAACGGTTAGAAAATGGGAGAAAGGGTAGTATGACTGCGAATAGGAACACCAGAGGCACCAAATAAACCGCCGAGGTCGAGACCCTCCGAGCCACTTGATCCATCACCGACGGTCCTTGTCGGCGACGCGAGCCAGGACCAGAGGGCCCCCACATGAGCAGCAAGACGAATCTCCCCACAAAGGCAAGCACCACCGGTACAATAACGTAAAGGGGCCGGAGATTGAGGCTGAGTCCCACCGTTTTGCCAACGGTTTCAAATCCCCCCATCGGGAGGGCCAACATGAAGACCAGGAATGCCGTCAACCCAGCGTCCTGCAACAGCTTTCTCATATCCAGTCGTGTCGAAGCGGGTTTTACGGTGGCGGCAGTCATCGCGCTACACCTTTTCGATCTCAGGCGTTCCCAGGAGGCCATAGGGCATAAAAATCAGCACCAGCACTAGAATCGTAAACGAGGCCACATCTTTGTATTCAACCGAAAAATAGCCGGACCAAAAGGCTTCGATAAGCCCAATGAGAAGCCCGCCCAGCATGGCGCCTGGCAGCGAGCCGATACCTCCAAGTACCGCCGCAGTAAACGCTTTAATGCCGGCGAGAAAACCGATAAAAAAATCGATCACCCCCCAGTATAGGGTCACCATCAGACCGGCGACCGCGGCCAGAGCAGCCCCCATGACAAAGGTCAGGGCAATGGTTTTATCGACGTCTACTCCGACCAACGCGGCCATCGCCCGGTCCTGCTCACAGGCGCGCTGGGCCCGCCCCAGTGACGTCCGACCAATGACGAGCCAAAAGAGGGTCATTAACACGAGCGTCAACACCATAATACCCACTTGCAGATAGCTCACCGTGACGCCAAAATCGCCTTTGCGCAACAATTCAAAGCCGCCTGCAAGCACTGGCTGTATGGGTTTGACTCGCGCCCCCTGCAAAATCTGCACATAGTTCTGGAGAAAAATGGACATGCCAATCGCAGAGATGAGCGGTGCTAAGCGCGGCGCACCGCGCAAGGGCCGATAAGCGACGCGTTCGAGTGTCCAGCCGTACACCGCGGTAAAGAGCATCGACACGACGAGCATTAGCACCAAGACCAAGGGGAGCCATGTGATCCCGATCAGGCCCAGTGCCAAAAAGGTAATGATGGCGATAAACGCGCCAATCATATAAATCTCGCCATGGGCAAAATTGATCATGCCAATAATGCCGTACACCATGGTGTACCCAATGGCAATCAAGCCGTAAATCGAACCCAATGTAATGCCATTAATGAGCTGTTGGAGAAAGTATTCCAGAGAAATTTCCATAGTCAGCCATGCGTCCGATTTGAGTGAAAACGCCCTATATCGCTCAATCGTATCCGATTTTGTGGGCAGACGACAACCCCTTGCTGGCCATGGATTGGCATTCTATGCTATCATGGCACCTACCTTGAGCTGGATATCCTCGGCAACTCCAACGGTCCTTGCATGCCAGAGAGGCTAGAGTGTCAACAGTCAATCGAAGTGTCTATGAAAGTGTCGTGACGTATGCCACCACAAGCCCTTGATGACTTACTTGTGTTGGATCTGACTCACTACGTCGCAGGTCCGTACTGTACCAAGCGGCTCGCTGATTTTGGCGCCCGGGTGATTAAGATCGAACCGCCATTGCACGGCGATCCGGGCCGACAGCTCGGACCGTTTCCAAACGACGTCCCGCACCCGGAAAAAAGCGGTCTCTTCTTACATCTGAACACCAACAAAGAAAGCGTTACTCTCAATCTGAAACGCCTGCGCGGGCGCCAGATCTTTTTCAAATTGCTTGAGCATGCGGATATCGTGGTGGAAAATTTTCGTCCTGGCGTGATGCGTCAGCTGCAGCTCGACTACCCGCTGTTGCGCCGGGTCAAGCCGAATTTGGTCATGACATCGATCTCTAATTTTGGGCAAAGCGGCCCGTATCGCGATTGGCGCGCCCAGGATTTGACGCTCTATGCCATGGGGGGCGAAATGTATAGCAGCGGGGCAACGGACCGTGAGCCCCTGAAGCAAGCACCGGAACTCACCCTCTTTCAAGGGGGCTCGGTCGCGGCCACCGCCACGATGATCGGCGTCTTCAGTGCCCGGCGGCATCAGATCGGACAGCATCTCGATCTGTCGCTTTTTGAAACGCAAGCGGGGTCGATAGACCGGCGTCTGACGTCGTTGGTGGCATATCAGTACAACGGTGCTAGCCCAGGACCGGAGGATCCCATACCCGTGGGGATCATGCCTTCGGGTGTCTACCCCTGCAAAGACGGTTTTGTCGACATTCGAGTGAATTTCCGTTGGTGGGATCGCCTGGTGGCCATGATGGAGATGCCGGAGCTGCGTGAGGACCCACGATTTAGCACGGATGAAGCACGTTTTAAGCTCACCCATCGCGAGGCGTTTTTGGCATTGTTTAAAACCTGGCTCCTGCGCTACACGCGGCAAGAAGTGATGCGCATCGCGCAACAATTCCGTATCCCGGGCACGGCGATTAACTCGCCGGGCGAGGTGGTCGAGGATCCGCATTTTACCGAGCGCGGCGCCTTTGTTGAAGTGGATCATCCAGTCGCGGGCGGTTGGAAACTTCCCGGGGCTCCGTTTCGCCCACAACTCACCCCATGGCAAGCGCCCCGTCCCGCCCCACTCCTCGGCCAGCACACCGCGGCGGTGTTGCAGGAATTCGCCCACCTTGAGGCAACGGAAATCGATGCGCTCAAACAAGCTAACGTCATTTAATTTCAGCCGAAAGGACATGTTGTTGACGCTACCGCTACCTCTCGACGGCATTCGCATTGCAGATTTTACCAACGTCTACTCGGGTCCCTATGGCACCATGATGCTAGCCGATTTTGGGGCAGAAGTGATCCGCGTCGAATCGCTGCAATATTTTCCCAACAGCACCCGCGGCACCACCCCTCGGCCTTCTCAAGCACTCATGTCCACCGGCTCTAGGATTGTCGTGGCCTATGTGGATGGTGAACCTGGAGAAAAGCCCTGGAATCGGCATGCGATGTTCAACTGCCACGCTCGTAATAAAATGAGTATGACGGTTAATGTACGTACCCCCGAGGGCCTTGACGTGGTGAAGCGGCTCGTGCAAAAAAGCGATGCTGTGGTCGACAACTATTCCGCCGGGGTAATGGATCGTATGGAGCTGTCCTATGAGGTCTTGCGCAGTTGGAAGCCGGATATTGTGGTGATGCAAATGCCCGCCTTTGGTCTATCTGGCCCCTATATGAAAACCCAGGCATTTGGCATTGGCGTTGAGGGACCCTGCGGGTTTACGTCCTTGCGCGGCTATACGGACGATGTGCAATATCAACATGTGCCTTCGGTGGTGCATATGGACACGACCAGTGGATCGGGCAGCGCCTTTGCCTTGCTGGTGGCGCTGCACTACCGGGATCGCACCGGAGAGGGGCAATTCATCGAATTCCCACAAGCCGAAAATATGTTGCACAATCTCGGTGAGTTTTTTTTAGATGCACAGATGAATCAAAGGCAATACGGCCCACTGGGGAATCATCACCCACGTATGGCGCCTCACAATGTCTATCCCGGTAACGCACCGGCGTCCTGGGTGGCGATCGCGGTTGTAGATGATGCGGAGTGGCAGCGCCTCTGCCAGGCCCTGGGCTGGCCCCACTGGGCGATGGATAGCCGCTATCACACTCTCTCTGGCCGACTTGAGCACCAAGATGAAATTGACACGGGATTGGCCGAGTGGACGCGTCAGCGCACGCCGCAGGAAGCGGCTCAATATTTGCAGGATCACCAGGTGACCGCTGGTCCGGTCCTGTCAGTCGCCGCCGCCTATCAGGACCCGCAGCTCCGCGCCCGTGGCTTTTTCGAAACTCTGACCCACCCCGAAGCCGGCACGCACGAGTATCCGGGGATCTTGTGGAAAATGTCACACACCCCGGCCCATCTCCGCACCCCTCCCTGTTGCCTGGGCGAGCACAATGGCTACGTCTATGGGACCCTGCTTGGATACACGGCGGAAGAAATCCAATCCCTGACGGAAGCGGGACACATCGGCGACACGTATGTGGAAGCGCAAGAGTGAGATTAACGCTGCACCAGGGCTTTAACACGCTGTTGCAGCCGTCTCAGCCAGCCCGGCTGCAACAAATGAGGGTGGGCCTGTCGTATCGGACAATCCCGGCAGGCCCGCCTCTGGCGCTCAAAGCGCAAGCAGCAGAGGGTTTTGCAGGCCGGCATGTTTAGGCGGTGTCCTGCCCAAGTAATCGGGTCTCTAGGGAGTCAGAGGCGGAGAACGTCACCATCTGTTTGGGGTGCCAAGAGACGCGAACCTGATCGCCAACGCGTAGGGTAATCTCTTGAGAAAAGAGGGCGCAAAACTGCGCCCCGGAAGGAAGCCGTAAGGTGTAGAGCTTCCGTGTGCCGCGGAAGCTCGATCGCACCACTTGCGCGGGCATGCCATCGCGATGACCACACAAGTACACACTTTCCGGACGAACCAAGACGTCCACCCGGCGGTCTCCATTGACCAAGGAGATGTCGGCATGATGGGGAATGTTACCCAACTCCGTGGCAATGCAATGGGGCTGCACATCGCCAGCGAGGAAATGTCCAAGACCGAGAAATTTGGCGACAAAACGGGTGCTGGGCTGCTGTACCACTTCGTCGGGGGTTGCATACTGGGCAATTTGCCCCTGCTCAATCACCGCGAGCCGATCTGCGAGGCTCAACGCCTCTTCCTGATCATGGGTGACAAGGACTGTGGTGATATCGGCTTGCGACAGAATGGCGTGCATTTCTTCACGCAGTTGCTGGCGCAAATTGACATCCAGGTTGCTAAATGGCTCGTCTAACAAGAGCAGTTGCGGGTTCGGCGCCAGGGCACGAGCGAGCGCCACGCGTTGTTGCTGTCCGCCTGAGAGCTCATGCGGATAGCGTTTCTCCAGGCCGTCAAGCCCGACTAAGCTCAGCATCTCCACCAGTCGAGTGCGACGCCAAGCGGCTGGCCAACGAAACAGGCCAAACTGAATATTTTGCGCAATGGTCATGTGGGGAAATAAGGCGTAGTCCTGAAACACCATGCCAACATGGCGTTTTTCCGGGGGAATAACCATGCCCGGACGGCTCACCAAACGCTTGATAAGGTAAATTTCGCCGTCAGTGGGTTCCTCAAATCCTGCGATGAGACGCAGCAAGGTCGTTTTACCACAGCCGCTCGGACCCAACAAACATACCACCATACCGCTATCGATCTGTAAGTCAACGTCTCGCAGAACAGGTACACCAGGCTCAAACGCCTTACTGATACCCTGCAGCGAGAGGACCCGCGTCATTTCATTCCCCTTTGATCAGGCAGCCGATTCCTAGGCTATCCTCCGCAACCACGCTTGATTTTGTTCCATATGTCACGGAAGATTGTAGCTAACCAGAGATAGATTTATCCAGTACGAAGAGATTATCATGATTTTGAAAATCGATTTCAAGATTAAACTTTAATCACGGCCCCGTTCTTCAACCTGTCTCCCTTGACGCGGTGACCTGAGAGCCGAGTGTCGTCTCCGGCTGCCGTCGCCTCCAGACCTCCAATGGGGTTCGCGCTAGTGATTGTCTCTCGGCGTGTGCTCCTGAGCCACGCGCTGGTATTTGATGGCCGGCTCGAGCACCATGCCTTCGTCGAACTGTGCCACCATCCCACGCTGGATTTCCTGCCACGGGGTCTGAGGTTCGGGAATCGGGAAGCCGCCTTTTTGCGCCAACACCTGAAAGCGCTGTTCGAGTTCGGCGTCGTCAATCAGAATATTCGCCTCGCCACGGTTGAGATCAACGCGGACTTTGTCGTTGGTTTGTAGCACGGCCAAACCGCCATTCGACGCCGCTTCGGGCGATGCATTGAGAATCGATGGCGACCCACTGGTGCCGGATTGGCGGCCATCGCCGCTTGATGAGGTGATCCGGTGGTTGCATGTTCACCACCTCTGCCCCACCGGGATAGCCGATAGGCCCGACGCCGCGGATAAACAACAGACAGTGCTCGTCGATTTCCAGCGCCGGGTCGTTGAGGCGATGATGGTAATCCTCAGGGCCCTCAAAGACGATGGCTCGGCCTTCAAATGCATTCAGATCGTCCGGGTTAGACAAGTAGCGTTGGCGGAATGCATCCGAGATCACACGGGTTTTCATGATCGCTGAATCAAACAAATTGCCTTTGAGGTTGATGAACCCGGCATTGAGCACGAGGGGGTTTTCATCTGAAAATCCTTTGTGGAGACCCCTGGCGTAAGCTGGGGGAGGAAACAAAGTCGGCTCGAAGAGCCGAGAAAAGTCACGCGGTTTGTAAACCTCTGGGACTGACGATCAGTCCCGTCGACCGCGCCACCAGCGCGACTTTTGATGCAGCAAACTGAGCCAGTCGTTTCCAGTTA
>Ga0214472_10000427_pt1 | contig 51724 bp, 58 predicted proteins | sample RVTome_6_FD_207662 | JGI IMG/M metagenome (GOLD analysis project Ga0214472, IMG submission 207662) | Soil microbial communities from uranium-contaminated site in the Upper Colorado River Basin, Wyoming, United States - RVT140D175 | ecosystem: Environmental > Terrestrial > Soil > Contaminated >...
CCGCCTGGTGGTCATCACGGGCCTCTCGGGCTCGGGAAAATCCTCGCTCGCCTTCGACACGCTGTATGCCGAGGGCCAGCGCCGCTACGTGGAGTCGCTGTCCGCCTACGCGCGCCAGTTCCTGCAGTTGATGGAAAAGCCCGACGTCGATCTCATCGAGGGCCTCTCGCCGGCGATCGCCATCGAGCAGAAGTCGGGCAGCCACAACCCGCGTTCCACGGTCGGCACGGTCACCGAGATCCACGACTACCTGCGGCTGCTGTTTGCGCGCGTCGGCACGCCCTACTGCCCCGATCACGGTCTCGCTCTGCAGTCGCAGTCGGTCGACCAGATGGTCGATCACGTGCTCGCTCTGCCCGCGGACACGCGCCTCATGGTGCTCGCGCCGGTGGTGGCGGGACGCCGGGGCGAACAGGCCGATCTGCTGGATGAGCTGCGCGCGCAGGGCTTCACGCGCGTGCGGGTGGACGGCAAAGTCCATGAGCTCGACGCGGCGCCCCGGCTCGCGAAGAACGCGAAGCACTCGGTGGATGTGGTGGTGGACCGCCTCAAGGTGCGGCTGGAGGCGAAGCAGCGCCTGGCGGAATCGTTCGAGACGGCGCTGCGCCACGCCGACGGGCGCGCCGTCGCGGTGGAGACGGACTCGGGCCGGGAGCATCTGTTCTCGGCGAAGTTCGCCTGCCCGGCGTGCAGCTATGCGCTGGCCGAGCTCGAGCCGCGCCTTTTCTCCTTCAACAATCCGGCCGGCGCCTGCCCGCGCTGCGACGGCCTGGGCGCCGTCGAATACGTCGATCCGAAGCGCGTGGTCGCGCACCCCAACCTCAGCCTCGCGGGGGGCGCCATCCGCGGCTGGGACCGGCGCAACCACTTCTACCATGCGCTGCTGCAGTCGCTTGCCGCGCACTACGGCTTCGACATCGAAACGCCGTGGGAAGCGCTCGCCGACGAGGTGCAGAGCCTCGTGCTCCATGGCTCCGGCAGCGAGCGCATCGCCTTCCGCTACCTGAACGAGCGCGGGCGCGCCACGGTGAAGGAACACGCCTTCGAGGGCGTGGTGCCGAACCTCGAGCGCCGCTACCGCGAGACCGATTCGAGCGTGGTGCGCGAAGAGCTGGCGAAGTACCGCAACACGCGCACCTGCCCGGAGTGCGACGGCACGCGCCTGCGGCGCGAGGCGCGCCACGTGCGCGTCGCTGGCAGGACCCTGCACGAGTTGTCGTGCTGGCCGCTGCGGCAGTCGCTGGCGTTCTTCCGCAGCCTGACGCTGCCGGGCGCGCGCGCCGCGGTGGCCGACAAGATCGTGAAGGAAATCGCCGGCCGGCTCGGCTTTCTCGTGAACGTCGGCCTGGACTATCTGACCCTGGAACGTGCGGCACAGACGCTCTCCGGCGGCGAAGCGCAGCGCATCCGCCTCGCCAGCCAGATCGGCTCCGGCCTGACCGGCGTCCTCTACGTGCTCGACGAACCCTCGATCGGCCTGCATCAGCGGGACAACGCGCGCCTCATCGAGACGCTGAAATACCTGCGTGACCTCGGCAATTCGGTCATCGTGGTCGAGCACGATGCCGAGGCGATCCTCGCCGCGGACCACGTGGTGGACATGGGTCCGGGCGCGGGCGAGGCGGGGGGTAGCGTCGTCGCCGAAGGCCCGCCCTCGGCGATTCTCGAAAGTGAGCGGTCGCTTACCGGTCAGTACCTGTCGCACCGCCTGAGCATCCCGGTGCCGCGGCTACGACATCGCCGCAACCCCCGGCAACAGCTGCATATCGCGGGCGCCAGCGGCAACAACCTCAAGCAGGTGGCGCTCGAGCTCCCGATCGGCCTGCTCGTCTGCGTGACCGGCGTCTCCGGCTCGGGCAAATCCACTCTCGTGAACGACACGCTTTACCGTGCGCTCGCTCGCCACCTCTACGGCAGCGCCGAGGAGCCGGCGCCCCACGAGGCGGTCTGCGGGCTGGAGCACTTCGACAAGGTGGTGAGCGTGGACCAGACCCCGATCGGGCGCACGCCGCGCTCCAATCCAGCCACCTACACCGGCCTGTTCGCGCCCGTGCGCGAGCTCTACGCCGGGGTGCCGGAAGCGCGCGCGCGCGGCTACGACGCGGGGCGCTTCTCGTTCAACGTGAAGGGCGGGCGCTGCGAAGCGTGCCAGGGCGATGGCCTGATCAAGGTCGAGATGCACTTCCTGCCCGACATCTACGTGCCCTGCGACGTCTGCCACGGCACGCGCTACAACCGCGAGACGCTGGAGATCCGCTACAAGACGAAGACGATCCACGACGCGCTGCAATTGACGGTGCGCGAGGCGCACGCGTTCTTCGGCGCCGTGCCGGTGATCGCGAGAAAGCTGCAGACTTTGCTCGACGTCGGGCTGGGCTACGTGCAGCTCGGCCAGGCCGCGACCACGCTCTCGGGCGGCGAAGCGCAGCGCGTCAAGCTCTCGCTCGAGCTCTCCAAGCGCGATACCGGCCGCACGCTCTACATCCTGGACGAGCCGACGACCGGGCTGCACTTCCACGACATCAAGCTGCTGCTCGAAGTGCTGCACCGCCTGCGCGACGCGGGCAACACGGTGGTGGTGATCGAGCACAACATGGACGTGATCAAGACCGCCGACTGGGTGATCGACCTCGGCCCCGAGGGCGGCGACGGCGGGGGTCGCATCGTCGCCCAAGGCACGCCGGAGGCCGTGGCCAGGAACGCCAACAGCCATACCGGGCGCTCCCTCAAGCAGGTGCTTGACGTGCCGGGGAAACGCGCGGCTTGACAATTACGAACGTTCGTACTATTTTTCGCCCGTGGACAAGCCCACTAAAGGCGAGCAGACCCGCGCGGCGATCCTCGACGAGGCGTTGAGTATCGCGCGCCGCCTGGGGCTCGAGGGCCTCACCATCGGCAGCCTGGCGGAGGCCACCGGCATGTCCAAGTCCGGGCTGTTCGCCCATTTCGGCTCGCGCGAGGACCTGCAGCTCGCGGTGCTCGAGCACGGCGCCCGGCAGTACGGCGAACAGGTGCTGATGCCCGCGCTGAAGATCGACCGCGGCCTGCCGCGCCTGCGGGCGCTGTTCGAGCGCTGGCTCGACTGGACCCTGCAGACCGCATCGCCCGGGGGCTGCATCATGATCTCCACCGCCCACGAGTATGACGACCGACCCGGACCGATCCGCGACGCCGCGGTCGAGATGCAACGCCGCGGCATCGGCGTGTCGGAGCGCGCGGTGCGCCTCGCTGTCGAGGAAGGTCACCTGAAACCCGAGACCGATCCCGAGCAGATCGCCTTCGAGATGCTCGGTATCGTGCTCGCCAGCCACAACCACGGGCGCTTGCTCGGCGACAAGGAGGCGCGCAAGCGTGCGCTGACCGCCTTCGAAGCGCTGGTCGCCCGCCACGCCGCGCCGGCGCAGCCCCGCCTGCGCGCGGCCACCCGCTAACCCGAGAGGAGTCCCTCATGCCCCAGACCCTGTCGCCATCGCGCATAAATAGCACGAACGTTCGGTTCCTGTTTGAAACGCTGGCCCGCCGCATCGGCCTGCGCACCTCGGCCCTGCTCGCACCTGGGTTCGCCGGCATGTGGGCCGAGCGCCTGTTCCTCACTCCGCCCAAGCCGCGCTATCCCAGCGCGGAGGTTTTCGACCTCCTGGAGGCGCGCCAGAGTTACGTGCGGCATCGCGGCCGCCACATCGCCACCTGGCGTTGGGGTCCGCGCGACGCGCCGGCCGTGCTGCTCGCGCATGGCTGGGGCGGGCGCGCGACGCAGATGCGCCGCTTCGTGCACCCTCTCGTCGCCGCGGGCTATCGCGTCATCGCCTACGACCAGCCGGCGCACGGGCTATCCGAGGGGCACCTCAGCGGACTCCCCGATTTCGCCGAAGCGCTCGCCGAAGTCGCGCGGCACCACGGCGACGTGCGGGCCATCATCTCGCATTCGCTGGGCGGCCCCGCGGCCGCCATCGCCATCGCGCGCGGCCTGCCCATCGAGCGCGTGGTGCTCATCAGCCCGCCCTCGGATCTCGTCGGCTACTCGCGGCGCTTCGCGCGCTGGTTCGCGATCCCGGAGCGCGTGCGCCGCTCCATGCAGGCGGCGATCGAGGAGCGCTTCGGCGTGCGCTGGGCCGAGCTGGAGCTCTCGCGCGTTGCGCCGCGCCTGCGTGCCGCAGCGCTCGTCATCCATGACCGCGGCGACGCCATGGTGCCGTGGCGCCACGGCGCTGCCGTTGCGCAGCACTGGCCCGGCGCGCGGCTGCTCAGCACGCGCGGCCTCGGGCATGGGCGCATCCTGGAGGACGACGCGGTGGCGCGCGCTGCCGCGGACTTCATCGCCGGGCGCTCGGCCGTCGCGCCGACGGCGCGGCCCGCGCTGCCCGATCCCGCGCCGCTCTACTGACGGCTGCCTGATCCTCGGCTAGGGCTGTTTACAGCCGGCGGCGAATGGGGCGAGAATGGCCGCGCACCCCGATTTCGCATGCCCGGCAAGATCTTCCGCTTCGGGCCGACCCCGGAGCATCGCGCCCAGCACTTGTTCGTGTTCCTGCACGGCAGCGGCGCCACCCCGAAATCGATGATCCCGATCGCGTTCCGCTTCCAGGCGCGCTTCCCGAGCGCGGCGCTGGTGGTGCCGAGCGGCTTCGCCTCGTCCGAGATCGACCGCGACGCGCAGCAGTGGTACTCGAGCCGCGGCCTCACGGACGAAAACCGCATGGAGCGCGTGGCGGCCATCCTGCCGCGGCTCGAGGCGCTGGTGCGCCGCGAGCAGACCAATTGCCGCGTGCCCATGGAGCGCACCGTGCTGATCGGCTTCTCGCAGGGCGGCACGGTGGCGCTGGAGGCGGTGAAGCAGCTGCCCGGCCTGGCCGGCGCGGTGGTCGCCTACGCGGCGCGCTTCGCGCGCCTGCCGAAGAGCGGCACGCGCATCGGCTCGCGCGTGCACCTGGTGCACGGCGAGTACGACGCGATCGTGTCGCGGGTGCACGCCGAGCGCGCGGCGCGCACGCTCGCCGCGCTGCACGTGCCGGTGACGCTCGACATCGTCGAGGACCTCGGCCACGCCCTCACGCACAGCGCCATCTGCCTCGGCTCGCTGCGGCTGCTGCAAGGCATCTACGAGGGCCGGCGCGCCACGCTGCATTGAATGGCAACCGTCGTCGCACTGGGGGGCCAGATCGGCGGGGCGAAGCTCGCCGAGGGACTGTACCGCCTGCGCGGCAAGGACCTTGCCGTGATCGTCAATACCGGCGACGACTTCGATTTCCTCGGCCTGGACGTCTCGCCCGACGTCGACACCATGCGGGCGGGGCGATTCAGCGCAGCAGCGCGTACGCGCCGCCCTTTTCGATCGCGCGGCGATAGGCCGGGCGCGCGTGGATGCGCTCCAGGAAATCCATCAGGCGGGGGCGCTTCGCGTCCAGTCCGCCGCGCGCGGCGGCCGCCTCGAGCGGGAAGCTCATCTGAATGTCGGCGGCGCTGAACTGCTCGCCGGCGAACCATGTGCGCTGCGCGAGCTCGCCTTCCATGAAGTCGAGGTTGCGATCGATGTTGGGCTGGATGAACGAGCTTTTCACGCGCCGCGCGATCGCCCGGGCCACGGGCCGCACGAAAAACGGCATACGCCCCTTTGCCAGGCGGTCGAACACGAGCTTCATCAGCAGCGGCGGCATCGCCGTGCCTTCCGCGAAATGCATCCAGTAGGCGTAGCGCAGTCGCTCCGGGGTGCCAGCGCCGGGCGCAAGGCGCCCGCCGCCGTACCGCTCGACCAGGTATTCGAGGATGGCTCCGGATTCCGCCAGGGTCGTCGCACCGTCCTGGATCACGGGCGATTTACCGAGCGGGTGGACGCCCCGCAGCTCGGGCGGTGCCAGCATGGTCTTCGCATCACGCTGGTAACGCTTGATCTCGTAAGCAATCCCGAGCTCCTCGATCAGCCACAGGACGCGCTGCGAACGGGAGTTGTTCAGGTGGTGGACAACGATCACGGCGGCCTCAGGACTGCAGCTCGGGGATGTGGCGGAACAATTCCAGCGCCTCGGGATTGGCGAGCGCATCGGTGTTGGTCACCGGCATGCCGTGCACCACCGCCTTCACCGCCAGCTCCACCACCTTGTTGTTCTTGGTGCGCGGGATGTCCGCCACCTGCACGATCCTCGCCGGGACGTGGCGCTTCGTGGTGTGATCGCCGATTCTGCGCCGGATGCGTTCCTCGAGCGCCGCGTCGAGCTGCAGCCCCTCGCGCAGCTTCACGAACAGCACCACGCGCGTATCGGTCGGCTGCGCGGGCGGCCACGGCTGGCCGATGGCCACCGACTCCTCGACCTCGGGGATCTTCTCCACCTGGCCGTAGATCTCGGCGGTGCCGATGCGCACGCCGCCGGGGTTGAGCGTCGCGTCCGAGCGGCCGTAGACGATCATCGTGCCGCGCTCGGTCAGCTCGCACCAGTCGCCGTGGCACCAGACATTCTCGTACTTCGCGAAATACGCCGCGTGGTACTTCTCGCCGCCGCGGTCGTTCCAGAAACCGAGCGGCATCGAGGGAAACGGCCGCGTGCAGACGAGCTCGCCCTTCGCGCCGACGACGGACCTGCCCTCTTCATCGAACACCTCGACCGCGAGACCGAGCGAGCGGCATTGCAGCTCGCCGCGGTAGACGGGCAGCACGGCATTGGCGTCCGCGAACGCCGCCATGATGTCCGTGCCTCCGGAGATCGACGACAGGCAGACATCGGGCTTGACGTCGCGGTACACGTAGTCGTAGCTCTCCGCAACGAGCGGCGAGCCGGTGGACACGATCATGCGCAAACCCGGCAGGGGGTAGCTCTCACGCGGCTTGAGTCCCCGCTTGGCGATGGCGTCGATGAACCTCGCCGAGGTGCCGAAATGGCTGAAGCGCTCGCGCTGTGCGTAGTCGAACAGGATGCGGCCCTCGCGCGCGAAGGGCGAGCCGTCGTAGAGCATCACGGTCGCCTCCGCGGCGAGGCCGTGGAACAGGAGGTTCCACATCACCCAGTTGCAGGTGGTGTAGTAGAAGAAGTGGTCCGCGGGACGCACGTCGAGCTGCAGCTTGTACATCTTCAGCGCGGCGAGCAGCGTGCCGCCGGCGCCGTGCACGATGCACTTGGGCTTGCCGGTGGTGCCCGACGTGAACAGGATGTACACGGGGTGGTCGAAAGGCAGCTGCGCCCAGTCGATGTCGCGCGGCGTGTGCCGGCGCAGCCACTCTTCCAGCAGCACCGCCTTGGGAAGGTCGGCGATTTCCGGCCGCGCGTCGAGGTAAGGCACCACCACCACCTTGCGCAGGGACGGCAGGCGCTCGGCAATCTCGCGCACGCGCTCGAGCACGTCGTAGCGCTTGCCGCTGTAGAGGTAGCCGTCGGCGACGAACAGCACCTTGGGCTCGATCTGCCCGAAGCGATCGATGACCCCGTCGACGCCGAAGTCGGGCGAGCAGGACGACCAGACGATGCCCTGCGACAAGGCGGCGAGAGCGAGCATCCCGGTTTCCGGCAGGTTGGGAATGAAGGCGGCGGCGCGGTCCCCGGCGCGTAGCCCCAGTTGCGCGAGCGCCTGCGCGGCGCGCGAAACGTCGCTCGTCAGCTGCGAATAGCTGACGCGGCGCTGCGGGCCGCGCTCGTCCCAGAAGACGAACGCGTCGCCGCGATCGCCGCGGCGCAGGAGATTCTCGGCGAAATTGAGGCGCGCGTCGGGAAACCAGCGCGCGCCGGGCATCTTGTCGCCGTCGACCAGCACGGTGGCGCCTTTGCGGGACGCCCTGACGCCGCACCACTCCCACACCTCGCTCCAGAACAGCTCCGGGTTGTGCACCGTCCACTGGTAGAAATCCGCGTAGGTATTCAGCTCGAGCCTGTGCTTGCGCACCGCGTGGCGCGCGAACTGGGTGAGCTGCGCCTGCTCGATCGCCTCCTCCGACGGCTGCCACATGGGGTGCATGACCGGATTATCCCGCCGATGCGCTAGGATTGTCCTATGACGACCACTATCGCATTTCTCGGACTGGGCGCCATGGGCTCGCGCATGGCGGCGAACCTGCAGTCGGCCGGCTACGCGCTGCGGGTGTACAACCGCGACCGCGCCAAGACGCGAACCTTCGCGGACAAAGGCGCGCAGGCCTGCGACACGCCCGCCGCCGCGGTGCAGGGCGCTTCCTACGTGGTGTCGATGGTCGCCGACGACGTCGCCACGCGCGCGGTGATGCTGGGCGCCGACGGCGCCGTCGCCGCGGCCACCGCGGGCACCATCATCATCGATTCGAGCACCAATACGCCCGCCATGGCGCGCGAAGTGGCGCAGGCGGCCGCGGCGCGTCGTGTGCAGTATCTCGATGCGCCGGTATCCGGAAGCCTCGCGCAGGCGCAGGGCAAGGAGCTCGTCTTCATGGTCGGCGGCGATCCGGTGGCGTTCGAGCGCGCCCGGCCCGTGCTCTCGGCCATGGGCCGGATGGCGAAACACATGGGCGCCGCCGGCACCGGCGCCACCATCAAGCTCATCAACAACATGCTCTCCGGCACGGCGACCGCCGCCATCGTGGAGGCCGTGATGATCGCCGAGGCCGCGGGGCTCGACCGCGCGGCCACGCTCGAGGTGCTGGGCGAGGGCGCGGCCGGCTCGCGCCTGATGAAGACCCGCATGCCGAAGATGTTCGGCCGCGATTTCGCGCCGCAGTTCCAGCTGCAGCTGATGGAAAAGGACCTGCGCTACTTCCAGCTGCTCGCGCAGGAGCTCGACCGGCCGGTGCCGGTCGCGGCTTTGGTGCGCAGCCAGTTCCAGGCCGCGCGGCACAGCGAGCTCGGCAAGCTCGATTCCAGCGCCGTCTTCCTGCAGGCGGCGGGCGAGAGGCCGAAGCGCTGAGCCGGCGCGCCTAGCGCGGCGCGATGCGCGCGCGAAGGGCTTCGGAAATCCGGTAGTCGGGGTAGCGGCGCTTGAACTCGGCGAGGCTCTCGTCGGCTTCGCGCGCCTTGCCCGCGTCGCGCAGCTTGGCGATGCGCTCCAGCCATTGCTCCGGCGTCTCCGGCGGCGCGGAGATCTTGCCGACGGCGACGCCCGCGCTTGCCCGGCCGGCCGGCTCGGCGCGGTCGGCCGCAGCCGCGGCGGGCGCTTCCGCTTTACGCGCAACGATGGGCGGCGCCGGCGCGGCGGGCGCGGCGGGCGGCGCCGCGACTTCCCGCGCCGCCTGCGCGCGGCTTTCCAGCGCCGCGGGGGGCGATGCCGCCGCCGGGGCGGGCGCCGCATCGCGCCTCGACTGCCGAGCGACCTCGTCCGCGGGCGCCGGCGCCTGCATGACCTGCGGCGACAACGCGATGTCCTCCGCGTCCTTGCGCTCCTCGATCTGCACGCGCAGCGTCACGCCGACGGCGAGCACCACGACCGCCGCAATGGACACCGGTACCGCCCAGCGCGAACGGCGGCGGCGCGACGCAGCGAGGATTGCCGCGTCGAGTTCCGGCGGCGGCTGCTCGCGGCCAAGGGCGCGGTAGCGCTCCGAAACGCGCGCGTCGCGGTCGGGATCAGCCATCGGCCATCGCCTCGCGCAGCTTGGCGAGCGCATAGCGCACCCGGCTCTTCGCCGCTTCCTCGCCCACGCCCGTGGCGGCGGCGATCTCGGCGACGCTCAACCCCGACTCCTCGTGCAACAGGAACGCCTCGCGCTGCGCCCCGGGCAGTGCGGCGAGCGCGGCGGCAAAGCGTTGCAGGCTCTGACGGCCCTGCGCGCGGGATTCCGGCTCGTCGGCAGGCGGCGCGGGCGCGTCGTGGTCCTCCAGCTCGACGAGCTTCAGGCCGCGTTTGCGCCAGTGATCCGCAAGGCGGTTGTGCGCGATGGTGTAGAGCCAGGTGGTGAACTTCGCCTGCACTGTATAGCGGCCACGCGCTTCGATAACCCTCATCCAGATCTCCTGGTACAGCTCCTCGGCCAGCCCGCGCTCGCGGACCGAGCGCAGCACGAAGCGGTAGAGCGGCCCCTTGTGCCGCGCGTAGAGCGTTTCGAAGGCCCCGGCGTCGCCCTGCCGGTAAGCGAGCATCAACTCTTCGTCCGGGGCCTCCACCCCGCCGAGTTTACGCGTCGGGCACGAAGCCGGGGAACGGCTGCGGCGGCCGGTGCGCTGCGCGGATCACGCCGAGCGCGACCAGGTTGCGGTAGCTGTCGTAGCGCAGGGTGACGGTCTCCGCGGGGGTCGCAGTGGCGCGCTCGAAGAGGACATGGCGCGCATACGAGGTCTCGACGCGGCCGTGGCCCGTGCCGAGGGGCGCCGCGGCGTCCGCCGCTTCCCGGCCCGAGCGAGCCTCGGCGCGCGGCTCCGGCGCGATGCCGCTGAAGGGTGGCGGCGGCTCGGGCTTCTTCCTGAACAGCGCCACGCCGATGACGCCGACGTTCTCCGGGCGTCCGGTGCGCGCGGCGTAGGAATCGCCCAGCTCGGTGAAGTAGAAGGCTGCGGTGCGCGCCAGGCTCTTGCGCCAGCCCTTCACCTCCAGCCCACCCCGCGGAGCGAGCACATAACCGCTTTGCTGCGGATGGGCGGTCTCGCCGGTGATGACGTTGACGCCGTCCACCGACATCACCGCCAGCAGGTCCGCGCCCTCGCGATTACGCACCGTGATGCGGTACTCGTTGCCGGGCTTGCCCACCACGTACGCCTGGCCCTGGTGCCAGTACACGGGCAGGCGGCGCCCGTCGCTGCGATCGAACACGCTGACCTCGGCAAGGCTGCCGACGGCCAGCACCGGAGTGCAGGCACAAAGCGCGAGCGCCGCGCCCAAGAGCTTCATGAATGTCATGACCGTTCCTTCACCTAGTGCGGCCCGCCCCGATAGCCGGCCGTGTCTACCTGAAACGAAAAAGCGCTCGAAAAGGGTTAAGATTCGCGCCTTCGATGAGCAAGCCGACCTACGACTGCAGCAAGTGCCCCGCTTACTGCTGCAGCTATCCGGAGATCGAGGTCTCCAAGGCGGACATCGCGCGCCTCGCGCGGCATTTCGAGCTCAGCCCGGCGGCCGCGGAGGAAAGATTCACGAAGTTGCAGAACGAAGAGAAGGTGCGCATCCTGCGCCACCGCGAGGACGAGCACTTCACCTCGGTGTGCCTGTTCCTCGACCGCAAGACCCGGCGCTGCACCGTCTACGAGGCGCGGCCTGCCACCTGCCGCGGCTACCCTTACGGCGCGCGCTGCGGCTACTTCGAGTTCCTGAAGTTCGAGCGCGAGCACCAGGCCGACGAGAACTTCATCGCCGTCACCTGATTACTTGCGGCGCTCGAGCGCCTGCTTGCGCACCGCCGAGAGCGTCGTGCTGGTGGTGATGGCGTCGGGGTCGATGCGCAGCTCGATCAGCGCCGGCTTGCCCGAGGCGCGCGCCCGCTCGAACGCCGGCGCGAACTGATCGGTCGACTCGACCCGCTCGCCATGCCCGCCGAAGGCGCGCGCATAGGCGGCAAAATCGGGATTCTTCAGCTCGGTGCCGGAAATGCGGCCCGGGTATTCGCGCTCCTGGTGCATGCGGATCGTGCCGTACATGCCGTTGTTCACGACCAGCGCGATGATCGGCGCGCCGTATTGCGCCGCCGTGGCGAGCTCCTGGCCGTTCATGAGGAAGTCCCCGTCCCCGGTGATCGCCACTACCGTGCGCTGCGGCGCGGCGAGCTTGGCGGCGACCGCCGCCGGCAGGCCGTAGCCCATCGACCCGGCGGTCGAGCCGAGCTGCGTGCGCAATCCCTTATAGCGGAAATAACGGTGCACCCAGCCGGCGAAATTGCCCGCGCCGCCGCACACGATCGCGTCCTCGGGGAGGTTCGCATCGAGCCACTTCACGACCTCACCGTAGTGCAGCCTCCCCGGCATCGGCTGCACCTCGGTCCACGCGAGATAGTCCTCGCGCGCCTGCTTGGTGCGCGCCACCCACTTCGCGCCGTCGAGCTTGACCTGCGCGAGCCCCTCGACGAAGTGCGCCATGCCCGCATTGATGGGCAGAGCCGCGCGATACACGCGCCCGAGCTCCTCCGCGCCGCCGTGCACGTGGATGAGCGTCTGGCTCGGCACCGGCGCCTGGAACAGCGTGTAGCCGCTGGTGGTCATCTCGCCCAGGCGCGCGCCGATGACGAGCACCACGTCGGCCTCGCGGATGCGCTGCGCGAGCCTGGGATTGATGCCGATGCCGACGTCGCCCGCGTAGCTGCTGCTCCGGTTGTCGAGCAGGTCCTGGCAGCGGAACGACGTGCCCGCGGCCAGCCGCGCCGCCTCGAGCCAGCCGCGCAGGGCGTCGCAGCTCGCGCGATCCCAGCCGCCGCCGCCGAGAACCACGAACGGGCGCTCGGCCGCCTGCAGCATGCGTTGCAGCTCGCGCATGTCGCCCGCCGAGGGCGCCGGACGCACCGCCTTGTAGCGCGGCACGTCGGCGAGCGCCGCCTCCGAGAACAGCACGTCCTCGGGCAGCGCGAGCAGCACCGGCCCGGGCCGGCCCGCCATCGCCGTGTGGAAGGCGTGGCTCACGTACTCGGGAATGCGCTCCACCCGGTCGATTTGCCCCACCCACTTCGTCAGCGGCCCGTACATGCGCCGGTAGTCGATCTCCTGGAAGGCCTCGCGCTCCGCGAAGTCGTTCCCGACCTGCCCTACGAACACCACCATGGGCGTGGAATCCTGGAAGCCGGTGTGCACGCCGATGGCGCCGTTGGTCGCGCCGGGGCCGCGCGTGACGAAAAGCACTCCCGGCTCGCCGGTCAGCTTGCCGTAGGCTTCAGCCATATAGGACGCGCCGCCTTCCTGGCGGCAGACGACGAACTTCAGCTGCTCGCGCACGTCGAAGAAGCCGTCCAGTACCGGCAGGTAGCTCTCGCCCGGAACGCCGAAGGCCATCTTCACGCCGTGGCCGACCAGCGCGTCGGCGAGAATGCGCCCTCCGTGGCGTACTTTCAGATCCGTCCTCAAGAGCGCGCGAGCAGCAGCGTGGCGGCGTAGGCCGCCGCGCCCAGCGCAGTGCAAGCGAGGATCCAGCCCGAGGGCGCGGGATGCGCCTCGACCAGCCTGTCGAGCGTAAGACGCATGTCATCCCCGCCGTGCAGGACGCGCCGTGCGGAGAACCACCGGTTGGCATATTTCTCGAGCGTCGCCAAGGCGTCCGGGGAAAAACAGAGCAGGTATCCCACCACCACGCCGGCGACGCTGCCGACGATCAGAAACCACCTCAGGGTCCCGGCCACGATCGCGGCCAAAGGAACCATGTCGCCTTTGGCGAGCACCGCGCCGACGGCGGCGGCATTGAACCCGGTGACCAGTCCGAAGGTCGCAAAAACGCCACCCGCGATCAGGGCCCAGCCGACCCACCGCCGATTGCGGTGCGAGAACTGCTCGGTGCTGCGCGGCGCGTCCATGGCCGCGAAAGCGCCGCGGGTGGAGACCCATCGATTCATCACCTGGAAAAATCGCAGGGTCCGCGGGCTGGAAACGATCAAGCCGATGCCCGCGGCGAAGCCGACGCTGGCGAACACCAGCACGACCGTGATGAAGAATTGGAACAGCAACTGCCAGAGCAGATCGTTATGGGACAGCATGTGCCTCCCTCTTCCAGCATATACGCAGCTTCTCGCAGCACTCGGCCACGGCGGCATTGGCCGTGTCGAGCGCGCCGCCGAAAAGGATGAAGCCGTGCACCATGTCGGGGTACTCGCGGTACGCGACCTCGACGCCTTCTTTCGCCATGCGCTCGGCGTACTCGCGGCCCTCGTCGAGCAGCGGGTCGTAGCCCGCCGTGATCAGGTAGGCGGGCGGCAGTCCCGCGAGGCTTTTCACAAGCAGCGGCGAGGCGCGCCAGTCGAGGAGGTCTTCCTTTCGCGGCAGGTACTGCGCCTGGAAGTAGTCCATCGACTTCTTCGTCAGCAGGTAGCCTTCGCCGTTGCGCCGGATCGACGGGTGCTGCGCCCGCTGGTCGGTCGCGGGATAGATGAGGAGCTGAAACGCGATCGGCGGCCCGCCGTGATCGCGGGCGTGCAGCGACACCACGGTGGCGAGATTGCCGCCTGCGCTGTCGCCGCCGACCGCGACGCGCCGATGCCGGCCAGCCACGAATTTCAGCGCCGCGATGCAGTCCTCGACCGGCGCCGGAAACGGATGCTCGGGCGCGAGCCGGTAATCGACCGAATAGACCGCGCAGCGCGCGCCGTTGGCGAGCTGGCGGCACAGCACGTCGTGCGTGTCGAGGTCGCCGATCACCCAGCCGCCGCCATGGAAATAAACGAGTGCGGGAAGCTGCTCTTCGGCCTTCGCTCCCTGCGGCCGGTAATAGCGCAGCGCCACCTGGCCGGGCGCGATGAGCAGGCGCACCTCGGCCACCTCCGGCGCCTTCGGCGAGAGCGCGGCGCGCGTATCGCGGTAGATGCGCCGCGCGACGTGCGCCGGCACGTCGTAGAGCTGCGGCAGCGGCGATCTTGCCGCGCGCTCGAGGACCTGGACGACCTGGGGATGGAGGCTCACTTGACTGCCGCGAGCATCTTCTTCAGGCGCTCGACGAAGAACGGCGCACATTTGTGGATCTTCGTCTCCTGCGTGATGATCAACGGCCGGATGCGCGGCAGGTAAGCCTGCCACTCGGGATCGGCCTGCATCGAGGCGCGCATCTTCTCGCGCTGATTGAGGTCGTCGTAGGCCCACAGGTGCGTCACCACGTTCTGCATGCCGGCCTCGGTGACATAGTAGCCGACCAGGTTCGGCAGGTGCTTCAACTGCACTTTCATGCCGACTTCCTCGTAATGCTTGAAGTATTCCGGCGCCTTGCCGGGATGCAGCAAGTACATGCGCTCTTCAACGTACATGCGGGTCTCCTCCCTGGGGAGCGTTCATTATAGTATCGGCCCGATGGACGACATCAACACCTTGCGCCGCATCCTGTCGCAGAACCGCGTCATCGCCGTCGTCGGCCTGTCCGCCGACTGGTTCCGCCCGAGCTACTTCGCCGCCAAGTACATGCAGGAGCACGGCTACACCATCGTCCCGGTGAACCCGCGCTACGAGGAGATCCTGGGTCAGAAATGCTACAAATCGCTGCGCGACATCCCCGGGAAAGTCGACATCGTCGACTGCTTCCGCAAGACCGCGGACATCATGCCGATCTGCGATGACGCGATCGCCGTCGGCGCCAAGGTGCTGTGGCAGCAACTGGGCGTGAAGAACGAAGCCGCGGCCGCCAAGGCACTTGCCGCCGGGCTGGAAGCGGTCGTGGACCGCTGCGTGAAGATCGAGCACGGCCGGCTTTTCGGCGGCCTCAACTGGGTCGGCGTGAATACCCGCGTCATCTCCGCCAAGCGTCCTCGCTGGCTGGCCTATTAGCAACTCAGGCATCTGTTTTTTCGATGAAATGCGTTGATCTTGCCCCTAGCGCTACGGCGGCGGGAACGTTATCCTTGCGTCCATGTCCCGACCCCTGCGCATTTTCGAAGGCCGCTTCGGCCGCCTGATCCTAGCCGAGGCGCCCGAATTCTTCGGCGCCGGCGAGAACACCGCGCCCCTCATCGTCTTCAAGCACCAGGGTGCGGACTGCACCTTGCGCATCGGCGGCGTCCCGGTGCCGCTGACGCGCGACGACGTGATCTTCGTCGAGCCGCTGGAGGCGCACGCCGGCGAAGGCGCGCCGAGCACCGGCGGCACGCGCGTGATCGAGTTCCATCCCGCGCCGGACTGGCTGCACGAGGCGTTTCCCGAGTGCTTTCAGCCGATCGGCGGCCGCATCTTCGCGCGCGCCCGGGAGACGATCACCCCGCGCATGCGCCAGCTCGCCGACACGTTGGCGATCGAGGCCCTGAACGACCAGTTCCTCTCGCCGGAGCGGCTGGAGTTCATGCTGCAGGAGCTGATGCTGTCGGTGGTCGAGAACTACCTCGCGCGCCGGCGCACCGGCGCGTCGCTGTGGCGCGGCTCGCGCTTCGCCGACACGCGCATCCGCAAGGCGCTGGGGCTGCTGCGCGCGCGCCCCAACAAGGACGTCAACATCGACGACCTGGCGAGCCAGGTCGGCCTGTCGCGCTCGCGCTTCTACGACCTTTTCCAGCTGAGCACGGGACGCTCGCCGCGCGCCTACCTCGACATGCTGTGCGTGGAAACCGCCATCGCCAAGCTGTCGAGCGGCCGCACGCGCATCGCCGACGTCTCGGCCGAGCTCGGTTTCTCGGCGCAGAGCAATTTCACGCGCTTCTTTCTCAACCAGGTCGGCATCCCGCCTTCCGAATACCGGCGCGCCGCCGCGCGTCCGGAGGGCGCGGACGGGTTGAAGTCGCCCGCGTCGCCGGGCTGAGCGGAAACGCCGTTCCGCGCTGGCATGACCGGCGCCTACGTCCACGGCTACGATGCGAAAGCAAATCGGCGCTTGCAGGACCAGGCGTCCACGCTCGTGGAGTTGTTGCATGCGGATACGGCCTACCCGGAGGGAAGCAGCGTTCTCGAGGCCGGGTGCGGGGTTGGCGCGCAGACGGTCATCCTGGCGACCAACAGCCCGCAGGCGCGAATTACCGCCATCGACGTGTCCGCCGCATCGCTCGCCGAAGCCGCAAAAGCCCTGCAGGCGGCAGGCATCCACGATGTGACGCTGCGGCAGGCAGACATCTTCCAGGCGCCGTTTCCGCCCGAGTCGTTCGATCATGTCTTCCTGTGCTTCGTGCTCGAGCATCTGGCCCGGCCCGTAGAGGCGCTGACCGCGCTGAAGCGCCTCCTGAAGCCCGGCGGCACCCTCACGGCGATCGAAGGCGATCACGGCTCCACCTACTTCCACCCGGACAGCGACTATGCGCACCGGGCTGTTCGTTGCCTGGTGGAATTGCAGGCAAGAGCCGGGGGAAATGCCCTGGTCGGAAGGGCGCTCTACCCCTTGCTGAAGGAAGCCGGATTCGGCGAGGTTCACGTCTCTCCGCGAATGGTCTACGTCGACGCCAGCAAGCCCGGCCTGATCGACGGCTTCACCCGCAAGACCTTCACCGCGATGATCGAGGGCATTCGCGCGCCCGCCCTGGAAGCGGGCCTCATGAGCGAAGCCGATTTCGACAAGGGCATCGCCGACCTGTACCGGACCGCGCAGGCGGACGGCGTATTTTGCTATACGTTCTTCAAGGCAAGCGCCACGAAGGAATTTCGCGCGTGATCCGCGCCCTGCGCGCCGACATCACCACGCTCGCCGTAGACGCCGTCGTCAACGCCGCGAACTCCTCGCTGCTCGGCGGCGGGGGAGTCGACGGCGCGATCCATCGCGCCGCGGGCCCTGAGCTGCTGGACGAATGCCGCCGCCTCGGCGGCTGCGCGACCGGCGACGCGAAGCTCACCAGGGGCTATCGCCTGCGCGCGAAATACGTGATCCACACGGTGGGCCCGGTATGGCAGGGCGGCGGCCAGGACGAGCCGGAGCTCCTCGCCTCGTGCTACCGCCGCTCGCTGGAGATCGCGGCGCAGGCCGGCATCCGCAGCCTGGCTTTTCCCGGCATCAGCACCGGCGTCTACGGCTACCCGGTGGCGCAGGCCGCAGGCATCGCCCTCGCGCAAGTGCGCAGCAGCCTGGCGAAGCACACGGGAATTGAGGAAGTGATCTTCTGCTGCTTCTCCGCAACCGACCTCGCGATCTACGAAGAATTGCTGGCCGCCCGCTAGCCTCGGCTAAACTTCAAGCCATGAAGCGCCGCAAAGTGCTGGCCGTCACCGGCGGCGCACAAGGCATCGGCCGTGCCATCGCCCTGCATTTCGCCGCGCACGGCTACGCCGTCTCCATCGCGGACAGCAACGCGGCCCACGGCCGCGAAACGCTGCAGGCGCTGCGCAAGCAAGGCGCGGCAGCGGAATTCTTCAGAACCGACATCGCCAGGGAACCCGAAGTCAAAGCCTGGCTGCGCGCCACGGCGCGCACGCTCGGCTGCCCGGACGTGCTCGTCAACAACGCCGGCATCCGCGCGAGCGCGCCGTTCCTGACCCTGTCCCCCAAAGCCTTCGACCTCGTCCTCGCAGTCAACCTGCGCGGCGCGTTCCTGTGTACCCAGGAAGCCGCCCGCCAGATGGTGAAGCACAGGAAGCAAGGCGCGATCATCAACATCGCCTCCACCCGCGCCTTCATGTCCGAGGCCGGCACCGAGGCCTACTCGGCCTCCAAGGGCGGCCTCGTCGCCCTCACCCACGCCACCGCCATCAGTCTCGGCCCGCGCGGCATCCGCGTGAACTCGATCAGCCCGGGCTGGATCGACGCGCGCGGAAGAAAACCTTCGCGCCGCGATGAGCTGCAGCATCCGGTGGGACGCGTCGGCACCCCCGAGGACGTCGCGCGCGCCTGCCTGTTTCTGGCCGAGGACGCCGGCTTCATGACCGGCCAGAACATCACTATCGACGGCGGCATGACCGTGAAGATGATCTACGCGGAGTAGCGCCGACCCGGTCCATGCCGCAGCATCCCGCAGACTACTTCGCCACCCACCGCCTGCTGGTGTCGAGGATCTTCGCGGTGGCGTTCTTCCTCGTCGTGCTGGCGGCGGAAAGCGCGCACGAGGGCAACCTGCTGTCCACGGCGCTGTTCCTGCTCGGGCTGGCGCTGGTGGGCGTCGCCACCGTCGGGCGCCTGTGGTGCTCGCTCTACATCAGCGGCCACAAGAACACGGAGCTGATCACCACGGGGCCGTATTCGCTCAGCCGCAATCCCCTGTACTTCTTCTCGCTGCTCGGCTTCGCCGGCATCGGTTTCGCGAGCGAGACTTTCACGCTCGGCATCGCCCTCGCCGCGGCCATGCTCGTCGGCTACCCGACGGTGATCCGGCGCGAGGAGGCCGTGCTGCGCGGGCGCTTCGGCGGCGAGTTCGACGCCTATTGCGCGCGAGTGCCGCGCTTCCTGCCGAAGCTCGCCGGCTATATCGAGCCCGAGAGCTACACCGTAAATCCGCGCCTTTTCCGCCGCACCATGCTCGATGTGGTCTGGTTCATCTGGTTCGTCGGCATCCTCGAATTCGTCGAGGCGCTGCACGAGTACCATTACATCAAGCCCCTCATCCACCTGCCCTGATTTCCGGAGGAAACCGCATGCAGCACGTCCGTTTCGGCCCCACGGGCCTGCACGTCTCGCGCCTGTGTCTCGGCACCATGACTTTCGGCCTGCAATGCGACGAAAAGACCTCGTTCGCCATTCTCGACGCGGCCGCCGCCGGCGGCGTCACCTTCCTCGATACCGCCGACGCCTACCCGCTCGGCGGCAAGCTCGAGGACATGGGGCGCACCGAGGAGATCGTCGGCAAATGGCTGAAGGGCCGGCGCGAGCAGTTCATCGTCGCCACGAAGTGCAGCGGCAAGATGGGTAACGCCCCCTGGCAGCAGGGCACTTCGCGCAAGCACGTGATGCACGCGATCGACGCGTCCCTCAGGCGTTTGGGGACCGATTACGTCGACCTCTACCAGGTGCACCACTTCGATGCGAGCACTTCGGTGGACGAGACCGTGGAAGCCTTCGACGCGGTGGTCAAGGCCGGAAAAGCGCGCTACGCAGGCGTCTCCAACTACCACGCCTACCGCGTGGCGCGGGCGTTGGGGCGCAGCGAGGCCCTCGGCGTCACGAAACTCGTCTCCGTGCAGCCGCGCTACAACCTGCTTTTCCGCCAGATCGAGCGCGAGCTCCTGCCCTTCTGCCAGGAGGAAGACCTCGCCGTGATCCCGTACAACCCGCTCGCCGGCGGGCTGCTCACCGGCAAGCACAAGCGCACGGCGCCGCCGCCGGCGGGCACGCGCTTCACGCTCGGCAACGCCGCCAAGACCTACACCGAACGCTACTGGAGGGAACGCGAGTTCGATACGGTGGAGGCCTTCGTAAGGCTGGCGAAAGAAGCCGGGCTCGACCCGGCGACGCTCGCCGTGGCCTGGGTGCTCGCCCACCCCGCGGTCAGCTCGCCGCTCCTCGGCGCGAGCAAGCCCGAGCAGTTGCAGGCGAGCATCGCCGCCGCCGAGCTGCGGCTCGACCCGGCGCTCAAGGCGAAGCTCGACGAGCTGTCGCACGAGTACCGCATGGGCGACGCGGCGCGCTAGTCGCGGCGTCTCCGCTAAAATCCGCGCATGGCCGACCGCAAGTTCGGGTTCGAAACGCTCGCGCTGCACGCCGGCCAGATCCCGGACCCCGCCACCGGGGCGCGCGCCGCGCCGATCTACCAGACGACCTCCTTCGTGTTCGACTCGGCGGACCACGCGGCGAGCCTCTTTAACCTGCAGACCTTCGGCAACGTCTACTCGCGCATCTCGAACCCCACGGTGGCGGTGCTCGAGGAGCGCGTGGCGGCGCTGGAAGGCGGGCGCGCTGCGCTCGCGTGCGCCACCGGCCAGGCGGCGGAGGCCACCGCGATCCTGACCCTATGTAAGGCGGGCGACCACGTGGTCTCGGCCTCCACGCTCTATGGCGGCACGCACACGCTCCTCGGCGTCAACCTGAAGAAGCTAGGCATCGACACGACCTTCGTCAACCCGGATGCGCCCGAGAACTTCAGCAAGGCGCTCAAGCCCAATACGAAGCTGCTGTACGCGGAAACGCTCGGCAACCCGCTCATCAACATCGTCGACCTCGAGGCGGTGGCGGCGATCGCCAAGGACGCGGGCGTGCCGTTCCTCGTCGACAACACGGTGCCCTCGCCTTACCTGTGCCGCCCCATCGAGCACGGTGCCGACCTCGTGGTGCACTCGGCGACCAAATACCTCGGCGGCCACGGCACCACCATGGGCGGCGTGATCGTCGAGTCGGGGAAGTTCCCGTGGGGCAACGGCAAGTTCCCCGAGTTCACCACGCCCTCGCCCGGCTACCACGGCGTCATCTTCCACGAGACCTTCGGCGACTTCGGCTTCACCATGAAGGCGCGCATGGAGATCATGCGCACCTTCGGCCCTACGCTCGCGCCGCTCAATGCCTGGCTCCTGCTGCAGGGCGTCGAAACGCTCGGCGTGCGGATGGAGCGGCACTGCGCCAACGCGCTCGCGGTGGCGAGATTCCTGCAGGGCCACAAGCAGGTGGCCTGGGTGAACTACCCGGGCCTGCCGGGCGACAAGTACCACGCGCTGGCGAAGAAGTACTTGCCGAAAGGCGCCTCGGGTCTGCTCAACTTCGGCGTGAAGGGCGGCGCCCGGGCTGGTGAAAAATTCATCGAGGCGGCGCAGTTCATGAGCCACCTCGCCAACATCGGCGACGCGAAGACCCTCATCATCCACCCGGCGTCCACGACGCACCGGCAGATGTCGGACGAGGACCAATTGAAAGCGGGCGTCACCCCCGACATGGTCCGCATGTCGGTGGGCATCGAAACGCTGGACGACATCCTCTGGGACATCGACCAGGCGCTGACGGAGGCAGCCAAGTCATGATCAGCTATCAAATCATCGAGCACGGCAGGCCCCTGCAGAAGGTGATGCAGGAAACGCCGAAACCGGCCGGCACCGAGGTGCTGGTGAGGATCACGCGCTCGGGCGTGTGCCATTCGGACGTGCACATCTGGGACGGCTATTTCGACTGGGGCGGGGGAAAACGCTTCTACGTGAAGGAGCGCGGCTGCATCCCGCCCTTCACCCTGGGGCACGAGCCCTTCGGCGTCGTCGCCGCGCTGGGTCCGCGCGCGAAAGGCGTGAAGGTCGGGCAGAAAAGGATCGTCTATCCCTGGATCGGCTGCGGCAAGTGCCCCGTGTGCAAGGCCGGCCAGGACAACTACTGCATGAAGGCCCAGTTCCTCGGCGTGATGAAGCCGGGCGCGTATTCGTCGCACGTGCTGGTGCCGCATCCCAGGTACCTCGTGGATGCCGCCGGCATCGACGAGGGCTTCGCGGCGACGCTCGGCTGCTCGGCGATAACCGCTTACAGCGGTATCAATAAATTCCCCAAGCTCGGCCCGAAGGACTGGATCGCGGTGATCGGCTGCGGCGGCCTCGGGCTCGTTGCGCTCTCGATCCTCAAGGCGAAGGGCGTGAAGAACGTCATCGCCTGCGACGTCGACGAAGGCAAGCTCGAGGCGGCGAAGAAGCAGGGCGCGAAACTCACGCTCGACACGCGCGCGCCGGACGCGGTGCGGAAGCTGGGACAGCTGGCGATGGGCAATCTCTCCGCGAGCATTGATTTTGTAGGTATGCCGGCGACCGCGATGCTCGGCACCGGGGCACTGCGCAAGGGCGGGCGGTACGTGCTCTGCGGCCTGCACGGCGGCGAGCTCGTGCACCCGCTGCCGCCGATCGCGCAGCGCGCCATCGGCATCGTGGGCTCCTACGTGGGGAACCTGCAGGAGTTGAAAGAGGTTGTGGCGCTGGCGAAGAAGAAAAAACTGAAGCCGACGCCGGTCGCGTTGCGCGCGCCGGACGAGGTGAATAGAACGCTCGAGGAGCTCAAGGCTGGCAAGGTACTCGGGCGCGTGGTGCTGGATTTCGAATCTAGCCTCAATCCTTGAGCGCCTGCGCGATCGAGCGGGTCAGCGCGGGCGCGGCAGCCCGTAACTTCGCATCCTCGGTCACCAGCTTCGTGCCCAGCGCCTGCGCGGCGCCGAGAAAGCGCGCGTCGTAGGCCGATACGCCGTACTCCGACGCGAGCGCGAGCGCGCGCCCGTGCGGCAGGTTGACCACGCCGCCGGCCACGCGTTCGGCCGTGGCGAGCAGCTCGGCCGCCGTGTCGCCGGCGAGGACGCCGCGGCGCCGGTAGGTCGCCAGGACGTTCGAGAACTCGATCAGCAGGAAGCCCTCGCTGCGCCAGTCGGCGTCCTTCTCGTAGAGCGCCTGCGCATCGGCGGTGCGGTCGCCCTCGAGCAACAGGTACACGAGGACGTTGGTATCGACCGCCAGCACGCGGCGGCCCGGCTATTCCCGGCCCGCGGCGATGGCGGACTCGATCTCGGCGAGGGTCACGGGCTTCCTGCCGCGCAGCCGCACCGGCTTGGGCGGCCGGGCGGGCGCCTCCGGCGCGGGGGCGTTCGCCATGCCGGCCTCGAGCAGCTGCGCGATTTCATCTTTCAGCCTGCGATTGCGGTGCACGGCGCGCAGCTTGATGCGCCGCATCAGGTCGTCGGGAAGCTCGAGTGTTGTCTTCATGGGCCCATTTTCCCATAAAAACATATTACTGTCGACGTCTAACCGATGGCCCGCGCGCGCCGCAGCGAAACGTATCCGTGTCGCGCGCCGCGCGCCCCTACAATACGCGCTCTTCTTAGACCCCCGCCCATGACGCCCTTCTCCTGGAACAACCCCTACGCCTGGCCGCGCCGGCCCGTGCTGGCGAAGAACGTCGTCGCCACCTCGCAGCCCCTCGCCGCGCAGGCCGGATTGCAGATGCTCGCCGCCGGCGGCAACGCGGCGGACGCGATACTCGCCACCGCCATCACGCTGACGCTCGTGGAGCCGGTCTCCAACGGCATCGGCTCTGACGCCTTCGCCATCGTCTGGGACGGCAAGGAGCTCCACGGCCTCAACGCCTCGGGCCGCTCGCCCGCGGGCTGGACGCCCGAGTTCTTCAAGGGCCAGACCGACATGACGCAGCGCGGCTGGAACTCGGTCACCGTGCCGGGATGCGTCTCCGCCTGGCGCATGCTCTCGGAAAAATTCGGCAAGCTGCCTTTCGAGAAGCTCTTCGAGACGGCGATCCGCTACGGCAAGGAGGGTTTCCTCGTCTCGCCCACCATCGCCTCGCAATGGGCGAAGCAGGTGCCGGAGCTGAAGAGCCAGCCGGGATTCGCCGAGGCTTTCCTGCCCGACGGCCGCGCGCCGCAGCCGGGCACGCTGTTTCGCTTCCCGGACCATGCCGCCACGCTGGAAGCCATCGCCAAGACCAAGGGCGAAGCGTTCTACAAGGGCCCGCTCGCCGAGCGGCTGGCGTCGCACTCGAAGCAGCATGGCGGCGTGATGACGGCGGCGGACATGTCTGCGCACGAGTCCGAATGGGTCGCGCCGCTCGCCATCGATTACCGCAGCTACACGCTGCACGAGCTGCCGCCCAACGGCCAGGGCATCGTGGCGCTGATCGCGCTCGGCATGCTCGAGCACTTCGACCTGAAGAGCCACGCGGTGGACGGGCCCGACAGCCTGCACCTGCAGATCGAGGCGCAGAAGCTCGCCTTCGCCGACGCCTGGCGCTACGTCGCCGATCCCGCGCACATGGACATCAAACCCGAGCAGCTGCTCGACCCGGGCTACCTGAAGGATCGCGCCAAGAAGATCGACCTGAAGCGCGCGCAGGAATTCGGCCACGGCAAACCCCCGAAGGGCGGCACCGTGTACCTCACCGCCGCCGACGCCTCGGGCATGATGGTGTCCTTCATCCAGTCGAACTACATGGGCTTCGGCTCGGGCGTGGTGGTGCCGGGCACCGGCATCTCGCTGCAGAACCGCGGCGGCACGTTCACGCTCAAGCCCGGGCACCCGAACTGCGTAGGTCCCAGGAAGCGCCCCTACCAGACCATCATCCCGGGATTCGTCACCAAGGACGGCGCTCCGGTGATGAGCTTCGGCGTCATGGGCGGCACCATGCAGCCGCAGGGCCACGCGCAGGTCATGGTGAGGATCGCCGACTACGGCCAGCACCCGCAGGCGGCCTGCGACGGACCGCGCTTCCGCTTCGTGCAGGGCATGGACGTGAGCGTGGAGGAAGGCAAGTTCGCCGCCGCCACCCTGGAAGAGCTGCAGCGCCGCGGCCACAAGATCGTCAAGGTGGACGACTACAACCAGTTCGGCAGCGCGCAGATGATCTGGAAGACCGAGGGCGGCTACATCGCCGCCAGCGACCCGCGCCGCGACGGCCAGGCGGTGGGGTTCTGAGCATGCTGCGGATCTGGGGACGCACCAATTCGGTCAACGTGAAAAAGGCGCTGTGGTGCGCCGAGGAGCTCGGCCTCGAGTACGAGCGCATCGACGCCGGCATGCAGTACGGCGTCGTGAACACGCCCGAGTACCGCAAGCTGAACCCGATGGGGCGCGTGCCGACTCTCGACGACGACGGCTTCGTGCTGTGGGAATCGCACAGCATCGTGCGTTACCTGTGCGCCAAGCACAGCGCCGGCAAGCTCTGGCCGACCGACCTGAAAATGCGCGCCGACGCCGAGCGCTGGATGGACTGGGCGTTCACCTTCCAGGCCGCCATGCGCGACGTGTTCTGGGGCCTCATCCGCACGCCGCCGGAAAAGCGCGACGCCAGGGCGATCGCCGAGGGGTGCAGGCAAAGCGCCGAGCTTGCCGCCCTGCTCGACGGCAACCTGGCCGACAAGCCTTTCGTCGCCGGCGCGAGGTTCACGATGGGCGACATCCCCATCGGCTGCGAGGTGCAGCGCTGGATGCGCGTGCCGATCGAGCGAGCGTCGTTCCCGCGCCTCGAGGCCTGGTTCGAGCGCCTGCGCGAGCGGCCGCCCTTTCTCAAGCTCGTCGACCAGCCCCTGTCATGAGCAAGGTCGCGATCGTCACCGGCGCGGCGAGCGGCATCGGCCTCGCCTGCGCCGAGCGGCTCGCCGCCGAGGGCATGCGGGTGGTGCTCGCCGACGTCAACGAGAAGGCCGGCGCGCAGCACGCGAAGCGCCTGGGCGGCACGTTCGTCGCCGCCGACCTCAGCGCACGCGCCGGCTGCCGCAAGCTCGTCGACGCGGCGCTGAAGGCGCATGGCAGCGTGCACGTGCTCGTGAACAACGCCGGCTTCCAGCACGTCTCGCCTATCGAGGATTTTCCCGAGGAGCAGTGGGAGCGCATGCTCGCGCTCATGCTCACGGCGCCGTTTCTCCTCACGCGCTACTGCTGGCCGGCGATGAAGAAGCAGAAATGGGGCCGCATCGTGAACATCGCCTCGATCCACGCGCTGGTCGCCTCGCCGTTCAAGGTGGGCTACATCGCCGCCAAGCACGGCCTGATCGGCCTCACGCGCACCGCGGCGCTCGAGGGCGGCGAGCACGGCATCGCCGTGAACGCGATCTGCCCCGCCTACGTGAGGACGCCGCTCATCGACAGCCAGATCGCCGACCAGGCCAGGGCGAACAACATGTCGCCCGACGAGGTGATCGAGAGAATCATGCTCGCGCCCGCGGCGGTGAAGCGCCTCATCGAGCCGCGCGAGGTGGCGGACTTCGTCGCCTATCTGTGCGGCGAGGCGGCCGGCACGATCACCGGCGCGGCGCTGACGATGGACCTCGGATGGACCGCTCGCTAGCGAGGCGCTTCACCCTGGCGTAGAAGGCCGGCAGGTCGCCGTGCTCCTCGGCGAGCATCCGTTCGAACATCTGCACTTCTCCCGTGTACGTCGCGAAGGACGCGAGGAAGGCGTTGTTCGCCTCCGCGGCCTCGAAGCCGCGCATGCGCCCGAGCCAGGGCTTGAGCGGCGCGAGCGTCTCGCGCTTGCGGCGGCGCATCTCCTCGGGCGCGAGCGGCATGGCGTACAGCGATTCCAGCCGCGCGCGCGTCTCTGCGACCAGCGCCTCGAACGGCGCCCGCCCGTGGGCAGGCTCCCCGGCCATGCCCTGCGCCGAGCGCCAGCGCCTCAGCCCCTCGCGCTCGACGGCCACGGCGAAGGACTCGTTGAAGGTCGAGTCGTCCTTCACGTAGACCACCTTGTGCGCGAGCTCGTGGAACAGGAGCCGCGCCAGCTCGGCGTCGGGATAGCCGATGAAAGTCGAGAGCAGCGGATCGTCGAACCAGCCGAGCGTGGAGTACGCCGGCACGCCGTAGACGACGATGTCGTAGCCGGCCGCGCGCCGCGCCGCGGCGTGCGCTTGCGCATCCGCTCGGTCAAAGTAGCCGCGGTACGCGACGCAGCCGGCGATCGGGAAGCAGGACTGCACCGGCGCGAGCGCGAACTCCGGCGCGGCCACCACGTTCCACAGGGCAAAAGGTCTTTCGAGATCGGCGTAGCTGCGATACGCGCCGCCGTCCGGCAGCGCGAGCTCGCGCGCAGCGTAGTCGCGGATCTCGATCGCGGTGCGAAGTCGCTGCTTCAGCTCGTCCGGCGTCCCGGCGTCGGCGAGCACCTCCCGGACGGGTCTCGCCTTGGCGCTCAGCGAGAGCTGCCCGCCCGCCGCCTGCCCGTAGTACGCCAGCGTCTCGCAGCCCGCGAGCGCGGCGGCGCTAAGCAGGACGAGAAAAGCGCGCATCGCGCAGAAAGGCCGCCACCTGCGCGGCGACGCGCGCGGAAAGGAGCATCGCGCTGTGGCCGACGCGCAGCACGACGCGGTCGCGCATACCCTCGATCTCGGTCTCCTCCAGACGCACGACGCCGTCGTTCGGGCCCGGCAACGCGCCGAGCAGGCGCCCCAGGCCGAGGGGCAGCGTACCGGCGATCACGCCGAGCGGCTCGGGCCGCGCCCAGCGCGCCGCGCGCCCGGCCGACCACAGGGGCTGCGTCGCGCCCAGGAACCACCTGCCCCAGCCGAGGCGCGCGAGGCGCCGGCCGGCGAAATTGCCGCGTACCGGCGTGCCGAGGAGCACGACGTGTCCGGCTTGCAAATCGCCGTGCCCTTGCAGGGCTTCGAGTACCACGAGCCCGCCCAGGCTATGGCCTACAAAATGTGCCGGACCGACATCGTGCGCAAAGCGCGCCAGGCGCTCGGCGTGCGCCTGCAGCGGTCGCGCACGCCCGAGGTAGGAGAACAGGTGGCAGCGGAATCCCTTCGCGGACAAGCGCGCGGCGAGCGGCGCCATCACCGCCGCGGGCACCCACAGCCCGTGCACGAGGATCGCGTCGCGCACCGCGCTCAGGATGCCACGCGCCCCGGCAGCGCGAAGATGCCGCTCATGCGCACCACGCGGCTCGCGCCGACGCACAGGTAGCCGGTGGCGAACGCGAGGCGCGAGCCCACGCGCTGCACCTCGACCTCCGAGTGGATCCAGTCGCCGAGCTCGGCGGTGCCCGCGTAGTCCAGGTCGAGGTGCGCGGTGACGAAGCCGCTGCGCGAGCCGGTCTTCGCCATGAGCGCGTAGCCCAGCGCCAGGTCGGCGAGCGTCGCCAGCACGCCGCCGTGGCAGAAGCCGCGCGAATTCGAATGCTTTTTCTCCACGCGCAGGCCGATCGAGACTGCGCCCTCGGCGCGCTTCTCGTGCAGCGGGCCGACCAGCTCGTTGAAAGGGCTCGCCGAAGGTAGCGGCTTGAAGCCCGCGGGGGCATGCGACATCGCGGCGATTCTAGCTTGGCCGCCGCAGCAGCAGGCGAGCGCCGACCAGCAATCCCGGCACGCCGAGCAGCGCGTACGCCACCGCGTAGCCGCCGCCGAGCGCCAGCACGAGATTGAAGACCAAGGGCGTCAGCACCACGCCGAGAAAGGTGAAGAACAGGCACCCGCCGGTGGCCTGGCTCACCTGCCCTTGCGGCGCGACGCGCGCCACCTCGGCGAGATACACGCCGTTCCAGCCCACGGCAGTGGCGCCGAACACGGAAGCGAAGGCGACGAGCAGCCAGCCCGGCCACTGCGGCCCGGCGGCGAGGGTCGCCATGGCCGACACGCCCATGCCCAGGCCGAGAAGCCCGAGCATGGTGCGCCGCGCGAGCGCGCGATCGGCGAGCGCGCCCCAGACGATGCGCCCGATGACGCTCGCCACCTGCGACACCGCCATCACCGCGCCCGCAAGCACGAGGGAGAGCGCAAAGGCATCGACGAGAAAGGTCACCAGGTACGTGACCAGCGTGATCTGCACGCCGCCGTAGACGAAGGAGGTCACCGCCATTTCCCGCAAGCGGGCGTTGCCCGCCACCAGCTTCACCGGCGCAAACGCCGCGCGCACGGAAACGGGCGCGGCGGGGTTCAGCCCGATGTCGTAGCGAGCGCGCACCGGGGCGATGAGCGCGGCGAGCAGCAGGCAGGCGAGGCCGATGGCGAGAGCGCCCCGCTGCCAGCCCACGCTGAGCACGAGCGCCGGCACGAGGGCGCCCGCGAGCACGCCGCCCGCCGGCACGCCGGTCTGCTTGAGAGAGAAGATGAGCGAGAACATGGCCGGCGGGGCGGTGCGCACGAGGATGATCGAGCTCGCCGGCGTCGTCGGTCCGTAGCCCAGGCCGACGATGAACGCCCCCGCGAGCACGAGCGGCGTCCAGCCCGAGGCCGCGAGGGCGAGTCCCGCGAGGCACAGGGCGAGCCCGGCCTGGCTGACGCGGATCGGTCCGAAGCGCGCCACCCAGCCGCCGGCCGCCGCCGAGCCGATCATGCTGCCGAGATAGGCGACGGCGATGAAGTAGCCGACGGCGGCCGCCGACACGCCCAGCTCCGGCCCGGCCACCGGCGCCATCACGGGCGCGCTGTAGATCGCGAACGCGACCAGGGTCTGGATCGCGAGCGTGACGGCGAGCGGAAGTAGGACGCCGCCCAGGGCGCTCAACCGCTCTTGGCGGCGATCTCGCGCGCCGTGTCGAGCAAGGCCTGCGCGCGGAACACGATCGGGTAATCGACCATCTGCCCGTCCACTTCCACGGCGGCCGCGCCCTTCGCCTCGGCCTGCTTGAACGCGGCAACGATGCGCTCGGCGCGCGCCACCTCGTCCGCCTCGGGCGTGAATGCCTCGTTCGCCACCGGAACCTGGTCGGGGTGCACGCACAGGCGCCCCTGGAAGCCGCCCCGCCGGCTGCGCTCCAGCGCGCGCCGGAATCCGTCCATGTCCCGCAAATGAAACCAGGGACTGTCCAGGGGCGCTTCCACGCCGGCCGCACGTGACGCCAGCACCACGCGCGCGCGCGCCTCGGCAAGCTCCGGCTCGTCGTACGAGGGAACGAGCCCCGCGTCCAAGCTGTAGTCCGCCGCCCCGAAGGCGAGGCGCTTCACGCGCCAGGGCCCGCGGTAGGGCCGCAGGCTCCTCGCCTGCAGGATGCGGTCCACGCGCGCCACGCCGGCGGCGGTCTCGACCATCGGCACCAGGTCGAGCGAGCCTTCGGCGATGCCCTGCTCGCGCTCCAGGGCCGCGAGCAGCCAGTCGATGGCATGCAGGTCGGCCGCGCTCTCCACCTTGGGCAGGAACACGCCGTCCACCCCCGCGTGGATCGTCTCCACCAGATCGCGGTAGCAAAACGGCGTCGAAGGCGCATTCACGCGCACGTAGCCGCGGCAACGGCGCGGCCGCTTGAGCGCTTCCGCGACCGGCTTGCGGGCGGCGGCCTTGTCGGCGGTCGCCACCGCGTCCTCCAGGTCGAGGATCACGCCGTCGGCATCCAGTCCGAGCGCCTTCTCCACGCGCCGCGGGTGGTTGCCCGGCGCGAACAGGAATGTCCTATTGAGCGGCATGCACCTGCCTTTCGTCCCAGCGCGGATAGGGAAGCCGCAATTGTGCCGTAGCGAGCGTTCGCGGCCATACGATCTCGGCGCGCCCCCGCAGGATCTGCACCACCGCGGGCTTCGCCCCGAGCTGCACGCCGCCCTCGCCCACGCGGTAGCGACCGATCGGCGTTTCGGTCTCCAGCGCGGCGAGCGCCGCGCGCAGCCGCTCCTGGTCGAGGCTGCCCGCGGCGCGCACGCCCTCCTCCAGCACCAGCGCCGCGGAGTAGACGGCGGCGGCGAGCGCGCCGGGCTCGCTCTGCCAGCGCTTGCGCCAGTGCGCGACAAACTCGGCATTGCCCCGCGTGGCGAAGCGGGGCTCGAAAGCGGTGATGCCCAGCACGAATTCGGCGTCCTGCCCAACGTGCTGCACGAAAGCGGGCGCGGCCGCGCCCTGCGCGAGGAACATCGCGGGCGCGTAGCCGGTGCGCTTGAACGCCTTCACCATTTCGGCGGCGTCCTCGGGCCGCCCGAAAGCGATCCAGGCCTCGGCGCGGCGCGCGCGCGCCGCCGCGATCTGCGCCGCGTAGCCGGTTGCGCCCGGCGAGACCGTTTGCACCACCGCTTGCATGCCGAGCGCCGCGGCCTGTGCGGCAAAGCGATCGGCGGCTTCGCGCGCCCCCGGTTCGTCGCGCGCCAGGACCTGCAGCCGGGAGTGCCCGGCCGCGCGCGCCAGGGCCAGCGCGCCGTCGCCGTATTCGGCGACGGGCGCCGGCACCTGGAACACGTAGCGCCAGTCCGCCCGCTGCACGCCGCGCGTTACCCCGGTGGCGTTGACCAGAACGCGGCGCGCGCGCTCCGCGATTGCGGCCGCGGCAACGGAAGCAGCGCTGCCGAAGGGACCGATGAGCAGATCGACGCGTTCCTGCTCGATCAGCCGCGCGTAGAGGCGCAGGGCGGCCGATGCCTCCGAACGGTCGTCCAGGAGCCGCAGCTCGATTCGCCGTCCGAGGAGGCCGCCGGCCGCATTGCGGCCCTCCTGCCAGAGGACGAGCGCCTTGCGCATGTCGAGCGCCAAGTCGGCGAGCAGGCCGGTTTCCGACACGACCGCGCCGACCACGATGGGCGCCTCCTGCGGCCAGGCCGGGGACGCCGCCAGCCACAGCGCGAGGAGCCAGCGGCGCATCAGAAGCCGAAGAATCTTGCGAAGCGCGCCACGGGCTCGCGTTCGGTCACCAGCGTGTTCTCCACCGCGTCGGCGCGCGCATGCCCCAGGGACATCCCGCACACGACGATCTGCGCCTCCGGAATAGGCAGCTCGCGCCTGAGCACCGTATGCGCGGAGGCGATGGCGGCCTGCGGGCAGGTATCCAGGCCGTAGGCGCGCGCCGCGAGCATGACGTTCTGCAGGAACATCCCGGTGTCGAGCCAGGCGCCGACCGGCAGGTCGCGCTCGAGCGTGAAGACGAGCCCGACCGGCGCGTCGAAGAAGAGGTAATTTCGCGCGTGCTGGCGGTGCGTCTTGTCGCGCTCGCCCCTGGCGATGCCGAGCAGCGCGTACAGGTCCCAGCCGAGCTTTCTGCGGCGCGCGAGGTAGGGATCGCGCCAGCGCGTCGGGTAGTAGTCGTACTCGCGCTGCCAAGTTTCCTCGCCTTGGCGCATGTACTCTTCGTGCATGGCCCGGGTGAGGCGATCGCGCGCCTCGCCGGCGACGACGTAGGCGTTCCAGGGCTGGATGTTGGTGCCCGAGGGCGCGCGGCTGGCGAGCGCCAGGATGCGCTCCACCGTCTCGCGCGGCACCGGGTCGGGCTTGAACGCGCGCAGGCTGCGCCGCGACAGGATCGCCTCCTCGATCGTGCGCGCTGCAGCGCCGGCGGCAAAGGGCAGCGCGCCCCGCGCCGGGTCATGGGTCGTCGGTTCCATCGGGCGATAATACCGAACATGGATGCCCGCCTGCAGTCCGCGTTCGCGGCGCTCATCGGCGAGAAGAACGTGCTCACCGAGCCGCGCGACACGGCGCCCTACACGCGCGACTGGCGCAAGCAGTACAACGCGAGCGCCGAATGCGTGCTGCGGCCCGCGAGCACCGCGGAAGTCGCCGCGCTCGTCGGCGTGTGCGCGCGCGAGGGCGTCGCGGTGGTGCCCCAGGGCGGCAATACCGGCCTCTCGGGCGGCTCGGTGCCGAGCGGCACGCGCCGCGAAATCGTTCTTTCGCTCGGCAGGCTCAATCGCATCCGCAGCATCGACGCGCTGAACGACACCCTCACCGCCGAGGCCGGCTGCGTGCTGGCGGAGGTGCAGCAGGCGGCCGACGCGGCGGGGCGCCTGTTCGCGCTGTCGCTCGCCGCGGAGGGGAGCTGCCAGATCGGCGGCAATCTTTCCACCAACGCCGGCGGCGTCAATGTCCTGCGCTACGGCAACGCGCGCGACCAGGTGCTGGGGCTGGAAGTGGTGCTGCCGGACGGGCGGGTATGGGACGGCTTGCGCGCCCTGCGCAAGGACAACAGCGGCTACGACCTGAAGCAGCTGTTTCTCGGCGCGGAAGGCACGCTGGGCGTGATCACCGCCGCGGTGCTGAAGCTCCATCCGAAGCCGACCGCGCGCGCCACCGCCTGGATCGGGCTGCACAGCCCGGCAAGCGCGGTGGAGCTGCTCGCGCGCCTGCACCAGCGCCTCGGCGAGCGCATCAGCGCATTCGAGCTCGTCTCGCGCCGTTGCCTGGACGCGGTGCTGGCGCACGATGCCTCGGCCCGCGACCCGCTGCCGGGCGCGCATGCCTGGTACGTCCTGGCGGAGTTCGCCGACGCGCTCGCGCCGGAGGCGCTCACGGCGCAGGTGGAACAGGCGCTCGGCGAGTCGCCGCAGGCCGAGGACGCGGCGCTCGCCTCGAGCAACGCGCAGGCGCTCGCGTTGTGGCGTATCCGCGAGACCATTCCCGAAGCGCAGTTCGCCAACGTCAAGCACGATGTCTCGGTGCCCGTCTCCAGGGTCCCGGAGCTCATCGCGCGCGCGGAAGCCGCGCTGCAGGCGCAGTTTCCGGGCGCGCCGCTGTACGCGTTCGGGCACATCGGCGACGGCAACATCCACTTCAACGTCGGCGACGCGGCGCTGCTCGCGCGCCGTGAGGAGGTGAACCGCGTCGTCTACGGCGTCGTCGACGCGCTCGGCGGCTCGATCTCCGCGGAGCACGGCCTCGGGCAGATGAAGCGCGAGGAGATCCGGCGCCACAAGGACGCGCTCGAGCTTGAGCTGATGCGTGCGGTGAAGCGCGCCCTCGACCCGCAGGGCCTGATGAACCCCGGGAAGGTGCTGTAGGGTGGGCCCATGGCCCACCCTACGGCGCGCGCTCGAAAACGAGTGGCGTACCCGCGGCGAGCTCGCCCGTGATCCGCTCCGCGGTCACGCGCCCGCTGAACGAGAACCCGGTTCCCGAGATGCGGATGCGCTCTCCGTCAAGGCGCGCCGAATTCACCGGCAGCGCTCGTGCGCCGCGCATCGCCTCGACCTCGATTTTCTGGAAGTTCTGCTGCACGCGCAGCCGCCAGCCGCCCGGCGCGCGCCAGGCGCCGCGCGCCTGCGCCGGTACGACGTAGAGAAAGATGCGGCTCGAGTCGCCTTGCCCCTCGTGCGGCTTGGACAGGCGCACCGTCTCGGCGCGGTCGTAGGGCCAGCTCTTCAGCGTAAAGGCGTGCGTGACGATGCGCGCGCCCGGCCGCAAGCCGTTGAGCAGGCGCGGCTCGAGCTGGTCGAGCAGGAACGGCAGCAGGTAGATGGTGACGACGCCGGCCTCGGAGAGATCGGTGCGCAGCGCGTCCCGCACCTCGAAACGCACCCGATCGGCCACGCCGGCGCGCGCGGCGTTGTCGCGCGAGCGCGCCACCAGCGCGGGATCGAGATCCACGCCCAGCCCGCGCGCGCCGTGCGCCTGCGCCGCGCGGATGACGATGCGCCCGTCCCCCGAGCCGAGGTCGACGACGAAATCCTCCGCGCGCGTCTCGGCGATTTCCAGCATGCGCGCCACCACCTCCGGCGGCGTGGTGATGAACGGCGCCCGCACCGGGGCTTCCTGCCCCGATGCCTGCCACGCCAGCACCAGGCCCGCCAGCGCGGCGGCCCTCATTGCAGCGCGGCGTCCTCGCCCAGCAGCGCCTGCCGGAAACGATTCTTGAGGAGCGCGCCGTCGCGCGGCGGCAGCACCAGCGGCACTTTCTCAGCCGCCACCTTGATCTGGGCGAAGTGCGGACCCTTGTCCTCGCGCATGCTCTGGCGCAGGGCCGCGACCCCCGCCCTGTCGCGCACTAGGCCGCCCGAGGCGAAACCGGCCGCCCGCGCCATGGCGGCGAGGTCCACGCCGTGCGCGGTATGCGTCGCCTGCATGCCGGTTTCCCCGTAGCGCTCGTTGTCGATCACCACCAGCGAGAGGTTGTGCGGTCTTTGCACGCCGATGGTGGCGAGCGACCCCAGCCCCATCAGCATCTCGCCGTCCCCCGTGAGAACCAGCACGCGGCGCGCCGGCTGCGCGAGCGCCAGTCCCAGACCCGTCATCGCGGCGCTGCCCATCGCGCCCCACATGGGGAAGGTGAGCGCTGAATCGCCCGCGGCCGTGCAATCCCAGGCGGTGGAGCCGAGGCCAGCGACCACCAGCAGCTCGCCGCGCTCGGCGAGCAGGGTCGCCACGACCTCGCGCCGCTGCAGGATCATTGCTCGGCCTGTTCCTGGAAGGTCTTTATGCCGATCACGCGCTGCGAGATCAGCACCGCGCCCGCGCGGTAGCTGCCGAAGGCGAGGCGAGCGGCGGCATCGACGTGCGCGGCGACCTCGGCCGCGGCATTCGCGTGCTGGACGACGGCGCCCATGGCGCGCAGCACCTCCGCGGTGGCCTGCCCCATCGGCACCTGCCAGGGATTGAACTCGCCGTACTCGCCGCGCATGGTGACGATCAGCAGCAGCGGGATGCGGCACTCGCGCACCATGCCGAGCGCGTTCACGATGTTGCCTACGCCGCTCGATTGCATGAGCAGCGCGGTCCTGGCGCCGCCCAGCCAGGCGCCCGTGGCGAGCCCGATGCCCTCTTCCTCAGTGGTCATCACCACGGTGCGCACGCGCGCGTCGGCCTGGCACAACTCGATCAGGCGCTTGTGGCCGGCGTCGGGCACGAAGCCGACGATGCCGAAGCCCAGGCGCGAGAGCACCTGGTGCACGGCGAGGGGCCAGTCGACGGCGGCGGCCAGGGGAGCGTTCAAGGGGGGCGATTCTAAACCACGCTCACCGCCACCCGTTGCACCGCGTTGTTGCCGAATCCGGTCACGTCCCAGGGCGGCTCGAGCGGCTGCGCGTGGCCTTCGGCATCGGTGGCGCGGCACGCGAGCTCGTGCTCGCCCGGCGTCGCCTCCCAGCTCGCGCGCCAGCAGTGCCAGGCATGCCGCGACGGCGCGGGTTCGAGGCGGGCGTCGCGCCACGCGCCATCCACCGCGAGCTCCACCCGCACCACCGGGCCCTCGCCCGACCACGCTCGGCCCTGGATCTCGACGCGTCCCGCGCGCAGCACGCGCCGGCGCGTGTAGAAGTCGGGGACCCCCGGCGGCGAGAGCAGCGAATTGACGCGCATGAGCGTGCAGGGCACGCCGCGCTCGCCGGGCAGCTTCCTGAAGTGGTAGCTGTGCGCCTGCTGCACGCCATCGAAGGCATGGTCGATCGCCTCGACGCGCTCCAGCCACTTGACGCTCGCCATGCCGTACCAGCGCGGCACGACCAGGCGCAGCGGGTAGCCGTGCTGCGGCGGCAGCGGCTGGCCGTTCATGGCGTAAGCGAGCAGCACGTCCTCGCGCCGCGCTTCCGCGGGCGCGAGACTGCGCGCGAACGCATGCTCGGTGCCGCGGTCGATGCCGCGGTCGGCACCCCAGAACACGACTTCCCTGGCGCCCGCACGCAGCTCCGCGGCGCCGAGCACCGAGGCGAGGGACACGCCCGTCCACTCCGCGGTGGACACGGCCTCCTCGATCCAGGGAATGGAGGGGTAGCGCGGCGAGAGCTGCGCCCGCCCGTTCCCGGCGCATTCCATCGTGACGCGCACCGTGCGCGCGGGCAGGGCGCGCAACTCTTCGAGCGACAGCGTGAGGGGCCTCTCGACCAGCCCGTCAACCCGCAGCCGCCACGCGGGCGGCGCGAGATCCGGGATATCGAAGTGGATCAGGCAGTAGTGCAGCCCCGCCGGGGTCACGTCGTGGCGCAGCGACTCGAGCGGCATGCCGCTGTTGCGCGCGGCCAGCGCCACTTCTTCGAGAGTGTAGCGGCCGACGATGGGCGGCCGCCGCGTGGTGCGGGTCATCGCGGTTTTCCTGCGGCTGATTCTATAATGCGCAGCGGACCGCCTATGGCGACCCACACCTGAGCGAATGGACCTGGCGCGGTTCCGCGCCGCGCTGCCGCGCGGCGACCTGTGGGTGTTCGGCTACGGCTCGCTGATGTGGTCTCCGGGCTTCCCGTTCGCGGAGCGCTCGGTGGGCCTGCTGCGCGGCTACCACCGCGCGCTGTGCATCCTCTCGACCCGCTACCGGGGCACGCATCGCCGCCCGGGGCTCGTCATGGGCCTGTGCCGCGGCGGCTCCTGCTGGGGCATGGCGTTTCGGGTCCCCGCGTCGCGCGTACGCACCGCGCTGGCGAAGCTGTGGAACCGCGAGATGCCGCGCCGCGTCTACCGGGCGCGGCTCGTGCCGGTGCGCATCTCGCGCGGACGCAGGGTGCGCGCGCTCGCCTTCATCGCCGATCCGGCGCACCCGCAATTCATGCGCGAGCTCGACCTGGCGAGCCGCGCGCAGCTCGTGGCGCAGGGCGTGGGCGAGCGCGGCCCGTGCACCGAATACATCCGCTCGACGCTGCGGCACATGCTGGCGCTCGGCGTGACCGACCCTCACCTCGCGCGCGTGCTGGATACCGCCGAGGCCATGCGCGCCAGGGCTTCCTCGAGACGCGCGCGCTGAGTGCCGAAGTTGAGGCGCACGAAGCCCGGCGCGCCGAACTGCGCGCCCGGCGAGAGCGCCACGCCATGCGCGAGGAAATGCGCGTGCGCGTCGCGCGCCCCCAGGCCGCGCGCGTCGATCCACGCCAGGTACGTCGCCTCGACGTGCGCCATCGCCAGGCCGTCCATGTTGGCCACGGCGCGCGCCACGAGGTCGCGATTGCCGCGCAGGTACTCGAGCTGCGCCGCGAGCCAGGCGTCGCCCTCGCGGTAGGCGGCGAGGGCCGCAATGTAGCCGAAGACCGAGGGATCGTGGACGGTGGCGTGGTGATCGGCCGAGAACGCGCGGCGCAGCGCGGCGTCCTCGACGATCGCCCAAGCGCATCCGGCACCCGGGAAGTTGAAGGACTTGTTGGGGGAGGCGAGCGTCACCGTGCGGCGCGAAACCTCGGGCGACAGCGCGGCGATCGGCAGATGCGGCTTGCCCGTATCGAGCAGCAGGTCGGCGTGGATCTCGTCCGACACCACGATGAGACCGTGGCGCGCCGCGAGCTCGGCCAGGCGAGCGAGCTCGGCGCGCGTGAAGATCGTGCCGCCGGGGTTCTGCGGGTTGCATAGGTAGAGCAGCCGCGTGTTCGGGCGCACCGCGGCACCAAGCCGTTCCTCGTCGAACACCCAGCGCCCGCCGTGCAGCGCGAGCGGCACATCATCGTGCGCGCGCGGCGCGAGCTCCAGCGCGCGCTTGAAGTGGTGGTAGATGGGCGTCGGCACCAGCGCGTGCTCGCCGGGACGCACGAGATGGCGCGCGGCAAGATGCAGCCCCGGGACCACGCCCGGCAGAAACACGATCCACTCTGGCTCGATGCGCCAGCGGTACAGGCGCAGCATGCGCGCCGCTATCGCCTCGCGCAACTCCTGCGGGGGCGAGGTATAGCCGAGCACGCCGTGGCGCAGGCGCGCCGCCATCGCCTCCAGCACGCAGTCCGGCGCGCGGAAATCCGTGTCCGCGACCCACAGCGCGATCACGTCGCGCCCGGCATAGCGTTCCCAGCGCGACGACCAGGTCCCCGCGCGATCGACGGGCGCGTCGAAGTCGATTGGCATGCGGGGGTTGTAGCACAAAAAAAAAGCCGGGCGCGAGGCCCGGCTCTCGAGGTGCAGCGCGTACCGCTATCTGCCTGACTTCGTGGCTTCGTCTTGCTCCAGGCTGCCTCCCGCGCCCTCCTCCTCCTTGTCCTCCAGCGCCTCTTCCTCGCGCGCGTCCTCGAGCGCCTCGCGCAGCGCTTCGCCGTAGCCACCCGCGGGCTGGTAATCCTCGAGCGAAGTCGCGCCTTCCACGTCGTCGGTCACGATGGCGCGCGACTGCGCCTGCAGCCGCTCCGGAAACCATGTGGCGATGGACGGGAAAGCGACGATCGTCGCAATGGCGAACACCTGCAGGATCATGAACTGGAACATGCCGTGGTAGATGTCGGCGAGCGACCAGTCCCGCACCACCTGCCGCAGGTAATATGCCGACATCGCGACCGGCGGCGACAGGAACGCCGTCTGCAGGACAACCGCGACGAGCGCGCCGAACCAGACCATCACCATGTCGGGCTCGATGCCGAGCGCCACGCCGAGCGCCGGCTTGAGTTCGTTCATCACCGGGTAGAAGATCGGCAGGAATACCAGCACGATCGCCGGCCACTCGAAGGGCCAGCCGAGCAGGAAGACGAGCAGCAGCACCGTGATCAGCATCAGCACCGGCGAGAAATTCAGCGCCAGCATCGACTCGGTGATCCAGTTCGCCGAGCCCATGCGCGCGAACACCGCGCCGAAGACGTTCGAGGTCACGGCGAGGAACAGCACCATGCTGGCGGTCGCGGTGGTGCTGAGCACGGCGCGCTTCAGCCCGGCGTAGGTGAGCTTGCGATAGGACGCGGCGAGGATCAGTGCGCCGAGCGCGCCGATGCCGGAGGCCTCCGTGGGCGTGGCGAGCCCCGCCAGGATCGAGCCGAGCGTGGCGGCGATCAGGCCGAGGAGCGGCGCCACGCCGAGAAACACCTCCCGCAGAATTCTGCCGATGCCGTAGATGCGCTCCTCCCTGGGCACCGGCGGGCCGAGCTTCGGATTGAAGAACGCGCGCGCGAGCAGGTAACCCAGGTACAGCGCGGCGAGCATAAAGCCGGGGCCGAAGGCCGCGGCGTACAGGTCGGCCACGGAAACGCCCAACACCGGTCCCATCACGATGAGCATCACCGAGGGCGGAATCAGGATGCCAAGCGTGCCGCCGGCGGTGATCGCGCCGGCCGAAAGGCGCGCGTCGTAGCCGGTCTTCACCATGATCGGGCTCGCCATGATGCCGAGCACCGTGACGGCGGCGCCGACGATGCCGGTCGCCATGGCGAACACGGCCGCAGTGAGGATCACCACCGCGAACAGCGCCCCGCGGATCGGCGCGAGCAGCAGCCGGAACGCCGTGAACAGGCGCTCCATCAGCCCCGCCTGCTCGGTGATGAAGCCCATGAAGATGAACAGCGGCACTGCCGCCAGCAGCTCCTCCTTCATCATGCCGATGGTCTGGAAGTAGGCCAGGCTGAACACCACCTCGCCGAGGCCGAAGTAGCCGAAGGCAAGCGCGAGGAACAGCAGCGTGAACGATATCGGGAAGCCGATGAAGATGGCGCCGATCATCACCAGCAGCATCACCAGGCCGAGCAGCGCCAGTCCGGTCATCGGCTAGATCTCGATCTTCTCTTTGTGCTCGAGCTCTTCGCCGGTGCGCGCGGCCCACACGCTCTTGATGGTCTCGGACACGCCCTGGATCAGCAGCAGCAGGCAGGCCAGGGGCACCATCAGCTTGAACGGCCAGATGTAGGGCCGCCAGGGCGTCTGCTCCGATTCCTCGTTGATGCTGTAGGAATACAGGCCTTCGCCGCCGCTCACCAGCATGAACACGAATATGGAGGGGAAAAAGAACACGAGGTAGGCCACCGAGTCGATCACGCCCTTGGTGCGGATCGACCACTTCTCGAAAAAGAAGTCGGTGCGGATGTGCGCGCCCTTGTGCAGCGCGTACGCCGCGCCGAGCATGAAGATCGTGCCGTAGAGCATGTAGGTGAGCTCGAACGACCAGATGGTGGGCTTGTTGAACAGATAGCGCGCGAACACCTCCCACGCGACGACGGCCACCAGCGGCACGTTGAGCCAGGCGACCCAGGTGCCGGTGGTGTCTGTGAACCTGTCAATGATCCGGACCAACCGGATATGGAATGCGACCGGTTCTGCCATTTCCCGACCTTACACAAGAAAACGGGGGCGGATCACCGCCCCCGTACCGAGACCTGCTGCCCTATTTCTTCCCCGCCGCCTTTTCCGGGAAGTAGTAGTTCGGGATGAACTGGGACGGCGGGAACATGAAGCGCTTCGCCGGCACGACCAGCGAGGCGTAGGCCCTCTGCGAGTCGTGCACCTTCTTGAAGAAGGGATTCTTCGCGCCTTCCTCCGCCGCGATCTTGTCCCAGGTCTTCAGGAACTCGATCAGGATGGCGGGCGGCGTGCGCAGGATCCTGACGCCGTGTTTTTCCTGCAGCTCCTTGATCGCGTCGGCGTTCTGCCGCTGCCATTTCGCCCACCAGATGACGAAGGTTTCGCTGGCGATCGACTTCATCAGCTCCCGGTGCTCGGGCTTCATCGCCTGCCACACGTCGCCGTTCATCAGCACTTCGCCGATGGTGACGTTCTCGTGCGCGCCCGGCGTGTAGTGGTATTTCCACACGTTCTGGAACCCCAGACGCAGGTCTTCGACGCCCCCGACCCACTCGGCGCAGTCGATCACGCCGCGCTGCGCGGCGGGGATGATCTCACCGCCCGGCATGTTGACCGTGGTCATTCCCATGCGCTGCCACACCTCGGCCGCCATGCCCGTCTGCCGGCACTTCATGCCCTTGAAGTCGGCCAGGTTCTTGATCGGGCGCTTGAACCAGCCGAAGGCCTGCGGTCCCGAGGGCAGGATCGGAATCCAGTGCACGTTGAGCTTGAGCTCCTTCTGAAAGAACTCGTTGCACAGCTCGATGCCGCCGCCGTGGTGCATCCAGCCGAGCGCATCGATCATGTCCATGCCGAAGGTGCCGCCCGGACCGCCGGTGCACAGGATCGCGGCCTTGTTCTTGCCGACCCAGTAGCCCGACCAAGCGTGCGCGCCGTCGAGCACCTTCTTGTGCGTGGCGTCGAGCACCTCGAAGGCCGGCACCACTTGGCCCGCGGGCATCGCGTCGATCTTCAGGCTGCCGCCCGAGGTCTTGTGGATGCGGTCGACGAAGTAGGTGAAGTTTTCGTACAGCGTCAGGCTGGCAGGCCAGGTGGCCTGCATCTTCAGACTCGTTTGCGCCTGCGCTCCTGCGGCAAATGCTGTGGCTGCCGCGAGCGCGACAGCCGAACGAACGAACAACCTCATGACTTCTCCTCCTGTGGATGGTTTTCGCAAGGCGAGCGGCAGGGTACACGTTCGAATTTTCTCGGTCAACAGAATAAATATCAGTCCAGCCTGACGACGGTGCCCTGCAATGGTGCCGCCGGCGCCGGATAGCGCTCCATCACGAGCGGATCGTGTCCGGGAATCACGTGCGCGGGCGATTCGGCGAGCGTCTGCGCGCGGCGCCAGCCTTCGACCATGTCGCCGACGTTGTACACGATGGGGAACGGCCGCTTCTCCTCCATGTTGGCGTAGAAATGGCTCGCATCGGAGGCGAGCACCACCCAGCCGCGGCGCGTGGCGACGCGCACGATCTGCAGGCCCAGGGTGTGGCCGCCGACGTGGTGCAGCGTCACGCCCGGCGCGAGCTCGCCGTCGCCGTCGTGGAACCTGACGCGCCCCGCGTACACGCGCCGCACCATGCCGACGACGTCCTCCAGCTCGTAGGCGTGGCGCATCGCCTCGACCTCCATGCAGCGCCCGGTGGCGTACTGCATCTCGAGGTCCTGCAGGTGAAAGGTCGCCTGCGCGAACAGGTCGAAATTGCCGACATGGTCGTAATGCAGGTGCGTGATGACCACGTCCTTGACGGCGGCCGCCTCGACCTGCATGCGCCGCAGGCCCTCTTCGACCGGCAGCGTGACGCGGCGCCCGCGCTTGGCCGCCACGGCGGCATTGAACCCGGTGTCGACGACGATCTCGCGCCCCTGCCCGCGAATCAGCCAGACGAAGTAGTCCATCGGCATCGGCCCGTCGTGCGGATCGCCGCCGAGGAAGTTCTCTCTTGCGCTGCGCGCGTGGTGCGCGTACTTGATCGCGTAAACCTCGTAGGCGCTCATGAAATCCTGATCCTGGCAAATTTTCGCTTGCCCACCTGCGCGACGACGGTTTCACCGGGCGCCAGCTTTCGCGCCTTGTCCGACAGCCGCTCGCCGTTCAGCCGGACGCCGCCCTGCTCGATGTTGCGAGCCGCTTCCGACACGCTGGGCGCCAGACCCGCCTGCTTCAGCGCCTGCGTCACGGCGAGGCCGCCGGCCGGCGCCTGCAGAGTCACTTCCGGCATGTCCTCGGGCCTCTGCCCATGACGGAAGCGCTGCGCGAATTCCTCCTCGGCCCGATCGGCCGCGGCACGCGAGTGGAAGCGCGCCACGATCTCCTTCGCGAACCGGATCTTGACGTCGCGCGGGTTGGCCCCGGCCTCGACCTCGCCGCGCCACTTGCGCACCGTCGCCAGCGGCTCGAACGACAGCAGCTCGATGTAGCGCCACATCAGCTCGTCCGAAATCGACATCAGCTTGCCGAAGATCTCCGCGGCCGGCTCGGCGATGCCGACGTAGTTGCCGAGCGACTTGGACATCTTCGCCACGCCGTCCAGGCCTTCCAGCAGCGGCGTGGTCACGATGCACTGCGGCTCCTGGCCGTAGTCCTTCTGCAGCTCGCGCCCGACGAGCAGGTTGAATTTCTGGTCGGTGCCGCCGAGCTCGACGTCGGCCCGCATGGCCACCGAGTCGTAGCCCTGCATCAGGGGGTAGAGCAGCTCGTGCACGGCGATCGGCTGGCCGGCCCGGTAGCGCCTGGCGAAGTCGTCGCGCTCGAGGATGCGCGCCACCGTGTAGCGCGCGGCGAGCCGGATCATGCCTTCGGCGCCGAGCTTGTCGGACCACTCGGAATTGAACAGGATCTGCGTGCGCCCGGGATCCAGGATCTTGAACGCCTGCTCGCGGTAGCTCTTCGCGTTCTCCAGGATCTGCTCGCGCGACAGCGGCGGGCGCGTCTGGTTCTTGCCCGTCGGGTCGCCGATCATGCCGGTGAAATCGCCGATCAGGAATTGCACCTGGTGCCCTAGCTCCTGAAAATGGCGCAGCTTGTTGATGACCACCGTATGGCCGAGGTGCAGGTCGGGTGCCGTCGGATCCAGACCGAGCTTCACGCGCAGCGGCTTGCCGCGCGCAAGCTTGCGCGCAAGCTCCTCCTCGACGATCAATTCCTCCGCACCGCGCTTGATCAGCTCGAGGGCCTCCGTAACCGAGGACTTGGCGTTTTGCCGCACGGGAGATATTTGCTAGACTGATGCAGACGTCTGAATAGAAAAGAATTCTAGCCGATCCATGACTCCCCACGCGGCGTTGCGGCGTGCCGCCCTGATGGCCGTGCTGGCGCTCTCCGGCGCCGTCGTCGCCCTCGCCACCATGACGCCTTCGCCCGAGGCCGAGGCAAGCCTGCTGCAGCGGCCCGTCGTCGAGCCGGTGGTGCTGCACGCCGCGGATGCCGTGCTGCCTGCACCCAAGGCGTACCTGAGCGAGGATCGCTTCCAGCGGGGCGACACGCTCGCCGGGCTGCTCGAGCGGCTCGGCGTCGCCCCCGAAGATACGCGCCGGCTGATCCACCTGGGCGCTTTGCGCCTGCTGCGCCCCGGCGACGTGGTCACGGCCGAAGTGGGCAGCGGCGGAGACTTGCTGCGGCTCAGCTACCTCGCGGCCAGAGAGACGCGCATGGTGGTCGAACGCACGGCGGAGGGCTTTCGCGGCCAGGAAGAGGCGGCGCCGCTGCGTACCGAAACCGTACTGCGCGCCGGTGTCATCCACAGCTCGCTTTTTGGCGCCGCCGATGCCGCGGGCATCCCGGATTCCGTCGCCATGCAGATCGCCGATATCTTCGCCGGGGACGTCGATTTCCACCGCGACCTGCGCCGCGGCGATCGTTTTACCGTGCTCTATGAGCAGCACTACGTGCGCGGGCGCGAGGTGCATGCCGGCCGGGTGCTCGCCGCGGAGTTCGTCAATCAGGGGCGCGCGCTGCGCGCCGTGCACTACGCTGCCGCGGACGGTGGCGGCGGCTACTACGCCCCCGACGGCAGCAACCTGCGCAAGGCCTTCCTGCGCTCGCCGCTCGAGTACACGCGCATCAGCTCCGGCTTCGGCATGCGCAGGCACCCCTTCCAGAGATCGTGGCGCGCGCACACCGGCATCGACTACGCGGCGCCTGCGGGCACGCGGGTTCGCGCCGCAGGAGACGGGGTGGTCGAATTCGCCGGATACAAGGGCGGCTACGGCAAAGTCGTGATTCTGCGCCACCGCGGCCGGTACTCGACGCTCTATGCGCATCTGTCGCGCTTTGCACCCGGCGTGCGCCGCGGCGCGCGCGTGGCGCAGGGCGACATCGTGGGTCACGTCGGCAGCACGGGCTGGGCGACCGGGCCGCACCTGCACTACGAGTTCCAGGTGGCGGGGCGCGCGCGCAATCCGTACGCGATCGCCATGCCGGCCGGCGAACCCGTGCCCGCCGCGGAGCTGCCGGCGTTCCGGCTCCATGCCGAGCCGATCGCCGCGCGCCTCGAGCTGTTGGCAAGTCCGCTCGCGCGCCTGGAGTGAGCCGCGAGCTCTACGCGGGCCTCATGTCGGGGACCAGCCTCGACGGGGTCGACGCGGTGCTGCTCGACCTGGCGGGCTCCAGGCCGAAGCCCATTGGCCACACGCACCGCCCCTTCGCGCCCGCGCTTCGCGCAGAACTCCTGTCATTGAACTCCGCCGCGCCGGGAGAGCTCGAGCGCGCGGCCCTCTGTGCCAACGAGCTGGCGCACAGCTATGCCGCGGCAATCCGGGATCTCCTTGCCAACGCCTCGATCGAGCCACGCGCCCTGCGCGGCATCGGCTGCCACGGCCAGACCGTGCGCCACCGGCCGGAGGCCGGGTACACCCTGCAGATCGGCAACGCCGCGTTGCTGGCGGAACTGACCGGTATGCGGGTGATCGCCGACTTCCGCAGCCGCGACGTGGCGGCGGGCGGCCAGGGCGCGCCGCTCGCTCCCGCGTTTCACTCCGTCATGTTCGCCAATGCGGCGGAAGATCGCGTCGTTTTGAACCTGGGCGGCATGGCCAACGTGACCTGGATTGCGGCCGACGGCGCCGTGACGGGATTCGACACCGGCCCGGGCAATTGCCTCATGGATCTGTGGGCACAGAAGCACCTGGGAAAGCCGCGGGACGAAAATGGCGCGTGGGCAGCTGGAGCGCGCGCGGACGCCAGGCTGCTGGAGGATCTGCTCGCCGAGCCCTTCTTCGCACTGCCCCCTCCCAAGAGCACCGGGCGGGATCTGTTCAACGAGTCGTGGCTCGGTCGCAAGCTGCCCTCCACGCTCGACCCGCAGGCCGTGCAGGCGACGCTGCTCGAATTGACGGCGCGCAGCGTGGCGCGGGCGATCCGCCTGCGGTTCCCGGGCGCGCGACGCGTGATCGCCTGCGGCGGCGGCGTGCGCAACGGCTCCCTCATGGCGCGATTGGAGGAATTGCTCGAGCCCGCGCCGCTCGACAGCAGCGCACGGCACGGAATCGATCCGTCGCAGGTCGAGGCCGCCGCATTCGCATGGCTGGCGCGGCAGGCCATGGAGGGAAAGCCGGGTAGCCTGCCGGCGGTGACCGGCGCTCGCGGCGCACGCATCCTGGGCGCGATTTATCCGGCCTAGAAAACGCGAAAGGGGCCGCAGCCCCCTTTTTGCAGGATTACGCCGTCCCGGTCAGGCCGAGAAGGAAGAGCCGCAGCCGCAGGTGGAGGTCGCGTTCGGGTTCTTGATCACGAACTGGGCGCCCTCCAGGCCTTCCTGGTAGTCGATCTCGGCGCCCACGAGGTACTGGTAGCTCATCGGGTCGATGAGCAGGGTGACGCCGTTCTTCTGCATCGCGGTGTCATCCTCGTTCTGCACCTCGTCGAAGGTGAAGCCGTACTGGAACCCGGAGCAGCCGCCGCCGGAAACGAATACGCGCAACTTGAGCTCCGCGTTGCCCTCTTCCTCGATCAACTGCTTCACTTTGCCCGCGGCGTTGTCGGAGAAGACCAGCGGTGCCGGCATTTCGGTGACTGCATTCATAGCTCGCTCCAATGTTCCTGCATGTCCGTCAAATCATGAACGCGGCTTGTCGCCGCCGGAGGCGAGCTTGAGCTCGACCCCCTTGATTTCAACCCCGCCCTGGTGCACCAGGCGTCCTTCGACGATTGCTCCCTGCTGGATCTCCAGGTTCTTGTAGTGTACATCGCCTTTGACGCGCGAGCCGACCTGGAGTTCAAGCGTCTCGGCCGCGTGCACCGGGCCGTTGATGGTGCCGTTCACCACGATGTGCGATGCGGCGACTTCGCCGTCGATGCGCGCATGCTCCGAGATCACCAGCGTGCCCGGCTGGTCGGGAAGCGCGGCCACGTTGCCGCGTACTGCGCCGTCCACGCGCAGGCCCCCGCTGAAGAACACATTGCCCTCGATGCGCGTGGTAGCGCCGATCAGGCTGTCGATCCGGCTTTGCGGTTTCGGGCTCTTGCTGAACATGTTCGCTCCTTCCCTTATCCCGGCGACGCGGTCAGCGCTGCCTTGATCTGGTCCGACCCCGCCTCATACACGCGCACCTGAACGCTCTCCACTTTGGCTTTCGGATCCACCCGGAAAATGCCCTCGACGCGGTGGAAGTGCCTGAAAGTCAAGCGGAAAGCCGAGGCGCTGGGGTCTCCCGCTTCAGGAAAGGTCATCATAGCATTTTTGCCCCCCTCCGTCAGGCTGACCACCAGCTCGAGCCGGCCCTGGAAATCCCGATCGCGCCGCGTGCCCGGCGCGAGCAGCAGGAGCAGCCGGTAACGGTACTCCCCGGGCAGCACGTCGGACACCACCTTGAAGCGATTGACCGACAGCGGGTTCGCGGCGCGCGACTCCGCGGAGAGCATGCTCTCGAAGATCGCCAGCTCCTCGCGCAGCCGCGAGGTTTCCTGCTCCAGCCCGCGGATCTGCTGCGCGAGCTTGAGCTGCGCGGTGCGCTCGATGGACAGCCTGCTGTCGGCGGCGTTCGCCACCGCGCGCAGGCGCTCCAGCTCGGCGCGCGTGGCCTCCAGATCGCGGCGCGCGTCGGCGAGCTCCTGCTCGACCTCGCTGCGATCGAATCCGGCGAACCTGCGGCCCGCGTCGTACATCCATGCGGCGAGCGCGGCCGAGCACGCCAGCACCAGGATCAGCCCGAGCCAGCGCAGGTACCACGCCACCTCCGAGCGCACGGCGACGCGCGGCGCGGCGATGCCGAAGCGCCGGCGCAGTTTCAGGTATTTGCTGAATATCGGCACGGTCCGATGATGCATCCGCCCCGCGCAAAAAACAAAAGGCCGCCCTGCGGCGGCCTCATGCGCATCTGCCGGCGGCGCGGTCCTTCAGCGCTTGGAGAACTGCTTGCGCTTGCGCGCCTTGTGCAGGCCGACCTTCTTGCGCTCGACCTCGCGCGCGTCGCGCGTCACCAGCCCGGCCGCCCTCAGCGCGGGCTTCAGCCCCGCATCGTATTCGACGAGCGCGCGCGCGATGCCGTGGCGCACCGCACCCGCCTGGCCGTTCTCGCCGCCGCCGTACACATTGACCTTGATGTCGAACGTCGCCACGTTCTTGGTCACTTCGAGAGGCTGGCGCACGATCATGCGACCCGTCTCGCGTGCGAAGAATTGATCCACCGGCTTGCCGTTGACGATGATCTGTCCCTTGCCGGGCTTGAGAAATACCCGGGCGACCGAACTCTTGCGCCGCCCCGTGCCGTAGTAGTAATCGCCGACCATGGTCGTGTCCTCAGATCTCGAGCGCTTTGGGCTGCTGCGCGGCGTGCGGGTGCGTCGACGCGCCGTAGACCTTGAGCTTCTTCAGCATCGCGTAGCCGAGCGGTCCCTTGGGCAGCATGCCCTTCACCGCCTGCTCGAGCGCCCGCCCGGGGTGGCGCTCCTGCAGCTTGGCAAAATTCGTCTCGCGCAGTCCGCCCGGGTATCGCGTATGCCGGTAGTACTTCTTGTCTAGCATCTTCCTGCCGGTGACCCGGATCTTCGCGGCGTTGACCACCACGATGTAATCGCCGGTGTCGACATGCGGGGTGAATTCGGCCTTGTGCTTGCCGCGCAGGCGCGACGCGATGCGCGCGGCGAGTCGGCCGAGCACCTTGCCGTCGGCGTTCACCAGGTACCATCCGTGCACGACGTCCTGGGGTTTTGCTGCAAAGGTCTTCATGTCGGGCCAAGCGAGAAAAGGCGCGGATTCTATGGGACCCGCGCTTCAGCGTCAAACCCTTGTTGGGACAAAAAAAAAGCGCAACCCGGAGGTTGCGCTGAATCCACCAAAGGAGGAGGGTGGAGGAGACAAAGTCGCGAAGCGCAGGAGGAGGAGAAAACGCGCCAGCGACGGAACGCATTATGCCGGATCTTATGGTGCGCTGCAATATAAAACTCCTGTAGCCCTATTCAATTCTGCCATGCATCGCACAAGATACTGATTGTGCGGGAGGTTTTTTATGGAATGCACGGTCCGCTGGTCCGGCGAAGGCATGTCGTTCATCGCCGAAACCGGCAGCAATCACATCCTCGCCATGGACGGCGCGCCCGAGGGCGGCGGGCGCAATCTCGCGCCGCGACCCATGGAGACCGTGCTCGCCGGCGCGGGCGGCTGTACCGCCTACGACGTGGTCGTGATCCTGAAGAAAAGCGGCCAGGACGTCACCGGCTGCGAGGTCCGTCTCGAGGCCGAGCGCGCGCCTGCGGATCCCAAGGTTTTCACCCGCATCCACACGCATTTCGTCGTGCGCGGCCGCAACCTGAAGCGCAATGTCGTGGAGCAGGCGATTCGCCTCTCGCACGAGAAGTACTGCTCGGCCACCGCCATGCTGGCGAAGACCGCCGCCATCACGCGCGACCTCGAGATCGTGGAGGGCTGACGGACCGGATCCTCAGATGCGGTAGGCAATCGTGGTCATGGCTCTCGCCATGACACGCATCGCGCGCCGCGCCGCGGCAGGCAACTCGGCGGCACCGAGCGCCACTGCGGTGTCGCGATGCTGCGCCTCATCGTCGCGCATCGCCTCGACGACGGCGCGCGTGGGGGCGTCATCCGCCGAAAGTCTTTCCAGGTGGCCCGTGAGATGCTCCTCGACCTGCCGCTCGGTCTCGGCGAGGAACGCCAGATTCCAGCGATCGCCGAGCAGGCCGGCGCCGACGCCCAGCGCGAGCGAACCCGCGTACCAGAGCGGATTGAGCAGGCTCGGTCGCCCGCCGAGCGCGCGGATCCGGTCCATGCTCCAGGCGAGGTGATCGCCCTCCTCGCGCGCCGCCCGCTCCAGCGACGCCCGGGTATGCGCGTCGCGCGCGGTCAGGGCCTGCCCCTGGTACAGCGCCTGCGCGCAGACCTCGCCCACGTGGTTGACGCGCATCAGCGCCGCCGAATGCGCCCGCGCCGCCGCATCGAGATCCGCCTCGGACAGCCCGGCCGCGGGACTCGGCCGTTCGGCCTGGTGCACGCCCGCGACGGTGCGCAAGGCGCGATCGAACTCGAGCAGCGCGCGATCGAGCACCTCGGCAATGGCGGGAAACGTCATTTCGGCTCCTCCGGCCCCGGCATGTACAGCACGCGCCCGCCGTTCCTGCGCACCAGCTCCTCGGCGCGCGCGCAGGTCATCGGCGCGGGCTGCTTGTCGGCAGGCAGTCGATCGTACCAGGGCCGGCAGTAGCCCGGCGGCGGCAGTTGCTCCGGCGCGAGCCCCGAAAACCGGCTCGGCCCGTAGTCCACGCTCAGCGTGCGCCCGTCCTGGAACGATTTCGGCGCGATGGCCTTGATCACGCGCCCGCCGTGCTTTTCGGCTAGGCCGTGCGCCCGGGCGCACGGCATCGCCGGCGGCTGCCATTCGGGCGGCAGGTCGGAATACCAGATGCGGCACAGGCCCAGCTGCGGCACGGACTCCGGTGGCACCTGGAACTCGGTCTGCTGCGCCGGGCGCGGTTGATCGAGGGCGCAGGCACCGAGCACGGCGGCCAATGCCAGCGGCGCGAGCCACCGGGCTTCACTCCGACGTCGCAGAGTCATGGCGACATCTTACAAAATCGGCACGCCCAAAAAAAAGCCGCCCCGGAGGGCGGCTTTCAAGTTCGAAACGCTGCTTTGAGTCGAAATGCCTGTTGCTTAGAAGACGACGACGAGGCCCGCGCCGATAGAGGTTGTGCCGTCCCGCCGGGATACGTTCGTCGTGGCGCCGGTATTCTGGTCGCCCTCCAGCGAGGTGCGGCCGAACGCGCCATACACCATCGTGGTCTTCGACAGGCTGTACTCGACGGCCGCGACCAGGGCGTTGGCCTTGCCAGTTTCCGTCCCTGCCGCGTCCTCCTTCTTCACGTCATAGTAGGCCAGGCGACCCAGAAGCGTCGGGGAGAAGGAGTAATTCACCCCACCCATGAACTGCGTCAGCTCACCGGCGGAATCGCGATCTTGCGTGCCCATGCCGCCCATGAATTTAAAGGCGCCCATCGTATAGACCGCGCCGAACTGCGTCTCTTTCTGGGTGTCTGTGGCGCTGGTGTCCTGGGTGGCAAACGCAGCGGCAACCACCACGGGACCGAACGCGAAGTCGCCGTTGATGCCTGTGCGCGTGCCCAGGCTGCTTTCGCCTGGTTGTTCGCCCGGCGCGTATTGCACGCCGATCCCGCCGGTACCGAAGCGGAAGTTTGCAGTGACCGAGTTGGCCTGGCGCGTGGTCTTGGTGACGCCTTGGAGATTGCCGGTAGCGGTTGCGGTATTACCACCAATGTCGGTAAGACCCCCCGTGAATGTGCCATAGTCCTGGCCCAACGGATCGTAGATGCCCTCGGTGCTGTGGTTCAGGGTGTAGTTCTGGCCCAGATCGACGCTGTTTCCGCCCTTCGACAGCCCGACGACCGTCTTGCGGGAGGTCGTGTAGGGCGTGGTTCCCGTGTCGGACGAGTAACCGCCTTCAATGGTGAAGTTGGCCATCAGGCCGCCACCCAGATCGTGCGAGCCCTTGAAGCCTATGCGGTTGCTCTTCTTGTTCTGGGAATCCATCGTCAAATTGCTGTCGGTACCGGTCGAGGTCAGGATCTTGCTTGTCTGCTTGAGACCGGTGTCGATCGAGCCGTACAACGTCACCTGCGCGAGCGCGGCGACGGGTGCGGCCAGCGCGCCGGCCACTGCCACAGTCAAAAGTTTCTTTTGCATTTGGATGAGTCTCCCAACTGGTTGGAAAAATCGGGTTGCTTGCGCCCCCGCTTTCAACCCCTCACGTGAGAAGTCCCGGCAATTCTGCTCTAGAGCATTGCGTGCGAGCAACATGGCTGTGCGGTTTTTCCTGCCGATGGCAATATCTTGTTGTGGAAATACAACAAAGCC
>Ga0214472_10000429_pt1 | contig 51589 bp, 44 predicted proteins | sample RVTome_6_FD_207662 | JGI IMG/M metagenome (GOLD analysis project Ga0214472, IMG submission 207662) | Soil microbial communities from uranium-contaminated site in the Upper Colorado River Basin, Wyoming, United States - RVT140D175 | ecosystem: Environmental > Terrestrial > Soil > Contaminated >...
ACCTTGACCTCCACCCTTCCTTTTAAGTCCGAGTTGACCCTCCTGGCGTACTCGTCAGCCATGAGGGCAAAGATCGAGTTTGGACCAGGGAATCCTACATGGCCGAGCCGGATGGTGGTCGGCTGCGCCCGTACCGATGGAATCCAGAGACCTGCCAACGCTAGAATAAGAGCCGTAACCAATATTCGCTTCATGTCATTATCTCCTTCCTTACCAGCACGTGCGCCCGATGGGAGCGCGCCTGGTTCGCCTGTACGATGAACAACTTGAACGTTTTGAACGTCTTGAACTTTTTGAGCCGGATTATCCGCCATCTTCAACGGTTTTTCGTGCGCGCCTCGTCGAGAATCCGCTCAGCCCTGCTGATGTTGAACACGCCGCAGATGCAAAAGCGCGCCATCGTGCGCGTGACCTCCGCCGGGCTACGGCGGTTCTCCTTGACCCACTCGATCATCTTTTTGACAAAATTTGCCGAGAGCATGCCGTGGCCGCACATGGTCGAAAGCTCGAGCACGGTGGCGTCGGGCAATTTGTCAACCCGCCCGCAAAAGCCCAGGGAATACTCGACGCTGTGGCGGGCGATGCCGGTCTCGCGGCAGCAACGCGCCGCCTCTGCCATCGGCGCGCTGATGTTAACGGATACTCCGAGATTCGCCGACCGGACATCGGCAACGAACGCTTTCATATCTTCGTAATTCTCGAAGACCGCCGCCACCGTCGTGTGGCCCTCGATCCCGGCGATGACTTCTTCAGGGTTGGCAAGCTGGTCGCGCTTCCAGTGGGCCGTCGGGTTCAAGTCCTTTCGCGGCCGGAGCGTACCGCCCTTGGTGGCATCGCCGATGTTCACCGGATTGTGCTTCAGCGCCAGACGCAAGAATTCGCGATACTTCGTGATCAGATCGTCATCATTGACGCCTCGGCCCGCCATGGCAAAAACGATAAAGTCGTCGTTGACCGGCGCCGGGTTGGGCGGCCTTTCAAAGGCGTAGTGTTCGCTATAGCGGTGCAGCGTGTTGGTCATGACAGTTCTGATGCGGAATAAATCTTTGACCGAACATGATCCGTTTCCCTCGCCCACTTGCGGGAGAGGGCGAGGGTGAGGGCAAATCCTCGCGAACCACCCTCACCTTCATCCTCTCCCTCCAAAGGAGGGCGAGGAAAAAGAATCGTTCGATAACTCGTCAGTGATGCACGGTCGTGACCCTTCCCAATCCCAGGTTGGTTTTTCCGCGATACGCGGCGTAACCCTCCCGCTCCAATATCTCCTTAAGCGGCTCTTCGCCGACGCCATCGCAGCGAGTCGAAACGCCGATGCTGATCACCGTGCCGACTTCCCGGGAAAGCTCCCGGATCTTGCGTAACACCGCCGGCACCGCTTCGAGCTTGGTTTTGATCTCGACGATGGCCGAAAGAATTTTCTCGTTGAGGATATCCGGTCGAATAAGACCACGGGTAGAATCACTCATCAGCGAAGTAACCGGATTGTTACTCTCGAACTCGACGCCCAACTCAGCCAAGGCTTTGGTGACGCGCTCGATGTCGCGAAAGCGCGCACCGATTCCCGGCCGGCCGAATTCCACCACGAAGCCCGCCTCGCCTTCCTTTACCCGATTCGTAACATCGTTGGTCTTGACCTCCGCTGTTCCTCGTCCGTGAATCCCTGTCGACTCGTGCGGCACCTGCGGGTCCGAGAAAGCACGGCGCACGACACGCGGCCAGCTCAGTTCCTCTGGCACGATTGCATCTGTCGGGCAAATATCCGGCTCCGGGTCGAAGCGGAAGCGGAAAAATCTTGCCGTTTTTCGAATCGCCCGCACCAGCGTCGGATTCAAATGCTCCTTCGACATGCCGCGGTAGCAGGTAAAACACTCCACGCATTCCTCCCCGTTGACCCGCGCCCGGTTGCTCGCCGGATCGATGTAGATCGCGCCCATCGGGCAGACCGGCAGGCAGTTGCCGCAGCCGACGCACTTATCGGGGTCGATTCTCATTGGCCTTTCCCCGGCCCGCCCGGCGCGGTCTGCAAAAGATAAGTCTCGGCCGCAGCCAAGCCGGCACCCAAGGGAACAGCGACCCCGAAACTCGTCAACGTCATTTCCACGCCTGCGAGCGCGCCGAGCAATTCGAGCTCGTTTAAGCTCCCCAGGTGGCCGATGCGAAAGATTTTTCCTTTGACGTCTCCGAGTCCGGGACCGAGAGGAAGCTCCAGGGTTTTCTGAGCGTGGGCGAGATAGGCGTCGGAATCAAATCCGTCGGGCAAACACACCGCGGTCAAGGTGTTCGACGCTTCTTTGATGTTTCTCGCGAGCATTCTTAATCCCATCGCCGCAACCGCGCGGCGGCAAGCCTCGGCTAACCGAGCGTGGCGCGCAAACACATTGGCCAACCCCTCTTCTTCCAGCATCGCCAGGCTTTCTTTCAGACCGAAGATCAGCGCGGTCGCCGGAGTATAGGGAAATTCGCCGCGGGCATTGCGCTCGAACACCGGCGCCCAGTCCCAAAAATAGCGCCCGCATCTCGCCGACCGGTTTGCTTCCCGCGCCTTGGGGCTGACCGCCAGGATCGCCATTCCGGGTGGCAGCATCAGCCCTTTCTGCGGACCCGTGAGCGCGACGTCCACCCGCCACGCATCGAAACGGAAATCTATCGACGCCAGGGAGCTGACGACGTCGACCAGGAGCAGAGCCGGATGAGCAGCGCGGTCCATCGCGCCGCGAATCGCGCCGATGTCGGTGACAATTCCCGTGGAAGTCTCGTTGTGCAGCACCAGAACGGCCCGGAGCCGGTGATCTTTATCTGCGCGCAGCCGTTCTTCGACCTGTTCGGCTGAAACCGCGGCGCCATAGAGAACTTCGACCCGCTCGACTTCGATCCCGTGGGCGGCAGCGGTATCGCAGAAGCGCGCGCTGAAGTGGCCATTGACGCAGCCGAGCACCCGGTCGCCCGGCGAAAGCGTATTGACCACGCAGGATTCCCAGGCGCCCGTGCCGGAGCCCGGGTTCAGGACAATTTCACCATGCGAGGTTTGAAATACTTTTTTAAGACCTTCCAAGACCTCTTTGAGCAGAGTGGCGAATTGCGGCCCCCGATGATCGATGAGGGGTTGCGACATGGCGCGCACAACCCTGTCGGGAACCAGCGTCGGACCGGGAATCTGGAGAAAAGGACGGCCAGGCATAAGATGGCGCACGCTAACTAATATTCACCTGGGATGTCAAGCGCTGGTTGAATCCAATACGCAAAGCATGGTTCCCCGGGCGAAACCCATCCGTCTTAAGGCAAAAAGTCAGTGCCGTAAGGACTGCTTAGCCAAACCTTCCAAGTGATCTCTCCGACAGCCTGGGCCGGCCGTCGATCTTTTCGTCGCCCTGCGCCTCTGTTTCCAGGTTTCTCACTTCGACACAGCATAGGTTTCGCCGCCACACGGACGGGCTTGCACCGAAGAATCGAAAGGACCGATCATTCGCTCGCCAGGTTCCAGTTGTGTCATCGGTTGGTGGATGGTCTACAGATGACTTTCGTCCAGCTTGACCATAATTGTACGGCCGTGGGTTGCCCGATCAGGCAAACAAAGCCAGTTCCGGAGTTCAATACGGCAGTTCATCATGGAACTATAGTTTCCAACCCATGACAAAAATGGCAGAGCCGGTCCGCTCTCGCTAAGACTATCCGTTCCATCTCAAGCTCCGTCGTGGGTGGCAGAAGGCTTGCGTAACAAGTTGTGAATAGACCCGGAACGGAGGCATTCGATGAAAAAAATCATTGTAGTTCTTCTAATGGCTCTTGCAACCGCGATCCTCCAAAATGTGCCAGCGTCGGGAAACGAATTCAAACAGCGGGAGGCCATCATAGCCCAGTACAAGAAATGGCTCGATAGCTTAGGGCCGGAGGGGTCCAGATTCTGGGTTCGCCTCGACCACCGGCAGCGATCGCATCGGTTGTATCTCGGCGAAGGCTTCTATCGCGCCGAACCGCGAACCCAGGAGCGATTTGTCGATACGTTTTCTAACTATCTTGCCGGCCACCCGGAAAAGTTTATGCTTATCGATCTCTTCGATGCCACCACAAACAAGGCGGTAGGCGAATATGGCTTTGGCGGGTTTAAACTCTATCCACAGCGAGTTCTTGGCGCGGAGAGCACGCAAAAGCGGCATTAGACAGTATGGGGTCGCGCTCGCGCCCACACAATGACGCTTGACAATCATCGCCGATCTCGCCGCCGCTTTCATCACACGCACATGCGCGCCGTGAGATTACCGAGACTTATTTTTCGTTTGACGGTAAGTCTGATTTTAACGCTGGTTATTCCCCTTCCCGCCTCCGCACACAACGGCGAACTCGACTCCTTCGGATGTCACTACGGCAGAGAAAACAATGACTATCACTGCCATGAAGGGGTGTTTAAGGGAGGCAGTTTCGACTCTAAAACTCAGATGATTCGCCGCCTCAAAGCGCAATTCCTCGATCTAGGCCGTCCTTGGCCTTACGGAGAAATCACAGAAGAAGACATCACTTCGCCCCACCCTGAGAAAAACTGACCGGAAGCGGCAAAGTTCCGTCATTCTCAATCTTTGGACAGCTCCAAGCGATTGCCGCTCGGATCGGTGACGTAAACCGAATAGCCCGGGCCTTCGCCGTGGATGCGCGTGTCGCTCACTTTGATTCCCTTGGCCTCAAGCTCCTTGATCAGCTCCTTGGGATCGCCCGGTCCTTCGATGTCGAAGGTGTGATGGGGCACGCCGGCTGCGCGCTTTTCCGCGGCGTCGAAAAGGGCGAGTCCCGACTCCCCGGCGCGCAGACGAGCAACTTTGACCCCGCCGATGGTTTGCTGGGCGCGCACCTCCGCCCCCAATGCGACCTGGTAGAAGCGCGTCATGTCATCAAGATTTTCCGCGTGAAAATTCCACGAGCGCAATCGCAATACTTTCATGGCGTCCCTCCTTGAATCAATTCTTCGGTAAGGGCGACCGGCCGGTCGCCCTTACGATTTGCAGGCCGCTCAAAAAGATCCCAGAGGCAAGGCGCGCGAAGGCTCGACGAGCGGAGGCGTACTCTTTGCGGTACGTTGGAGCGAGGCGACCGAGCGCAACGAAGCATATGGGTCTTTTTCAGCGGCCTGCTAACTGACATGGCTCCAGGCATGGTAGGAGCTGCGCACCAGCGGGCCGGACTCGACGTGGCGGAAACCGAGCTTTTCACCCGCCGCCTTGAATGCCTTGAATTCCTCGGGGCCCAGGTAACGCTCGACGCGCAACTGACGATTCGACGGTTGGAGATACTGTCCGATGGTAACAATGTCGACTTCATGCTCGCGCAAATCACGCAGGGTCGTCATCACTTCATCGCCGGTCTCGCCAACCCCGACCATGAAGCCAGACTTGGTCAGCATGCCGCCGCGCATTTTCTTCGCTTCTCTTAAAATACCCAGCGAGCACTCGTAAGTGTGACCCGGCCTGACTTTGCCGTAGAGGCGCGGCACGGTTTCGATGTTGTGGTTGAGGATTTCGATTCCCGAATTGACAACGGTTTCCAGCGCGGCCAGGTTGCCTTCGAAATCCGGGATTAACAATTCGACGCGAATGCCGGGATTCAGGTTCTTGATCCAGAAGACCGTTTTGGCAAAGTGGCCAGCCCCGCCGTCGGGGAGATCGTCGCGGTTAACCGAAGTAACGACGATGTGAGACAAGCCGAGATCTTTGACGACCAGCGCGACGTTGCGTGGCTCTTCGGGATCGAGCGCCAGCGGCTTGCCTTTATCGATGGAACAAAAGCGGCAACCGCGCGTGCAGGTATCGCCCAAAATCAAGAACGTCGCCGTCTTGTTGCCCCAGCACTCGCCGATATTAGGACAGCGCGCCTCCTCGCACACCGTGTGGAGATTTTTGTCGCGCAGGATGCGCTTCAAGCGGAGATAGTTGGGGTCTCCCGGAGCTTTGACTTTGATCCAGTCGGGATGGCGGCGGGGCATGGCTATTCAAGCAGGCCGAGGATCGATGATCGAAGATTGAGGATCGCGATCTTCCATCCTCGATTCTCCATCCTCGGCGATGCCGCCTTCCTTGAGGCCTGTATAACCAAACAGTTCAGCGAAATGATCGAGAAAGCTGGCCTTAACGCGCTCTGCGCTTTGCTCTTTGCCCAGTTCGCTAGCCATCGACGTCACCTCGGCCCACGCAAGCCCGCAGGGAACGATGCGATTGAAGTATGAAAGATCAGTGTTCACATTCAGCGCAAGTCCGTGATAAGTGATACACCGGCGCACGGCGACGCCGATGGCGGCGATCTTCCGATCGCCGACCCAGATGCCGGTAAACGGCGGCCAGCGTGTACCTGCGAGACCGAAGTCTTCGAGCGTGCGAATGGCCGTCATCTCCAAGTTTCTCAGATAGCGGTGCACGTCCTTGCGCAGCTTCGAGCGTAAATCGATGATCGGGTAAGCCACCAACTGCCCAGGCCCGTGATACGTCACATCCCCACCGCGGCTCGTGCGATAAACCGGCACGTCATCTGCCGCCAGCACATTGGATTCTTTGCCGCCGCGTCCGAGGGTATAGACGTGGGAATGCTCGACGAAGAGAAGGATATCGGGCGAGGGCTCGTGTGGTTTGACTTCGACGAGTCTCTCCTGCAGCGCCAGCGCGCTCAGGTAGTCCATGTGCCCCAAGTCCTTGTAAAGCAGTACAGTCATCGGTTGATTTAGTTTTATCGTCCGTGACCCGATCTTTCAAGCTGCAGCGCGCCAACACGGGCGACCGTAAGGTCGTCCTCCCGTACAGATTTTGCCTTGCCCTCGCACCGGCAAATCGCGTAGAATCGCTCAAATTTAGCCAACTCAAAAGAGGTTCGCCTCTTTGCCAAGAATCTTCGACAATATCGACCAGCAACTTCCTCCCGCGCTTCGCGAGACGATAGAGCTGTCTACTCGCTCCGATTTCTGCGTCGGCTATTTCAATCTCCGGGGCTGGAAAGAGCTCGGTTCCTATATCGAACCCTGGCCGGGCGGGGAAGGGCATTGTTGCCGCCTGTTTGCCGGGTAGCGTCGTGACTGTTAGGCTAGAAGAAACTCACGCCCTTTCCAAAATATATGGTTCAAGGATATGAGATCTTGGAAATCAGGCCACCGACGGGTCTCCAATCATTTTTTGATGGCAAAACTCCGAAACTCTGGGGCTTGGGAGAACCGGCCATCTTAGAGCGCAAGCTTCTTGGGATTATTTCTGCTCGACAGATTGATTCTGATCTGGCATTAAAAAGCTCACAACTCCTGAAACAACTGGCGTCCTTGAAAGAGGTCTCTTTCATAAGCGGGTGGCATTCTCCCCTGGAGGAAGAAGCGCTCAATATCCTTTTACCCCAGGGAGCCTCGATCGTTTTCTGTGTTCCTAGGAGCCTTAACCGGTTTGTTCCTTCCGCGGGAGTAAAGGATCGAGTGAGCCAGGGCGAGGCGCTATTGCTGACTCACTGCAGTCCAAAAGTGAAGCGAATCAGCAGAGATGCATCCCTTCGACGCAACGAATTGGTTGTAGTTTTAGCGGTGTCTTTGCTGGTTCTGTCCGCACCGCAAGGAAGTGCCTCGTTGAAGCTCGCCAACTCAGCGCTGCGCCAAGGAAAGCCTGTTCACACTTTAGAGCACCGTCTGAATAAGGATCTATTAGTATCCGGCGCGTTAGCTGCGACGTTGGAAAAAATCGATGAGGCGTTGCGGTAGAAAAATATGGCATTAACGAAGACTCTTGAGGACATAATTTCTGAACAGGCATCGATTGTCTGCGAACAGATCGAGGCGGCGGTTGCATTTGCCGACTCGGAGGAAGACCTCCGCATAGAAGTTGAAAAAGCAATCGAGGTTTTCCGCAAGGAGGCCGACCTTCCTGAACTCAAAGGCCATCACGAAGTCACCATAGGAAAGGGCCGGGCGGACTCGGTTTACGATTACGTATTCATTGAGTACAAAAAGCCCGGCCGGCTTAAGGAATCCAACGATACGCCGGGAAACCGCGAGGTCATCAAGCAGCTTCAGGATCGGGCCAAAGCATTCAAGTCGGAATTGAAGCGAGATCCAAAGGAACTGTTCGGAGTCGGGACGGACGGCAACTATTTCATTACCGGAAGGTATCGGAGCGGCAAGTGGGAAATCAGTGCTGCCAGAGAACGGTCAGTTTACGTCGTAGAAGATTTTCTCCGTAAATTGTCGAGCTTGGGTGTTGCAGGGAAGCCCTTTCTTCCGGAGTATCTAGCCGGCGACTTCGGCGCCGAAAGCGAAAGAAAACTTGCTAGGGAAGGTATCGAAAAGCTTTACTGGCGCATACGCGAGGTCGAAAAAGATCCTGACACTTATCCGAAGGCCAAGGTTCTTTTCGATCAGTGGCGAATTCTCTTCGGCGAAGTCTGCGGTTACGACATCAAGACGCCGAGCAGCAAGGTAAAACAGCTAGGAGAATTCTACGGCGTCAAAAAAGACCCGAATCCCGCTGCGTTGCTTTTCAGCGTTCACAGCTACTACGCGCTTTTCATGAAATTCCTGGCGGCAGAGATAGCGACTATGTTTAGCACCCTAAGTACATCTTTTCTCGCCCGCCTTCATCAAACCGGTTCTAGTGAGAAACTGCGGGAAGAACTTAGAGTTTTGGAAGACGGCGGCATTTACCGTCAGCTCGGAATCAAAAATTTTCTGGAGGGAGATCTGTTTAGCTGGTACCTGGATGCCTGGGATACCAATGTCGAAAAAATCATCCGGCAGATGGTCGCCTGCTTGGACGAGTATGATCCGAAGACCCTCAGCATCGATCCGGTTGAGTCCCGTGACCTTCTCAAAAAGCTGTATCAACAGCTCTTCCCCAAGACTGTCCGCCACGATCTCGGGGAGTATTATACTCCAGACTGGCTAGCTGAACTCGTTATAGAGAGAGTCGGCTATGACGGCAATCCAGACAAGCGCGTTCTTGATCCAGCCTGCGGTAGCGGGACGTTTCTGGTGATGGCGATCAATAAGGTTCGCGAATACGCTGATAAACACATGATTCCCAAGCATGAACTGCTCTCGAAGATTCTGAACAATATTGTTGGGTTCGATCTTAATCCTCTCGCCGTTATGGCCGCCCGGACAAATTACCTGCTGTCCCTGCGTGAGCTACTAAAGCTGGGGGGCGAAATCGAGATTCCCGTCTATCTTTGTGATTCGATAATGACACCGGCGGAGTACGGAGGACTGATTACGAAAGACGGAATAGCCACAGGTGGGATCGGCACGTTTCAGGAACTTAAAACCAGCGCAGCTCGTTTTATGATTCCCACAGAAATTGCGCAAAGTCGGCAGACGGTCTCTGCCTACGCAGACGAGCTGGAGCATTGTATCAGGAACGATTACTCTGAAAACGACTTTATCATCCGCCTCAAAGGCGAGGGAATCCCGGTTGATTCCGAAGAGCTACACAAAACTCTTTATCGGCAAGTTCTCAAGCTCAAGAAGCAAAACCAAAATGACATATGGGCGCGAATAATTAAGAACAGCTTTGCACCTCTCTTCATTGGAAGAGGAGATTACGTTATTGGAAACCCACCGTGGATTGCTTGGCTCAATTTGCCCGAGGGATATCGTCAAGACACAGCTTTACTTTGGCAGAAGTACCACATATTTCCGCACAAAGGTCTTAAGGCGCGGCTCGGCTCAGCGAAGGACGATATCTCTATTTTGTTTACCTATGTTAGCGCTGATAGATACCTTACGCAGATGGGGCGCCTCGGATTTGTTGTGACACAAACCCTCTTTAAGAGTAAGGGAGGAGGGCAAGGGTTCAGGCGATTTCGGCTGGGAAATGACGAACATCTCGGTGTCACGCATGTTGATGACCTTGTTGCAATTCAGCCGTTTGAAGGAGCCACTAATCGAACTGCTCTGATCTGTTTAACCAAGGGAGTAAAGACAAAGGAAGAAGTTGATTACGTTGTGTGGACTAAGAAAAAAGGTCAGGACATTTCACCTGATAGCAATTACGAAACTGTCTTACGCGCGGCGAATCTGGAAAAGCTGACAGCAACACCCATCGACTCTTCCGATCCGACAAGCGCCTGGCTAACAGGAAAAGGCGTGTCGTTGAAATCAATATCGCGATTGATCGGGAAATCGGACTACAAAGCTCGAATGGGGGCGTGCTTTGGGTCGACAGGCGTATATTGGATAAACACGCTTTCTTGGCCGAGTCGCAATAAAGTCTTAGTAAAGAATGTTGGAGGCGGTAAAAAACACATAAGTCAAACAACGGCTTCCATAGAAAGTCATTTAGTCTATCCCATACTGCGAGGAAAAGATCTCCGACGATGGATTTCCCAACCGGAAATTTCAGTGATTATGCCGCAAAATCCGGAGAAGCGAAGTTTGCCGATGTCACTGGCCGAGATGAAACGAGATTACCCGCTGACATTGAGCTATATGAAAAAATTCGAGCCGTTGCTTCGTTCGTGTGGCATATTCCAACAGTTTTTTGACTCAGAGTCGGACCCATTCTATGCCTTGTACAACGTTGGCGATTATACATATGCTCCCTGGAAAGTGCTTTGGCGACAAGTTTCTAACACGCTGGACACGGTCGTAGTGGGTAAACACCAAATCGAGGCACATGAGCCTCCCAAGCCTGTAATCCCCGATCATTCACTTTGTTCTATTTCTTTTTCAAACAACGCTGAGGCTCATTACGTTTGTGCTTTGCTTAACTCAGTTATGGCGCGATTTATAGTTAAGAATTATTGCGCTCTACATCCTTCCCCGCACATCATGGAATACATACCTGTTACCCGATTCGCTTCGCAGAACTCTTTGCATCAAAGACTTTCAGAGTTATCAGAAAAATGCCACAGGGCCGCCAGCAAAGGAGAGGATAAGGTAGTGAAGACGGTTGAATCGGATATTGACGTTGCCACGGCCGAACTTTGGGGTATCGACCCGACAGAGCTGACACAAATCAAGAAAGCGCTCAAAGAAGATTGATCTTCCCATAATGAGTATACAAACCGGCGACACTGTAGTCAGTACGAATACAAGCCTTCGTCCCTACGGGATCGGTCGGGTTTTGATGCTGAAGAATGGGATAGCTAAGGTGGAGTATTCCCCGGGTCTTTTTTCCGAACCACCGCTCTATGCCCATACTAAGCTGTTGAAGGTCGAGGAGTCGGAAAAGATTCCTGATCCCCTCGAACGAGCGGTAAATGGGCGATGGGAAAAGGAGGCGTGGCGTTTTGACCTACGGCAGATGGCGGCGCGGTTTCTTACGGGAAACATTGGCGGCCAGTTAAGCGATGCTCGCACGGAGATTCTTCCTCATCAAATCTTTACGGCTCACAAAGTCGTAAGTAGTGCGAAAAGAAGATTCTTGCTTGCTGACGAAGTAGGACTCGGTAAAACCATCGAGGCAGGGATGATCTGGCAGGCGTTAGCACAACGAGGACAGGCAAAGCGAACTCTAATTATTTGTCCTGCAGGGCTAACGGTCCAGTGGCAAGAGGAAATGCAAGATAAGTTTGGCCAGTTCTTCGAGATCTTTCAACGCGACTTCCATACCATCAACCCTCGCATATGGGACCTCAAAGCTTGCGCCATCGCATCCCTGGATTGCCTGAAGCGTAAGGAACACAAGGACAAGCTCCTCGAAAATCGTAAATGGGACCTTATTATTTTCGACGAAGCTCATCGTCTCAGCGCGAGAGATTACGGGGAAACCAAAACAGAGAAGACGCAGAACTATCGGCTCGCCGATGATCTGAAGGAGCACACCGACGCGATGCTTCTTGTAACAGCAACTCCTCATCAGGGCGATGCGAGCCATTCCCGGTTTCGTCATCTGCTCGAATTGCTGGATGACAGAATAGATTTCGGTGGGCTGAACAATGGGGATCAGACGCTTTGGAGCTATGCGGTGCGGGATGCGCGCGATAACGGATACAAGCCATACAAAGACTACATTCTTCGAACACCGAAAATGAACGTCACGGACGCGCACGGTAAGAAAATCTTCCGCGGCAGGGACACCCATGCTCTACGTTTTTCTATGTTTAAGGACGAAGCAACATTCTACAAGGAGGTAAGCAAGTACATTTCAGCCGGCCATCGCATGGTGGAACATCTCAAAGATTCAAAGAGAAAGCTGGCGATAGGTTTTGTCCTCACGGTGTTCCAAAAACTAGCGTCTAGTTCGACCTATGCCATAAGAGTCGCCTTACAGGGCCGAAAGATGCGCTTGCAAGAGCGTTATAACCGCCTTCCTGACGCCGTTGACAGCCTGGAGGCGCTCTTAGCGCAGGAAGATGAACGTTTTAAAGGGGAGCTTGAGGAGACAGCGCCTTGGCGCCTTAAGACTGAATTGGAATTTGTCAGAGACGAACTCAAGGAATTAGAGCGCTTGATCGACATGCCGGTGAAACAGGATCGGAAGCTTGTCGAGCTCAAAGAGCTGGTCGGACGGGTCTTTAGTGAAAGCGAAAAGGGAGACAAGGAGAAAATCCTCGTCTTTACCGAATATCGCAAGACACAAGATTACCTGGTGGAGGAACTGCAGAACTCCTTCGGAAAGGGCTCCGTCGTCATCATCAACGGAGATATGAAACTCGACCAGAGAAAAACCAGTGTCCAGAGATTTCGGGATGACGAGAGCGTTCGATTCTTGGTGAGTACCGAGGCCGGTGGCGAAGGAATCAATCTTCAATTCTGCCATGTGCTTGTAAACTACGATCTCCCTTGGAACCCTATGCGCATCGAGCAACGAGTAGGACGCATCTACCGGTTCGGCCAAACCAAGCGCGTGCAAGTTTATAATTTCAGGACCAAGGAGACCGTCGAGGATAAAATCTACGGTTTTCTGGAGCAAAAAATTGATATCGCGGCAAAAGCGTTGGCGGGAGTCACAGGAGAGGACCCCGAAGACATCAAGGCTTCGATGCTCGGTCAATTGGAAACCGAAGTGGATTACAACGCGATTTATAAGCGAGCCATAGTTGAGCAGGATATTGAGCAATCGAAAGAGGAAATTGAGGAAGGGATAAAGAAAGCGCAGCTAGCCTACGAGATTGCCACGAACAGTCTCTTTAAGGATGTCTCGGGCTACTCGTTTCCGAGCTTTGAAAGAGAGCTTAAGACAGACGTGGATCTGGAGGCGCTGAAAGAGTTTACAGAGCGTTTCCTTCAACACCACCATCGGCAGGTTCAGAATAAGGACGATTTCATCGAATTTCTGACCCCCGACATCTTAAGAGGTGCTGGCATAGAAGATAGATATTCCAAGGTGACATTCGATCGCAAGGCAGCGATTGATAACCCCGCTCTTACCTTCTTCGCACTCGGCCATCCTTTTGTAGATAAGATGTTGAAGTCTTGTGGGGATGTAAGTTTTGGCGGTTACTGTGCGCTGAAGAGGGTTGAAAGCGGGCGAGTTAAGTCCTGTAAGGGATTTCATTTCAATTTTGTTGTCCGTAGCCGGATTCAAAGAGAGGACAATGAAGAGTTTCTCTTTAGCTTGCATCCCATCTTTGTCAGAGAGGACAAGACGATAGATGAAGTGACCACTAGAGTTTCACTCGATTCCTATGGCCATCCGGCTTCTGCGGAAATCTGTGAGAGGGACCTTGTATCCAACATCCGAGCCGACGAGGTGTTTGAAATTGCCAGGGCTCATCTTCAGGAACAAGTTGGGGAATCCATCTGGGATTGGGACGAAGATGTTTCGTTGCTAAATCTCGCGTCGGTGGTGGTTGGATAGTAAACGGCAAATACCTTTCAGTTCTTATTGCGGGTTTCACTTTCGATGCGGTCGAGTTAAAGGGGGCGGAAGTCTTTTTCAGGCTAAGAGCTTCGGCCAAGCAAGTCGGAGCCCATCATCGATGAAATCGACCGGGTGCTGGCGGCGCACTACGGGTTTATAGAAGAGAAGTTGGTCTTCATCCCTTCGACCAAGCTCAGGGCAGGCAACTACGACATCCAGTGCCGGATGGGGCGCCTATGCTAGGAACTGACGGACCGGGGCCACAAGGTCAAGTTGAAGGCAACCGGCCATCTGGTATATCTTCATCATTACGATGACGCTTGATACAAAAGAAAAAAGACGTGAGTTGCGCGAGATGCCGGCCTACGGGATCGTCGAGGCGGCGCACTACCTTGGCATTCCCAAAGCCACGCTGAGGTCGTGGGTCTTGGGTCGCTACTATCCCACGGCTAGGGGTAAGCGCTTTTTTAGCACCATCATCGATCTCGCGGATAAAGACCAGCGGCTTCTTTCTTTCGAGAATCTCGTCGAAGCTCATGTGCTGGACGCGATGCGGCGGGCGCATGGGATTGCCTTTTGGCGCGTCAGATCAGCGGTGGACTACGTGAAAGATAGACTGGGCTCCAAACATCCTCTCGCAGAACAGAAGTTTGTGACTGACGGTGTCGATCTATTTGTCGAAGCATTCGGACAGTTGGTGAACATTTCCCGAGAAGGCCAGCTCGCTATCAAGGACCTCATTCAGACCTACCTCCGGCGCGTCGAGCGGGATCAGATTGGGGCGCCCATAAGACTTTATCCTTTCACCAGGGAACGGAAACCGGACGAGCCTAGAAGCATCGTCATCGATCCCGCCATTTCTCACGGGCGGCCAGTGCTGGTCGGCACAGGTATCGCGACGACGATCATCGCCCAGCGTTACAAGGCGGGCGAATCGATAGAAGAGTTGGCACAAGACTATGGCCGCTCAATATCCGACATCCAAGAGGCGATCCCCTGCGAACTCTGGCTCGACGCCGCCTGATCCGGGCCTTTCTTTGCCAGAATTTCTCGAAACGGGTTAGTCTCCGCTTTATAGCAGACCGCTAAGGCGCAGCCGGCCCACCTCGAATTTGCTCCTGCCGCAAGCCGATTCATCTACTGGATTGTTACATGTTCGGCAAGATTCTGCCCGGTGCGGCGATCTGGATACTCGTCGGTAATTTGTTTTCTATGCTCCCGAGGATATAAGAGGTCGATCGTTTAGGGTAAAATGAGTTATGCAACTTACTGCGCCTGACTATGTGGTTTTGATAGTCGAGGAGTTGGACCGGGCACTGCGGTTTTACACCGAGGTCTTGGGACTTCGCCTGGGCCATCGCTCGGGAGAGTACGCGCAGCTTGACACCGGCGCCACGCGCCTGGCGCTTTATACGCGCAGCGCAATGAGCAAGATTCTGGCAAAGCCTCTCGAGGCGCCGAGCTCCAGAGCGCCGGGATTCGGGGTCGGCTTCAAGGTCGCCGACGTGGATGCGGCCTTCAGTGAGCTGGTCGCGCGCGGCGCTGCGCCCGCGGTGCCGCCGACCGATCGGTTTTGGGGTCAACGAACCGCCTACATCCGTGACCCCGACGGCCACTTGATTGAGCTTGCGCAGGACCTGCGCCAGCGGTAAGCGCGACGAAAAGCTAGATCCAAATCGGCATGACGCCCGGTAAACGTGCTCTTCAAGGTTGGCGTTCGCCGACCAGACGGAAATTCACCTCCGCTTGATTCCCCGATTTTAAAAACAGCAATCGCGGGACGGCGATATTGAACTCCGCCAAGGACAACCGGAAGCTGCCCTGCGCGACGATCCTGTTTTGCTGGTAAAGCAACCGCACCGGCACGACGATTTCCTTTTGGGCTCCATGGAGATCAAGGCGTCCCTTGACGGTTATCTGCCACGCGTCCTGGGAAGTTCGCTCGGCCTTTTCAGCCAACGCGCCGTCAAACCGAATCACCGGGTGTTGCTTGACCTCCAAGTAATATTCCTGCACGTCCTGATCCCTGAGTCCGATGTTGCTGTCATAACTCGCCGCGTCGATCACCAGGCTAACCGAGGCGCTCTCCGCCAAACGATCCGGGTCGCCACGCGCTTCGCCCTGGCGGACGCGGAAGGTGCCCTCGACAACTCCCCCGAACGGATCGGCAATTTTCGTCGTAATTTGACTCTCATCCGGATTCAGCCGAAAGCGCTGGACTTCGGCCGAAGCCGGGAGCGGCAAAAATAACGACACCAAAAGCAAGGAACCCAGACACCGCCCAATATCCCGCGTGCGCTGACGGACAGCGCCCGCGATCATCAGTTTCACCGCCATATGCAAGCTCACAACCCTTCCTACTCCGCCTCGATCCCGGCTCGCATCGCGTTGACCAATCCGTCGCCACCCCTTGGCATTCATGGATCCCATCATACCTTCACTCCGACACGGCTCCAACCATTAAGATCTTCGCGCCCTTTCCGCGGGGCACCGTTTGACAGCGAGCAGTTGTGGCGGCTACATTGCCGGAAAATCGCTCTGGCTATTTCAATCTCATGTCCCAGTCATCTTTCAATCCCTCCTGGTTCGTCCGCAAGGATCTCGATGGGTTTTTCGGTCTGATGATCGATAATTTGATCCAGCTCATTCTGATCGTCAGTCTTTGCCGCGAGTTGATCCGACTCCCTGACGATTACATCTTCGGCAAAATTCTGCCCGGCGCGGCGATCTCGATCCTCGTCGGCAATTTTTTCTACGCCTGGCAGGCCAGGCAGCTTGCGCGCGAGACCGGCCGGGAAGACGTCACCGCGCTGCCCTACGGCATTAACACGGTAAGCCTCTTTGCTTTTGTCTTTTTCATCATGCTGCCGATCGTCCAGGAGACTAAAGATCCGGTGTGGGCCTGGAAGGTTGGACTCGTCGCCTGTTTTTTGAACGGCGTGATCGAAATCCTCGGCGCGTTCATTGCGGAAGCCGTTCGCCGGGTAACGCCGCGCGCCGCGCTGCTTTCCGCGTTAGCGGGGATTGCCATCACTTTTATCTCCATGGATTTTACCTTCAAGATTTTCGCCCAGCCGCTGGTGGCGATGGTGCCGATGGCTTTGATCTTCGTCGCTTACTTCTCCCATCAGAAGCTTCCTCTGGGCCTGCCGGGGGGGATGGTCGCGATCGCCATTGGAACCGGCCTGGGCTGGATTTTGGGAACCATGAACGGGAAGGCAGTAAATGTGAGCATCATACTGGCGCCGCCGGTCTTTGCCGGAGGTTCGCTCTGGGAGGCGCTCTCCCATCCGGCTTTCTTGAATTACTTCTCAGTCATTTTTCCCATGGGGATTTTCAACGTCGTCGGCTCGCTCCAGAACATCGAGAGCGCGGAAGCGGCCGGCGACCGATTCCGCACCTTTCCGTCGCTCATGGCCAATGGCATCGGGTCCGTGGTTGCGGCGTTATGCGGCAGCGTTTTTCCCACGACGATTTACATCGGCCACCCCGGCTGGAAGCGCTTGGGCGCGCGCTCCGGTTACTCCGCGCTGAACGGCGTCTTCATCAGCTTTCTTTGCCTCACCGGCACGATCCAAGCGGTGCTTGGGTTGATTCCTTTAGAGGCGGGAATCGGTGTTCTTCTGTATATCGGCATCATCATCGTCGCGCAGGCGTTTCAGGAGACGCCCAAGGAGCATGCGCCGGCGGTGGCGTTAGGCATAGTTCCCGCGTTGGCAGCGTGGGGACTCCTGATGGTTGAAACTGGAGTGAGAGCGGCGGGAAAGTCATTGGCAGGCATCGGCCTGGCGCCTTTCGCCCAGAGCCTGGCGCTTCACGGCATGATCTCTCTGGAGCGCGGCTTTATCTTTACTTCGATGATTCTCGCCGCCATCGGCGTCGCGCTTATCGAGCGGCAGTTCTTCAAGGCCGCGGCTTGGGCGGTTGCCGCAGCACTACTCTCCGCGAGCGGCATCATTCACGCCTATGAGATCACGGCCGGCGGCATCACGAGCCGTTTCGGCTTGATGGCGGCGCCGGAGTTTTTCATCGGCTATCTTTTATTGGCGGCGCTTTTCTTCGCTGTGGCGTTGCTCGCGAAAAAAACCTAAACCGGACAACTCGCAGCCAAAATCCATTTGCGGCCTGGACCCTTCCGGTGCCAGCAAACTTCTGTTTCGAGCACTTGGTTTAAAGTTCCGAAACTCAACCCGAGACGCGAGACTCTAGACCCGAGACTCCTGAGCCGTCACAGCGGCGAGTCCGCCGGCGGTGGATATTCTCGGTTGTTGACTTGGGTCACGCTCCAAGCGTTCGCGCCGTTGCGATGGAGCCGGGTGACGCTGCAAGGGTCGAGGTGGAAGGAACGATAATTGTTCAGGTGGGTCGCCGTGACCCGGCAAACGATGCCGAGGATCGGGAAGTTATGGCTGACTACCACGATCGACTCAGCGGTCGGATGCCGCCCTGTGATCTGATTGATTCCCTCCCACGCGCGTTCCGCCACGTCGACCAATCTCTCTCCTCCCGGCACTTGAATCTCCGCAGGCTCGTTTCGCCAGCGCGCTAAGAACTCGGAGTAGCTCTGTTTGATTTCGTTGAACGTCAGTCCTTCCAACGCGCCGTGATTCAGTTCGCGAATATTTTCCTCGATCATCACCGTTAAGTTGTGCGGCTGGCTGATCAGCTCGGCGGTTTGGCGCGCCCGTCGAAGACCGCTTGAGTAAATCGCCTGGATGCTCTCGCTGCTCAGCAACGCCGCGATCTGTTCGGCTTGCCGGACCCCGACCTCGCTAAGCTCCGGGTCGGTGACGCCTTGACAGCGGCCCTGGAGGTTCCAATCGGTTGCCCCGTGGCGCACCAAAACGATCTGCACGGTGTTTTTCCCTCGAAAGACCGTTACTCAGTCCTGCTCCAATGCCCCGGCGTGGATCTGAATCTTGGCTTTACTCTTCAGCCCTTCGATGAACTTCTGTAAGACTTGCTGGCGTGTTTCGGCCAGGGCTTGCTTCGCGAGCGCCTCTTTCTCGCTCTCGAAGCGTTCCATGTCCGCTCCCTGACTGCCTTTAAAAGCCAGGATGTAAACGACATCTTTCTGCGTGAAAACCTTGTCGGCGATTGGTTTTTCCGCCGACAGGATAACGCCCGACCTCATCTCCGGCAGCCCGCCGATCTTCGGCAGTTGCGGCGCGTTGCGCAGAAACCAGCCGGTCTCTTCGACTTTGAGGCCGTTCTGGGCAGCCAGCTTCGCGAGATCCTTTTCCTTTTTTAGTTGATCCAACAAGCCGTTCGCCTTTTGGACGACGATTTCGTAGGCTTTAGATTCTTTCAAGCCCTTCTCGATGTTCGGTCGGACAGTCTCAAGCGGGGGAACGGCGGGTTCTTTGCGCTGTTTGATTTTCAAGAGGTAGTACGCGTTATTGCCATCGACGACCGGACTAACGTCCTTGGGACCCAAGGCAAAGGCGTTCTTGTAAAACTCTTGGTTCTGGCCGATCTCCGGGAGCACTTCGCCGTTTGAAAACCAAGGCGTAACGCTGACCGCGACGCCGCTCTCCTGAGCCACTTTGGCCAGGTCGTTTCCGGAAAGCATTTTTTCCCGGTCGCGATCGGCGATCTTGGCGGCTTCGCGCTTCCCTTTATCCGCTTTAAGGCTACGGGCGATTTCTGGCGTGAGATCTTTGAGCGTCGCAGTTTTTTCTTCCTGGCTGTCTTCGACCTTGACGACCTGAAGCCTCCCCGGGGTCTCGATTACGTCGCTGACTTGGCCTTTGGCCATACTGAATACGTTGGCAAGCTGCGGGGGTAACTGGCCCTGCGTCGTCCAACCCAGATCGCCCCCTTTGGCAGCGCTCGGGTCGTCGGAAAATTGCTTGGCCAATTGGGCGAAGTCCTTGCCGGCGCGCGCTTCCGCAACCACGCGATCGGCGCGAGCCCGGGCGTCCACTTGTTGCTTGGCATCGGCGCCCGGCGGGACGCGGATCGAGACATAGCGCAATTTTAGCTCTTTGGGTTTACGAAACTTGGAGTCGCGGTTGGCCTGGTAGTAATCTTCAATCTCTTTCTCGCTGACTTGCGCGCCGGCAGCGAATCGATCAAAGGGATACGAGAGATACTCCACCTGGAGCTTGAGCGGCTCCTTGAGCATTTCTTTGTTACCGTCGTAGAATTTCTTAATGTCGTCCTCGGACAGTTTCACTTCGGGGATCGCATCGCTGACCGGCAAACGAACATATTGCAAATTGATTTTTTCCTGCTCAAAACGATAGCGCTCGCGCATCTCGGTGTCGGTGATCCGGGTTGAATCGAGGATCACGCCATAGAGACGTTGGATCGTCAGCTGCTCGCGTTGCTCTTCCTCGAATTCTGCGGGAGTCAGCCGGTTGGCCCGCAGCAATTGCAGATAGCGCTCCTTGTTGAAACGGCCGGCCACCTGAAATTCGCGCACCTGGCCGATCGCGTCCATCAGCTCGTCGTCGCTCGCCGTCAGCCCGAGCTCCTGCGCTTCCTGGCGCAGGAGCCGCTTCTGAATCAGCTCTTCGAGTAAGGTATTCTTGAGATTCAAGCTCTTGAGCATTTCGGGAGTCAACGATCCTTTAAGCAGCTCCCGATAGCGTTCCAGAGTTTTCTGATACTGAAGCCCAAATTCCCGCTGGCTGATCGCATCACCGTTGACCTCGGCGACATCCGGCGCGCCCTGGCTCTGATAGTTGCTGCCACCATAGAATGCGATGAACACAACGATGATGACCCCCAATAGAAAAGTGATGATCCAGGACCTTTTTCGTTTTCGTAAGAAATCCAGCATTGAGGATGAGACCTTTCGCGCCAGCGTATTTTGAAAACTACCAAGTCATGATAAAAAATGGCGCGCGTCAATGCAACCGATGGGCTCCCGCCAAAACATTTTTTTCACAATTTTTTCATTAACTTGCGTGCCCGTAACAAATCTGTTATTTTTGCATGATGGAGTCTGCCGTGCTGCGCCTGAAACAAGGAGTTTTTTGATGTTCGATGCCCTTTTCGGCGTTTTCTCCAACGATCTGGCCATTGATCTCGGAACAGCCAACACTTTAATCTATGTAAAAAACCAAGGGATCGTATGCAACGAACCCTCCGTAGTCGCGGTGCAACAGCGCAACGAACGCGGCGGCAAGAAAGTGCTCGCCGTTGGCGCTGAAGCCAAAAGGATGCTCGGCCGCACGCCGGGGAGCATCGTCGCCATTCGCCCTCTTAAAGACGGTGTCATCGCCGACTTCGAAATCACCGAGGCGATGCTGCGCTACTTCATCCATAAAGTGCACAACCGGCGCACGCTGGTGCGGCCGCGCATCATCGTCGGCGTGCCTTTCGGCATTACCGAAGTCGAGAAGCGCGCGGTAAAGGAATCCGCCGAATCCGCGGGCGCAAGAGAAGTCTATCTGATCGAAGAGCCCATGGCCGCGGCCATCGGCGCCGGCCTGCCGATCACCGAACCAACCGGCAACATGATCGTCGACATCGGCGGCGGCACCACGGAGGTTGCTGTCATTTCGCTTTCCGGAATTGTGTTTTCTCGCTCGGTCCGCGTCGGCGGCGACAAAATGGACGAAGCCATCGCCCAGTTCATCAAGCGGAAATACAATTTGCTCGTTGGCGAGCGCACCGCGGAACTGATCAAGATTACCATCGGCTCCGCCTACCCGACCGACGAAGTCCAAACCATGGAGATCAAAGGGCGTGACCTGGTCGCCGGAGTGCCCAAGACGGTGGTCATCACCGACGAGGAAATCCGCGATTCGCTTTTGGAACCGATCAATCAAATCGTCGAGGCGGTTCGGCTATCCCTGGAGCGCACGCCGCCGGAGCTCGCCTCGGATATCGTCGACCGCGGCATCGTTCTCGCCGGCGGCGGAGCGCTGCTGCGTAATCTGGATATTTTGATTCGGGAGGAAACAGGGTTACCCGTGATGATGGCGGACGATCCGTTAACCGCGGTCGTGATGGGCGCCGGGAAGGCCTTGGATGAAATTTCGCTGCTCAGGGAAGTAGCGGTTCACTAAGCCGAAGCGATCATAGCTCCGTGCCCAACGCATGCGACCGAAGCTTTCATGCTCGCTTTTCTTCGCAAGAACCAAATTATCCTCAGTTCATGCTTCTGTCTGTTGCTCTCACTTTATATCCTAAATGCCCACGCGCGCGGGCAACTTAAGAACGATCCCATCGGACCCATCTTGCTTTGGTTGCTGCGCCCAATGCAGTTGGGCACCCATGCAGTCACCGGCTGGTTTAGCGACGTGCAGAAAGGGTTCGACACGCTGTCTGGATTTAAAGCGGAAAATGAGCGGCTGCGAAACCGCATTCAGCAGTTGGAAGCCGAAAGAAACAAACTCCTGGAAACCGAGGCGACCAATCGCCGCCTGCAGCAACTCTTGGACTTTCGAGCGCAATTGCCGCCCGGTTCCGTGACCGCGACGATCATTGCCAACAGCGCAAGCACCTGGTTTCAAAGTTGCCTGCTGGATAAAGGCAGCTCCGACGGTGTCGGCAAAGGCATGGCGGCGGTCACGCCTCTCGGTGTCGTCGGCCAGGTGATCAGTACGGCGGCGCGCAGCGCGAAGGTTCTGTTGATTACCGACCCTAACAGCGGTGTGGATGTACTGGTTCAGCGCACCCGGGCGCGCGGCATCGTTTCCGGCTCGCTGGAACAGAAAACCGTCATGAAATACGTCAAGCGCAGCGAAGATATTCAGGTCGGAGACAGGCTCATCACGACCGGCCTGGACGGTGTTTTCCCCAAAGGACTGATGGTCGGCACGGTCACCAAAGTACAAAAACAAAACCTCGGCCTGTTCCAATATATCGAGCTGACACCGGCGGTATCCCCATCCCAGACCGAGGAGGTTTTGGTCGTCAAGGTCGAAACCGACCAAACGAAGAACTAGCGCTCACCGGTCGACAAGACCCAATAGCTCCATGAGGTTGTCAATTTTGTTTTTCGCGATCGGACTGATTCTGGTCCTCCTTCAGACGACCTTGCTCCACTTGCTGCCGCTCGGACCGATCGTGCCGGATTTTGTTCTCGTGCTCTGCGTATACTGGGGATTGTACCATCCGACGGTGGGCGCGGTTTTGGCTTCCTTCCTGTTGGGCTACGCGGTGGATGTCGTTTCCAGCCCGATCCTGGGACTCAACGCCTTCGCCATGACCATGGTTTTCCTCGCTGTGCACCTGAGCTCCCGCTCGATCTGGCTGCACGACCCCATGGCGAGCGCCATCGTCGTGCTGCTGGCATCCTTGGTCAAAGGCGCCGCGCTGGCTTTGCTGTCGGCGGTTTTTTTAAGCGTCGAGAGCTTTTGGATCGGCGCCTCTCGCTATATAATACTGGAGGCTCTGATCGCCGCGGCGCTGGCTCCCTTCGTCTTTGCTCTATTGCGGCGCGGCCAGAGTTATGTGGAAGGATTCCGCGTCACCGCTTAAGTAAACTGCAATGGCTGTTTCGACCGGCATCAACAGACAAGACGGCGCGCCCAAGGTGCGGGACCGCGTTCGCTGGCTTTATGTGCTTGTGATCCTCGCCTTCCTGGCGTTAATCACCCGGCTCGCGTTTTTACAGATCTTCCAAGGCGACCGCTACACCTTCCTGTCGGAAAATAATCGCGTTCGGCTCAAGCGGATTCCCGGCACCCGAGGGATGATGTTCGATCGCCAGGGACAACTGCTCGTCGACAGCCGGCCTTCCTTCGATCTCATTTTCACTCCCGAGGACACCCAGGACGCGAAAGACACGCTCGGCCAACTGGCGCGTTATCTGGGCCGCGATGAAAAAGAGCTGCTCGCCGTCTTCGAGGCGAATAAGGAACGGCTCGCCTTCGAAGAGCTTACTTTGGGCAAAGACATCGACTGGCCTTCGGTCGTCGCGGTCGAAACCCATCAGCTCGAGCTGCCCGGCGTCGCGCTGCGCACGCGGCCGCGCCGCAACTACGCCGACGGTCCCATGAGCGCGCATATCCTCGGTTATTTGGGCGAGATCGGCGCGAAGCAATTGAAGGCGCTTAAAGAGCAGGGCTACGCGTCGGGAGACGAGATGGGCCAGTACGGGTTGGAGCGCAGATGGGAAACTTTCTTGCGCGGCCAAAGCGGCGGGCAGCAAGTCGAGGTGGACGCCCTGGGACGGCGCATGCGCGTGCTCCACGAAGTGCCCGACGTGCCTGGATACACCGTGCACCTGACGCTCGACCGCGAGCTTCAAGAAACCGCCTTTGCGGCGCTGCAAGGGAAACAAGGAACCGTCGTGGCGCTCGACGTCAACTCCGGCGCGGTCCTGGCGATGGTCAGCACGCCCGCATTCGATCCCAACGTCTTCGCCCGCGGCGTGAAAGCCGAAGAATGGCGCGCGCTGATCAAGGATCAACTGCGGCCGCTGAACAATCGCGCGACCCAGGGCCAATACCCTCCGGGCTCGACCTTCAAGATCATCATGACCATCGCCGGATTGGAAGAAGGGGTGATCCAGCCGGAGAGCCGGATCTCCGATCCTGGTTTTTATTTTTTTGGCAATCGCCAATTCCGCGACTGGAAAAAAGGAGGGCACGGCGCCGTCGACTTGCACCGGGCGATCGTCGAATCCTGCGATGTCTACTTTTATCAGCTCGGGCCGCGCATCGGCATCGACAAGATTGCCAAGTGGGCGCGCGCGCTGGGCCTCGGGGAAAAGACCGGTATCGCGCTCGATAGCGAGATGGGCGGAACCGTGCCGGACACCGAATGGAAAAGGAAAAGATTTCGCCAGCCCTGGTTTCCCGGGGAAACGGTTTCGATTGCCATCGGCCAGGGTTACCTTACCGTGACGCCTCTGCAAATGGCCAATATGATGGCGGCGGTGGCCAATGGCGGAACGCTTTACCATCCGTGGATCGTACGCTCAGTGGAGTCGGTGACCGGCGCGGTCATTCGCCAATATGGGCCGGAGAAAATTCGCAGCATCGAATTCAAGCCGGAAACCTTAGAGCGGCTGCGCAACGGCCTCGCCGATGTCGTCAAACTCCCATCCGGTACCGGCGGCGCGGCGCGGTCTAATCTCGTCGCCATTGCCGGTAAAACGGGCACGGCCCAAGTCGTCGAGATGAAGGGCGCGTATCTCAAGAGCGAGCAACTCAGTTACTTTAACCGCGACCATGCCTGGTTTGTTTCCTACGCGCCGGTGGAGAATCCGCAAATCGCCGTCGCGGTGTTGGTCGAGCATGGCGGGCATGGCGGTTCTGCCGCCGCGCCGATGGCGAAAAAAGTGATCGAAAAATTCATCGAGCAGCAAAGCCGGCCCGCCGGCCAGCGCCAAGTACGCGCCGAAGGGGACTCCCGTGCAAATTGACCGCCGCCTCATCTCCCATTTCGATTGGACGCTGTTCTTACTCGTCCTCGCCTTCGTGTTGATCGGCGTTACGACGATCTACAGCGCCAACTATGACGTCATTCAGCGGCATGCCGGCGCTTTGCCGGGACGCCAGCTCATGTGGCTCGGACTCGGGCTGATCGCGCTGTTCGCCGCGCTGGCGTTCGACTATCACTATATCGACCGGATCGCCTATCCGTTTTACGGGGCTATGTTTTTACTCTTGGTGCTGGTGCTCTTTCTCGGCCATTCGGGCGGCGGCTCGCAACGCTGGATCAACCTCGGCTTCTTTCGATTGCAGCCGTCCGAGCCGGCAAAAATCGCCATTGTCTTATTGATGGCGAAATATTTTCAGGACGACGAGCCGCCCCGGGGCTACTATCTGCGGGATCTCTGGGCGCCATTCGCGCTGGCGGCGCCGCTGGTGTTGCTCACGCTGGTACAGCCTGACCTCGGCACCGCCATCATCTTGGGCGTCGTTTTCATCAGCATGATACTCATGGGCGGTCTGCGCACCCGCTCCTTTCTCTACTTGGTCGGCGCGGGACTGGCGTTCCTTCCGGTCGCCTGGCATTTCTTGAAACCTTACCAGCGCAACCGCATCTTGACTTTTCTCGACCCGGATCGTGATCCGCTCGGGGCCGGTTACCATGTGATCCAATCGCAGATCGCCATCGGCTCGGGCCGATTTTTCGGCAAAGGCTACCTGCACGGCACGCAAAACCGCCTGGATTTCCTGCCGGCCCAGCATACCGATTTTATTTTTGCGGTTTTCTCCGAGGAATGGGGCTTTGTCGGATGTTTAACCTTGCTGCTGCTCTATTTCGCGCTGTTCATCTACTGTCTCGGACTCGTCCAGCGGGCCAAAGACCGCTTCGGCGCCTTGTTGGTGTTCGGCATGACCGCGATCTTTTTCTGGCATGTGGCGATCAACGTGGCGATGGTGGCGGGACTCATGCCCGTCGTCGGTGTGCCGCTGCCGATGGTCAGCTACGGCGGCTCGGCACTCGCCTCCATGATGTTCGCCATCGGTGTAATCATGAACGTCAGCATGCGCCGATTTATTTTCTGATTCCTGTTCCCCCGTTACAACCTTATCGGAGCAGCGTCATCACGCTGCGTGAAACGATCACCACGCAACGTTCTTTGGCAACGGCGGAGACCGGTCAAGGAGACCGCCGCCATGGGGTCGAACAGACCGAGAAGCAATAACCCAGTACACTTTTTGATACGCAGCGTATCCTTTCAGTGCACGCCCGGAGGGCTCTTGCTCCATCAGAATTGCCGCTGGTGCCTATTTATCCTCAAGAGAATCAATGGCTGATTAGCAGAGCTCGCAAGCGCCATGGTTTTAGCACAAAAATTGCTCATCCGTGATATTGGTCTCGAAAGTGGAAGGGCCCTTGTCTACTACAGCTCTTGTCTACTACTTGACAAATGTGGGGCTGTGGTGTGATAAGAAGAAGCGCTTTAAGGCATGCTGACCAAAATAAGACCATGGATTTGCGCTGTTCCGTCGATATCCTGTAGGTTTTCTTCCTGGAGGTCGGTTTTGCTTAAGTGAGTTTCCCAGTCGCTTAAAAATAAGGAGGTTTAACATGGCGAGAATTCCAGGGGGCGTGACGCCGGAGCATTTCGTAAGGATAAGGGAATTTTTGAACAGGATTTTGACAGAGACACAGGATGCGGGTGCAAAGCCCATGTGGGTCTCATGCCGTCTCAACGAGAGTAGAGACGATATAAGCCCAGTTTTCGTAGGATGGGTCGAAAATCAAGAGATGAGAGACCAAAGGTCTAGGAGAAATCTTCCGGATCCCGGACTATACCGGTTTGGGGACGCCCACTATTCCAGATTATATGAGGAATGCCTCCAACGTCCTGGGGATATGGTGCGGCGAGATTGGCGGTTTGATCAATCCGATCCGCAAAAAACGGAAGACGGAGATGCCAAGTTCTTCAGCCAAAAGCTGGGTGTGATGTATCGAAGGTCCCTCGGCATTAAGGTGGATAATCGCTGCGTGGGTACAATTAATGTGGGTTTGAAAGATAACCCCGTCGAGGAGGTCGACGCGAAGGTCGAAAGCACAATGAGAAAATGGGCCATTGACCAAAACTCGGACCTGAGCAACTATCTTCGACAAAATTTTGAATTGGGAGGCCGCAACATCTAAAACGAATGCCTCCACTGAAACGTCACGAAGTGGTTGAAAAAGTCTCTCCCTCCAGGGACCCTGATACTAAACAACAATTACTCACCGGGACCAGGGACCTATTAGCCCTGCTAACCATCGCGGAAACTGCGACGCAATCCCTCGACTTGCAGAAGATACTGGACGATACGCTGCATAAATCAGTGGAAATCCTCGGCTTCGACGTGGGATTCATCCGGATCTTAGACCCCGAAAAGGGTGGCATGGTAGTCCGGGCTGCCTACGGCCTGCGCTCGCCCGAGTTTCTCCAGGGTGTTACTCCTATAAGCTCTGAGCGGCGCAATGTTTCAAGAATCGTTTATGAAACCAAAGAAACCTATGTTTGCTCCGATATTCGGAAAAATCCGCTTTACAAAAGTAGGAATATGGAGCATGAGGGGGTTATCTCAACGATTGCAGCCCCCGTTATGTCCAAAAGTCGCGTGCTAGGTCTTATCGTAGCGGGAAGCCGCAAGTACCACAGATTTGCTAAACGGGAGATCAATTTACTCAAGGCGTTTGGCTCCCAGCTCGGCGTGGCAGTGGAGAACGCAGAGCTTTACCAGGAGGTTGCAAAAGGGAAAGCATACACTGAAAATCTCGTCGAAAGCGCCGCAGATGTAATCATTTGCACAGACTTGGAAGACCGCATCCTAAGCTGGAACCGCGGAGCGGAACTTATTCTCGGCTACAGCAAAGACGAAGTGATAGGGAAACATCTCTCTATCCTGCTGCCGCCAGAGCGCAGCCACGAATTGGCGGAAATCCGAGCGAAAGTCGAGATTTCCGGAGCTCTCCGCGACATCGAGGTTCGGAGCAAGAGAAAAGATGGTGTCATGATTCATTTGTCTCTGTCGGTGTCGCCCATCAGAGACGGGGATGGAAAGATCATCGGTTTCTTGCGCGTGGCCAAGGACGTAAGCGAGAAGAAGCGCTTCGAGCGGAGGCTCAAAGAGCTGGATCGGATGAAGTCAGACTTCGTGTCCAACGTGTCGCACGAGTTGAGAACACCGCTCACGGCCATTAAGGGTTCCGTGGATAACATGCTCGATGGGATTACCGGGTCATTGACCGAAAAGCAGACGCGATATCTGATCCGAATCAAGTCGAATTCCGACCGCCTTGGCCGCCTTATCACCGACCTACTGGATTTATCAAAGATTGAGGCCGGGAAAATCGATCTCAGACCGGCGTATCTATCGGTGACGGCGCTAGCAAAAGAGGTTGCGGAAGTCCTCCGCGCAGTCGCAACGGAGAAGCTCATCAGTCTTGAAGTGACCAGTCCTGATGACCAGGCGAATGTCTGGGCTGATAGGGATAAGCTTGTACAAATACTGATGAATCTGATCGGTAATGCGCTTAAATTCACGCCGCTGCACGGCAAGGTAACCATCGCCATCGAAAGACCCGACGCGCAATGGGTAAAACTTTCTGTGGCCGACACTGGCCCAGGGATTCCCGCAGAGGAAGCAGCCAAGATCTTCGACAAGTTCTATCAGGTTGAGCAGTCAAACAAGCAAAAGGTGAAAGGGACAGGACTCGGACTAGCCATTTCCAAGGCTCTGGTGGAGATGCATGGAGGAAAGATTTGGATCGAAAGCGGCATGGAACTAGGAAGCGTTTTTTCCTTCACTCTACCCGCAAGGCAACCCTTGGAGACGTAGCCGAATACGGGGGTGCTCTATGGGTCTGAGAGTTCTCGTGGCTGACGATGAGGAGGATATTCTCGAGGTCATTCAAGACCGCTTGGAGGCGTGCGGCTTCACTGTGATCACTGCGGCTAACGGCGCCGAAGCCTTGAGAAAAATTACCACGGAAAGATTTGATGGGGTCTTCCTCGACGTTAAGATGCCGGAAATGACTGGGATTGAAGTTTTGGAGGAAGTGCGCAAGAAGGATGCAAGGCTACCCATCATCATAATCACTTCCTCGACTTCCCGCGATGCGGCCATCGGCTCCCTTGCCAAAGGCGCTAATGAGTTCATTCTCAAACCGTTTGAATGGGAAGAGCTGAAGGGCAAGATTCAGAAGGTCTTTGGCATTACGCTGTAGAGGGCACGATGGAATCCTACCTTGGGACGATCCTTGTAGTAGACGACGACGCGGATATCCGCGACGTGCTAAGGGATCGGCTCGACTCCTTGGGCTACCGGGTTTTGGTGGCGGCAACGGGTAAGGAGAGCTTGGACGCGCTCGAGCGGCACACTCCCCAGCTCGTTCTCCTCGACATCGAGATGCCCGGCATGAATGGCCTTGAGGTGCTCAAGGAAATCCGCAATCGCGAGCATGATGTCGCGGTCGTTATGATTACCGCGCACGGCACCCTGGAACGGGCCGTCCAAGCGATGAGGGAAGGGGCCTATGATTTCATCCCGAAGCCTTTTGAGCCGGACCACATTGCTCTTATCGTCAAGAAAGCGCTGGAGCGTGAAACCCTGAGGCGGGGAGTTGAATTGCTGTCCGAAGAAGTAGACCACCGCCATCGCATGGTCGTAGGGCACAGCGCGCCGCTCAACCGGGCCTTAGAAACGGCCCGGAAAGCGGCGGCGAGCAAATCTACCGTCCTGCTTCTGGGGGAGAGCGGGACCGGGAAAGAAATCTTCGCCCGGGCGATCCATAATTGGAGCGATCGGAAAGACAAACCGTTCATTGCGATCAATTGCGTCGGGCTTTCCAGAGAACTGCTGGAAAGCGAGCTTTTCGGCCATGAAAAAGGGGCATTTACCGGGGCCGTGAATTTGAAAAAGGGGAAAATGGAACTCGGGCATGGCGGCACGGTTTTTCTCGATGAAGTTGGAGACGTTTCGACGGAGCTTCAGACCAAGCTCTTGCGTTTTCTTCAGGAACGGGAATTCGAAAGAGTGGGCGGAACTAAGCCCATCAACGTCGATGTCAGAATCATCGCGGCGACCAACCGAGATCTGGACAGTTTGATCCAACAGGGCCGGTTCCGCGAAGATCTGTACTATCGTCTTAACGTGATCCTCATTACGCTTCCGCCGTTGCGTGAGAGAAAAGAGGATATTCCGATTCTGGCAAACTATTTTTTGCGACGCTTTGCGGTAGAGACAAAGAAGAGCTTAACCGATATGACCCAGGAGACTCTGGAAAAGCTCATCGCCTATGATTGGCCTGGAAATGTCCGGGAGTTGGCCAACGTCATCGAGAGCACCGTTGTGTTAGGCCAGGGGCCCATGTTGACCGCCAGCGACCTTCCCGCCAAGATCTTTTCTGTCGCGCCAGCCAGGGTGAGGGATGCCTTCTCTTATCACCAAGCCATAGAAAGTTACAGACGGGAGCTGATCCTGAAGGTTCTTGCTCAGACGCAGGGAAGTCGCGCTGCGGCCGCACAGGTCCTGGGCATTCAGAGAACCTATCTTTCGCGATTGATAAAAACTCTGCGCATCGGGTGAATCATTTATTACACGCCTCTTTATCTTTAAAGATACTTTCCCCTTCTCCCGCGATTTTGCCGTCCGTTTCCCATCGTAGAAATTCTTCCGTTAGTTCAGCGGCTTAATTTGCATCGGCGTCTCCAGCCCGCTCCTGGCACGACCCTTGCCCTGTCAAGGCGCAGGACTGGAGCGAAAAACGAAACGTTCATGGAATGAGGCACGAGGAAATAGTTAGATGAACAACTGCAGCACGATAGGCATCCCAACAATGAAGCCTGTGGGCTCATTGGATGAGTGGACACGGAGTCTACTCGACAAGATTAGAGGCCAAGTGGATCCCATCGACCGCGTCACGCGCCTACTTCGCTACTTCTCCCCACAAATTGCCAAGGCGGTGCTCGACAGCGACAACGAACGCCTCTTTGAGAGCCACCGGCGGGAGATCACTGTGGTTTTCCTGGACTTGCGCGGCTTTACGTCCTTTTCGGACAGCGCCGAACCGGAGGATGTCGTAGATCTGCTGCGAAGCTACTACGCAGAAATGGGTAAGCTCATCTTCAAGTTTGAAGGGACTCTCGAGCGCTTCGCCGGGGACGGCATCATGGTTTTTTTCAACGACCCCATACCCTTTGAGGATCACACAGAAAAAGCGGTGCGCATGGCTCTGGAAATGCGCGAGAGAGCGAAAGAACTGCGCAAAGGTTGGCTCAAGAATGGTTACGACTTGGACTTAGGAGTCGGCTTGGCCGCCGGTTTCGCGACACTGGGAAACATCGGCTTTGAGGGAAGGATAGATTATGGGGCCGTAGGCAATGTCACCAACTTGGCTTCGCGCCTGTGTGATGAGGCAATGGGCGGACAGATTCTGACCAATCAGAAGACGCTGTGCAAGATCGAGAACATGGTCGAGACCGAAGATTTGGGCGAGATGCAGTTAAAAGGGATTGCCCGCCCCGTAGCTGCATTCAATATTCTCGATCTCAAGGAAGGGAAAACGGGGCAGGCGGCTTTTTAAAATCGGCCAACCGGGAAAGCCAGCCCGTCCCATTCCCCTGGGCAAAAACTTCTGCTAATGGCCTGGGTTCCGCTCTACTGGCCGCAGAACAGATTGAACTGGATACAATGCTCGAAGGAGGTGTTTATGTCAGTAACAAAGCTTTTCATCACCGTTGCCGTGTTTCTGGCCGTATTAAAGGGGCAGGTTTTTTCCGGCGATGGTCTATGGTTCTTCACCGCGAACGAGATCGCCGTCGCCTACCGCTTCCAGCAACATTATGGAGCGCGGTTACTCTATCCCTTGAAGCCGGAAGGCTGTCTGTACGGTCAGGAGGAATTCATCGCATCGTTTCGAGGAAAGCAGTTCCCGGCTCCCTGTCGGTTCGTCACTGAAACCATCCGCCATCTGAGGGAGACCCTTGAATTGGAAGTAGCGAAGTACCTCTTCCCATTGGACCTCGATTACGGACGTTTAGGCGTCCCTTCGGAGCTGTGGAAAACAAAATACAGCAAGCTCTCAGACGCAGAACAGTTACGAGCCCTTTTGCGAGAGCCCTCGTTGGTTGTCTTGTATCACACGGCCGCGCATCTCAAGCCGGAGGCCGATACAAGAAGCGCGGGGGGAGAAAACTGGCAGAAGAAAAACTTGCTCGGTTTTTACAACGGACAGCCGATGAAGATCCTTTCGCGAGGCTCGGATGAGGCGCTCGCTTCCGGGCTTGAGGGTTACACGTGGTTAAATGACTTTAAAATCCTCGCGCACTATTTGGGCGACCTGCAATTTGTTATACGCAGTACCGTTGTGACGTTCGATATTTCGTTTGATGACGAGCGAGCGGCCGAGGTTTCCCCGAAACCGGTTAATGTGAGCGTAACGTCCAGATAATGATCGGTACATCTTCTCTAAGAGACGGAATACTGGAGTGGTGGGATATTGTGGGATATTGAAATGATCGATTTTGAGATCATTGCATCGTGCCAGAACCAATATACCATTTACTCCAACCGATTTACTGAATGGCTTTTTCGATGGCGCTTACTAACTTCGCCTTCGGCACCGCGCCGACGATCTGCTCCTTGACGGTGCCGCCCTTCAAGATGATCAGATTAGGGATGCCGCGGATGCCGTAGCGCGACGCGGTGGCGGGGTGGTCGTCGACGTTGAGCTTTGCGACCTTCAATTTCCCTTCATACTCTCCCGCAACTTCTTCGATGATCGGCGCGATGGATTTACAGGGGCCGCACCAGGGGGCCCAAAAATCAACCAGCACCGGCAGCGCTGACTGAATGACTTCGGCTTCGAAATTGTTGTCGCCCACTTCGGTAATTCTTCCCATCTTGCCTGCCTCCTTATAAGGTCGAGAGATATTTAAGCACCGTTCGAACTCCGAACCCGGTGCCGCCCTTGTTGCACAGGGCCATGTCGGATTCCGCGAAAGCCGGCCCGGCGATATCCAAATGCGCCCAGGGGATATCGCCGACGAACTCTTGTAGGATCAGGGCGGCGGTAATGGCGCCGCCATGCGACCCGCCGATGTTTTTCATATCGGCCACGCTGCTCTTGATGAGTTCACGATACTCCTTGACCAGCGGCAGTTGCCAGAGCTTTTCACCGGTCTCCCGCGCGCAGCGCAATAGCTGGTCCGCCAGCGGCTGGTTATTGCTGAAGATCCCGCCGACTTCGGCGCCCAGCGCCACCATGCAGGCACCCGTCAAGGTCGCCAGATTGATCATGGTGTCGGGCTTCTGTTGCGCCGCCAGCGCCAATGCGTCCGCTAGGATCAAGCGGCCTTCAGCGTCGGTATTCAAAACTTCGATGGTCTTCCCGTTCAGATAGCGAATGACGTCGCCCGGCTTCTGTGCGTTGGCGCCGGGGAGATTGTCCGTCGTCGGAATATAACCGGTAACCTCGATATCGAGGCCCAGGTGCGGCAGCCGGCTCATGGCACCGATTACCGCCGCGCCGCCGGACATGTCGAGCTTCATCGTTTCCATGGACTTCGAAGGCTTCAAGGAAAGCCCCCCGGAGTCGAAGGTGATCCCTTTGCCGATCAGCGCGACTCTTTTGCGCGGTTTGCCCGAGGGCCGGTAATGGATCTTGATGAATCGCGGCTCTTCCTGGCTGCCGCGATTGACCGCCAACAGCCCGTTGAGTTTCATCGCCGTGATCTTCTGTTTGCCCCAAACTTTGACGGTCAAGCCGCGCCCGCGGCAATGGCGCCGGGCCTGTTCTCCGAGGAAGCGGGCGGTCGTCACCGAGGGCGGCTCATTGATCAGATCGCGGGCGAGATAGACCCCTGGCATGATGCGCTGCACGGTCGCAATCGACTTTTCCATCACCGCGCTGCGGCTCAACCCGGGTCGGAAGAACGTCAGTTGTCTTACCGCATCGGAAGCTATGGAGTTCGACCGGTATTTGTTGAATTGATAGGAAGCGAGAAGCATTCCCTCGACGATAGCGGCCGCCGCCTGCTCCAGACTCCCGGCCGGCGCGAAAAACAGCGCGATATCGGCCGCGCCGACGCCCGCTGCTTCCCGCCGCGCCCGCGCTCCCGCTTTTCGCCAAGCGTCCGACTCGAGGTCCTCCACACGGCCCATACCGAGCAGCAGTAAGTGGGACGATGGCAGCAGGCCGGAGGCCGGGTAGAGCAAAGCGCCGCCTTCGGCGCCAGTGAACTTGCTCTTTTGGATGCGCTCGGAAAGTTTTCCCCGCAGGCGCCGGTCGAGCGCCCGCAGAGGCGCCTGTTCCAGCTTTTTTTCCTGAACCGGCACGACCAGCAGGTCGGTCCTGATCGTCTCTACACCGATGTCTCTGAATCGGATCTCCATGAGTTGCTCACTCAGGCTTTCTGCCGGATCAGGGTCATGAATTCATTGCGCGTTTCTTGACGCGTGCGAAAAGCGCCGAGCAACGTGCTGGTGATGATCATCGAATTCTGTTTTTCCACGCCGCGCATTCTCATGCATAAATGCTCCGCTTCGATGACCACGGCCACCCCGAGAGGATCAAGTTTTTCCATGATGATACTGGCGATCTGGTTGGTGAGCCGCTCCTGGACCTGGAGCCGGCGCGCGTAGACGTCTACGAGGCGGGCGAGCTTGGAGATGCCGACGAGCTTATGGTGTGGGATGTATGCGACATGGGCCTTGCCGAAAAACGGCAGTAAGTGATGCTCGCAGAGCGAAAAAAAATCGATGTCCTTCTGCACGATCATCTCTTCGTAGTCTTCTGTGAAAAGTGCGTCGTTGATGACTTTTTCCGGGTCCAGTTGATATCCCTGGGTCAAAAAGGCGAGGGCTTGCGCGACCCGCTGCGGAGTCTTGGCCAGCCCTTCGCGATTCGGGTCTTCGCCCAAGGCTTTCAGGATATAACGAACCTGCTCTTCCATTCCTCTCCCACTCCACTTTGATCCGGGGTTGCGCGCGGCAAGAAAAATTTTTGCAACAAATGGTGACGGAAAAAATTAGCATTTACCCCAAGGGAGGTCAAACCGGGCGTCCCGGCAGCGAATCTAGAGCCGTTCTATGAGCCACGCGGGCGTGAATCGGAGCACGTAAGCGTTCAGAAAAGTCATGTAGTCGGTGAGCAAGAGGACGCCGACGATGACCAGCAAGACACCGCTGGCCACGTGAAAAGCTTGAATGTAGCGGCGAAAAGCCTGGGAGAACTGGAAAAATGAATTGATCGCAAGGGCGCTGAGAAAAAACGGCAGCGCTAAACCGGCCGCGTAGGTCGCCAGCAAGACCACTCCTCGACCGACGTCTGCCGAAGCGCCGGCGATCGCCAGGATCGCGCCCAGAATCGGTCCAACGCAGGGGGTCCAGGCAACGGCGAACGTGATGCCCACCAGCACGGATCCGAGATAACCGGCGGGTTTATCGCTAAGATTGAACTGAAGGTAGCGCTCCAACGCGGCGATTTTAAAAAGGCCCATCAGATAGATCCCCACGAGCAGTATGAAAAGCCCCCCCACCGTGCGAATGAGGTGTCGATAGCCCAGGAAAAGGCTTCCAAGATAGCTCGCGGAGGCGCCGAGGGAAACAAATACCAGCGAGAAACCCAGGATAAAGGCGACGGAGTTCAACACCACCCGCCACTTCACCCGCGCCAGCGCCTGTTCGCCGCGCATCTCTTCCAAGGAAACGCCGGAGATGAAAGATAGATACGACGGAATCAGCGGCAGGACACAAGGAGAAAGAAAGGAAAAGACACCGGCGACAAAGGCGACGAACGCGTTGACCTCGGTCATCTTTTTCCTTCGGTGAGCTCTTTGATCAAGTTGCGCGCGGCCGGACCATGCCACTCGGCCGGTCCCCAGGCGCGCGCCAGCCCCTCTCCCTTGGGCCCGATGAGATAGGTCGTCGGCAAGCCCCAGGCGCCGTACAAGAGGCCCACCTCACCTTCTGGATCGAGGCCGATGGGATAAGACAACTTTAGCTCTTTCACGAAGTTGACGGCGTCTTGCTTGCGGTCTTTGACGGCGACGGCCAGCACTACGAAGTTTTTGTCCTTAAACTCCTGATACAAGCGATCCATCGCCGGCATCTCTTCGCGGCAGGGGACGCACCAGCTCGCCCAGAAATTCACAAAGACAATCTTCCCGCGGAAGTCTTTTAAGGAAACTTTTTTTCCCTCGGGCGTCGCAATACTGAAATCCGGCGTCGGAGAATTCTCCTTCATGGGTTCCAAATTGCGAATGACCTTATAATTGACCTTAGACTGCGCCAGGACGGTCGCCCAAGATCCCAAGACGAGACACCACGAAAAGGAAAATACCAAGGGCCACAACATGATCCTCATAATCCTCACCGTTTCATACTTTAACGAACTGAATCGGTAGGCGCAACAGGAGCCGTCCGGTCGATTCGGCGGCCGCAAAAAGAACGCGCGGGGCAATGGACGGGGGAGCGTTTTTAGAAATCAATCATGAGTGGGTGGAGCGCGAACGAGGGGGATCAGTCACCGCGCTGCTACTTCGCCGAGTTGGGGAATCGCTGTTAGTCAAGAACTGTTCGGCTCCGGCCCACGAGGCTGTTAGAAGGTTCGATCCGCAAAAAACAGAACCCTCCGGATTGCACTGCCGGAGGGTCTGTCAAGTAGGAAGCCAGAACGGCTGCCTGATCGCCTGAGATTAAGGAGGGTTTAACTCACCACCGCAACCTCACATAGAAAAACTATTTCTTTTTTTTCTTGGCTTTTTTCTTAGCGGCTTTTTTCTTAGCGGCCATAGACACCTCCTTGTTAGGATTCAGAGGGTGGGTTTCAGCTTCGGAGAAAGGTATGAGATCGACTCAGGCGGATAGAAGTGAATACGAAAACCCTCCCATAACTTGTAGCTGACTCATTATAGCGACACAAGAAATTGTATGTCAAGAAAAAAATGGCATTTTAGAATAATTTGTCGTGCCACTGAGAAAAATATTAAATCAGTCACAAAAAATACCGAGTGTAGTGGAAGAGTATCTGGAGAAATGCATCCAAGCGGGGTTATCTGAAGTGCGCATCATCCACGGCCGCGGCGTCGGTGTCCAGCGCAACATCGTCCGCGCGCTTCTCGAGAAACAGGAACGGGCTGTCTCCTTCCAAGACGCGCCGGCGCAAGCCGGCGGCTGGGGCGTGACGCGGGTTGTGTTAAGAAAACAAGCCTAACGTTTGGCGAAGGGGTCTTCGCCTTTGGTCTTGACGAGATAAAAAACGGTGATGCAGACCCCCACCGTGATGAAACTATCGGCAACGTTGAACGCCGGCCAGTGGTATCCCGACCAATAGAAGTCCAGGAAGTCGATCACCTCACCATAGGCAAAGCGGTCGATCAGGTTGCCGATGGCGCCGCCGAGGATGAATGCGAGCGCGGTAATGAGACCCGTTTCCCGCTCCGGCAAGCGGCGCAGCATCGCGACGACGAAACCGATGGCGACCAGCGAGAAAATAATCAAAAATGGCAGGCGAAAGGCGCTGGCACTGCCGGCCAGAAAACCGAACGCCGCGCCGGTGTTGCGGATGTAGGTCAAGCTGAACAAATTATCGATCACCGGGATTGAATGATGCAGCGGCATCGATTGATCGACGACGAACTTCGTTAGTTGATCGAAGGCGACGATGACCGCGAGCAAAACGACGACGCGTTTGGTTTTTGAACTCAACTCGGCGCTCCGGAGTTTAACAAGCTGCCGGCACGGCTTTCGTCAATTCTATGCTTACCACTTTGCCTTGAAATTTGAGGCTCGCTTTGTGCGCTTCGCCGTCGAGCGGCTCGGCGCCAAGCTCGATCGCCAGCGTCTCGCCGCAGATATAATCGCGATGCGCCTCGAGCGCATGGCGCACGGCGGGCGAGTCGGTCTCGACACGGAGTCGGATGCGGTCTTCGATTTGCAGCCCCGAATTCTTTCTCAGTTCCTGGATGTGCCGGACCATCTCCCGCGCCGTCCCTTCGCACGCGAGATCTTCCGTGATGCGGGCGTCGAGCGCGACCTGCGTGCGCCCGTCCGCCACCCCGGACCAACCGTCGGCGGCTTTGGTTTGGATGAGCAGATCGCTCTGGCCCAACGCCAGCACGGCACCGCCCGTCTGGATTTCAAGGCTCTCCCCCGCCTCGATTTTCACTGCAACCGCGGCGGGATCGAGCGCGGCCAACGCGCTTTGCACGTCTTTCAGTTTCTCGCCGAATTTCGGTCCGAGCGATTTCAGATTGGGCTTGACGTCATATCTCAGCAGCGGCCCATCGGCCGGATCATGCACCGTGATTTTCTTTACGTTGAGTTCTTCGGAGATTTGATCGGTGAAGCGCGCAATCGCGCGCCGCTCCGGCTCGCTCGACGGAAGGATTTTGATCTCCGCCAGCGGCTGGCGCACTTTAATCTTGACGGCGTTCCGCACCGAGAGGCCGAGCCAGACGAGCCGGAGCAGCGCCTCCATGTCGGCCGAGAGCGCGGCGTCGATCAGCGCTTCGTCGGCGCGGGGAAAGTCGCACAGGTGTACGCTCGGGGCCCGCACCGCCGCGCCCGCACCGCCTTCGAGATTTTGATACATGCTTTCGCTTAAGAAAGGCATGATCGGCGCGAAGAGCCGCAAAAGCGTCGTCAGCACCGTGTAGAGCGTCTGGTACGCGGCGAGCTTGTCGCTCGACTTTTCGCTTTTCCAAAAACGGCGGCGGTTTCGACGGACATACCAGTTGCTGAGCTTCTCGGCGACGTAAGTTTCCGCCGCTAGGCAGAAGGTCATCGCGTCGTAATCTTCTAACTTGCGCCGTGCGGTATCGACCAGAAGCTGGAGATCGGAGAGAATCCAGCGATCGATGTCCGGTCGCTCGGAAATCGGAACGGGAGCGACGGCGGGATCGAAGCCGTCGAGCCGCGCGTAATTGCAAAAGAATGCGTAGGTGTTCCAGAGCTTAAAAACGAAGCGGTTCCTGATTTCGTCCGCCGGCCCGTAGCCGAAATTGATATTGTTCGCCGGATTATTGCGGCAAAACATCCAGCGCATCACGTCGGCGCCCATTTTTTCCGCCGCCTCTTCGAAGGGAATCGCATTGCCCTTCGATTTGTGCATCTCCTCGCCTTTTTCATCACGCACTGTGGCGTGGCCGAGAAGAACCTTGAAAGGCGCCCGTCCTTCCATCAGCGCGCTCATGGCCAGCAGGGCGTAGAACCAGTTGCGAAACTGTCCGGGAAAACTTTCGGTGACGAAAGCGGCGGGAAACCATTGTTCCCAGTACCGCCGGTCGTGGTTGTAGCCGAGCGTCGAGTAGGGCACGATGCCGGCGTCGAGCCACGGGTTGCCGACGTCGGGAATCCGATTCGTCCGGCCGCCGCACTTTGCGCAGTTGATCTTGACCAGATCGATCCACGGCTTGTGCGGTGTGTGGCCGTCGAATTCCTCCCAGCCGGCGACGGCGCGGCTTTTTAGTTCCTCGCGGCCACCGATCACGTCAAATGCGCCGCAGCTCTCGCACAGCCAGATCGGCAGCGCGAGTCCCCAGTAGCGCTTCTTCGAGATCATCCAGTCGCCCATGTTTTTGAGCCAATCGAGTTCGCGCTGCAAGCCGAAGTCGGGAATCCAGCGCGACTCGTGGCAGATCTTTACGATCCGGTCGCGCCAGCGCATGTCGATGAACCACTCATCGACGAGGCGAAACAGCAGCTCGGTTTTGCAGCGCCAGCAATGGGGATAGTTATGCGGGTAGCGCTCGACGGCGACAAGCAGCCCTTTGCGTTGAAGGTCTGCCAAAATCCATTCGACTGTGGCAGGATCAATGGCCGAGCGCCCTTCGAGCGCGCCGAAGCCGCGGAGAAAAATTCCGCTCTCGTCGAGCGGCGCGATCGGAACGAGATTTTGCTCCTTGCCGAGCGCGAAGTCTTCTTTGCCGCAGCCCGGCGCGATGTGGACGATGCCCGTGCCCTCGGCTTCGCTCACCGCCTCCCACGGGATGACACGGTGGATTTCGCGCGCCGGCGTTGCAGGTCCCCACTTTTGTTTGACCGCAACGTCAGCAACCTCCGCCGAGTAGCCGCCCGGATGCCGTTGCGCCGCAAGCTCGTCGAACGGCCCGTCGAACGTCCACCCAACCATTTCGCTTCCCAATAGCTCGCCGAGGATATCGTAGCCGCCTTTTTCCTTGAAAATCTGCTCGATGGACTTGAGCTTGGGCACGCCCTCAACCCATTCTTTTCTGCGGAACTCCTCATCGAGGCGCTGCGCCGTAAACATGCCTTTGGCGAGATAATAAAGCTCGCCGCGATGGCGCACCTTGAGATACACGAGATCAGGATGGACCGCGGCGGCGACGTTGCTCGTGAGCGTCCAGGGCGTCGTTGTCCAGACGAGGAGATTTTCCCCAGATCGGCCGCGCAATGGAAAGCGCACGAACACGGCCTGGTGCGCGACGCGCTGATAGCCCTCGTGCATCTCCATCTGGCTGATGCCGACCGCGCAGCGCGGGCACCAGGGCATGGAATCGTATGCGCGATAGATCAGGTTCTCGTCGTGGCACTTTTTTAAAAAGCTCCAGATCGTGTAATTGTTCTCTTCCGACATCGTGTAGTAGCTGCGGCGCTCATCCGGCGGCTTCGACCAATCCTCCTCGCGGTCCCAATTCATCCAGTAGCCCAAGCGATTCGATTGCTCGGTCTGGACACGGGCGAATTTGTTTACGCGCTCTTTGCAGAGCGCGACGAACCGGTCGATGCTTTCAAAGCGCTCGCCGGGAACCAAATTTTCGATGTCCTGCTTCGACTTCAGGCCGAGCTCTTTTTCGACTTCGACTTCAACCCACAGTCCCTGGCAGTCGAAGCCATTCTGATAGCGCAACTCATGCCCCGTCATGGCGAAGTAGCGGTTATAGACATCTTTGTAGGTGCGGCCCCAGGCGTGATGCACGCCCATCGGATTGTTGGCCGTGATCGGGCCGTCGAGAAAAGACCACGGCGGCTTCCCTCGATTTTTGTCACGCAGGCGCTCAAAAGCGTCGGTCCGCTGCCAAAAATCTAGAATCGATCGTTCGAGGGCAGGAAAATCGACCTCCGTGGCAACCTTGTCAAACTTAGCGGGCATATTCGGAAAACGCTCGAATGAATTTAAAAACTCTTTTCGTGATGAGCCTTAACTAGTACCCTAAGGCAAATCGATTATCTACATCTCGGGTCATTCTGCTGCAGATTGGCCCGCATGGGAAAATCGGTCTTCGGTAGGATCAGTGGCTCTTGGTAATGCATAGCCGTCGGACCCGGGAAATGAACTACCCCGCAGCAAGCTCCGGGGTATCGAGGCACAAGCACGTCGAGCGAAATTGTCGGGTGGGTGGAGGCGCAAAGCGCCGATACCCACCTTGGGGAACGATGGGTATCGCGGAGTCTATCCTGAGCAACGCCGAAGGACTCAACCCATCCTACGCGTAATTCGCGACGCAGCAAGCTGCGGGGAATTACACCCGTAGAGATTAAAAGCACCGAAACTTATTTACGATTGTTCAGTCCCCGCACCATGCGCGAGGCAAACATGTCGGCCTTGTTCTCCGCATCCGCCCAAAATACATAGTGGCCCATCTCATGGTATACCGTGTTTATCCAACTTCTCTCAGAATTATACTTGCGTCCGTTCTTCCAATTTTCCGGATGGACCAGATAGATGTGGCCGTCTTCGTAGGTCTTGCCGGCGGTCTTTCCCCAGTCGAGATACTCGAACCACTCGACGTTCGGATTCTTCAGATGATAAAAACCACAAAGCGCCGCGATGGCTCTTTTGAAATCCTGAGGCTTGTATTTCTCGAAAAAGCTGGAAAGCAGGCGATCGATGACACGCCGCTCTCTTAGTGGGGGTAACATCATCCGCATGGCAAGAATCCTCGGTCATGATAAGTTTAAACTTTTAGCACAGAAAAGTCTTAATAGGAACAAGCCTGGCCGCATAGGGAATCTGTATTTACGGGCTAAGTTGCTGTTTTTTAAGATTTTTTATCCTTTGGAAATCAGCCGCGCCTGAAAACCAGGGAAGCTCCCGGCGCACTTGCGACGAAGGAAAAACTGTCGTAGATTGAAGCCCTTAAGCACTTCGGCCGAGGCTCGTTCGGGGATCAACGGAATTTGATGACGCGGTGGTTTGTTGGAAAAGTGGTGTATACGGTCACCCGACTCGCTTTCAAACTGGGACGCCTCGCCGTCAGGGTTGTCCCGCACAGATGGCTGTTTGCTTTCTCCGACGCCATGGCGAACGCGGGCTTCGCTCTATCTCGCGGCTTCCGTTTGAAATCGATTTCAAACATCACAGTGGCCATGGCTGATCGCATGGACCGCGGCATGGCGAGCGGCACGGCCCGGCGATCGCTGCGCAGTTTTTTTCGCGCCTGCGTTGAAATCACCATTGCGCTGGAATCATCTGAAGAGCAATTGCGCGCCGAGATGCCCATCGTGGGACTCAAATATCTCGATGCGGCGCTTGCCAAGGGCAACGGGGTGATCGTACTGAGCGCCCATCTGGGTAATATTTTTCTTGTCGGCACGCGGCTGGCCATCGAAGGCTACCCGGCCCATGTCCTGGTCAGTCCACCGCGTGATCCACGGTTCGCTGACCTGATGGACGATGTTCGATTGCAGGTCTGGCAACGAACGATTCGCGCCCGACCCCGGCGCGCGGCGCTCAATGCGCTAAATACCGTGCTGCGGCGCAATGAGATCGCTATTGTGGTTGCCGACGAATATCGGGACGACCGTGGAATTCCGGTGCCGTTGTTTGGCGGGAACGTGAATGCCCGGCGCGGGCCGGCGACGCTCGCCTTGAGAACGGGGGCTGCGATTGTCCCGGCGCTTCTCGTTCGGCGACCGGACGACGGCCTCAAATTGATGATCGAACCGGAGTTGGAACTCGCGCGGGCCGGCAAAAGCAAAGACGACATCCGTGAAAGCACGTTGCGCATTACCCAATGGCTAGAGCGCACCGTGCGCGCCTATCCCGATCAATGGAACTGGACGAATATCCGATGGCAAGACGGTTCTGATATTGAATCGGCCGCTAAAGGGCACAGGCTTCAAAGGCTCTCAAACTAACTTTGGAAAGGGGAATCGAGGTGAACTCTAGCAAGAAGGATTTGGTGGAGCTGAAGAGAAAGGTCGCTCTCGGCAACCGCATCATGTTCCACCAGGGATTGGCGGACTATCACGGCCATGTCAGCGCGCGCGTTCCGGGTACGAGAAAGTTTTTCATCAAGCCCGTGCTTGCCCCGCTCGGCGATATTTCGGGCAAAGATATCATCCTAGTGGACATCGACGAATACATGAAAGTATGCGAGCAGAACTACGCGAGAGCGGGAAACCAGCGGGCGGTTACCAAGCTCAAAAATCCGCCGCGCGAAACGATGATCCACGCGGCGATTTACGCTGCCCGGCCCGAGGTTAATTCCGTCGTTCACACGCATCAAACTTTGGCCACGGCGTTTTCCGTCGCCGGAACGCCGATTCTGCCCATCTACAACCAAGCCGCCGTTTTCGCTCCCGAGACGCCGATCTTTCCGAGTCCCAGGCTCATCTACACGATTCAAGACGGTAAAGAGATTTGCGAGACGCTACGCGACCGGATGGCCATGTTACTCAAGGGACATGGAATTGTTGTGGTCGGCGACAGCTTGGAATATGCTACCGTCCACGCGATCTACTTGGAACGAACGGCGTATATGCAGTTTGTCGCGAGCTGCGTGGGCAAACCGACGATCATGCCACAAAAAGAAATCGACTCTATGAAAGAGAACATGGTGTACCGCTCCTATGATGCCTTTGCCTATTTTAGCTCCCTGCTGCCCCGCGGCAGCCGGCTTTAGGCAAGGCGAGCACCGACGAATAATATTGGAGGAAAAATCGATGGCGAAACCAGAAGAAAAAAAAGCCGAGTCAGCCAAGAAAAGGCCGATCCAGGACCTGCGCGAATGGCTCGAGCGCGTCGCAGCGCTCGGCGATTTGATCCAGGTCAAAGAACCGGTGAACTGCGAAGAGGAGATGAGCGCCATCGGTTACCTGGTGGCGAAACAAAAACCATCACCAGCGATTATTTTTGACAACTTCAAAGGATACGAGAAGAGCCCATACAAAGCGCGCTCGTTGTGGAACATTCTTGGTCCGAGCATGCCACGCATCGCGCTGACGTTGGAAGAGCCGCCGGGCACTCCCATAGTCGAACTGATTCGTCGGGTCAAAGACAAACTCAAACACCGTACGCTGCCGCGTGAAGTTCCCGCGTCGGAAGCCGGCTTTTATCAAAATAGCTTGACCGGAGACCAGATCGACTTGACCCAGTTGCCGATCCCGAAGCACTGGCCGCTCGACGGCGGCCGCTACGCCGGGACGGCGGACTGCGTCATTACACGAGATCCAGACAGCGGGTATCTAAACGTCGGCACCTACCGGATGATGCTGCAAGGGAAAAAGGAAGCCGGTCTTTATCTTTCGCCTGGAAAAGACGCGCGCCTGCACATAACCCGTTCCTGGCAGATGGGTAAATCGGTGGAAGTGGCCGCCGCCTGGGGCATCGATCCTTTGTTCATGGTCGTCGGATCGCAGACTTTTCCCAAAAACGTTTCCGAGTATGAATTCTTGGGAGGTATCAAAGGCGAGCCCATACCTGTGGTGAAGGGCAAGACAACCAACTTGTTGCTGCCGGCCAACGCCGAATTCGTCGTCGAAGGAATCATCAAGCCGAACTCGGTAAAGAGCGAGGGGCCGTTCGGCGAATTTCCCGGCTACTATGGGCGGCCCGAGGCCGGTTGTCCGCTGGTCGAGATCACCGCGGTCCACTATCGGAGTAACCCCATCCTGACCAACGCCCTAATGGCGGATTATCCGTCCAACGAGCAAAGCGGTTTCTTTGCCATCATCCGCTCCGCGCGCATCTGGGATGACTTGGACAAGCTCGGCGTCCCCGGCATCCAAGGAGTCTACGCCCATCCCGCCGCCGCCGGCGGCTTTGGCATGACGGTCCTCGCGCTCGAACAGCGCTATGCCGGCCATGCGGCGCAGGCATTGGCTCTTGCGGCTCAAGTGCCCGGTGGCGCGTACTATACTAAGTGGATCGTCGCCGTCGATGAGGATATTGACCCAACCGACACGGACCAAGTCATCTGGGCCATGAGTAGCCGCTGCAACCCCATTGATGACATCGACGTGCTACGCAACACGTGGAGCACATGGCTTGATCCGACGCAGAATCCGCCGGAAAAACGGCCCTACGGATCGAAGGCGTTGATTAATGCCTGCAAAGAGCATCGCTACCTGCCGGTCTTCTCTAAACGGACCGCGTTGCGAAGGGAAATCTACGACAAAGTGGCCGGCGAGTGGAAGAAACTTGGCTTACCGGGACAAGTGCCAGCCGTGCGTGCCTTCGAAGAGGAAAGGAAAGTCGTCTACCACGAAGTCGGCGGCTTCGAGCCGGGAAAGCAGCCGGGAGAAGAAACACCGGGCGCTTCAGGGAAAGAGAAGAAGTAAGAATCTCGAGATAGCGATTTAAGTCAGAAATTTATCGTCGCCGTGACGGTGTTCGTATAGGTGCCGACGCTGACATCTTGCCCGGCTGGGATGCGTCCGTAAACTGTTAGGGTCACGTTCTGATTTCTAGGTGTCCTCGGGTCGGAGTAGACCTGGGTCCCTCCTGTGCCGTCTCCCCAAATCGAGGTTCTCGCGGCATCGCGGTAGAGATTGTAGTTCAGCGCCTCGCTGCCCTTAAGCATCCGTCTGGGGTTGAAGGTTGTAGCGCCCCCATTGTTCAGCGTGATCGTGATATTTGCCCTGTTATCGCAGTTGAAGGTCACGCTCCCGGTAGAATCGAGAGGCGTGGAGGAAAAAACGTTGTAGGTCCCAAAGCTCACAGGAGTTGTGCTGATAGTACATGCCGCCATTGCCGTGCGAGACCATGCCACTGCAACGGCCAACCCCAGAGACAGTGAGCACAAAAATTTCTTCACAGTCAGTCAATCCCGTCCGATCATTGATTCAAACAGCGCAGACTTCCAAGCCGAACCATCGGCTCCTCGGAATCCGGCACTTCGAGCACAAACTCACATAAATCTTCCTTGTACTCGATGAACGCCCCATAGCGACCCGCAGGCACATTCTCTAAATAAAACTCCCCTTGCTCGCCGATCGGCGATTCGAACCGTTTGCCATCCGAGGCGATGGTCAACTGGCCGTAAGCCGGGATCTTGGTCTGTCCTGAGTTCTCGAGCAGGACCATTCCCATAGTGCTCTGAATACGCTGAATAGGGAACGTCACGATCGCCCCACCGCGAAACGGGGGCGCAATGGTTTTTTCAGTGCTGTGGATGGCATAATTTAGCGGAACGTCTTGTCCGGCTATGCTTAGCCGATTTCCATAGTAGGGCAAGAGACTTGGCACGAGTAAGTCGCCGTCAGAGTTGGAAAGGCCCACCTCTTGGTTGCTTGAATAGCCACGAACCCCAGCCACACCTGGCACTTGAATGAGCGCAAAACTGTCTTGCACCGGTCGCGTAGGAAAAATGCTACCGCCGATCACCGCCAATCCTCCCGCCGCGCTGACCACCGTGGAACCCTCACCCTTGGATCGATCATAACCTGCTTCGTAACGACCGTAGGGACCTTGGTATTGCAACAGTGTATCCAACCGATTCTCATTTCGGGTAGTGCTAGCCTGGAATCGATAGCCGAAACCGGTTCCCAGAGGCAACGACTTCTGGAGCGCCACGTTACCCGTACCGACGCCGTCCCGTTGTTGATAGGACAGGCTCCCAGTTGTCTGGCCGAAAAAATAGGTCAGGCCTGAGAAGATCTCATTTGAATTTTCTCGTCCCTGCCGCGAATGACCGCCGTTTACAAACAAATTGATTCGGTCGGTAAGACGAGTACTTGTAGATAAAGAAATCGCGTGTTTCTGACCTTCGATCTGGGAGTTTTCAAACGTGTATTGCAGGGAAAGATGAGTTCGCGAACTCACTGGGAAGCCGGTGATTGCCTTGAGTTCTATCCACGACCGTTCCTCAGAACCCTTGAGGCTTGTCGTCGCGTAATGGGGGCTCAGTAGCCGTATGGAGCCAGCCCAGTTGAGAGGTGTTCCCGAATAGCTATAGCCAAGAAATGCGGCGGCGCCTGCCAGTCCTCGATTGCCGCTAGCTGCAGTGGAAATTTCCATTTCTCCCACCGGCAGACGTAATGAGAACGTAGGTCCGCCGCTGGCAAGTCCCGAGGAAGCTTCAAAACGCAATCCGGTGGTGAGGAAATCAGTTAGGCCAAAGCGATGTCGTCCAAGGAAAACCACCCGGCTGTAATCCCAACTTTCCGTCCCGAGGTTGTTTCTACGCGAACCAAAATTGTAGCTAAATTCTTGTAACCCCTCTCTTAGCAGCCCAGAAGTAAAATAGAACGGAGAAAAGGTTTCCTGTTCACGGCCAAAGGCATCTCGAAGGACAACGCGCGTTACACTGCTGCCAGCGGGAACACCCAAGTTTTTTAATTCGAATTGCCCGGCAGGCACTTGCACACGACGCAAAAGCTGACCGTTCACGAATACGTCGACAGTTGAAGGAGTAGCAGCGGCTCCGGAATAGTGCAACGAAGGATTACGAACAAAATAGGGATCCAAACTAAACTCCCGAAAGTAACTCATTCCCCCAATCGTCAGGCTGCCGCCTAGTACGCCGCCATTTGCGAAGCCATCCCCGAGCACGAATCGATTTAAATTCTCACGTTTGCTGATCGTTAGATTGGAAAGTCCGCGGACAATAGCACCATCCTCATTTTTTGAGATACCGCTGTAGAAAAGATTATCTTTTATACTGAAGCCAGCCTCGCCAAAGGCGTCATAACTTTTGAAGTCTCGCCAATTTAAGGAATAATTGAAAAACCCGCTCGCACTTTGGTCGTAGCGGAGATCTGACGGTCTCTCCGATTGAAATTCAAACACTGCGGATCCTAATAAAGATGGTTGAGCGGTGAGCCGGAGAGTAAGGTCTCTTTCATCTATTGCAAAAGAGACAAGAGGTGCCAACGATTTGAGGGAGACGTAGTTGTCAGCCTGGATTATTTCCCGCCGGCCGGAGACTGCGCGCAGACCGGCCTCCGCTAGATCGGCGACGCGAGTGAGAACATCGTCGCCTCTGAGAAAGACAAGGATCTCTCCTTTGTCGATTTCGTTAAGCTTTAACTCAAGAATGGCACGTTGGTCCGCAGCGTGTGAAAAATTTGGCAGCAAAACAAGTACCAGCGAAGAAAGACGAAGCAGCCGCCAAAACATGCATATCCTTCGACTGCTTTCCGAATAATCGTCAGTCCTAATCAACTAACCGTCACAGGAACCCGGCGGCAAAGAGAAGTTTTCACGAAGAGTCTTCTCTTCCATTTTCACTTCGACGGTCAGGTGTTTAATCTTCGCGCACGTTTCTCGAGGAATGGCTAATCGATACTCGCGCGATCCGCCGGCAAGGATATACCAAGGCTGAACTTGACGCTCGAAAAGAACCTCCCCTGTTGATCCGCTCCCTATGACTTGGACTTCAAGAGGCAACAAATGAACATTGCCTGCGTTTTTCACCTCAAAGGAAAAGTCAGACCTGCGAACAATCATCTCCTCAATCTGACCGTGGACTAAGGACTTGGAAGGCTGGAAGAAAATCGGGACGCCCATTTTCGTGAGAACGCGAATCTGATTTTCTTTCGCCTTCACTAGCGGCGGGAGCTCCTCGACGAATATTCGATAGGTTTTTTCGGTCGCCGCCGTGGAACCCGCGGTACCCACGCGCACTACTCGCTGTTCGCCTGGATCGACAGACAGTAAGACAGGGAAAAAAACGATATCCTCTGTCGGCTTAAGGACCATCTCACCCTGCCGGTTTTGATCCCACGCGAATACCGCCACCTGGAAACGTAATTTTTCATTGCTCTGGTTGCGCACGCTAAGAAGAGCGCTTTTGCTTTGCGCCGAAAGCGTGATCCGAACCGGGCTAACTTGAAACGCACTGCCGTGAGCCACCTCCGCTGGAGCAAGGTTCAGAAGCAAAAGTGAAGCAGCGGAGATGGCTCTGCTTGACGTAATAAAAGACACGGTGATCGCGTTTAGAAGTTTACGGTCGCTACCACAATGTCGCTGTAGGAATCCGCTGAAATATCCTGACCCTTTGCAATCCTTCCATAGGCGGTAAAGGCTCGCGCTGCTTTACTCGGAGCAGCAGTGATTGTTTGTTTGTTTGCACCAGTACTCCATACGGTAGTCCGGCCTACGTTCTGGTAGATTTCGTAATTGAGCAGATCACCACTTGTTCCGCCGATCAACTTCCTTTGACTGCCAACCGCATTGTTGCCGAGGCCAAGAGTAATATCGAGGCCGGAACCCTTCGTGCAAGTTATGGTCACTATCCCGGTGCCGTCATGGTCACTTCCTCCGGAGTCGTTGGTTCCAATGGGATCATAGTTGCCAAAAGCCAAAGCCGTTGTGCTTATAGTGCAATTAGCCTGGACTGCCGCCGAAATGTTAAGGCTTGCGCTGTTTGACCCGGCGAAACTGAGCCCTGGTTTGGCAGCGACTATTAAAGCCCCTGCTGCCATTGCCGATAATATTAAGTGACTAGTTTTCATTGAGACCTCCTAAAAGTATGAGGCGGCTACTGAGCATGACTTGTGCCATAAAATTGACGGTCGTTCTAAATCGTTGATATCACAAAACTTATATCTCGAAAGTGAGCTACTGGCGAAGGGTCAAGATGATCAACGCTTGTCAGTTTATGCACAGATTTCGTCAATTCTGGCGAAAACCCGCGTTGCGTCAGCTGCTGGGATCGACCTTGGCGGCTACCGAGCCGATAGCCGGTGGGCAACAACTTTCAAGGATGGACGTAACTAGAAATTGATAGTGTAGGTAACTGTATCAACGTCGCTGCCTCCCCCTACGAGTTGGCCGTGAGGGATAGGGCCGTAAACGCTGATTGATTGAGGTGCAGTGCCATTGGTCATTCTATGATAAAGGACCTCGCTCGCTGAATCTGACCATACCCGTGATTGGCCCGAGTTTTTGTAAGCTTCATACTTCAGCTTGTCGCTTTCACTAAATGTCACCCGTGAAGTGACAACACCCGGAGTGTTGCTTCCGCCACCTATTGTGATCGCTGAAGTCGCCCCGCGCTTGCAAACCACGGTTAACTCGGTACTCCCCATATGATCAGTGGCAGCGATTCTAACCGAAGGATCGTAGTTCCCAATGGAGAGAGAACTCGTTGAAACACTGCAAGTTCTCAGCACCGTGGCCGTCACCGAGAGCGACGCCGATGCCGACCCGGCAGTCAGTGGTCGAGTCGGCACAAAAAAGATGACGGTAATCACAAACAGGGAGAGCGTGCACACAGGAGTGCGTGTTCTTAACCGCGTACGCTTGCAATCTATTCCAAGCAATGCCGATTCCGTCTTTGTGGTCGCTCCTAGCATAATCTGACCGCAGTGCCAACACTTACGGAAGGCTGATCCGAATCAGAACTTTGCAGATGTCCTAACGGCTATATATCGGCGTTCGGGACCTGATCTGAACCTGAATTCCGCAGTTGAACATGAGCGAGGGGCGAACCTGGAGCGGCGAAGACACCCAGGGGTGCTGTTTCAAAGTCTTTTCTGACGCTTGGCACAACGCCTTATTACTCTGACAAAGTTCGCATAGCAGCGAAATCTGTCCTGAGCTCAGGGGTAGAAAGGCATTGTCTTCGTTGCGCAAGGTTTGCCCCTCGCTTACAGCGTCACTTCCCCACTGCGGAATCCGGGCTGAAACGGCCGGCACGTCAAATCTTTACAGGATCACCAGCGGCGAGAAACACCGGTAGCAAAGCCGTGAATGGAATCAAAACGCGCAAGACCTCGCGGGGGCAGGCTAACCGTCCCCTCTGAGGTCTTGCTTATGTTCGAAACTAAACTGCTGAGGCGGGACCTATAGCGAGATTCTAACTGATAGCTTCTTCACCGCGTTCATTCGTTCGAATACGGATCACGTCTTCTACAGTAGACACGAAGATTTTTCCATCGCCGATCTTGCCGGTCTGAGCCGATTCGAGAATGGCTTCGATGATCTTCGGGGCCATTTCATCCGGCGCTAGGATTTCGATTTTCACTTTAGGCAGGAAATCTACGGTATACTCGGCGCCGCGATATAGCTCCGTGTGGCCTTTCTGGCGGCCAAAGCCTTTGACTTCGCTGATGGTCATGCCGGTAATGCCGGCTGAAGTGAGCTTTTGTTTCACTTCGTCCAGCTTGAATGGTTTGATGATGGCTTCGATTTTTTTCATCGCACCCTCCTTAGTAGTGCTGAGTAACGAGTGCTGAGGACTGAGGTTGCTGTTTCCGAATCATTGGGGCTCGGCCCTCAGTCCTCAGTCCTGAATTAGATATCGAAATACAGAGCGAACTCCCAGGGGTGGGGTCTGAGCCGGA
>Ga0214472_10000430_pt1 | contig 51571 bp, 53 predicted proteins | sample RVTome_6_FD_207662 | JGI IMG/M metagenome (GOLD analysis project Ga0214472, IMG submission 207662) | Soil microbial communities from uranium-contaminated site in the Upper Colorado River Basin, Wyoming, United States - RVT140D175 | ecosystem: Environmental > Terrestrial > Soil > Contaminated >...
ATGCGCCAAGCGCGGTAACGCAAGGATTTGCTAACCATACCGGGGAAAGATTGTACAGATTCAGCGGATGGGAGTCGGCTTGATATGCTGCGCAGAGAATTTGTCGCTGGCGGTCTGGCTGTGCTGTTCGCCAGCACGGCAACCGCAATCGGACACGAAGGCGGCGAGCAATTCGAGCTTGCTCCGGAATTCGCGCCGCAGGACGTTGAATTCTTCGGCTATGCGCCGGGTACGGTCGTCATCGATCCGGGCAATCATTTCCTCTACCTCGTCGGGGAAGGCAGTCGCGCGCTGCGCTATGGCGTCGGCGTCGGCAGGGCAGGCCGGACGTTCAAGGGTGTTGCCACGATCGAGCGCAAGGCTGAATGGCCAAGCTGGCGCCCGACCGACAATATGATCCGCCGCAATCCGCGCAAATATGCCCGATATGCGCGCGGGTTACGCGGCGGACCGAACAATCCGCTCGGCGCGCGCGGCCTGTATCTGTACAAGGATGGCCGCGACACGATGTACCGCATTCACGGAACCAACGAGCCGTGGTCGATCGGCCAATCGGTATCCAACGGTTGCATCCGCATGCTGAACGAGCATGTGATTGATCTATACGAACGCATTCCACTCGGCACGACGGTCGTCGTATTGTGAGCCATTGACCCGCGCGCCGCTGGCGTGGCCCGCGGCTGCCGCAATTTCGGTGCCCGAAAGGGCGAGGCTGAAATCCCGCTCCGACTCCGCAAATTTGCCGACATTTGGCATGATTTTCGCTGCGGTCTCCGGTCAAAGGTAGTGCAGAATTCGCGCCGGAACGCGAAGTTTGGCTTTGCATATCAGAATATTCTAATATTATAATATAAGCTCAGCGCCGTAGCGATGCCGGTAAGCGTGGAAGGTGCCGGCGGCCATCGAGAGGATCCTTCCGCAGTTGGTTTAGGCAGGAGGATGAAATGCAATTGCGCGTACTGGATTTCGGTTTCGTTTCCGCCTTGCGCAGCCAGGCCGTTTATCATGGCATCGCGCGCACCATCACGCCGGCATCCGATCCGGTGCTGACGCTGGTCAATCCACAGACCCCCTATGTCTGCGTCGGCGTACATCAGGAAGTCGCCGCAGAGGTCGACGAGGCGTTCTGCAAGGCCAACGGATTGCCGATCATTCGGCGCCATGTCGGCGGCGGCGCGGTCTATCTCGACCGCAACCAGATGTTCTTCCATTTCATGTATCCGCGGGAAAAGGCACCGGAGTTCGCGGTCAATCTTTATCCGCGCTTCATCGAGCCCGCGGTGCGCACCTATCGTGAACTCGGCGTCGCCGCCGAATACCGACCCGTGAATGATATCCACGTCGCCGGGCGCAAGATCGGCGGGACCGGCGCCGCCTCGATCGGCGATGCCACCGTCATGGTCGGCAGCTTCATGTTCGACTTCGACACCGCAACCATGGCGAAATGCCTCAAGGTTCCCTCCGAAAAATTTCGCGACAAGCTGAAGACGACGCTCGACGACTACATGACGACGATGACGCGCGAGCTTTCGAAATTGCCGTCGCGCGATGAGGTCAAGGAAAAATTCTTGCGCCATTGCGCCGACGTCCTCGGCGTCAGCCCGGTCGCCAGCGAGCCGACCGCGGCCGAAGTGCGGGCAATCGACGCCGAGGAAAAGGCGCTCGGCGATCCGGCCTGGACCTATCGCAAGGGCAAGGCCCGTGGCGAACTCGGCGTCAAGATTTCGGAGGGAATGCACCTCAGCGAAGCCATGCACAAGGCGCGCGGCGGCCTGATCCGCACCAGCCTGCTGGCGCGCGACGGCAGAATCGAAAACCTTCTGCTTTCCGGCGACTTCACCTGCCTGCCGGAAGAGGGCGTCGACCGGCTTGCGGCCGCCTTGACCGGTGCCGAACTGAAGCAGGATGCGCTGGCTGGGAAGATCGCCGGCGAGATGAAGCGGCTGCAACTGGACATGCCGGCGGTCGAGCCGTCCGATATCGCCACCGCGATCATGGCCGCAACGTCGGCCGGCAACTGACCGCCACGGGGCTCGCAAGGGCGTCGATAACCTTCCGCCCGCAGGACCGGTGCCGATGAAGACGCTTTGTGTCGTCCAGCATATCGAGGCGGAATATCTGGGCTTCCTGGAGGATCACCTCGAGAGCCGGTCGATCCGCTTCCGCTATTTTCGGCCGTTCACTGCCGGCGGCAAGCTGCCCGAAAAGATCGATGAGTTCGACGGTCTGGTCCTGCTCGGCGCCGGCCCATACGGCATCGTCAGCGGTCCGCTTTTGCCGAGCCTCGGCCCCGAACTGAGGCTAGCGCGACGCTTCCTCGATGCGGGCAAATCCGCCGTCGGCATCGGTCTTGGCGCGATTCTGCTGGCGGTTGCGGCAGGCGGCGGCGCCGAAGTGGCGCCGCTTCGCTTCGCCGTCGGACAAGCCGGGCGGGCAACAGGAGAGACCCTGGCGGGTATGCTGCCGGAACGCTTCGCCTATGCGGTGTATGTGCGCGACGCTCCGGTATTGCCGCCGCAGGCCGCGATCCTCGCGCGTGACGAGGACGGTCAGCCTCTGGCCTTCTCGCTCGGCGGCAATTTGCTCGGCTTCCTAAACCATCCCGGCATCAAGACCGCGATGGCCGAGGACATCGTCATGGAATTCGAGGAAACGCCGCCAGAGACGGCGGATGCGATCCTGCGCCTTCGCGAGAGTCAGGCGGCGATCGCCGAGGCCTTGAGCACGATGATGGTCGGCGTGGTGCGTTTTTGCGGCTGGATGGCTGCATCAAGCTGAGCGAACCTCCGCAGCGATATCAACCGGCAGTGGCCGAGAATTTTCTGGATTCCAGAAATCGATTCATATATTAGAACATACGCAAGTACGAATAAACGCGAATGCCAGCCAGTTGGGCGGCATGCAGCGGAGGAGGGATGCGGCATGGCGAGCAAGCTCGTCATCATCATGGTCAACACCGATCCTCGCAACGGCGAGGAGCTCGGCGCCCCGTTCTTCCAGGCGACTGTAGCCGCGGCGATGGATTACGAGGTCGAGGTGATCTGCACCGCGACCTCCGGCCAGCTCATGAAAAAGGGCGTCGCCGAGAAGCTCGTGGTCAAGCCCGGTTCGCCGAAGACCGTCTACGATTTCATCAAGGACGCGCACGAGGCGGGCGTCAAATTCTACTGCTGCTCGCCCAATCTCGATCTCTTCGACATGACGGCAGATGACCTGATCCCGGAATGTGCCGGCATCGTCGGCGGCGCCAAGGTGATCGAATCCGTGATGGAGGACGACGACGTAAAGGTGTTGACCTATTGAGGGAGAGGCAAGGACGGATGGCGCAAGCGGCTGCCATAGCCAGCGACCCGCTTTCGGCGGAACCAGCGGTTCCGCGCGAAGAGCTTGAGGAGATATTCTCCGACATCAAGTCCCACATGCTGTTCGATCACGAACTGCATGGCTGCCTGAATTGCGGCATCTGCACCGCCACCTGCCCATCGGCCCAGTATTACGACTATTCGCCACGCGAGATCGTCCAGCTGCTTTGGACGGAAAACCTCGAAGGCATCTACGACGCCATGCAGGAAAAAATCTGGGCGTGTGCCCAGTGCTACACCTGCGCCGCGCGCTGCCCGTTCGAGAATTCGCCGGGCGGGCTGGTGATGATCATGCGCGAGGTTGCCATCAAGCACGGCATGCAGTCGGCCAAGGACGTGCTGCGGCCATTCTCGCGCGTGCTCCTCAAGGTAATTTCGACCGGCAACCAGCTGGCGCCGAACATGATCACCAAGGAGGCGTTTCCTGACTGGGGCCCCAATGTCAGCAAGGTCGATGCGCCGCTCAACATCCTGCGCAAGGCAATTCCGGTGCCGACCATGCACACCATGGACACCGCCTGGGTCGTCAATCTGAAGACGTCGGTCGAGCTCTACACGATCTGGGAAGCGACCGGCGTGCTCGACCAGCTTGAGACCATCGACGAGAACCTGTTCGACGTCGTCACCGACGTCATGGACGAGAAGCGCGAGGAATATCAGGAGTGGCTCGACGAGCAGGAAGACGAGAATAACGACGACTAGCCGCGTGAGGCAAATTGCGACGCCCCGGAGGAGAAATTGACAGATTCCAAGACCAAAAAATCAGCCTATTCCGGCTTTGGCGACGAGTGGAAACCGTCGAACCTGTCGCCGGCCCAAGCCCGGCGCGCCACCGACTGGGTCGAGGCCCGGATCGATCGCCGCTCGATACTGACCAGCAAGCAGCGCGTCGAGGATATCCGCGACGCCATGTGGCAATTGGAAAAGGATGGCGAAATCGTCGTCCATCGCATCGACGAGCGCCATAATCCGGTGATCGCCCGCACGCTCTATGGTTGGGAAAAGAAAATCCCGACCAACAATCTCTGGCATCACAAGTCCTGCGGCCAGTGCGGCAACATCCCCGGCTATCCGTCGAGCGTCATGTGGCTGATGAACCAGCTCGGCACCAGCTATATCGACGAGACCGACCAGACCTCGTGCACGGCCTGGAACTATCACGGCTCCGGTATCGGCAATGTCGTCAGCCTTGCCGCCGTGTTCTTGCGCAATTTCCACCAGGCTTATGTCTCGGCGAAATCGCAGGGGCTCGATATCGGAACCTATTTCCCGCTCGTCCACTGCGGCACGTCGTTCGGCAACTACAAGGAGATGCGCATCTTCCTGATGCATTCGGCCGAGCTGCGCGCCGAGGTCAAGAAGATCCTCGGCAAGCTCGGCCGTCTCGTCGACGGCAAGCTGCTGATCCCCGAGGAGATCGTCCATTATTCCGAGTGGCTCCACGTCATGCGGGAGAAGGTCCGCGACCGCCAGGTGATCGATGTCAGCAGCGTGCGGGCGACGATTCACCCGGCATGCCACGTCTACAAGATGGTGCCGGAGGACGTGATCTATGACGAAACGGTCCTGAACGGCGACCGCGTAGCCGTGTCGACCGGCCTGATGCAGACGCTCGGCGCGCAGGTCATCGACTATTCGACCTGGTACGATTGCTGTGGCTTCGGCTTCCGCCACATCATCGGCGAGCGCGAGTTTACCCGCTCCTTCGCCATCGACCGCAAGATCAAGGTGGCTGTGGAGGAGGCGAAAGCCGACGTGATGATCGGCCACGATACCGGCTGCATCACCACGCTCGACAAGAACCAGTGGATCGGCAAGGCGGTTGGCAAGGTCTATGCGCTGCCGATCATGGCCGACTGCCAATTCGCCGCGCTGGCGCTCGGCGCCCACCCCTACAAGCTCGCTCAACTCCACTGGCACGCTTCTCCCTTCGAGACGCTGCTCGAAAAGATCGGCATCGACTGGCAGAAGGCCAAGGCCGAATTCGAGGCCTATCTCGAGGAGGTGAAGCAAGGCCGGATCGAGACCCTCTACGATCCAAAGCGCGCGATCACTTCCGGTCCCGGTTATGTCAAGCCGAAGGTCCTCGAAGCGGCCAAGGAGGCGAGCGCATGACCCTTCCTGTGCTGATTGTTGGCGGCGGCCCGGCCGGATTGTCTGCCGCCCAATCCTTGGCCGCGGCCGGCCGGAAAATCGAACTGGTCGAAAAGCAGGACCGGCTCGGCGGCGCGCCGATCCTGTCGGGCTACGCCAAACTTGTGCCCTCGGGCGAGTGGGCCAAGGACGCGATCGGTGGCATGGTCAAGCGGGTCGAGGACAATCCGCTGGTCAAGGTCCACCTTGGCCAGACGGTGAAATCGTTCAAGGGCAAGGCCGGCGGCTTTAGTGCCGAACTCTCCAATGGCGGGAAAATTCCCGCATCGGCCACGATCCTGGCAACCGGCTTCACCCATTTCGATTCGGTCAACAAGCCGGAATGGGGCTTCGGCACTTACTCCGATGTCGTGACGACGACACAAGTCGAGCAGATGTTTTCTTCGGGCAAGGGCGTGCGCTGTCCGTCCGACGGACGCAAACCCGAGCGCGTCGCCATCCTCCTGTGCGTTGGCTCACGCGACCGCCAGATCGGCCGGACCTGGTGCTCGAAAATCTGCTGCACGGTGTCGGCCAACCTCGCCATGGAGATCCGCGAGGAACTGCCGAACTGCAGCGTCTACATCTACTACATGGATATCCGCACCTTCGGACTCTACGAGGACCGCTACTACTGGGACAGCCAGGAGGTGCACAAGGTCAAATACATCAAGGCGCGCATCGCCGAGGTCACTTCCGATGGCAAGCGCTTGCTGGTCAAGGGCGAGGACACGCTCGTCAAGCGGCCGATCTCGATCCCCTTCGACATGGTCGTCCACGCCATCGGCATGGACCCGAACGTCGACAACATGACGCTGTCGGCGATCTTCGACGTGAAACTGCAGCAGCACGGCTATATCGAACGTGCGCCGACCTATTCGGCGATGACCGGAACCTCGCGGCCGGGCGTGTTCGTCGCCGGCGCGGCGACCGGACCGGAAACGATCGACGATTCCATTGCCCAGGGCCAGGCCGCCGCCATGGCGGCGATGACCCTTGCCGAAATGCCGCAAATGCAGGCCGCCGAATGATGTGGAGCCTCGTCAGCCGAAACCGGATTGTCGCGCCGCGGCCGGTGCTCGACTTGTCGGGCCCGCGGTTGCACCGGGCCTTCGAAGACCTCGTCGAATCCGCGGAGGCGACCGGCGGCGTCGAAAGCTATATCAGTGCGCTGGCGTTGAAATCGTCGCTGTTTCTTCAGGTGCTTGGGGAGGGCAGGGCGCGCGAAATGCGCGAATCCGATTTTCGCGATGTCGCGTCCTTCATCGCGCCGGTTCGTCGCCGGATCGGTGCATGGCTCGCCGACAACAAGTTCGAATGGATGCGAAAGCGAATCGCAGAGCTGCTGGAAGCCGGCGCGGAAAACGCCACCATTGACGCGCGGTTATCGGCTTTCATTGCCGCTTTTCCCGCCGACCGCGAGCACCGTTGGGTCCGTGATCTCGGTGCAGAAATCCTGCATTTCGTCTTTCCCGAGGAACTGCCGTTGATGACCCGCTGGATTTGGGACCACCAGGTCGGCACCGGGGTGCTGCGCGAGATCTGGCACGCCGACGACGTCGACAGCGCGACCATCGTCGTCGGTGACGGCATCGATACGCATCTGACATTGCGCGACGAATTGCAGGCTTATCTTCGTGAGAAGGGTGTGTTCCGCGATTTGCCGTTCTACGTCGACCTCCTCTGCGCCCATATCTATTCGGGCTACATCAACGATCGCGGCGGGCAATATCTGCGCGCCGATATCTGCGGCGAAACGGCTGACACGATGCTGCACACGCGACGGATGCTGGGTCTCGATGCGATTGCCAGTCAGCAGGGCCGCACGCGGTTGAAACTCATGGATGGCGAGGCGCACGTGCTCGCCGAACGCCGTCTCCCGCATTCGTGAGGCGCAGACATGCCCATTCATGAAAAATCGCTGATCCGCCCGGAAAACCTGGTCACCCACGAGCATCTTAATCTCGACGGCATCGATGTCTCCGGCCACTGGAGCACGTTCATCAAGAGCCGCGAGATTACCGACTACAACGAGGCGATGCAGGAGGAGATCGCCGCGCTTCCCGGCGGCGAATTCATCCACCGCTGCTGGCAGTGCGGCTCCTGCACCAATGCCTGCACGATCAACGCAATCAACCCCGACTTCAATCCGCGCTTCTGGATCTACCTGATCCGCACCGGGATGGAAGAAGAACTTGTGCGCGACAAGGACATCATCTGGCAGTGCGTTTCCTGCAACAAATGCACCTATGCCTGTCCGCGTGACGTCAATCCGGAAGGCGTGATGAAGGCAACCGCGCACTGGCTCGAATTGAAGGGCCACACCGAACCGAAACCGGCAGCGGTCTTCGACGAGGAATTCTCGGCCCAGGTATTCGCGCGCGGCAAGATCGAGGAAGGGTCGATCCTGCGCAGGTTCTTTCAGCGCACCGGGCAGCCGCTGTTCCAGGACTGGCTGGTTGCCCTGATTCGCGGGCTGGTCTTGCGGCTGCCGGTCACCATGCTGGCCAAGCTCGGGATTGCCGCGGTCGTTTATCCGCGCACTTCGGGCTGGAGCCGATCGCGCAAGGCGATTGCCGAATTTGTCGAAGAACGCCGCATCGCCGACCGCAAGGCGCTCGGCCTCGATATCCACGGAGCCGAATGATGGCCGATAGTTTGAAGAAGGTCGCCTATTATCCCGGCTGTGCGCTGGAAGGTACTGCGCACGCCTATGACCGGTCGACGCGCGAACTGGGCAAGGCGCTTGGCCTCGATCTGGTCGACCTGAAGAACTGGAACTGCTGCGGCGCGATGGAGGTCAAGAACATTGATCCGAAGCTGCAGACCTATCTTTCCGCACGCAACCTCAATATTGCCGACGAGATGGGCTTCGACACAGTCATGGCGCCGTGCAACGGCTGCTATCACAATCTCAAGAAGGCCGAATACGACCTCGCCCATGATCCGGCCTCGCGCGAAGTGAACTCGCGCGTTGCGAAAAAGGCCGGTCACGGTGTCTACGAGGCCGGCAAGGTCACAACGATCCACGCGCTCGACTGGATCAAGGATGCGATCGGCGAGGACGAATTGAAGTCGCGCGTCCGCAACTCGCTGAAAGGCTTGAAGATCGCCTGTTACTACGGCTGCATGTACACCCGGCCGCGCCACATCTTCCCGGAGAAGGACAAAGGGCCCGGTTCGGAATCGACTTCCAAGCCGCATTTCATGGACGATCTGCTAGCGGCGGCCGGTGCAGAAATTGTCGAATATCCGTTGAAGACGGCATGCTGCGGCGGGGCCCACACGCTGTCGGATTCCGACACCTCGACGCGCCTGGTGCTGAACCTGCTGACGACGGCAGAGGCTTGCGGCGCCGACATCATCGCCACCGAATGCCCGACCTGTCATACCGGCCTGGAAATGCACCAGATGCGCGCCGAAAAAATCTTCGCAAAAAAGACTTCGGTGAAGATCGTCTATTTCACGCAATTGCTCGGCATGGCGCTCGGCCTGTCGCAGCGCCGTGTCGGCCTACACGAGAACATGTCGGAATCGCGGGACTTCCTGCGCGAGAAGGGCTTCGCATGAGTGCAATTTCCGCCGCCTTGCCGCTGGCCGACCGGCTCGACGCAGTCGTCGCGATGACCGATGCCGAGATTCTGGCGGAGCCGACTGCGCTCGGCCGCGAGTTGTTGGCGATCGGCGAAACTTCGCTGGAAGCCTGGCTGGCCAGCAAGGGTCAGCAGCCCGGCGAGGCTGTCTTGGAAGGCTTCCGAATCTTGGCGCTGCAGCGCCAGGGCGCCAAGGGCGATCCGAGCTTCAACGCCTGCCGCGAAACCTGCCGCGAACTGGTCTATAATTTCAACTGTATCGGCCACGAAACCGAGGCTGGCGCCATGGCCAGGCGCGTGCGCATGGGCGCGATGGTGGCGCGGCACCTGCTGCTGTTCATCGATGGCAAGCTGGAGAACGCCGGCCTCGGCGAATTCTGCTGCGCGGCACGGCCGTTGCGGCTGACTGGCGCTGAAAATGGCGCCGATCAACATGTTTGAATTGGAGCCTTCAAGATGCCGGTAGTACGCGGATGCAACCTTCCCGATGATCTTCTTTATGACGTCGAGAACAACATCTGGTACCGCGAAAATCCAGACGGCACCATGGTGCTCGGCATGACCGCGGTCGCCGCCGCGATGGCCGGGCCGCTGGTCGCCTTCACGCCGAAGAAAGCCGGCCGGCCCGTGTCGGAAGGCAAGTCCTGCGCAACGGTCGAATCCGGTAAATGGGTCGGTCCGGCAAAGATCGCCTTCGACGCCGAGGTGCTGGAGACCAATGACGAACTGGTCGCCAATCCCAAGCTCGCCTCCAGCGATCCCTATGGCGCCGGCTGGATGGCGAAAGTCAAGCCCGCCGACTGGGCGGCCGCGAAAGCGCAACTGATGCCGGGCACTGCCGTTGCGGCGCCCTACGAGGCCAAGATGGCGGCCGATTCCTTCAAGGGCTGCGAGGCTGCCGCCTGATTTCCGCGGGCGCCCGAATTCGGAAAACAGGAGGAGTGCATGAGTGAAGTTGCAAACAACCAGAAGAGCATGTCGATCATTGTCACCAAGGGTTCGCTCGATTGGGCCTATCCGCCTTTCATCCTCTCGACCACAGCGGCGGCAATGGGCCTCAACGTGACGATGTTTTTCACGTTCTACGGCCTGACGCTTTTGAAGAAGAAGCTCGACCTGCAAGTCACGGCTCTCGGTAACCCAGCAATGGAAATGCCGATGTTCGGCATGCATATCGGCATGCCCAATCTTGTCTCGGCGCTGCCTGGCGTGAACGCGGCCGCGAGCGTGATGATGAAGAATCTGATCAAGCGAAAAGGCGTCGCCTCGATCGAGGAACTGCGCGAGGCGGCGGTCGAATCCGACGTCCACATGATCGCCTGCCAGATGACGATGGACTTGTTTGAGTACAAGCTCGACGACCTGATCGAAGGTCCCGTCCTCGGCGGAGCGGCGACCTATATCGAAAGCGCGACCAAAAGCGACATCAACCTGTTCATCTGACCGCTTGGACCGAACTGTGGAGCAACGAAATGGCAAACCAGCTATTGGACGTGAAGGGTCTCAACTGCCCGCTCCCGATCCTGAAGGCGAAGAAGGCATTGAAGGATATGGCGGCGGGCGCGACTTTGGAGGTGCAGGCGACCGACCCCGGCGCGGTCAAGGATTTCGAGGCGTTCTGCCGAACGACCGGCAATGAACTGCTGGAATCGGGCCGGCGCGACAATGTATACGTGTTCCTGATTCGCCGCGCTGCTTGAGGTTGGCGCAAGGACATGGACGTTGCATTTGCGCATGAAATGAAGAAGTCCGCCAAGCGGGCTTCCGACCTGCTTGCCGCGCTGGCCAACGACAAGCGCCTGATGATCCTCTGCCATCTGGTTCACGGCGAGACGAAAGTCTTCGAACTTGCCGCACTGGTGGAACTTTCCCAGTCCGCGTTGTCGCAGCATCTGGCGAAGTTGCGCGCTCTTGGCCTCGTCGCAACACGCCGCGATGGCCAGTGCGTCTATTACCGCGTCGCGTCCCCGGAAGCACTTCGCGTACTGAAGACGCTGTACGAAATCTATTGCAATCCGGGCGGCAAACCGCTTCGCAACCCGATTTGACGAGGCGCCCACGGATCGATTGAGGACTCCGGCGGGCGCAAATTCGAACGCATGGGGCGGCGGTCCACCCACGAGATCGGCAAGACGCACGAGTGGTTGTTCGGCCCGGCAGCTGTGCGCCATTTGTCGGACGTCTTTGGCATTTCAATCACAAGCACCTGTTCCACAGGGCGGTCATTGAGGGCGAAACCCGAATGCCTGCGCTACTCGACCGCGCCCCGCGATTGGAGCATTCAGCTGGGACTTTGTTGCTATTTGCCGTTCCGGCAGTCTACGCTGCCGCGCAACTCATTGATTGGGCGCTGATCAATCGATTTTTGATGCCGCAGCCGGGCCATCAAGTGTATCTCCGACCATCTGGTGGGTTTTCGTTCATGCTGAAGCCCGAAATTGGCCTGGTCATTTTTGATTGCGACGGCGTGCTGATCGACAGCGAAATCATCAGCGGCAGGATATTGATAAGCCTTCTCGGCGAGATCGGCGTCGATGTCGATTTCGGCTATGTCCAGCGCCACTTCCTGGGTCGCAGCTTTACCAAGGTCGCCGCAGAAATTCGCGGCTCCTTCGGAAAGAATCTGGCCCCCGACTTTGAAGACCGTTACCGCCGCAAGCTGGCAGCCGCCTTCGCCGCCGATCTGAGGCCGATGGCCGGCGTCGAGGAGGTGCTTGGCCAGATCGGCACAATGTATTGCATGGCGACGAGCAGCAGCCCGGCGCGGGCGCGCATATCGCTGGAGCTTTCGGGATTGGCACGTTATTTCGGTGAGCGGGTGTACACAGCCTCCCAGGTCTCGCTCGGCAAGCCGGCGCCCGACTTGTTCCTGCACGCGGCGGCAGCGATGGGCGTGCCGCCAAATCAATGCCTGGTTATCGAGGACAGCAAACCGGGCGTCGAGGCAGCGCTCGCGGCAGGCATGAAAGTCTTGCGTTTCGTCGGCGGCAGCCACATGAAAAGCCTCGGCGAGTCCATCGCGGCAGAAATCCCGGACGTACTCTCATTGCATTCGTGGGAAGAGTTCTTCGAGATTGTGCCAGAGCTTCGCCAACGACGCTTTGCCGGCGGGAAACGGAATGTCGGGCAGGACTGAAAACATCGGCAACCGCCTGGACGATGCGGCACGGGCCGGCTGGCTTTATTATGTCGCCCGCAACACGCAGGACGAGATTGCGCGCAAGCTCGGCGTGTCACGCCAATCGGCGCAGCGTCTTGTTTCGTTGGCGGTCAGCGAAGGCCTGATCAAGGTCCGGCTCGATCACCCGATCGCGGTGTGCATGGAGCTCAGCAGCAAGATGCGCGAAAGATTCGGGCTGCGTTCCTGCGAGGTCGTACCAAGCGATCCGGATTCGACGTCGTCAACCGTAGGGATTGCGATCGCCGGCGCCGCCGAGATGGAGCGCCACCTCAAATCGGCCCATCCGTTGATTATCGCGATCGGCACCGGCCGCTCGCTGCGCGCCAGCGTTGCGGAACTGCCGCCGATGGACTGCCCGCAGCATCGCATCGTGTCGCTGCTCGGCAACATGATGTCGGACGGCTCGGCCTCAGCCTATAATGTCGTCATCCGCATGGCCGAGCGCGTCAACGCCCGACATTATCCGATGCCGCTTCCTGTCTTTGCCCATTCGGCAAGCGAACGGGAAATTCTGCACCAGCAGGAACCGGTCCATAACATCCTGGAACTGGCGCGCCACGCGGACGCGACCTTCGTCGGGATCGGCAATATGGGAAACGACGCGCCGCTGATCATGGACGGCTTCGTCACCCGCGACGAAATGCGTGCGCTGGAGCGCGCCGGCGCGATTGGCGAAATCACCAGCTGGGCCTACGACATCGAAGGCCGGATGATCGAAGCTCTCAGCAACGATCGGGTGGCGAGCGCGCCGCTTGTGCCGAATTCGGAGAAACCGGTGATCGGCATTGCCGTCGGCGCGGCAAAGGTCGAGGCGATTCTCGGAGCGTTGCGCGGCCGTTTGATCAATTCCCTGATCACGAACGAATTTACTGCCGAGCAATTGCTCAAAATGTGATCAATTGCTATCTACCTGAAATCGCTACAGAATACCGCCAGGCCAGGAGGATTTCCGTCACTTCTCCGATAATTCCGGTTGACTTCGCGCTGCGTTGTGCGAATATTTGCCCGCTACGATAGCAATTGCTCAATCGAGCGTTGGGAGGAAATCATGAATATGCTTGCGCGCGCCCTTCTCGGCGCGACCGTGCTCGGCATGGCGGCTCTGCCCCTGCACGCCGAGACCCTGACCATCGCCACCGTCAACAATGGCGACATGATCCGGATGCAAGGCCTGATGGATGACTTCAAGGCCAAGAATCCCGGCATCGACGTGCAATGGGTGACGCTTGAGGAGAACGAGCTGCGCCAGCGCGTCACCACCGACATCGCCACCAAGGGCGGGCAGTTCGACGTGCTGACCATCGGCACCTACGAAGTGCCGATCTGGGGCAAGCAGGGCTGGCTGGTACCGCTGAACGACTTGCCGGCGGAATACGACGTCGACGACTTGCTGCCTGCCATCCGCGGCGGCCTCACGGTCGACGGCAAGCTCTACGCGGCGCCGTTCTACGGCGAATCGTCGATGGTGATGTACCGCACCGACCTGATGGAAAAAGCCGATCTGAAGATGCCCGACGCGCCGACCTGGGCCTTCATCAAGGAAGCCGCGGCAAAGATGACCGACAAGGCGGGCGAGGTGTACGGCATTTGCCTGCGCGGCAAGGCCGGCTGGGGCGAGAACATGGCGTTTCTGACGGCCATGTCGAACTCTTTCGGCGCCAAGTGGTTTGATATGAAATGGCGCCCGCAGTTCGACCAGAAGCCCTGGAAGGAGACGCTGGCCTTCTACCTCGACCTGATGAACAATTATGGCCCTCCAGGTGCTTCCAACAACGGCTTCAACGAGAACCTTGCGCTGTTCCAGCAGGGCAAGTGCGGCATGTGGATCGACGCCACGGTCGCGGCCTCGTTCGTGACCAATGCGAAGGACTCCAAGGTCGCCGACAAGGTCGGCTTCGCGCTGGCGCCCGACAACGGCCTCGGCAAGCGCGGCAACTGGCTGTGGGCATGGAGCCTTGCGATTCCTGCGGGCACCAAAAAGGCCGACGACGCCAAGAAATTCATCAATTGGGCGACGAACAAGGATTATCTCGCGCTTGTCGCTTCGAAGGAAGGCTGGGCCAACGTCCCGCCGGGCACCCGCACCTCGCTCTACAAAAACGCGGAATATGCCAAGGTACCGTTTGCCAAGATGACGATCGATTCGATCAATACGGCAGACCCGACTAACCCGGCGGTCGACGAAGTGCCCTATGTCGGCGTCCAGTTTGTCGCGATACCCGAATTCCAGGGCGTCGCCACGGCGGTCGGCCAGCAATTCTCGGCCGCGCTCGCCGGCAGCACCTCGGCCGAAAACGCGCTCGCCGCGGCCCAGCAATTGGCCGAGCGCGAAATGAAAAAGGCAGGCTACATCAAGTAGCGCCTCCTCCCGGGTGGGGCCGGGTTCGCCCGGCCCCGCTCCCGTTTGCGATCATCACCCGCAGCTGGAGCCGCACATGGCTACCCGACAATCGAAGGCCGCCGGCCGCCTGATGGTTTCACCGGCCGTGATCGTGCTGCTGATCTGGATGGTCGTGCCGCTGGCGATGACGCTCTGGTTCTCGTTCCAGACCTATAATCTGCTCTATCCCGACCGCTCCGGCTTTTCCGGCTGGGACAACTACAACTACTTCGTAACCGATTTCCGGTTCTGGCCGGCGATCCAGAACACGCTTGTTCTCGTCGTGGGTGTCCTAGCGATCACGACCATCGGCGGCGTGCTGCTCGCGCTGCTGCTCGACCAGCCGTTCTGGGGCCAGGGCATCGTGCGTCTGCTCGTGTTGGCGCCTTTCTTCGTCATGCCGACGGTCTCGGCGCTCATCTGGAAGAACATGTTCATGAATCCGGTCAACGGCCTCTTCGGTCACATCGCCAAGAGCTTCGGATTTCAGGGCTATGACTTCCTCGGCCAGTCGCCGCTGTTTTCGATCATCATCATGGTCGCCTGGCAGTGGCTGCCGTTCGCCACGCTGATCCTCTTGACCTCGCTGCAGTCGCTCGACCGCGAGCAGGTCGAGGCTGCCGAGATGGACGGCGCCTCGGCGTGGTCGCGCTTCCTCTATATCGTCCTGCCGCACCTGACGCGCGCGATCACCGTGGTGGTCCTGATCCAGACGATCTTCCTGCTGTCGGTTTATGCCGAAATCTTGGTCACCACCAATGGCGGGCCGGGAACCGCGTCGCTGAACCTGCCGTTCCTGGTCTATCTCAATTCGATTATCGACAACGATGTCGGGATCGGCGCGGCCGGTGGCGTCGTCGCGATCATCCTCGCCAACATCGTCGCCTTCTTCCTGATGCGCATGATCGGCAAGAACCTGGAGGCCTGAGCCATGGCGCGCGCCGTTCCCAATGCCCGCAAGACGATAACGACTGCCGCCGGCTGGATCGCCGGCGTGCTGATCTTCTTTCCGATCCTGTGGATCGTGATCTTGTCGTTCAAGAGCGAAGGCGACGCGATCGGGACGCCGCTGCACATCCTCACCTCCGAATGGACGACCGAAGCCTATGCGACCGTCCAGGAGCGGTCGGACTATTTCAAGCACTTCTCCAATTCCGTCATCATTTCGGTTGGCTCGACGGTGCTCGGCCTGATCATCGCGATCCCCGCCGCCTGGGCGATGGCGTTCGTGCCCGCCAGGCGGACCAAGGACGTGTTGATGTGGATGCTGTCGACCAAGATGATGCCAGCCGCCGGCGTCCTCGTCCCGATCTACCTGATCTTTCGCGATCTCGGTCTGCTCGACAGTCGCTTCGGTCTCACGGTCATTCTGACGCTGATCGACCTGCCGATCATCGTCTGGATGCTCTACACCTATTTCAAGGAGATCCCGGGCGAGATCCTCGAGGCGGCGCGGATGGACGGCGCCGGTTTGCGCGAGGAAATCCTCTACGTGTTGACGCCGATGGCAGTGCCGGGCATCGCCTCGACCTTGTTGCTCAACGTCATCCTGGCCTGGAACGAGGCATTTTGGACGCTGCGATTGACGGCGGCCAACGCAGCTCCGCTCACCGCGTTCATCGCCAGCTACTCTTCGCCCGAAGGCTTGTTCTACGCCAAGCTCTCGGCCGCCTCGACCATGGCGATCGCGCCGATCCTTATCCTTGGCTGGTTCAGCCAGAAGCAGCTCGTCCGCGGCCTCACCTTCGGCGCGGTCAAATAGGGCGGCGCGGTCAAATAGGGCGGCGCGGTCAAATAGGGGAACGCCAATGGGCGCGATCAAACTGGAAAAGGTCACCAAGCGTTTCGGCGACACCGTCGTCATTCCGGAAATCGACCTGTCGATTACGGACGGCGAATTCGTCGTGTTTGTCGGCCCGTCCGGTTGCGGCAAGTCGACGTTGTTGCGGCTGATCGCAGGCCTGGAGGACATCTCCTCCGGCAGGATCGCCATCGACGGCGCCGACGTGACCGACGAGCCCCCGGCCAAGCGCGGCCTGGCGATGGTGTTCCAGTCCTATGCGCTCTATCCGCACATGACGGTGCGCAAGAACATCGCCTTCCCACTGAAGATGGCGGGCCAGTCGCCCGAGAATATCGAGAAGAAAGTTACGGAAGCGGCGCGCGTCCTCAACCTGACCGACTATCTCGATCGCCGCCCCGGCCAGCTTTCGGGGGGCCAGCGCCAGCGTGTCGCCATTGGCCGCGCCATCGTCCGCCAGCCCAAGGCGTTCCTGTTCGACGAGCCGCTGTCGAACCTCGATGCGGCGCTGCGCGGCACCATGCGTATCGAGATCAGCGAACTGCACCACCAGCTGAAGACAACCATGGTCTACGTCACCCACGACCAGGTCGAGGCGATGACGATGGCCGACAAGATCGTTGTCCTCAATCGCGGCAATATCGAGCAGGTCGGGTCTCCGCTGGAGCTCTACCGCACTCCGCGCAACCTGTTTGTCGCCGGCTTCATCGGTTCGCCCCGCATGAATTTCGTTTCCGGCGCCGAAGCCGGCAAATACGAAGCGGCGGCAATTGGCGTCCGGCCCGAGCACGTTTCGATTTCCGCCGACAAGAAGGGCCCCTGGAAGGGTACCGTGCACGTTTCCGAGCATCTCGGCGCCGACACCTTCTTGCATGTCGATGTGCCCAATATCGGCATGCTGACGGTTCGCGCCGATGGCGAGTTTCCGGTCGGATACGGCGACAAGGTCGCGCTGGCGCCGGTCGAAGGCAGGGTCCATCGCTTCGATGCGGCAGGCATCGCAATTCGATGAATCGCTTGGCCGGCAAGTCCGCCGTGATCACTGGGGCAGCCCGCGGGATCGGTCTCGCGTTTGCCCGGGCATATGCCCGCGAGGGGGCCCGTGTCGCCATCTGCGACGTCAATGCGGAGGGCGCCAGGGAAGCGGCCAAGTCTATCGGGTCGTCGGCAATCGCCCTGCCGCTGGACGTGACGAGGCAGGATTCGATCGATGCCTGCGTCGCCGAATCCGAGCAGAAACTCGGCGGCATCGACGTTCTGATCAACAACGCGGCGCTGTTCGACTTGGCGCCGATCGTCGAGGCAACACGCCAGAGCTATGAGCGCCTGTTTTCCGTCAATGTCGCCGGCACCCTATTCATGATGCAGGCGGTCGCGCGTCGCATGATCGCGCGCGGAAAGGGCGGCAAGATCATCAACATGGCGAGCCAGGCCGGCCGTCGCGGCGAGGCGCTGGTTGCTGTCTATTGCGCGACCAAGGCAGCGGTGATCAGCCTGACGCAATCGGCGGGTCTAAACCTCATCGGCCACGGGATCAACGTCAACGCAATCGCGCCCGGCGTCATCGACGGCGAGCACTGGGACGGCGTCGACGCTCTCTTTGCCAAATACGAGCACCTGCCCGTCGGCGAAAAGAAGCGCCGAGCCGCCAATGCCATTCCCTACGGCCGGCTGGGCACCGCGGACGACCTCATCGGCATGGCGGTTTTCCTCGCCACGAGCGAGGCCGACTACATCGTCGCCCAGACCTACAACGTCGACGGCGGCAACTGGATGAGCTGATGGCGCCGCTGAAGCTCAATCTTGCCAACCTGCCGGCAATCGCGGGAGCAGTGGCCAAACCGTCCTACCGGCGAGCGGAACTTTCGCCAGGAATCGTCCACATCGGCGTTGGCAACTTCCATCGCGCCCATCAGGCGCATTACCTGCACAAGCTTTTTGACAAAGGCATCGATCGCGATTGGGCGATTATCGGCACTGGCATCAAGCCGGGCGACACATCGATGCGCGAGCGCCTGCTGGCCCAGGATTGCCTGTCGACGATCGTCGAACTAGATCCAGCCGGGCTCAAAGCGTCGATCAACGCGGCGATGGTCGATTTCGCCCCTTGCGCAGCGGCAAGCGTGATCGAAACCCTCAGCCGCCCCGAAATCCGGATCGCTTCGCTGACGGTCACCGAAGGCGGCTATTTCCTGGACGCCAAATCCGGCGGATTCCGTATCGACGATCCCGAAATTGTCGGCGATCTCGCCAATCCAGGGCATCCATCGACGGTGTTCGGCATCCTTGTGGAAAGCCTCAGCCGTCGCCGCGCCGCTGGCCTGGGGCCGTTTTCGATCATGTCGTGCGACAACCTGCCGGGAAATGGCCACGCCACCGCCCAGGCAGTAATTGGCCTGGCCACCGCGCGCTCCGCGGAACTGGGCAAGTGGATAAAGGATACGGTCACATTCCCCAATGGCATGGTCGATTGCATCACGCCTGCGACGACCGATCGCGAGCGGGCGATAGTGGCGGAAAAATTCGGCATCGAGGATGCGGCGCCTGTTGTCTGCGAACCATTCCGGCAATGGGTGCTGGAGGACTATTTTTGCGCCGGCCGGCCGAGGCTCGAGACGGTCGGCGTCGAATTCGTTTCTGATGTCGCCCCCTTTGAATTGATGAAGTTGCGGGTTCTCAATGGCGGCCACGCCGCTCTATCCTACGCCTCAGCGCTACTCGGCCTGCATTTTGTCCACGAGGCTATGGCGAATCCGCTGGTCCGCAGCTGGTTGGAAAAGCTCGAAAGCAGCGAAATCATTCCGTCGGTGCCACCGGCCCCCGACATTGATTTGAGCAGGTATTTCGAGTGCGTGGCGCAACGCTTCGCCAATCCCGCTGTCGGCGATACGATACCGCGACTGTGCCTCGACGGTTCCAACCGGCAGCCCAAATTTATCCTGCCGATCGTCCGCGATCGTCTTGCAAAAGGCCTTCCGGTCGATGGGCTGGCGCTGGAAGTGGCATTCTGGGCCCGTTACTGCGCCGGCCACGACGAGAACGGAAAACCGATCGCGATATCGGACGAACGGGCGGCGCAGTTGAACGAGAAGGCGCTGCGGGCGAAATCCGAGCCGCTGGAATTTCTCCGCCAGCCCGAAATATTCGGCGATCTTTCGCGGCCGGGACCGTTCGCCAACCGGTATTCGGTCTGGTTTACCAGGCTGTGGCACGACGGTGTCCATCATACCCTCAAGCATTACCTGGCGTCAAAGTAACATCGCTATCCAAACGGCTGTCTTGGTTCGAACCACTCCAAGATCATCTGGCTAAGCGTGCCGTCAGTGGGGGACGCTCGCCCGGTATTGAAACAGCGCGAGAAGCGCCGACTGAAAGTGGCGAAGAGCTTTGGCGAGTCAGGGGAGAAGTGGCTCACTGCGGTGCCGATGGCGGACAGTACACGAGCCATGCGGCGTTCCATCTTCGAGCGTGAACTTCTGCGAGGCTGGTGCAATCGGCTCCTAACGGAGACCTAAGAGCCCACTACGGCAAAATCGTTGAACGGGGCGCCCCGGCAACGGCTATACACGTTCGAGACATCTACAGCCCACATATTGCCCACTGAACGACAGTGGGCAATATGTGGGCATTTTTGTGGTAGTCTAATCGGAAAGAAGTCCAGTTAATTGGATACGCCGATGGGGAGGATTCACTCAGCGGACCAGGTTTGGAGGGCAAATGATGGCGCATCCGCGCCAATCGGCCTGGGAGAAATGGAACTGACCGAAACCAACAGCGAGTCGCTGCTGACTGCCATCAGGAAATATTGCCAGTCCTCCGGAGTGGCGGAGTCCACTTTCGGCCGTCTGGCCGTAAATGATGGAAAACTTGTCTCGCGCCTCAGATATGGCGGGCGCGTGACACCGGAAACCGCCAGTCGATTGCTTGACTTCATTAGCCAGCCATCACCCGGTCGGGGCCTCGCCAACTCACGGCCGAGTGGCTCGGCCGCGCCGGTATCAACACAACCGGCAGTACCGCAAATGAATACGAGGGTGCGCTCGAATAGGACTACACATTCGAGGGGCGCTGCCCGCTCGGCTGGAGCCACTTCCGATCCCGAGCAGAACTTCAGGTTCTATGACAACCGCCAGAAATACCTGATGTTTGTGAATACATGCAGCGAAAAGAGGGTCATTACGGAGCGCATTTCCCGGGAGCTGGGTTACATTCATCCACGGCCGCCCGCGGTTCGCGTATTCGATGCCGGCGTTGGCGACGGCACGATCATGGCCCGGGTGATGCGGGCCATGCATCAGCGTTTCGAGACGCTGCCCTTCTACATGGTCGGCAAGGAAATCAGTCTGGAAGACGTCCGCCTGACTTTGGAGAAGATGCCGGACCGCTTTCACGAGCATCCGGCAACGGTAGTCATATTGACCAACCTCTACTATTCGGAGGCGCCGCTGCTGCTCCCCAATTTACCCTCAGTCGCTGCGCGCGTGGTCTGGCATGAAGTTGCGTTGTCGGGACGCTCGGCCGCCGAATATGAGCAGCAGATAAGTGATCTGGAGCCGTTCCTGGCGCGCAATTGGCGGGCGAATGTCAGCAGGAAGACCGGCAATCCCGTTTACGAACAGCCCACCGTGTTGGTCCTGTATCTGGAAAGCCATCGCTTCCTGCTCGACCAAGTAATCCCGAAGCGGGGGGCGATCACCGCGGACTACGATCTGATTATTGCTTCACAACCTTATCGGGCGAGCGCGCCGGCTGAATTCAAGGCGCGACGGGTGATCGCGCCACTTGTGCAAAGCCTCGCTCCGGGCGGTCGGCTGCTGGGCATTCACTCATGCGGTGACGACCCGGCGCTGGAGATCGTGCAAGGCGTTTGGCCCGACGTATCCCCCTTCAGAAACACAAGGCATGACATTCTACGCGAAACCAAGGCTGTTCTCGGCAACAACGCACGGCACTTTAATTTCAACGCATATTCTGACGATCAGTCAAAATTCAAATACCAAATGTACACGTTGCCTAATGAGATTGGCGCGCAAGAAACTTCGATAGGCACCTCCACCCTTTTGGCGGCATGGAACAATGCAACCTACGTTGCACAAGTCGAAGACGAACGTCTGGCCGAAGCGATGTCGAATTCGAAGTATCTTGAAGTAACGAGAAACGTCCTTAAGAAATACAATGGCCTCTGGTTCAATGACGAATACTACGTGATTTCGAGAATGCGCGGCATCTGAGCAGCGGGCAGGGAGGCGGCCGCCGTCGGGAGGGCAGAAATGCTGAGATTGGCAGCTGAATCAAACCACAGGCCGGTCGGGGTCGCGCGCCCGCCATTGAAGGCAGCGCATTTCGACGTAACCTTCGTGTCGGCTGCCGGATTGCATGGAACGTCAGGCGACGCCGGCCAACCGGTAGACCTGCTGATCGAGGGATTGGGATCGCATAACAGGCGCATGGCACTGCTCGATTGCGCGTCCTCCGGGCAGGCCGGGCTAATTGCCCTGCGGCGCGAGGCGCACGTAGGCGCGGATAACGGTCGTCACACCTGCATCTGTCCCGACCGGGTATTCTATGCTGCCGCGAAGCTTCTTTGTCTCGATGCCCAGCTGTTCAATCTGAAGGGCGGAAGCGAATTCGCGCGGATGTCTGTCTCCACCGCCAAGCGCGCGGGCAGGATGACGGCGCTACTTTGCGCCGACCTTCCGACGGCATTTTTAGAACGCCGCGAGATCGTCGATTCCGTTGGCGGGCACCTTGACTATGTCGTCGGGGAACCGCCTGCGGTTCTTTCACTATTCGGCCTGAGCCGCGTCGATACTCTGGTCCCGCGATTGATCGCGCTCGGCACCGGTCTGGTTCTCCACCGGGTCGACTCTCCGTCGATTTCCGTGCGCGCAAAAAGCGGCGCGATTGCAGCCGGCGGCGCCCCAATTTCCAGGGAGGCGTTCTGGTCGCAATTCGTGCCTTCGGAGTTCGACGGATTCCTCGCGTCCCCAACGGCCTGAGCCCGTCATTCCACCGGGCGCCAACCGGCCTCAGCGGTTGTCCACGCGTTTGTTGAACGCATGGATTTGAACCTCTTTCCAGACGTTTGCCCTGGCGAAGGGGTCGGCGCGGTTGAACGCGACCACCTCGTCTCTGCTGTCTGCTTCGACAATGAAAAGCGATCCGATCATCGTTTCACCGTCGTCTGCAAGCAGCGGGCCGGAAACCACCGTCTTCATCCCGCACGCAGCCAGATATGATTTGTGGGCCGCGTAGTTCTCGAGCCTTCGCCCGACCGCATCATCGTGATCCAGTGCGTGCACGACGAACAGCATCTGCCCTATCCGGTCCGCTCTCGCCGCGCGACGCTGAAGAAAGTCGCGGCAACCAGGGTGACACCACCCAGAACGGTCAGATGGATCGCCGAATCCTGGTTGATGAAGGAGGACGCGCTCGACAGCGACTGCACCAGGGCTGCGCCCATCAGGACGGACAGGACCGAGCCGCGCCCGCCTGCAATCCGGGTGCCGCCGAGCACGACGGCGGTGATGCTCATCAGTGTGTAGTCGATGCCAGTGGCGGGCGAGCCGATACCGACCTGCCCGGCCAGAATGAGACCGGCGATCCCGGTCAGCACGCCAGACAAAATGAAAGCAAGCAGAATGTGCCGGTTGGCCCGAATGCCGACCCGGGTGGCGCCCAGCGGATTGGACCCCACGGCGCGCCAACGCCGCCCCAGCCCGGTACGGAAAAGGATGAATTCAAACGCCACAACGATGACCATGATCGCAAGGAAACAGGCGGGCATCCCGGCGAAACTCCACTGCGTCACATCCGAGATGATATCCGAGATTGTCCCGGCCGCCTGCGGCCTCAGGACAAGCGATATGCCCTGCAAGCCAATGAAGGTGGCGAGCGTCACCACGATCGCCGGAATGTTGAGCCAGGTGATCAGCCAGCCCTGAACCAGCCCGAACGCGGCAGTGATCGCCAGGATTGTGGCCACGCCCAAAAGGGTATCTCCCGCGCTTGCACCATAAGGCGTTAGAAACGACGCAAGCACGACCACGAATCCTGCAAGCGCACCGACCGAAAGGTCAATCCGGCCGACCAGGATGGTGCCCAATTGGGCGATCGAGATGAACGCCAATATCGAAAGGAACGTCAGCATGGTCTCGATATTGAAGGCTGACAGGAAATACTCGCTGATCGACTCGGTGCCGAAAAGGACGATCGCCGTCAGCACGCTCAGCACTGCCGCCGGGAACCGGTCGGCCGCCATGATGCGGCGCCAGGGCGCGTCTTCGCTTTTCATGCGGGCCGGGCCACCGGCGCGCGCCACTTTTGCGGTCAGGTTCGCTTCGGTGATCGCCGCGTCTGTGAGGCCGTCGCCTTCGAGCTCCTTTACGATCTGGCCGCGCGCGAACACGGCGACGCGGTCGCACAGGCCCTGGAGCTCGATGCCCTCGGATGAAGACACCACCACGGCCACGCCGCTATCGGCGAGTTTGCGCAGATGCTCGTAGATTTCGGTGCGCGCGCCGACGTCGACACCCTTGGTCGGCTCGTCGATTAGAATGACCTCGGGTTCGCCCGCGATTTCGCGCCCAATCAGCATCTTCTGCTGGTTGCCGCCAGAAAGCTCCGCAGCTCTCGTGTCGTCGTCTTCCTTGATGCGGTACCCGGTGTATACGCCGAGACGGTCCATCACGTCCCTGGTCAAGGCATGGTCGCGCCTCCGGTCGATCACGCCGGCCGTGGAAATGCGGTCGAGCGCGCCAATACCGATATTCTCGCGCAGCCTCAGCGTCAGAAACAGGCCTTCTTCGTGGCGGTCGTCGGTGACGAAGCCGATCCCCGCGTGGCGGGCCGCCGCGGCAGAAGTGCCTTCGACCAGCTTGCCCTTGATTCGCACCGATCCGGCGGTGCGCCGTTCCAGCCCGGCGATCGTTCGCAGAAACTCTCGTTGGCCCTCGCCTTCGACGCCGGTCACACCGGCGATCTCGCCGGCATGGGCGGCGAAATCGATACTCGTAAAGCTGGGCCCCGAAAGGTCCTTGACCTCAAGCTTTACCTCGCCCCTCTTCTTCGCCTTTTCGGGAAACACCTGGTCGAGCGGCCGGCCCGCGATCATGGTGATGATCTCGTCGGTGGTGATCCGCGTTGCCGGGCGGCTGTCGATCGACTTGCCGTCGCGCAAGACGGTTACGTGATCGGCAAGCTCCTCGATCTCGTGCAGCCGGTGGGACACGTAGACGATGGCGATCCCCTCGTCGCGCAGCCGCTTGATCAGCTCGAAGAGCTTGTCGATGTCGACCTGCTGGAACGGCTCGGTCGGTTCGTCGAGGAACAGCACCTTGGGCTTTGCCGCAATGGCACCGGCAATCTCGATGATATGGTACTGCGCCAGCGTCAGGTCGCGGACTCTCGTGTCGAGTGACATGGCGTGCTGCTCGGAACCGACCGCCGCCAGCAGCCGCTCGGCCTCCGCCCGGCTGCCGGGCCCGGTAAGCCTCGGTGCAGCGAGCTGAAGGTTCTCCATGACCGTCATTTCCTCGGCCAATTCGGGGTGCTGGAAGGTCACTGCCACGCCGGCCCGGTGCAGTTTCTTGGCGTTCGGCCGTTTGATCTCCCTGCCGGCCACGCGAATTACTGCAAAGTCGGGCGGCACGGCCCCGGCGGCGATGCCGATCAGCGTGGATTTTCCAGCCCCGTTCTCACCGACAACAGCATGCACCTGGCCGCGCCGGATGGTGAGGTTGACAGCCTTGAGCGCCTCCACGGGGCCGTAATACTTCGTCGCCCCAACGATCCCCATGACCGGGGCGCCCATCAGATTCCGTTTTTCGAGTTTCATTCTGTGATTTCGAGTCGCTTCTTCAGACGAAGGTAGGCCGTGCGCCAGCGCACCCTGACCTCAGGCGCGACATCCAGCAGTTTTGAAAGCCCGAGACGAGTCATCGTGCGGGTATAAGTCGTGCGGATCCGGAACTCGACATCGGGCGAGGTGATCCAGAATTTGAAGCGGATCCATTCAAAGCGAATCCGGCGGCCAGCTTCGACAATGCCGACGCTGGCAATGATGATGATGGCTTGAACGATATTCTGGGTCGACGTCTCGAAGCCGACGGCGAGCACGAGCTGTCCGAGGTAGGTGAGGAACAGCGCTCCAACGATCGTCGCAGTGACACTGCCGCGCAAGCCGCCCCCGATGGGATTGCCACCGACCACGACCGCCGCGACCGTCGCCAGCAGATATGGCATGCCGCTGAACACGGTCGGGGACAGCACATAGCCTGCCAGCAGCACACCCGCCGCCGCATAGCAGAAGCCGGCGAGCGCGTAGGTTGCGACGCGATAGCCGTCAAGCGGGATACCCACGGTCAGCGCCGCATCCGGATTAACGCTGGTCGCGATGAAACGCCGCCCGATGGTGGTTTTCTCAAGCAGAAAAATCGCGATCGCGGCGATGACGATCAGCACATAGAGGGTCAGCGGAACCTCGAGAAACTTGCCGACGCCGAATTTGTTGAGCGGCGGCGGCGCCTGTTGCGAGAATCCCCTGGTAACGTACATGGTGATCCCCAGCATCAGCGAATTCATGCCGATGGTGGTGACCAGCGAGTTGACGCGCAACAGCGCGACCAGCACGCCGTTCATCGCGCCAACCCCAAGTCCCATCGCCAGAGCAAGCGCAACGAAGGCCAGGGTTTCGGGGACCCCTGCCTGCGAACTCGGCAGTGCCGAAACGACAACGGCCGCAAACGACATGATGCCGGCGACCGACAGGTCGAGTCCCCGCTGCTGGATCACCAGATGCTGCCCGATCGACGCGACTGCCAGTACCGCAAAGAACGGTAACATCAGTTGCAGCGCACTGACGGAGACCGTGCTCGGCGCGACAATGCCACCGCCCGTCAGCAGCGCAACCGTGGCGATGGTGACGATCAGTAGCCGACGTAGCGGCTTTTTTCGCCCTTTATACTCACGCCGCGTCCACGAGCGCTCCGGCCGCCGCCGCTCCGATTGCCGTTCAGCCGCGGCGGCACTTTTTGGCGGGATCATCGACGCGGTCGCCGAAAGCAAATCACCTAGCCAGGATTTCCTTCATCTTCTCCGTGGAGATCATTGCGGAGGGAATCGCTGTCGGCGGAAGGTTCTTGTCGCACTTGACCGCCAATGCCTGGTCAGACGACGTGCTGTCCTCAGAGAAAGGCAGGTCGATCAGGCTGGGTTCCGCGTTGTCCATTCCGTTGACCGCGGCGAGACCCTTGCGCAGCGCCAGGCGAACCAGCCAGGTATGAGCGCTGGCAGTCGCCAGTTTGAAGGTCGGGTTGGCCTCGTGGTTATCCTGCCACAGGCAGCTCAGCTCGTTGAGGTCCTGCCCCGCCCACGCCGGGATCGGTCTGCCAGCCGCAAGGAATGCACGGATCGGGCCCGTGGTTTCGGCCATGATGCCGTCGATCTTGTCGTATTTGGCGATCGCGGCGGCCGTCACCTTTTGCGCAAGCGCGGGATCCCAATTGGTGTCAACCGGCCCTTCAAGCACTTTGATCCCTGGGTTTGCCGCAAAGACTTCGCGCCAGCCCGTGGCCTGTGACAAGGTCATCGGATTCCCGGGTGTGCCGCCATGGACTATTACATTGCCCTGACCGTTGAGCGTCTTGACCATCCATTCGGCAAGCATCTTGCCGAGACCGATCTGGGTCTCGGTAACGCGCACGAGATAATCTTTGCCCATCTCACCGAAAGCGGCATCGCCGGTGGTGAACGGAATGACAGCAATGCCGGCCTCCGTGGCCTGGCGCATCACCTTAAGCTGCGCCACGCCTGTGTCGGCAAAGACAACGATAACATCGAACTTTTGCGCGATCAGGCCGCGAATGTCGGCGATCTGTTTCTCAGCTTTGAACTCGCCATCGGTGTAGCGGACTTCTTTAATGTTGGGGCATTTCGCTGCCTCGTCCTCGAACTCCGCGCGGGTAATCTGGCGCCAGTAGTTGCCACCCCAACCGTCGGAGAGTGCAACCTTGAGGTCCTTGGTGCCGCAATATTTTGTGATGTCCTCCATGTCCTCGATACCGCCCTTTTTATTTGGGGCCAGGTCGACATCCGAGAACTTGTTTTGGGCGGCCGCCGGCGTCACAGCCGCCAGTTGCCAGGCGAATGCTACTGTCGCCGCGCAGCGGACAAGGTTTATTGCCAATGCCATTTGCTCCTCCCATTAATGTCGCTGGAACCGCTTCTTCTTTGCCATTTTGATCGAACTGACATACCGGCTATAGCGACGAGGACACTATAGTTATAAACCATTGGTTTTCCAAACGGCAAAACAAGTCGGCAGGGAGCGACGGTCAATGAAACTCAGCACGGAAAGGATCCTCACTACCCACGCCGGCAGCATGCCTCGCGGCGAGCCGCTCAGCTCGATGCTGATCGACCAGGAGGAAGGCAAGAGGGTCGATCAAAGCAAAATGGACGAGGTCACCGACGCGCGCGTCGCCTACATCATGGAAAAAGAGGTCGAGGCCGGCATCGACATTGCCAATGACGGCGAGCAGGGACGGGTGGGATTCCAGACCTACGTGCCGCAACGCTGGAGCGGTTTTGGCGGCAAGTCGAGCCGCCCATTTGGCCGCGAATTCGTCGATTTTCCCAAGTTCACCGAACGAATGATGGCGCGCATCCCGAAGACCGGCAAGGTATTCGACGCGCCCGAAGCGATCGGTGAAGTTCGCTATCACGGCGAATCCAAGCTGCAGAAAGAGATCGACCGCATAAAGCGTCAATCGGAGAGGACCAACGCAAACGTCGCCGAATGGTTCATGAACGCGCCGTCGCCCGGCATTATCGCGTGCACCATGCTGAACGCGTATTACGATTCCGATGAAGCCTATCTCGATGCGGTAGCAAGCGAAGTATCGAAGGAATACAGGGCCGTCGTCGACGCCGGCTACATCCTGCAGGTCGATGCGCCCGATCTCGCGATGGAACGCGTGCTTCTCTATCAGGATTTGACCGACGCCGAGTTCGCGGAACAGACGCAAAAGCATGTCCAGGCGCTGAACAAGGCGCTTGAGGGCATTCCGCGCGATCGCGTCCGGCTGCATGTTTGCTGGGGCAACTGGGAAGGACCGCATTGCTACGACGTGGCGATGGAGGTCGTGCTGCCGTCGGTTTATCAGGCGAATGTCGGCGCGATCGGGCTCGAATTCGCCAATCCGCGCCGCCAGCACGAGATCGCGGCGCTCAAGGCGAACAAACCGCCCAAAGACGTGGCCATCATCCCCGGCGTGATCGATTCCAAGAGCAATTTCGTCGAGCACCCCGAGGTGGTGGCCCAGCGTATCGAGGCCGTGGTCAACGCGCTCGGCGACAAGGAGCGCGTAATCGCAGGTGTGGATTGCGGATTCGGCACTTTCACCGGCTGGGAGTGGGTTGCCGAGGACGTGGTATGGGCCAAGCTCAAGTCGCTCAGGGACGGCGCCGCCATCGCTTCAAAGCGATTGTGGGGATAGATCGCCGCTGCAGCCGGATTCTCGGACGATGCGATGTCGCCTTTGAGTTGGCCTGAACAGGCCAACGGCAAAAAGAGGTATGAGCCGCGCATAACGGCTCGAATCTGGGACAGCACAGCACGGCTCGTGGCCCGGCCGGCGGAAAGCGACGCGCCGGGTGTTTGATTATAGAAAAGCAGATCACCAATTGGGTTGTTTCATGGCCAGAACCATCGTTATCGAGCAAGCCGGCCGCCCGGAAAACATGAAGCTCGCCGAACGCGAAGTCGGCGATCCCGGACCCGGCGAGATCCGCATCCGCCAGAAGGCTTGCGGCCTGAATTTCATTGACGTGTATCATCGGACCGGCCTGTACAAGCTGAACCTGCCGCACCCGCTGGGCATGGAGGCGGCGGGCATCGTCGAGGCGGTGGGCGAGGGCGTGACGCACCTCAAGGAAGGCGATCGCGCCGCGTACGCCTCAATGCCGCCGGGCGCTTACACGGAGTTGCGGGTAATGCCCGCAGCACAAGTTTGCCCGCTGCCCGACGCGATCTCCTTCGAACAGGCGGCTGCCATGATGTTGCAGGGCATGACGGTAGAGTATCTGTTTCACCGAACGACGCCGATCACCAAGGGAGAAAAGGTTTTGTTCCACGCTGCGGCGGGCGGGGTCGGGTTGCTGGCATGCCAATGGGCGAAGTCGGAAGGAATAGAATTGATCGGCACCGCCGGCTCCGACGAAAAATGTGCCCTGGCGCTCAAGGCCGGCGCCGCGCATGCCATCAATTACCGTACGCAGGATTTCGTGGCGGAAGTGAAACGGTTGACCGGCGGCAAGGGCGTCGACGTCGTGATGGACGGCGTCGGCAGGGACACGTTTGGCGGATCGCTCGATTGCCTACGGCCTCTCGGCATGATGATTTCGTTCGGAAACGCGTCCGGCCCGGTACCGCCGGTGGAGATACTGACGCTGGCCGCCAAAGGATCGCTAAAGCTGACGCGCTGCACGCTGTTCACGCATATCGCGGATCACGCGACATGCCAGTCCATGTCGCGCCACCTGTTCGAGAAGGTGATGTCGGGTGCAGTAACGGTCAATATCGGCCAGACATTCCCGCTCGAAAAAGTGGCCGAAGCCCATCGCGCGTTGGAAGGACGCAACACCATCGGATCGACGATCCTCACCTTGTAATCGGGCGGCGCTGTCGGTATCGCCTTCAGCCGCGAAGCACCGATGCAAGGACCGGGTAGCGAATGAGCTGGTGAGCGATATGAGAGGCGGTAACGCGTAGTTCGGGCAGTCGCTCGCAGATGAGTTTTTCGGGCGTGACCATGCCCGAATAGCCGGAACTGTTGAGCGCGGCGATGGTATTGCCCTGCTGGTCGCGAATGGGCACGGCAATCGCGGTGATGCCGTAGTCGAGCTGGTCGACCGTCGTCGCATAGCCCTCGGAACGCACGCGCTGCAATTCGCGGCGCAGCTCGCCCTTGTCGGTGCAGGTCTTTGCGGTCAGTGCGATCGGCTGAAGCCGTTCAAGCCAGTCTTCGCGGGTCTTCTCATCCATCGCGGCGACCAGGACACGACCCATCGAGGTGGCGAAGGCAGGATACCGCGCGCCCATCGCCGCCGCGGCGCGGCGCGCGCGCTGTTGCGAATAATGGGCGATATAGATGACGTCGTGGCCGTCCAGCGAGGCGACCGAAGACGCGTCGCCGAAGCGCTCCACGAGTTTGCGAAGCTCGGGCTGCAGCACTTCGTCGATGCCGGCTGAAAAGTAGAAGGATGAGCCGAGCGTCATGATCTTCGGCGTTAGATGGAAGCGCTTGCCGGACTGGCGGACATAGCCGAGCGCGGCCAGCGTGATCAGGCTGCGTCGCGCCGCCGCCGGCGTCAGGCTGGCGCGCCGCGCGACCTCGCTCAGCGTCATCTCGGGATGGGTAGCATCGAAGTTCTCGAGGATCGCCATGCCCTTTCCGAGCGCCTCGACGAATTCGGCCGGCTTTTCGTCCGAAGCGATCATCGCGGATCAACCTTGCGGCCGCGGATCAACCTTGCGGCGCCAGCACGAAATCGAATTCGCACACCGCGTCCGGCTTCTTCTCCAGTTTGAAGCCTAGCTTGTCCACCGACTTGGCCGGCTGGACTTTGGCGATCAGGGATTTCCGCACGCCGAAGACCGCATCGTTGTCGATGTAGTCGGTATTCTCGAAGAAGACCTCGGTGGTGATCGCGCTCATGCCCGGATGGCGGATGATGTAATGGAGATGGGCGGTGCGCCAGGCGTGGCGGTTGCCGGCTCGCAGCAGCTTGCCGACCGGCCCGTCATAGGGAACGGTGTAGGGCTTGGGCAGCACGGTCGTGTAGTAATATCGGCCCGCTTCGTCGCATGTAAACTTGCCGCGCAGGTCGTATTTGTCCTGGCCCTGGCCCTGTTCCTGGATCGGATAGGTGCCCGAACCGTCGGCCTGCCAGGTGTCGACGATGGCGCCGGCGAGCGGTTTGTGCAGGGTATCGGTGACCTTGCCGTGGACCAGGACGGAAACCCCCTGGCGGCCGTCGGCGAGATCGGCCCCCAGTTTCTTTTGCGGCGCGTCGTCGAGATAGAAAGGACCGAGATTGGATCCTTCGGTGGCGCCGCCCTTGGTGTTGATCATATCCACCAAGGCGGAGAAGCCTATCACGTCGGAAAGCAGGATGAATTCGTGGCGCTCCGGCGTGGAAATCTTCCCGCAATCGTAAAGGAAATTAAGGACGCCGATCCACTCCTCGTGGGTAAGACTGTGCTCACGCGTGAAATCGTGGAGGTGGTCGATAAAGCCGTGAAGCAATTGCTCGAAGCGGCTGCCGGGCTCGGTCTTGAAGGAATCCTTGACCGCCTGGGTGACGGTGAACTGGTTGATATTGCGCATCTTGTCCTCCCTCACATCCGCCCGAATGGCGGAGAGCAAAACTTGTCCCTTGACGGGACGGTAATCCGGTCCCTACTATTCGGCAAGTGCAAATATTTTCGGCATGCGAAAAAGCGGTACACCATGCGGGTTGGAAAGCAGGATCAGTCGTTCACTGCCATCGCGACATCGGATGCCGAGAGCATAACGGTGCGCGGTTACGACCTGTGCGACGATCTCATCGGAAAGATCGATTTCACGGACTATTTCTGGCTGCTGGTAACCGGAGACAGGCCGAACCCGGCGCAACTTGCCATGATGAATGCCTGCCTGGTCGCAATCGCCGAACACGGCCTCGTGCCTTCGGTGCAGGCGGCACGAATGACGCTGGCGGCCGGGCCGGAGGCCTGGCAGGGCGCGATGGCCGCCGGCCTTCTCGGCATGGGCAGCGTGGTCGCCGGCAGCTCGGAGACGGCGGCTTTGTATCTGCACGGAATTCTTGAAAAGGCAAAGAACGACGGTTCGGATATCGAAACGGCGGCAAACGCCAGCCTGGAGGACCTCAAGGCGCGGCGAATGAAGGTGCCCGGCCTCGGCCACCCGCAGCACAGCGGCGGCGATCCGCGCGCCGACCGGCTGCTGGCGATCAGCGACGAAAAGGGTATTTCGGGCGCGTATGTCGAAACACTGCGGCTCTTGGCGAAGCATGCGCCGCGCATCATCAACCGCCCGCTGCCGATCAATGTCTCAGGCGCCATTCCCGCCGCCATTCTCGACGCGGGATGGCCGCTGAAAGCAATCAAGGCCGTGCCGCTGCTTGCGCGCACGGCCGGGCTCTCAGCCCATCTGTTTGAGGAAAGCCTGCGCTCCATCGGCTTTATCATGTCCCACCAGGCCGATCTCGCAATCGAATACGACGGACATGCGAAGGGTCGCGGCAACACCAGCCGGGCGGCGCGATGAGGAACGCCAAATGGTGAAGATACTGAATGGCGTCAGGGTCATCGAGCTCGGTACCTATATTACCGGCCCCGCCGCCGGCATGCATCTGGCGGATCTTGGCGCGGATGTCATCAAAGTCGAAAAACCGGGCACTGGCGATCCGTTCCGCGCCTTCAAGGGTGGGCTCTATTCGCCGCACTACCAGACTTATAATCGCAACAAGCGCTCCATCGCGCTCGACACGTCGAAGCCCGACGACCTTGCCGTACTGCACGATCTCATCGCCGGCGCGGATGTGTTCATCCAGAATTTCCGGCCCGGCGTGGCGGAAAAGCTCGGCGCGGGCGAGACCGAACTGCGCAAGGTGCGGCCCGACCTGATCTACTGCGCGATCTCGGGCTTCGGCACGAGCGGTCCGGCGCGCGACCGTCCGGCCTATGACACGGTCGCCCAGGCTGCGAGCGGCTATCTGCGACTGGTGACACCGCCCTCCAATCCGCGCGTTATCGGCCCCGCGATCGCCGACGCCGTGACCGGCCAATACGCCGCCATGGCGATCCTTGCGGCGCTGTTGGAACGGTCGAAGACCGGCAAGGGCCACCGGATCGACATCTCGATGCTGGAGGCGATGTGCCATTTCAACCTCGACAGCTTCACCCACTATTACTCGGTCGGCGAGGTTATGGGACCGCTTTCACGGCCGGTGGTCTCGCAGAGCTACACCTTCGAATGTTCGGACGGCAAATGGATCGCAATCCACATGTCCTCGCCGACGAAATTCTGGGAGGGATTGCTGGAGGCGACCGGCCAGCAGCAGCTCAATGCGGATCCGCGCTTCAAGGAAAGGCTGGAGCGGATCAAGAACCAGGACGCGCTGATCGAGCATTTTGCGCCGATCTTCAGAAACGATACGCGCGACAATTGGTGCGACAAGCTCCTTGCCGCCGAGGTTCCGCATTCGCCGGCCTATGATTCCAACGAGGCGCTGGAGGACCCGCAGGCGCGGCATCTAGGGATCAGGATCAGCGCGCCAAGCAGGGAGCTGGGCACGTTCACCACGGTACGCCCGCCCTACAATTTCGACGGAATGGCCGACAAGGAAGTGCTGCCGCCGCCGGTACTCGACGAGCATGGCGAGGAAATCCGCCGCGAATTGCAGCGCCGCAAGGCAGGCTGAATTGCCGCGAAGGAGGAGGATGGAGTGATGTTCGCGGCCAACAAGGGCAGCCTGACCATCCGGTTCGACTGCTCGACCCATTAATTTGAAATCATCTGATAACAAGGGAGGAGCAAAATGAAACATCTGTTTGCAGCGTTGCTGGCTGGCGCCATCGCCTTGCCGGCGGCGGCCAGGTCGCAGGAGACCATCAACCTGACCGTCGCCTCGAGCCATCCCACGGTGATCCCCTGGGTCGGCATGATCAAGTCGCACTTCATGGCCAAGACCGACGAGATCCTGGCCGCAGGTGGCAAATACAAGATCAAGTGGAATGAGGCATTCGGCGGAACGCTTTACAAGGCCAATGCGACACTGACCTCTGTCGAGGAAGGCGTGACGGATGTCGGCTGGGTGTTCTCCTTCCTGGAACCGGCCAAACTGCCGCTTTCGCAGGCGTCAAGCTATGCCCCCTTCTCGACCAACAATTCGGCGATCCAGCTTGAGGTCATGGAGGAACTGTTCGAGACGAACGAGGCATTCCGCAACGAGTGGGAGAAGCACAATCTCAAGGTGCTCGCCTTTACCGGCACCGATGGCTACGACCTCTACACCAAGGCGCCACTGGCCGGTTTCGCGGCGATCAACGGCATGAAATTTTCGGCGCCGGGGGTTCTCGGCAACTGGCTGCGCGGCACGGGCGCCAACGCGGTCGACGGCGCGCTGACCACCTTCTATACCGATATCCAGACCGGCGTTTCCGACGGCGTGCTGTCGCTGGCGCTGGGCGTGCTTCCTGCGAAAATCTATGAGGTCGCGCCATACATCACCCGCGTTGACATGGGTGTCGCCTTTTCGGGCGCAGTGGCGATCAACCGCGGCAGCTGGGACGCCCTTCCTGAAGAAGTTCAGAATGCGATGATCGAGGCTGGCAAATACTACACGGTCAGCCACGGAAAGGACCTCGTCGAGCGCCACGAATTCGCGATCAACAAGATGCTCGAGGTCGGCGCGAACCAGAATCCGCCAGTAACGATCACGCCGATGAGCGAACAGGATCGCCAAGCCTGGGTGAACGCCATGCCCAACATCGCCAAGGAATGGGCCGACGGCCTGGAGGCGCAAGGCATACCGGCAAAGGACTTCCTCAAGGCCTATCTCGACGGGGTGCGTGCCAAGGGCGAAAAGCCGGTACGCAACTGGGACGCGGAACTCTGATCCCGGGCTGATATCTTGGAAGAGAATGCAAACAGCGGCGGCGCCCCCGGCGGGGGGCGCCGAAGCAATGCTGCACTCAGACTTTGGAGCCTCGCTGTCGAAGGCCTGGCTGCGCTCGGCACGGTGCTGATCGGCGGCCTGATGCTGATCATTTGCGCCGATATCGTCGCACGTAATCTGTTCGGCTCGTCGCTGCCGCTGGTCTCCGAACTCGGCGCCCTCCTGCTGGTCATGATTGTCGCGCTGCAGTTGGCGGCCACCGTGCGGGCCGACCGGCTGGCGCGGACCGAAATATTCCTCGAACCGTTCGCGGCCCGGTATCCGCGCGCTGGCAATCTCGTTCGCGCCGTTTTCAATTTGCTTGGCGCGGCAATGGTGGGCGGAATGGCTTGGGCCACGATCGGCACGCTGCAAAAGGATTGGGCGTCTTCCGAATTCATCGGCACGCCGGGGCTAGGCACGCTGCCGACCTGGCCGTTCCGGGCGCTGATCCTTCTCGGCCTGACCGTAGCAGCGATCGAGTTCGTGGTGCGCATCGTGGCGCTGTGGAACACACACAGCCCACGAGAGGCAAGCGCATGAGCGCGCTCGAGGTCGGAAGCTACGCGGTCGTGGCGCTGCTGGTGCTGATCTATGTCGGCTTGCCCATCGGCATCGGCATGCTGATTGTGTCCTTCTTCGGCATAATGATGATTCGCAACGATGCGGTGGCGATGCGCATGCTGGGCGCGGCGGCGAACGATTCACTGCGCGAATATCTATTCGCGGTCGTGCCTCTGTTCGTGCTGATGGGGCTGCTGGTCACCGTCTCCAATGTCGGCAAGGACACGTTCGACGTGTTCCAGAAACTGCTGCGCCGGGTCACGGCGGGGCTGGGCATAGCGACGGTTTTCGCCAATGCGATATTCGCCTCGATCACCGGCATCTCCATCGCCTCGGCAACGGTCTTCAGCCGGGTCGCGGTACCGGAAATGATCCGCCACGGCTACTCCAAGAAATTCGCCACCGGGATCGTCGCCGGATCCTCGGTTCTCGGGATGCTCATCCCGCCGTCGCTATTGATGATCGTCTACGCCGTGCTGGCGGAGGAATCGGTTGGCCGGATGTTTCTGGCCGGCGTCGGGCCGGGCCTGCTGCTGGCGCTCATCTTCTCGGCGACCATCGTTCTGCTGGCGCGCACGCGCACCGCACTGGTCTTCGAGCGGACCCACGATAGCGAAAGCTACGAGGATTTCACCGCGCTGGAAACGGTGCGCAAGGCGATCCCGATCCTCGCTCTAATGCTGGTGGTGCTGGGCGGGCTATACGGCGGATTCCTCAACCCGACCGAGGCCGGAGCGGCCGGCGCCTTCGGGGCGCTGGTTATCGCGCTTGTCCGCAGGTCGCTGACAAGGCGGACCTTCTGGAACATCCTGGTTGAGACCGGCCAGATCACCGTATCGGTGTTGTTTTTGATTCTGGCGGCGACACTGTTTTCGCGGATGCTGGCGCTTTCCAGCCTGCCGCGCGAGCTGGCGCAATTCTTTTTGGAGGGGCCGATCGGGCCTTACGGTTTCTTGATCCTCTATTTGCTGCTGATCATCGCGCTCGGCTGCTTGATCGATTCGATCTCGATCATGCTGATCCTTCTGCCGATCGCGCTGCCCGTCGCTGAAGCCGCCGACTTCGACCGGATCTGGTTCGGCGTGCTCACCGTCGTCGCGGTCGAGATGGGTCTGCTGACGCCGCCCTTCGGCCTCTCGGTCTATACGATCAAATCCGCCATGGACGATCCCGAGCTGAAGGTGGGAGACATATTCCGCGGCACTGTCCCATTCGTCGTGGCGATGATTGTCGCCCTGGCCATTCTCGTGGCCGTGCCGGAAATCTCAACATGGCTCGCGCGCCTGTAGGATTAAGTTGTCATGCCAAAACTGCTTTTCATATATGGGAGCCTCCGAGCCTCATCCTCTTCGCGGGCCACCGCGCTTACGCTCGCCGAGCGGATGAAGGATCGCGCCGAGATCGAAATCGCGGCGATTGGCGATCTGCCGCACTACAATGCCGATGTGACCGGCGATCCGAAAGTCAAGGGCTTCATCGCCGCCGTCGACGCGGCGGACGGCGTCGTTTTCGTGACGCCGGAGTACAATTATTCAGTGCCGGGCGTGCTGAAGAACGCGATCGACTGGGCCTCGCGGCCAGCCTATGCCTCGGTATTCAAGGGCAAGCGATGTTTCGTCATATCCACTTCCGGCGGCGCGCTGGGCGGAGTGCGCGCACAGGCACATCTCAAGTACATTCTCAACGGCATGCTCGCAAAGGTATTCCCTTGCAAAGAAATCGTTGTTCCATTCGCCAACGACAAGACAAAGGACGGAATGCTCACCGATTCGCAAATTGTTGATTTCGCGCTGGAGAATCTTGAGGCCTTTGCAGACAACCTTTGATGGTGGCCGCATTGCCCAGCGAAGCTCGATGTCGAGATGATCGCAGTCCCATAGATCGACTTCGACGATGCGCCAGTAGCCGATCAGCCGGCAGTCCGTCGGCGCACGCATGTCGGCGCCGCTATCAGTTTGGGGCAGCCGCAGGAGATTGTAGGCGGCGGCTGCGAAGGTGAAGGCCCAGCCGGCGCGGTGTCGCGGCCGTGGGACGTCGCCTTCTCCTGCCCGGCGAGTTTGAAGCGGCGAGGCGGTGCGGTAATCGTGTTTCGACTTCAGGCCCCGGCCATAGGCGGAGCGGATATAGCTCCTGACATGGTCGGCCATGGCGCGGGCGCCGCGCTCGTAGATGGGGCGGATGATCTCGACCACCTCGTCGAGTTCGATTTCACGGGGCAGGGCGGTTGCGTCCGAATGTGGCGGCGATCCGGTTCAGACCCTTCTCAACCTCCCTCCAGTAAGAATTGCCATTGTCTTTGAGATACACGACAGGGGCCTCAAACAGGTCGGCGACGGCGCCGGGCCGGATCCGTGAGGTTCCTCCGCTTTTTTCGGACTTCTCTACCCGTTTGATCACACGGCGGATCGCGTCTTCAAATCAGCTTCAACCCTTCAAACTGGCGTGGCCGTCGCGGGCGATGATCAGGTGATCGTGGACGACGATGCCGAGCGGCCTGGCGACGTCGATGATCGTCCTGGTCATGTCGATGTCGGCGCGCGACGGCGTCGGGTCGCCGGATGGATGGTTGTGGAGATACCAAGGGGCGCTGCTATCTGTTTGAAAATTATGGTAAAAGCTATTGAAGCGCAGCGGCAGGGGAACGCAATTGGGGGCGGTTTTCGGTGCGTGTTGGGGATTGTCACGCGCGGTCATCGTCGGTCACTGTGAGCCGATTTGACGCACGACACAGAACCTTGTTCACGCCCGAATGGGGCAGGCTGCCGATCACGAAAATGCTATTGCGCGCCAACAAGCTACGGGGCCTGCGTGCTCCAAGTTTCACCAGCGGCCCATGTTGGTGGGCCGCTGGCCTTGAAATTGAGGCGCCGCAGGGCCGGCAAGGGCGGTCCGCGCTAGGTCAGATCACTTCGAAAACCGATATGCGCACGTGATCGCGGTGACGCCCGCCGGTGCCAACGCAAATCATTCGATTGAGCCACGAATAGCGCCCGTCGCCGGTCTCGAAACGCGGATGGGTGCGCATGTAATATTGCGACGGATCGACATCCTCGCCGCGGGCCAACCGCGCCATGACTTCCGGCGGTCCGTGGCGAAAGCCGAAATTCCGGAAATCGATCAATGCGCCGTCATGCGTCCTGATCGAGTGGCGCGCATGAAGCTCGGTGGTCCCGTCGGCATGAACCGTCTGCAAGTCCGCGCCCGGATCGAGAATCCGGCCGCTCAGCCGCTCGCCTTCCACCTCGCCGCCGATGATCGGTATGATCCGACGTCTGCCGCCCGGAACGTCGCCCAGTTCCATCGGCAAAGCGAATTTGACATGCATTTCGCACAGATGGCGCAGTTCGGGCCGGTTCATTCACGCCCCCTTGTCCGCTGCTCGTCCTATCACGGCCATGGGCCACAGGCCGAATTGCCAAGCCGATGGACGGGTTCTTGAAGCATGCCGGCCGTTCCTCGCGCCGATCTGCGCATCGACCTCGGCGCTACCTCGGCGCCTCACACTATCGCCGGGTGCCGAACGCTGGAGCCGGGCATGATCGTCGGAGGCGCGCGATTGAGGTTTTCGATCGCGAGCCCAGCGGCGGTCTTATAGACGGACATGAATTCCGCGCGTTCGTCCGGCGATATTACGTCGTCGATAATGTCGAATTCGCCTCCGCAGCGTTCGTCGACCATGTTCAGCAGTCCGAACGGACCGGCGCCGCGATTGCGCAGCACGAGCTGTGAGACCGGCCCGCACAGTTTCCGGTCGTAGTGTTGCAACGCTTCCGGCGTCAGACCGTGCTCGATCAGGAACGCTCCCAGGATTCGCGTGTCCATGATGGCTTGGCTCGCCCCATTCGATCCGGTAGGATACATCGGGTGGGCGGCGTCCCCGATCAGCACGACCCTGTGGTCCTGCCATGTTGCCACGGGGTCGCGATCGATCATCGGGTTCTCGTAGGCGACATCCGCGCGGCGAAGCAAATCCGGCACGTCCAGCCAATCGTATCGCCAACCTTCGAAATGACGGACGAAATCGTCGATTTCTACCGGCCTGAACCAGTCCGTGCCGCTCCAGCCGTTTGAATGATCGACCGTCAATTCCGCGATCCAGTTGATCGTGGCGAGCCCGGTTGCGGGGTCGGGATGTGAGATCGGGTAGAAGACGATCCGGTGCCGGTGCGTGCCGAGGCCGACGAAGGAGGCGCCGGAGCGGATGGGGACGCCGCTGCTGGTGCCGCGCCACATGATCGCGCCGCCCCAATGGATCGGCGGTTGGCTGGGGTGCATCTGCGCGCGCACGGCCGAATGTATTCCGTCGGCGCCGATCAGCAGGCTGCCGGTTTCCCGCACGACCGAGCCATCCGTCTTGCGGATGATCGCGGTGACGGTGCCGTTGGCGTTGTTCGCGTAGCCGGCAATGCGATGGCCGAGCCGCACGGCGCCGGCGCCGATACGCTTGCGCACTTTTTCGTACATCATCATGTGAAGCTGGCCGCGATGAACGGCATATTGGGGCCATTTATAGCCAGCCAGGACGCCTCGCGGCTCGGAATAGACGTCGTTGCCATTGAGACCGACGAGCGCCCATTCCCTGGCCGGCAACCCCACCTTGTCGAGATCGCTGGCGCCGATCCCGAGATCGTAGAACTCGCGCACCGCGTTAGGTTGTAAGTTGATGCCCACGCCCAGCGGACGCAGTTCCCTGACCGATTCGAAAACCACGCACGGCACGCCGATCTGGTGCAGCGTGAGCGCCATGGCGAGGCCGCCAATGCCTCCGCCGGCTATCAGAACGCGAGAATGGGACATGCCGACAATCCGTTGTTACGAAAGCAGCTTTCTAGCAACAAAGACGGCGGCACCTCAACGCCTATCGTGACTAAGCAATATCCTGACAGTTTCCAGCGATCCGCGCTGCATCAGCGATGCGACATGGCTGACAAGCGTTTCGCGGAAGACGGCGTTTCCCGGCAAGTCGTCGCCGAAGACCTCCTTCACGCTCAGCAGCCCGTCGACCAGTCTCGCAGGCGCGCCGCCGGCCGCGTCCGCGATGGCGCGCAGGCGCTCCGCCAGCGGATCCCGAACGTCGATGGCGCGGCCATGCTCGTCGACGCCGATGACATACCGCATCCAGGCCGCAACGCCGAGCGCCGCGCGGTTGGCCGGACGGCCTAACGCAAGCCGATCGCGAATCGTGCCAAGCAGGCGCTGCGGCAGCTTCTGACTGCCATCCATGGCGATCTGCCAGGTGCGATGCTTCAGCGCGGGGTTGGCAAATCTCGCCAGCAGAGCGTCGCGATAGGGGGCGAGGTCGCGGAGATCGCGTGGAAGCGTCGGAATCACTTCCTCTGTCATCAAATCGCGGATCAACGCGTGAATTGCAGGATCGGCAATTGCGTCGCTGACATACTCGTAGCCGGCCAGATAGCCGAGATAGGCAAGCGTCGAATGGCTGCCGTTCAGCATCCGCAGCTTCATCAGTTCGTATGGCCGGACATCGCCGACCAACTGCACGCCGGCGTTTTCGAAGCGCGGCCGGCCGGCTGGAAATTTGTCCTCGACCACCCATTGCGCAAACGGTTCGGTGACGACCGGCCAGGCATCCGCTATTCCGGTTGCGTCCGACACGAACTTCCGGTCGTCTTCGGTCGTGGCCGGAACGATCCGGTCGACCATGGTCGAGGGGAAGGCAACCTCGGCAACGATGAAGTCGGCCAGATTCGCGTCGCGCAACGCGGCAAAGCCGGTAACGATCCGCGCCACTGTCTCTCCGTTTGCCGGGAGGTTGTCGCAGCATAATACCGTAAATGGTGGCACTCCGGTCGCCCGCCGCAGTTCCAGCGCGCGGACGATCAATCCCGTCGCGCTGACCGGCATTTCGGGATGCGCCAAGTCGTGGATAATGTCGGGATGGGTCGGGTCGAGCGCACCGGTTGCCGGATCGTGGCAATAGCCTTTCTCGGTCACTGTCAGCGATACGATGCGGGTACGCGGATCAGCCAGGGCCGCAATGAGGTCTTCGCGTTGCGTTGTAGCGTCGAGGATATCGAGAACGGAACCGATCACACGCGTTGTCGTACCCGAACCGCTGCGCACCACGAGCGTATACAGAAAATCCTGCGGCGCCAGCGCGTCCCGCGTATCGGGCCGGCGCAACGAAGCGCCGATGATGCCCCAGGACGGATCGGCGCCAAGAGTGTCATCCACATAAGCCGCCATGTGCGCCCGGCAAAATGCGCCGATGCCCAGATGCACGATTCCGGGCGTAGCCCGCGAGCGGTCGTAGGGCAGGCGCGCCAGAGCATTTGCTGCCGACAATCGCGGGCTTGGCGGCTCAGTCGTCAATTTCGACAAGCGCTTTGATCAGTCCGGACTTGCGTGTGGCCCAGACCGGTATGTTGTCCGCGGCATCGCGCAGGCTGGTGCGGTGCGTGATCAGCCGGCCAACGGGAATCTTGCGATCGCGGATCGCGGCCATGACCTGTTCGAAGTCCTGCGCGGTTGCATTACGGCTGCCGAACAGTGTCATTTCCTTGCGGTGGAATTCCGGATCCATGAACGTGATCGAATCCTTGATGACGCTCACCAATACATACCGGCCGCCATGGGCGACGAAATCGAAACCCTGCTCCATGGCCCGCTGGTTGCCTGTAGCATCGAAGACGACATCAAAGCCATCGCCAGATGTGAATTCACTAGCGGCTTCGCGGGCACCGTTGGCAATGCCGATTGCCGACACGCCGGCGATCGATCGCGCGATTTCGGCGCGCTCGGTGTCGTGATCGAAAACCGCGACCCTGGCGCCGGCCACACGCGCAAACAGCATCACGCCCAAGCCGATCGGCCCGGCTCCAACGACCAATACGGTGTCTCCGCTGCCGACTGCGCCGCGCCGGACTGCATGCGCACCGATTGAAAGGAACTCAACCGTCGCACATTCGTCGACGGACAGGCCCTGTGCCGGGATGAGATTCTCCGTGGGAACAGATATCATGCCGGTCATTCCGCCGTCCTGATGGACGCCGAGCACGGATATGCCCACGCAGCAGTTCGGCTTTGCCGCGCGGCAGGCGACGCAGCGTCCGCAGGATAGATAGGGATTGACGACGCAGATGTCGCTAGCCGAGAGATGCGAGCCTTTCGGGGCCTCGATGACCTCCACGGCGAGTTCATGGCCCATGACGCGCGGATATTGCAGAAACGGATGTTTGCCCTCGAAGATATGGTAATCCGTGCCGCAAATGCCGATGCGGCGCGGGCGCACGAGCGCGTGTCCGGATTCGGCCCGGGGCGCCGGTCGCTGCTCAAGCTGCAGTCGACCCGGTTGTTGGCAAACAAGGGCATCCACGAGTTGCACGAGACCCGCCGCGATTGCTGGATTTTGAGTACGGTTTTCCACTGGATGGCAGGGGCCGGCTTTCGGCCGGCCCCAACCGATATTATTTGAACTGCGCCATGTTGTCCTTGGTGACAAGGGCAGCGCCGGAATCGATCAACGATTCGACCTTATCGCCACGGATTGCCTTGACGAGGGCATCGACACCCAGTTCCGCCATCTTGGAGGGGAACTGCGCCACGGTCGCATCCTCGACCCCGGCACTCAGCGCCTCTTCCTCGCCGCAGCAGAAGTCGAAGCCGACGAGAACGATCTTGTCGTTCGGGATTTTGGCGTTCGTGATCGCGCGGGCGGCGCCTGCTGCCGGCGGACCGCAAGCCGCGTAGATCGCTTTCAGGTCCAGGTTTTTGGTCAGCAAGTCCTCGGCGACGCTGATGCCGAGCTCTTCGGTGCAGTTGGTGGCGCCCTTGCCGACGATCTTGACATCGACGCCCTTCAGCCCGTCGAGCATGCCATTGACGCGATCGTCGAGCGCCGGCACGCCGGGGACTCCTTCGAGGATGCCCAGAGTGTCGCCGTTCTTCAGCAAGGTCTTCAGATGCGCGCCGGCGATCTTGCCGGCGTTGTAGTTGTCGGTCGTCGCCAGGGCAGTGCCGTTCTTCCAGTCGGGAATGTTGTTGTCCATGAGGACGACCTTCACCCCTGCCGCGACGGCCTTGTCGAGCGCCGCGGCCACGGTCGGATCGACCGGAGTGATCGCAATGCCCTTGACGCCCTTGGTGACCATCGATTCGATTAGGGCGATCTGCCCCTCGATGTCGGTGGCCGAGGCGCCCTGGCCGTAGATGATTTCAACGCCCTTGTTTTTTTCGGCGTATGCCTTGGCAGCGTTTTCCATGGTGGCGAAAAACGGCACCGGGAATTTCGTAATGAAGCCAAGCTTGATGTCTTCGGCCGACGCGGGGCCAGAGCTCGCAACAGCGATCGCCAGTCCCGCCAGCAGCATTTTCATTCTCATGCTACACCTCCCATTCTGGATCGCTTCGGTGTGAACCGACCCTTCTGTTCGCCGCCTGTCAGGACGGCGAATTCCATCAAGCTCCGGCCCCGACAATCATCGAAACCAGTTTCTGCCGGTTGGCGCGGTTGGGCTTCAGTTCGCCAACCTTGCATCCCTGGCGCAGGACCACCGCGCGGTCGGCAAGCTCGACCACGTGCTCCATGTTGTGGGTAATCAGGATGACGGCTTTGCCCTCGGCGCGCAGTTGCGCGATCAGGTCGAGAACCTTGCGGGATTCACGCAAACCCAGCGCCGCGGTCGGTTCGTCGAGGATCACGACCTTGCGTGCGAACACAGTTGCGCGGGCAACCGCAACGGCCTGGCGCTGGCCGCCCGACATCAGCGCCACCGGCGCGTCGAATTTCGGCAGCTTGACCTTCAGCCTGTCGATGACTTCGGCGGCATTCCGGTCCATTTCGCCGCTGTTGAGGAGGCGAAGCCCGCGCGGGAGCCAGCGGGGAAACGCGATCTCGCGGCCGCAGTAGAAATTCTGCGCCGGCGTCAGGTTGTCGAACAGCGCGAGATCCTGATAGACGGTTTCGATGCCGGCGCGGCGCGCGGCTGCGGGCGAATGGATCGCGACCGGATCGCCGTCAATGAGGATTACGCCTTCGTCGAGCGGAAATACGCCACTGATGCACTTGACCATTGTCGACTTGCCGGCGCCATTGTCGCCGAGTAGGGCAAGAACTTCGCCGGCATTGGCAGACAGGCTTACATCCTTGAGCGCGTCGACCGCGCCAAAGCGCTTTCTGGCATGACGCACCGACAAGACGGGTGTTGGCGCCAGCGCACGCATCAGGCTTTCCCCGCGTGCAGCGTGCGCGTTCGCGCTTCGAGGTGATTGCGCAACACGTCGCCTTCGACCGCGACGACGATGATCAGCCCGATGGCGATCATCTGGAAGAAGATGTTGACGCCGAGCAGGTTGAGCGCGTTGCGGATGACGCCGATCATTAATGCGCCGATCAGCGCGTGCCCGATATGGCCGCGACCGCCGAGGAAGCTGGCGCCACCGATGATGACTGCGGCGATCGTGTCGAGTTCGAGCAGGTTGCCGTAAAGCGGGGAACTAGCCTGCGTGCGGCCCGCCAGCACCACGGCACCGATACCGGCGCACAAGCCCGAGATCATGTAGGTCGAAACAAGAACGCCTCGCACCGGTATGCCCATCTGAACGGCCGCTTCAGGCTTGCCGCCGACGGCGTAGATCCATCGGCCCCACACCATCGCCTTGGCCAGAACGACCAGGATTGCCGCCACGGCGAACACGACAAAAAACGAGTTCGGCACGCCGAAGGTAGACGAACCGCCAATCGTCGCGATCGCCTCCGGCATGCCGCGCATGGTCGTATGGCCGATCGAAAACTGCAGCGCGAGGCCGCGGCAGATACTGAGTGTCGCCAGCGTGATGATGAATGGATGCGGCAATCGGCCGAACACGTACACGATGCCGTTGACAGCGCCGACCGCCACGCCGGAAAGAAGCATGGCAAGGATCACGACCGCCGCCGAATCCACCCAGCGGTAAGCGAGCCCGCCGATTACCGTTGCCAATGCCAGATTGGCGCCGACAGACAGATCGATACCTCTGGTCAGGATGACCAGATGTTGGCCCATGGCGACGATGGCGATAACTGCTGTCTGGGAGAGGATGTTGCTGATATTGCCAGCCGAAAGGAAATTCGGCGTGAGAATACCGATTACAGCGATGAGCAGAACGAGAATCAGCAAAGGGCCGATGCTCAGCAGACGCAGGCCCAATGTGACGGCCGACAACCCCAGGTCGTGCCGAACTCCGGCAATGGAGCGCGAAGCAATGTCCCTCGGCTCAGTCATTTGCTCCACAACGAAATGTCAATTTCGAGCGATTGTCCCTTATAGATAAAAATCAATACGGGGACTGAGGTCAATATGTTTTTTATAGATTAAAAGTCAGATGAAACTGGAACGGATGCGATGAAGACCGATGCCGTATTCAAACGCGCCTTCAACGATGCGCTCGATCTGGTGACCCAGCTCGACGATGGCACGCAGCTGCCATCGGAGAACGCGCTGAGCGCGCGGCTGGGGGTAAGCCGCACCACGGTTCGCAAGGTCCTGTCGACGCTGGTCGAACGCGGCATCGTCGGTGGCAGTGGACGCCAGCGCGTGATTCGGTCGAGCGAACAGGCGACGGACCGGTTCCCCGAGGCGGAAACAGTGCCCATGGCCGCGCAGGTCGAGAAGCGCTTCATGGAATGGATGCTGCGGGATAATGCCCGCCCCGGCACGGCGATCAACGAACTCGAACTCGCCCGCCGGTTCGGCATCGCAACCACTGGCATTCGCGAGTTCTTGAACCGCTTCCAGCACTTCGGCCTCATAGACAAGCGGCCGAATGCGGGCTGGGTGTTCAAGGGGTTCACGATCAGCTTCGCGCTCGAGCTTTTCGAAATCCGCGAGATGTTCGAATTGCGCTCGGCGCGGGCGTTTGCGGCGCTGCCTGCGAATTCACCGCTTTGGCAACGGATCGAGGCATTGCGCGCGGAGCATCTGCAATTGCTGACTGAAGTCGAGCGGCGCTATCACGACTTCTCCGACCTCGACAGCCGGTTTCACCACTTGATCAATTCGGCCGCGCCGAACCGCTTCATCGACGACTTCTACGACATCATCACGGTGATCTTTCATTATCACTACCAGTGGAACAAGCAGGATGAACGCCAGCGCAACGAGGTCGCGATCCGCGAGCACTTGACCTACATCGATGCGCTGCTTGGCCGCAACGTTGCGATGGTAGAGTTGGCGTGCCGGGCGCATTTGACGTCGGCCAAAGAAACGCTGATCCGGTCGACGGCAGGTCAGGATGCCGGCTCGGCCAGGCCCGCAAGTTTCGCCACGCAATCGATGGGCGGGGCCGCACGCGCCCAAGGTGACTGATTTTACATCCGCCTGGCGGCAATGGCGAGCGCAATGACGATGATCGCGCCCTTGGCAATCAGTTGGATGTCGATCGGCACGTTCAAAATGTTCATGCCGTTGTTGACGATGCCGAGGAAAAAGACACCGACCAGCGTGCGCGCCACCGAGCCATTGCCGCCCATAATGCTGGTGCCGCCGAGAACGACCGCGGCAATGACGTCGAGTTCCGTGCCGAAGGGCCCGTAAGTGGCAAGCGCGGTGTGGACCTGCGAAGACTGGATGATCCCGGCCAGCGCCGCGCCGAATCCGGAGATCGCATAGACCAACGTCTTGGTGATCCTGGTGCGGTGGCCGCTGAGATAGGCAGCGCGCTCGTTGTCGCCGATGGCGGCGACCAGCAGACCGAGCGGTGTGCGCCGTTGGACGAAGATCATGACCGCCGCCACCAGCGCAAAGATATAGATGGAAAAGGGTAGGCCGAACAGATTGCCGGCGCCGATAAAGGAATAGGCCGGCTCGTTGCGGATCAAATGCTGCTCGGGGCCGCCAAGGATCAATGCCGAACCGCGCACGATGCTGAGAGTCGCAAGCGTGACGATAATCGGCGGCAATTGCAGAACCGCAATTACGATCCCATTGAACATGCCGATGAGAACGCCCGCCGAGAGGCCGGCGAGAATGACAATCGCCAGCGGCAGGTCCGCCTGCAAGCAGAAAAACGAAACCAGGCCGGCGATTGCAAGGACGGGCCCGACCGACAGGTCGACGCCTCCGGTCATGATGACGAACGTGGTGCAGGTCGCCATGATGCCGATCAGCGCCACCTGGCGCACGATGCCGATGAGGTTGTCGGGTGTCAGGAACGCCGGCTGCGCGACGGCAAAGACGATCACGATCGCCAGAATCGCCAGCGGCAGCGCGTTGGCAGCGACACGCTGCGCGATTTCGGGCGCGTTCCGGTTGTTGATTGTGCTCATGGCGCGGCTCCACCGACTTCCTGCACGATTTCATGCAGTTCGGTCTTGTCCGCGTCGTGCACCGCGACCAGGCGGCCGGCGACCATTACACCGATGCGATCGGCAATCGTGAGTACTTCCTCGAGATCGGAGGAAACCACGAGTATCGCCGCGCCGCGTTCGCGCTCGCGCCGCAGGATCGTATAGATCTCCGCCTTGGCGCCGACATCGACGCCGACCGTGGGCTCGTCGAGAATGAGAATCCGCGGAGCGCGATTGAGCCATTTGCCGACCAGCACCTTTTGCTGGTTGCCGCCCGAGAGCAGCTTGACAGGTCTCGATCCGTCGGGCGGCTGAATCGACAGGTTCGAGATCGTGCGCTTGCCGGTTTCGGTCATTTGCCGGCGCTTCAGCAAGAGTCCGCGCCGGAACCGGTCGAGCGTCGCCATGGCCAGGTTTTCGGTCATGGTCATGTCGAGCATCAGCCCTTCACGGTGCCGGTCCTCGGGCACGAAACCGATTCCGCTTGCGATCGCGCCTGCCGGCGACGAAAAGCTCGCCGGCCGGCCCTCGATCTCGAGCGCGCCGCCGTCGAACCGGTCGGAGCCAAAAAGCGTGCGGATCAGTTCGGTGCGCTTGGAGCCGATCAAACCAGTGATACAAAGTATCTCGCCAGCATAGAGGTCGAAGCTGATGTCGGTGAACACGCCGTGCTTGGTCAGGTTTTGCGCGCGCAAACGGATTTCGCCGTTGCCACAGGGATGGCGCTTTTCGTGTGCCGCCCTGGCGGATTCGCGCGCAAGCTTTTCGCCGACCATGAGATGGACGACACGCGGCCGATCGATGTCGGCGACGGCACTTTCGGCGATCACCTTGCCGTCGCGCATGATCGTCATCGTGTCGCAGACCGCGAAGATCTCGTCGAGCACGTGGCTGATATAGACAATGTCGACTCCGCGCGTCTTCAGCATGCGGACCGTGTCATGCAGCTTGGTGACCTCCGAAGCCGCCAGCCACGCGGTGGGCTCATCCATCAGGATCACGCGCGCATCTGGCGCCAGTGCCTTCAGGATTTCGACTTCCTTCGGCTTCATTCCGGAATGGTGGCCGGCTTCAAATCGGAATACCCGGCCGGTTTGAATCGGAATCCGCACACGGCGGTCACGGTGAGTCGATTTGACGCACGACACGGATGTTCTTCCGATCACAGGCTTCGTCGGCTTGGCATATTCTGTTCTGCTGCCTTTGAAGCTTGGCCCAGCCGGTGCCGCATTGACTTCGCATCCCTGAGGCGGCACGGGATCGCCATTGCAACCGCTGCAATCGGGGGGCCGGGATGGCGAAGAAGGCGAAGGACAAGACCGCAGACGATACGAAAGCGGCTGCGGCGGGCGCATCCCCAGGGGGCGAGCGGCGCATCGATTCGGAAACGCTGAAGAAGCTTGCGCCGCAACTCGCAAAGCTGCGCTCCCACATGCGCGAGACCATCGGCGCCATCGTCACCGCGATGATGATGCTGCCGCGCTATCGCAACCAGACACTGGCCGATCTGCAGCACCTGGTGCTGGAACCGATGATGCACGACCGGATCGCGATCGCCTATCCTGGCGAGAAGGAGGGGGAAAAGACCGCCGACGTTGTCGGCTTCGCCATCTGGGCGAGCGTTTCGGACGAAGCCGACGCGCGCATCCGCGAGCAGATCAAGGCCGGCGTGTTTCCGCCCCGGTTGAAATCGGCCGACTGGAAATCGGGCGAGATCCATTGGCTTCTCGATGTGATCGCGCCGAACCCTCGCGCCACCGCCGCCGTCATCGGCAGTCTCGGCAAGCTGATCAAGGGCGGTAACGTCCGTTTGCACCCGATGGTTTCGCGCCTTGTCGACGCCGAGACCTTGAAAAAGCTCGGCGTGGAGAAGCTTGCGGCGGATGCGCTCAACTGAGTGGGGCGGTTTTCGCCGCGCCGGACGTAGTTGCCGGCTGCTGACAACGGAGGCGGATGCGGAGCCGACAGCGCGGTTTCCTGGTCCACCCAGCTCAATCCTTGCACGCGACGACATTTCTCACCCTCGCCTTCAACTTCCGGCTTCACAACCGGCGCGTGCCGTGCCAAGAAACCGGCCGGGAATATGCAGGGGCGATACAGATTGGGCCTGTGTCGTTCGCCGATCTCGGGCAAAGGGGGGCTCGGTGACTTTATCCATTCGCCATAGCGGGACAGTCGCGCCGTGAACCGCCGGCGCTGGGCGATCGGGTGCCTGGCGGCGGCGCTGCTGGTGGTAGCGACGCCGGTCTATCTTCTCTTTGCGTCCGTCGAATGGATATGGTCGCAGAAGCTGACCCTGGTCGTCGATACCGCGTCGGGCCCGGTCGCAGCTTCTTCGGTGACGCGGGTGCGTGTCCATACGCCGCGGTTTCCGCAATTCCACTTCCCCGAGGCGCGCGGCGCCCATATCCGAATTACAGGCGAGGCGGTGGTCGCCGAAGTCGCGCCCGGCAAATACCTGTTTGCGCTGCTGAACGGCGATAGGGGCCTGGACACGGCGCACCTGACGCAGATTTTCGTCGATCACCCCGACTTCCACCAGTTTCCCGGCGGCAACGCTTGGCCGAGCATCGAGGAACTATGGCCGCTGCGGCGCAAGCCCGGCACACGCATGGAAGTGTCACGCAAGGATTATCCCCTGCCCGTGACCTTCGACGACATCGCCGATCCGAAGACGGTGAGGCGCGTCGACCCGGACGACCTCGCCGCCGCCTTCGGCCCCGGCGTCGCGCTGCAATCGATCCGCCTCGAGATCACCGGCGAGAAGGTGACCAAGGGCAAGGTCGAAGCGGTGCTGGGGTGGATCTACGATCCCAAGATTCTGAAAAACCCGGTTTGGGCAAGTCTACCGCCACTTACTCAGACAGCGATCATGGGCCTGAGACAGCCCGGAGGAGCCAAATAAGATGAGCATCTCGCCAGAACTCATGTTCGCGATTCTGTCCATGGACTCCTACAATCGCGGCTACGATCCAGGCATCGTTGGGCTGGGCGGAGAAGGCAGTTTGCTCGGCACAGCGATAGTCAAAAAAGATGCGCTTCAGTTGTTGGATGAAGGAGCTGCCCAAGCCGCCGGCTTCTACGCCGTCGCCTATGACTGGAACGGCAAGACGGTGATTTCGTACCGGGGGACGGACGATTTCACGCTTGATCCGGCCTTTGGCTGGCCTGTTGCCATTGGCGGACCCGGCGCCGAGCAAGGCAAGCTTGCTGCCTCCTTTTATCGCAGCGTTGTCGGTGACGACAACATGTTCACGTCGGATGCGCTAATCACCGGCCATTCGCTCGGCGGCGGCTTGGCCGGCCTCGTCGGCGCGGTCTACGGCCAGAAGGCCGTTTTATTCGATCCGATGGCGTTCGAATTGGCAGCAGACCATGTCTACGAAAACTATTTTCGTACCGATGGATCATACCTCCAGGCGCTGGTTGACGCCTATTACGGAACGACGTCTCCTCAGCCGATCGACAAATCCGAAATCTCCGGTTTCCATGTCGAGGGCGAAGGCCTTTCCGGCATGGCGAGTTGGTTTGGAACGGAACTCGACGAC